>OGUM01002725.1_pt1 | contig 9778 bp, 8 predicted proteins | sample 1553631 | NCBI WGS metagenome assembly OGUM01 (sample SAMEA2580228, study PRJEB22360) | human gut metagenome | biome: human gut; feature: human-associated habitat; material: faeces | place: Denmark | collected 2008/2010 | reverse complement strand
ACTTAACACAAGCATGGAAATGAAAGTCACGATGATCGTAAACAGAGACATCAACGCCTGCGGGATTGCCTGGCTGATCATCTGCCTTAACGCATCTGTATCATTTGTGTAAAGACTCATAAGGTCACCATGAGTATGTTTATCAAAATAGCGTATTGGCAGAGATTCCATTTTATTAAATAAATCTGTTCTGATTCTGTAAAGCGTTGTTGTGGAAACCTTCAGCATAAGACGCTGATAAAGGAATGTACAGACTGCACCTAAAAGGTAAATTCCTGCCATAACACAAAGCAGGGATATAAATCCTGAAAGCTTTGGGTTTTTATGACCTATATATGGAGTAATATAGTTATCAATAATAGGACTAAGCAGATAATTTCCTGCAACTCCGGCACCGGAACTGAAAATAATTGCAAGTACTATTACAATCAGATGCACTTTAAAGCCATACATATAGCTGAAAATTCTTTTCAGGGTAGCCTTTGTATTCTTAGGCTTTCCCATTGTCATATTACCATGTTTTGGAGGCATTATTCTTCAGCTCCTTTCTGCTGAGATACATATACTTCACGGTATATTTCGTTATTTGCAAGAAGTTCATCGTGAGTACCTACAGCATTGATTTTTCCATCGTCCATAACAACTATTCTGTCAGCATCCTTAACGGAAGAAATACGCTGAGCAATGATGATTGTTGTAGTTTCTGACAGCTTTTCTCTGAAAGCCTTTCTGATGCTGCTGTCAGTTGCAGTATCAACAGCACTTGTGCTGTCATCAAGGATAATTATTTTAGGCTTTTTGATTAATGCTCTTGCAATACAAATTCTCTGTTTCTGACCGCCTGAAACATTAACACCGCCCTGTCCCAAATCAGTTTCATATCCGTTTGGAAAATTCATAATAAAGTCATCAGCACATGCTGATTTGCAGGCGTCACGAATTTCGTCATCTGTTGCTTTTTCATCGCCCCAGAGGAGATTTTCCTTTATAGTACCTGAGAACAGTACATTTTTTTGCAGAACCATTGCAACCTCATTTCTGAGTGTTTCAAGATTATAATCCTTTACATTATGTCCGCCTACGATAACATTTCCTGTTAAAGTGTCATACAGACGAGGAATGAGCTGTACCAAAGAGGTTTTTGAAGAGCCTGTTCCGCCGATAATTCCTATTGTTTCACCTGATTTGATGCTGAGATTTATATTTTCAAGTGCAAGATTGTTTTTATCTTTGAAGTAGCTAAAATTAACATTTTCAAATACAATAGAACCGTCTTCAGCCTTTGCAGATGTGCCTTCAACGTCCTTGATTTCAGGTTCTTCGCTGAGAACTTCTGCAATTCGTTCGATAGAAGCTCTTGAAATAATAATCATCATAAAAATCATGGAAAGCATCATGAGTGATATCAAAATCTGCATTACATAAGTAATAAAGCTTGCTATCTGTCCTATCTTCATTTCCCCTGAAATTGCCATATTTCCGCCGAACCACAGAATTGCAACTATACATGAGTAAATACAGATCTGCATGATAGGCATTGCCCTTGAACAGTTAGGCATAACAAGAATTATAAGCTTTTCAGCAAAAAACTGAGCCTTTCTTACATCATCGGCAGTTTTTTCAAAGTTTTTCTTTTCAAACGGTTCACGTACAAATGCTTTTACAACACGAATTCCGATAAGATTTTCCTGTATTCTGGAGTTCATTCCGTCATATTTATTAAGCATACTGAGAAATCTTGGATGAGCTTTTGAAAGGATGAAAATAATTGCAATAGCAAGAACAGGAACAATGCAGACAAACACAAGTGAGAGCTTAGCATTTATTTTTACTGTCATTATTATAGCAAAAATAAGCATTATCGGAGCTCGGAATGCCATTCTGATAACCATCATAAAAGCATTCTGGGTATTTGTAACGTCTGTTGTAAGACGTGTAACAAGTGATGCAGTAGAAAATTTATCTACATTGGCAAAAGAGAAACTCTGAACCTTGCGGAAGAGTCTGCTCCTTAAATTTTTTGAAAATCCCATACCTGCAACAGCTGCAAAGCGTCCCGAAATTGCACCGAAGCAAAGTGAAACAGCAGCCATAAGCATCATTACAAGTCCCATTTTAACGACATAGCCGATATCGCCCTGTCTTATACCATTATCAATAATCAGTGCCATTACGGTAGGAATCAAAACCTCCATAACAACCTCTCCTATAATTGTAACAGGCGTCAGAATAGCGTATTTTTTGTAATTTCCAACGCAGGAGAGAACCTTTTTGTACATAAAAACTGCTCCTTTCTAATTTTCTTCATTAATGTCAATCTGTTTTTTTGCTGAGTTTTCTATAACCTTATGAATAAGCATACTGATAGGAACATCATTATAATTTTCAGATTCAATTCCTTCTGCTTCAGACATTTTAATAATAAGTCTTATAAGACATTGATTAAAAACAGAGAGTTCTTCATCGGTAAAGTCACTAAAGAGTCTGGAATCATAATCGTCAAAGAGCCGGCGGCTTTGAACAATCTCAGCTTTTCCTTTATCCGTTACCGAAAGATGCTTGCATCTCAGATTATTCTCATCTATTCTTTTCGTTATCATTTCAGCCTTTTGAAGTCTTTTGGTAGATGTTGCAATAGAAGCAGGAGTAACCTTAAGATTTTCAGCCAAGTCAGCCTGAGTACAACCGTCATGGTCGTAGATGTAATTCATAACAGCGAATTGTCCGAAATGAAGCTCACTATTTATCATTGAACGCTGAATAAAAAGCTTTCTCAGCAAGTGGAAACGTTCCAGATTTCCAATAATATCCCTATAATTATAATTCAAATCAGCACCTCCCTTTTTACCATAAAGTAATATTAATGCGAACAACAGTTAATCGTTTAACTGTACAACCGTTTAATGATTATAACAATTTTTGCAAGAAAAGTCAATGATAATACTGTACAAAAGTATTTGTATTAAACAGCAGAAAACTTAGTGAAAAAAGAGGGACGTTTAATGCTTGAATTAATATTAAAATAATAGTATACTTTATATCAGAGTGATTATATGAGGAGATAAAAATGAAAACTAAATATAAAGGTATATTTTATATAATATTATCGGCATTATGTTTTGCTTTTATGAGTGCATTTGTAAGACTTTCAGGAGAACTTCCGTTTGTACAAAAATGCTTTTTCAGAAATTTTGTTGCATTTTTCTTTGCACTGGGAATAATGATTAAAAATAACGAACCAATTAAAATAAGAAAAAAATATCTTCCGGACCTTTTAGGACGTGCAGTAATGGGAACTGTAGGAATGTTCTGCAATTTTTATGCTGTTGACCATCTGGTGCTTTCCGATGCCTCAATGCTCAATAAGATGTCACCGTTTTTTGCCATTATATTTTCGCTTATATTTTTAAAGGAAAGAGTTAGTTTTGTACAGGGAAGTATAGTAACAGCCGCATTTATAGGCAGTCTTTTCATAGTAAGGCCGACTGCTCAGCTTTTCAGCAATCCTGCTTCACTCATTGGCTTGATAGGTGGAATAGCAGCAGGCGGAGCGTATACATTTGTAAGGAAGCTTGGACAAAACGGAGAAAACAAGTCTATGATTGTTCTTTTCTTTTCAGGCTTTTCCTGCCTTTCAACAGTGCCTTATCTGATTTTTAATTATGAACCCATGACTTTAAAACAGTTCATTATTCTTATAGGAGCAGGCGTTGCAGCTGCAGGAGGTCAATTTTCAATTACAAATGCATATTTCTATGCTCCTGCAAAAGAAATTTCGGTATATGATTATTCTCAGCTGATTTTTTCAATGATGTTTGGATTTATAATGTTCGGTCAGGTGCCGGTGCTGATGAGCGTTATAGGCTATGTTATAATTATTGCTTCTGCTATAATTATGTTTTTTTATAATAATCGCAAAACAGATGCCTGAAAATAAGCGTTTATGTCAATTCAAGTATTGACAGGTTTGATAAAATGTGATAAAATACACTTGTATTGCAGCGAAAGCTTCGGTTTTCAGTACGTTGTTCCGCAGATAAAATATTTCCATAAGTGAAAATATTTTTTGCAGATCAATAGCAAGATATTGACCACTCCTTTCTGGAGTTATAGCCATACGGACAGCTGGGTCAAATGCCGACTGCTGATTAAGAGAGCCTGCCGTCACAAGTGTATATGTGTAGATTTTGATAAATCTTTGCTCAAAGATTCTACATATTTTGTGTAAACAAGTTCTTATTTTCAGCTGGCAACTTCTGTTGCCTTATTGATTTGAAATTACATTTTATAAGTTTGTTAGAAAGTATTTATGCGTTCTCGCACATCAACTTGTGAATGGTCAATAAGAGTAGTAAAAGTATTCTTGCTATATAGACTCTGAAGCCAAGAAATGAAGCTTTATTGCATTTGGAATATATCTGTGCAGATTAAAGTAATTCACAGCACATAACAGTTGATGTTACTGTTATGTGCTTTTAATTTTGCATAAAATGAGGTGCTGTTTAAATGGAAAACAAGCTTAAGCTTTACGGCTTTAATAATCTTACAAAGTCACTCAGCTTTAATATATATGATGTCTGTTATGCCAAAACTCAGAAGGAACAGCAGGATTATATTGCCTATGTTGACGAACAATATAATTCTGAAAGAATAACTGATATAATGTCACATGTTACAGAAATGATTGGTGCACAGGTTTTGAGTGTATCCAAACAGGATTACGACCCTCAGGGTGCGTCTGCAACATTTCTTATTGCTGATGATACGATGATTCCTGCTAACGGAAATGAAATCGTAGCTCATCTTGATAAAAGTCACGTTACCGTTCATACATATCCGGAATTTCATCCTGATACAAGTATTGCTACTTTCAGGGTAGATATAGATGTGGCAACCTGTGGTAAAATTACTCCTCTTACTGCACTTGATTATCTTATAAGCAGCTTTGATTCAGATATTATTACTATGGATTATCGTGTGCGTGGCTTTACAAGAAACATTCATGGTGAAAAACTTTTTATCGATCATGAGATTACTTCAATCCAGAATTATATTGACAGCAAAACCCTGAGAGATTACGATGCAGTAGATATAAATGTATATGACGCTAATATTTTTCACACCAAAATGCTTATTAAAGAACTGTATCTTCAGAATTATCTGTTCAATACAGATGTTGATGAACTTCCGCCATATCGCCGCCTTGAAATAAGTACGGCTTTAAGACGTGAAATGATTGAAATTTTCAGTGGAAGGAATGTATACTGATGCCGTTAGACCAAAATAAAGCCCCTATTTATGAGGCATTGGAAAAATTTAAAAAAATGAGAGTAGTGCCTTTTGATGTTCCGGGACATAAAAGGGGCAGAGGAAATGCAGAATTGACCGAATTTTTTGGTGAAGCATGCATGAGCATAGATGTTAATTCTATGAAACCGCTTGATAATTTGTGTCATCCTGTATCTGTAATAAAAGAGGCTGAGGAAATAGCGGCGGAGGCCTTTGGTGCTGAAAACGCTTTTTTTATGGTAGGTGGTACTACATCTGCCGTACAAAGCATGATTATGTATGCCTGCAAAGGCGGAGATAAGATAATTATGCCGAGAAATGTGCATAGAAGTGCTATAAATGCACTTATATTATGTGATGCAGTACCTGTTTATGTAAATCCGGAAGTGAATAATCAGCTTGGAATTGCATTGGGCATGTCAGTCAAACAGGTCGAACAGGCAATTGAGGAAAATCCCGACGCTAAGGCTGTTCTTATAAATAATCCGACATATTATGGTATTTGTTCAGACTTAAAACGTATTACAGAGCTTGCTCATTCAAAGGGGATGCTTGTCCTCGTTGACGAGGCGCATGGTACACATTTTTATTTCGGAGATAATTTCCCGATTACCGCAATGGCGGCAGGTGCTGACCTTGCATCTGTAAGTATGCATAAATCAGGAGGAAGTCTTACTCAAAGTTCATTTCTGCTTATGGGAAAGAAAATAAATTCTGATTATATGCGTCAGATTATCAACCTTACTCAAACTACAAGTGCTTCATACCTTCTTCTTACAAGTCTGGATATTTCAAGAAAAAGACTTGCTTTACATGGAAAGGAAATCTTTGCACAGACGCTTGAAATGGCAGAGTATGCACGTTCTGAAATAAACTCAATAGGCGGATATTATGCATTCTCCAAGGAACTGATAAACGGTGACAGTATTTTTGATTTTGACGCTTCAAAACTTTCTGTTCACACCCTGTCAATTGGACTTGCAGGAATTGAGGTTTACGATTTGCTTCGTGATGAATATGACATTCAGATTGAATTCGGTGATATAGGAAATATACTTGCATATCTTTCTGTTGGGGACAGAAAGCGTGATATTGAGCGTTTAATAAGTGCATTATTTGAAATACGCCGCAGGTTCGGACGTTCAGCATCAGGAATGTTAAGTCAGGAATATATAAATCCTATTGTTGCACAAACACCGAGAAAAGCATTTTATGCAGATAAGGAGTCACTTCTTCTGGAACAGTCGGCAGGACGTATATGCAGTGAATTTGTAATGTGCTATCCTCCGGGAATACCGATTCTTGCACCTGGTGAACTGATTACAGAGGATATAATAAAATATATTAAATATGCAAAGGAAAAAGGCTGTTCCATGACAGGTACAGAGGATTTAAATATTGAAAGACTGAATGTTCTGATATAAAAGGAGGATAAAAATGGAATTGTGGTTCAGTGAACGTCATACGCCGAATGTTAAATTTTCAATAAAGGTTGACAGACAGCTTTACAGTGCAAACAGTGAGTTCCAAAGAATTGATGTTTTTGATTCAAAAGAGTTCGGACGCTTTCTTACTCTTGACGGATATATGATGCTTACGGAAAAGGATGAGTTCATTTACCATGAAATGATTACTCATATACCTGTAGCAGTTCATCCGAATCCTAAGAAAATACTTTTAATCGGTGCAGGTGACGGCGGAGTAATAAGAGAGCTTACACGTTATCCGTCAATTGAAAGCATTGATTTGGTGGAAATTGATGAACTTGTGGTAGAGGTAAGCAAAAAATATCTTCCAACAACGTCATGCTGTTTTGATGACCCAAGAATAAATTTTTACTTTGAGGATGGCGTAAAATTCATAAGAAGCTGTGAAGATAAGTATGATATTATCATTGTAGACTCAACAGATCCGTTCGGACCGGGTGAAGGACTTTTTACAAAGGAGTTTTACGGCAGTTGTTATAAGGCACTGAAAGCAGACGGAATAATGGTTAATCAGCATGAAAGTCCGTTTTATGATGAAGATGCAGCAGCAATGCAGCGCTCACATAAGAGAATAGTAGAGAGCTTTCCGATAAGTAAGGTTTATCAGGCACATATTCCGACATATCCATCAGGACATTGGCTTTTCGGGTTTGCTTCAAAGAAATATCATCCCGTAAATGATTTCAATAGTACAAAATGGAGTATGCTTGGCTTGAAAACACGTTATTATAATCCAAGACTTCATGTAGGAGCATTTGCACTGCCAAATTATGTAGAGGAGCTTTTAAGAGATGTTGAGTAAAAATATTCATAATTTTATTGCTTGTGACGCTGAGTATGAAGATGCAGATATAGTTATTTTCGGTGCAGGCTTTGACGGGACAACAAGTTTTCGTCCCGGAACGAGATTTGGCCCGTCAGCAATAAGGAATGAGAGCTTTGGCATTGAAACATACAGTCCGTATCAGGATAAAGATATGCTTGATTATTCCTATTTTGACAGCGGTGATCTGGAGCTTGCATTCGGCAGTACAAACAGAGTTATTGCGGATATTGCCATGCGAACAGACCGAATTTTAACTGACGGCAAAATACCGTTTATGATTGGCGGAGAGCATCTTGTAACACTTGGTGCGGTTATGGCAGTAACCGAAAAAATTGATGATTTGTATATAATTCATTTTGACGCTCATGCTGATTTGCGTGACGATTATCTCGGACAAAAGCTTTCTCATGCGTGTGTGCTGAGAAGATGCCATGATATTGTGGGTGACGGTCATATTTTCCAGTTTGGAATAAGAAGCGGTGACAGAGAGGAATTTGAATTTGCATCTGAGCATACATTTATGAATAAGTTTAATTTTAACGGACTTGAAGATATTGTAAACCAGCTCAGAGGGAAAAAGGTTTATCTTACTGTTGACCTTGACGTTCTTGACCCCTCTGTATTTCCCGGAACAGGCACTCCTGAAGCTGAGGGAGTAAGCTTCAGGGAATTGAGAGAGGCGTTGACTTTTGTTTGCAGTCAGCTTGATATTGCAGGCTGTGACGTAAATGAACTTAGTCCGCAGTATGACCAGAGCGGAGTATCTACTGCCGCTGCATGCAAGATTATTCGTGAAATGCTGCTTGCAATGTCATAAGGTATTGCTGTAAAAAAGCTCTATTGATATGCTTTGTGCGGTGATTGCGTAATTCCTTCATCAGATGAAAGGAGCTTTTATATGCATTTTTAAGGGCAGATAAAAATAATATTACGGAGCTTGTAAAAATAAGGCTTGATTATCTTATTGAGGATTACGGAAAAATTGAAGATGATGTCTTGAATAAAATAAAGTCGTCTTTGCCGGACTATTATGAACAGCATTTAAGTAAAGACTTTTTTGCATATATTGCAAAAGATGATGATAAGGTTGTTTCATCTGCATTTTTAATTTTGTCTGAAAAACCTGCAAATGTTGTTTTCCAGACAGGCAGAACAGGATTTGTGCTTAATGTTTATACTAAACCTGACTACAGAAAACAGGGCATTGCAAAAAAGCTTATGAAGATGCTGTTATCAGATGCCGAAAGGTTTAAGCTTGATTTCGTTGAACTTAAAGCGTCAAAGGACGGGTATAATTTATATAAAAGCATAGGATTTAAAGAAGTATTTTCCGAATATACGGAAATGAAGTATATAATAAAGGAGTAAAAATTATGGGAAAGTGTATGATAATCGGCTGCGGAGGAGTTGCCTCTGTAGCTATTCACAAATGCTGTCAGAACAGTGAAGTTTTTGAGGGAATAATGATTGCAAGCCGCACAAAGTCTAAATGTGATGCATTAAAGGAGAAATTACAGCCTACCACTAAAACAGTGATAGAAACTGCACAGGTTAATGCAGATAATGTTGATGAATTGATTGCTCTTATTGAGTCATATAAACCTGACGTTGTACTCAACTTAGCATTGCCTTATCAGGATTTGACAATTATGGACGCCTGTCTTGCAACAAAGACTCATTATGTTGATACAGCAAATTATGAACCGCTTGATACAGCAAAATTTGAGTATAAATGGCAGTGGGCATACAGAGAAAAGTTTGAAAAGGCAGGTATAACAGCACTTCTCGGAAGCGGCTTTGACCCCGGTGTTACAGGTGTTTTTTCAGCATATGCAATGAAACATGAGTTTGATGAAATCAATTATATAGATATTCTTGACTGCAACGGAGGCGACCACGGATATCCGTTTGCAACAAACTTCAATCCTGAAATTAATATTCGTGAGCTTTCTGCAAAGGGCAGTTATATTGAGGACGGCAAATGGATTGAAACAGAGCCAATGGAGATTAAAAGAGTCTATAATTTTGACGGCGTTGGCGAAAAGGATATGTATTTGCTGCACCATGAAGAACTGGAATCACTTGCACTTAATATTAAAGGCATAAAAAGAATACGTTTCTTCATGACATTTGGTCAGAGCTATCTTACACATTTAAAATGTCTTGAGGACGTTGG
>OGUM01002719.1_pt1 | contig 9799 bp, 9 predicted proteins | sample 1553631 | NCBI WGS metagenome assembly OGUM01 (sample SAMEA2580228, study PRJEB22360) | human gut metagenome | biome: human gut; feature: human-associated habitat; material: faeces | place: Denmark | collected 2008/2010 | reverse complement strand
GACGAAGACGCACCGACACCGGGACGTCCCCGTCGGCGGGGAGTTCCTCCTCGACCTCGAGACCTTCGTCGAGGACCGCGACCGGGAGGCATGGTTGCTGCCGGCCACCGCCGACGGGCACGTGTGGACCGCGTCGCGGTGGCGGACCGTGTGGGACCACCTGTGCGCGGCGTCCGGGATCACCGGGGTGACGACGTACGAGCTGCGGCACACGGCGGCGTCGCTGGCGATCCACTCCGGGGCTAACCCCTACACGGTCGCGAGGATGCTGGGGCACTCGGATGTGGCGACGACGCTGAACTACTACGGGCACCTGTGGGACCAGGAGCTCGACACGCTGCCGGCGCGGATGGATGAGCACATGGCTGCGGAGCGGGCCCGGTTCGCCGCCCGGCGCGACCGGGAGGCGAAGAAGCGTGGCCGTCGCGGGGACGAGGACGTTGGAGGGGACGGCTTACGGGCGGTGTGAGTCAGCAGAGCCACTGCGCCAGCTGCCTGGAGATCGGCTCCAGGTCGCGTCCTCCCTGCGTGGCAACCTCGACAACGAAGTCGGCAGCAGCAATCGGGGGCACCTGTTGTAGGTTGAATCCCGTCTCCTGCATATATGAGACAGTAGTCAGCCACGCGGTGCGCTTGTTCGCATGAATGCGTGAGCTTTGCAGACCCCGGCAAGCAGCGCTGCCGCACGCTCGATAGGTGAAGCGTAGAGGTAGTCGCTGCCGAAGGTCTGGAGGGGGTTTGCAAGCGCCCCCTCGAGCTTTCCCCTGTCGAGGACGTTGTCTCCAGGAAGAGCGCAGAGCAGAGTGGCGTTTGCCCTGATGACGACGTCCGGGGCCAGACAGTATCTATTGCTCACCGGTCAGCGAGAAGCTCCAGAGTGTCGGCCCAGCGGAAGCAGTTCCCCATCATCGTGGCAAGCTGCTTCTCTGCCGGGTTCTGGCTGGCGACGTCCTGGACAGTTCGAGGTTGTGCCGGGACGTCGACGCCGGAGAACTGCTGGACGGCGTAAAAGCGCTTCATCCCCGCCTTGCTCAGCATGGCGTCGCACTTCGCCTCAGCAGGAAGTCCACCTCGAGCAATCTTCCAGGGGTCCTCACTGTGAACCAGCTCAACGATCTCGTCCTTCGACAGGTCACCGTAGTGATCGAGTACAGCATCGATCATCGTTCGCTGCTCGTCGGTGAGATTCTCCGGGTGTGCCCCGGGGATCGCCGTACTGTACCAGCCGTCCCGATCGAACTTGTTCGCCTGGTGAAGCCGCGGCGATACGGGACCGTCCGGCCACGCCTGGAAGTCGTCCTCGATGAGCTCGCGTCCAGTCCAGGCGAGAGTCCATGCCTGCGCATAGTAGGTGAGCTTCTGGAGACGCCAAGCGTCGACCCAGTCCATCTTCGAGTAGATGTACTGGCCGACGTCGATAGCGCGGATCATGGCGTCTCCTTCCCTCTGTTCGGTTCAACACTTCCAGCGCTGCCTGACTTCCATCAGGCGTTGCTACTCAGTAGTACTAGTCTCCCGTACAGAGCAGTCCGTTACAACTGAACCGAAGAAATCCCCCCTGATGGGTTCTCCCGGCGGATGATCTTCGGACTGCGCTGATCTGTTCGGGATCTGTTCGGGATCTGTTCCGAACGACGAGATACGACCAGGCGTACTGCGTCGTGTCCTCCCGGTCCCGGAAATGCGTGAAGCCCCAGGCGAACCGGGGTTCTGCCTGGGGCAACGTGGAGCCGCTTGCGAGAATCGAACTCGCGACCTTTTCATTACGAGTGAAACGCTCTACCGACTGAGCCAAGGTGGCATTATAACCGCCATAATGCGGAAACTGTATTACATTATATATATTATTTGTTTTTTTGTAAAGCCGTTATTTCACTAACACCAAGGCAGACCCTCGAATATTCTATATTAGAATATTCAATGAAAGGGGCTATGTAAATGAAGAAAATCATCAGAATATATATTGCAATTATTGCATCTGTATGCCTGTTCATGTCATTACCGGCTGATATATATGCCATTGTTATAGATGTGAGCAGCTATAATGGATTCATACAGTGGGATAATATGAAAAACTATATTGAGGGTACAATTATCCGTATAGGATATGGCAATGATATCCAATCACAGGATGATGCTGCTGCCATAAGAAATATGGATGAATGTGAAAGGCTTGGAATTCCTTATGGCGTCTATCTATACAGTTATGCATTAGATTATTACGATGCAGCAAGCGAAACTGCCCATGCTCTAAGACTTCTTAAAGGAAGGTCTCCTGAACTTGGTGTGTGGTTTGACATGGAAGATGCTGATGGATATAAAGCAAGAAACGGTCTGGATGTATACTCCGAAGGCGAACTACTGTCTGATTTCTGCGAAATGTTTGTTAATGCTATGCGTGTCAGTGGATATAAAACCGGTGTCTATGCCAATTACAACTATTTTACAAATGTGCTTGACCTTGACAGACTGAAATCAATCCCAGAGATGAATATCTGGCTTGCACACTGGGGAATTGATTCTCCAAGCCTTGACTGTACCATGTGGCAGTTTGGTGCAGTAGAAATTGAAGATGAAGAATATGACGGCAATATATATTACTCAGATTATTCTGTAAAAAATGATGGCAATACTGATGAAACTATCCGTACCGATGATAGTTCATCCAATAATATAAATGTTTACTATCAGACAAAGCTTGCAACGGGCCGCTGGCTTCCTGTTGTTAAGAATAATGAAGATTATGCTGGAATACGTGGTCAGAATATCACCGGTCTTGCTATCACAACAGATACCGGCTATATAAAATACAGAGTCCATGTGGACAGTGGCTGGCTGGATTTCATAGACAGCCGCAACACTGATATTAACGATTATTATAACGGATATGCCGGCAATGACACACCTGTTGATGCTATTGAGATATATTATTACACACCTGATGACATCATTAAATCATCTGGATACCATTACGCATTCTACAGGGTAAGTCCTGTGAACGGTAACTATTATAGTTATCAGAAAGATAATAATAAAGATAACGGAATGGATGGCTATGCCGGCATTTGGGGACATTTCATAGACAGATTACAGATTGATATAAGATAATATATTCAATAATAAAACTGCCGGAAAGAATCACCTTCATCCGGCAGTTAATATACTAAAATAAACACTATTTAATTCCTGCTTCTTTTAAGAATCTTGCCTTAATCTCATGTTCAAGCCTTACAATATCAGCATCCCCAACTTTAGGTCTGGTTTCTTTTCCATATGGTACATAACCACCTGCCATATTATCATGGCCTCCTCCCGTACCTATTCCTCTAAGGGCATTGACTGCCAGAACTCCTGACAGATATTTTCCACCACTTCTTATTGACAGTTTAATTCCATCCTTCTTTGGTGAATATACAATTGACAGATTAATTCCATCAAGCGTGAGTGTAAAATCACATATAGCAGCTATAAGTGATTCTTTACATTCATATCCGGCACATGCAAAGCATACATCTTCCCTTATATCAATAGTACTCAGTGCATCTTTATATGCCTTAATATCATCAAAATGCAGTACACTACTGTCAAGGTTTGTAAGTATATCCCTGTCTGCCATCATAAAAAGCTTATAAAACATATCAAGATCAAGCTGTGAAACACCTCTGCGCATATCAGCTGTGTCCATCTTGATTCCATATAACAGTGCTGTTGCCACATCAGCTGGCATATCAATATCATTGTCAAAATAATAAGATGCTATAATCGAAGCACATGCACCAACATCTGGTCTTATGTCGCAAAACCTATAATCAATATGCTCATATACGGGATGGTGGTCAATACATATTATTTCCTGTCCATTCATATCTATAATATTAGAATTACCCTTCTGGGCATCAACAAGAATAATCTCATCTTCTTTGTTAAATTCTTCAAAACTTATATATTCCTTAACATTAATATTAAGAAGCCTTACCATCTTGGCTGTCACAGTTCTGTCGATGCTTCCCTTATAGCATATTTCTGCATCTATCCCCTTTGCCTTCAAAAGCTCTGATAATCCATATGCACATGCAATTGCATCAGGATCCGGAAAATTATGTGTCTGTATAAAAACTCTTTCTGTGCTTATACTGGCTATTACTTCCTCTAAACAGTTCATAAAGTACCCCTCATATGACTTTAATATTTTTATTATATTCTTTATACGAGTTTTATTCAATCTTGATTATCACTTTTTCTGATATTTTTCATAAATTATATTAACCATAGTATGGGAGTAATCTATTGGAATCAATTCTATCTCTGGATCACATATATTATTCTTATCATGATAAAAATGGAGAGACACCGGTAATCAATGACCTTTCTTTCGAAATAAAGCCCGGTAGTTTCACATCAATTGTCGGTCCATCCGGTTGTGGCAAATCCACACTGCTCTCTCTTCTATGCGATCTTATAAAGCCTGAAGCAGGAACCATATATATAAGACCGCCAGAGAATAATACAGACTCCCGGATGGGATATATGCTGCAGAAAGATAATCTGTTTGAATGGCGCAGTATATATAAAAATGTTATGTTAGGTCTTGAAATAAATAACAAAAAAACTCCTGAAAACATTGCCTATGTTAATCATCTCTTAGAGCAATACGACCTTGCAGAATTCAAATCAGCGAGGCCATCCCAGCTATCCGGAGGCATGAGACAGCGTGCAGCACTTATACGCACACTTGCTCTGAAACCGGATATTTTACTTTTAGACGAACCATTTTCTGCCCTTGATTATCAGACAAGACTCGAAGTAAGGGAAGATATATGTAATATATTAAGAAGTGAGAAAAAAACAGTAATATTAGTAACGCACGATATATCTGAAGCAATTGCAATGACTGACCGTGTTCTTATCCTCACAAACAGACCTGCCAGTCTTTTAAAAACAGTTGATATCAAATCACGTGACACTCTTTCAACCCAGAAATATTTTGATGAAATAAGGGAGGTGTTAAAATGAATATGAGTCCTTTACAACGCAAATTCGTAATTAAGCAGCGTATATATTCCATATCAGTAACACTCTCCCGCCTGATATTATTCTTAGGTTTTATCGGTATATGGGAATTTACTGCTGACAAAGGTATTATCAATGCATTTATATTCAGTTCACCGGTAAGACTGTACCAGACATTTATGGACCTCGCCAAAGACGGAGTAATATTCATGCATATATGGGTAACTCTCTATGAAACCATAGTCGCATTTGCAATAATTACAGTTGTCGGCATTATATTTGCAATACTGTTATGGTGCTTCAAAGGACTGTCGGACTGTCTTGAGCCTTTCATGGTAGTATTAAACAGCCTTCCTAAGTCAGCTCTGGCACCGATGCTTATCGTATGGCTTGGCACTAATACCAAGGCAATTATTATAACAGCTGTATCCGTAGCAATATTCGGCATGATAATTAATCTGTACACAGGTTTTCTTGGCATTGACAAAGAAAAAATCACTCTGATACGGACTCTTGGTGGTAACAAATGGCATATTCTGTGTAAACTTATCATCCCCGGCTCCAAGAAAATCATTATAAGTAACATGAAGGTAAATATAGGTCTGTGTCTTGTAGGTGTAATTATAGGCGAATTCTTAGCTGCTAAAAAAGGACTTGGATACCTCATAATATACGGAAGCCAGGTATTTAAGATGAGTTATGTAGTTCTCGGAATTGTTATTCTCTGTATTATATCAACAATTCTCTTTGCTCTTATAAATATAATTCAAAAGCTGTTTCTAAAAGACTGATTTTATATTATAATTAATATACATTTCGCAAAACATGGAGGCTAAAATCCTCTGCTCCTGCATGGGCAGTCGCATTTTGCTTCGCAAAACAAGGAGGATTTATGCTCTCTCTTACAATTAAGGATTTAAAGCAATTTATGAATAAACTTCTGATAAGCGATACATTTGATGGTATGTGTCTTTCAGAAGCCTATATATGCACAGGCTGCAGTTATACAATAGATGGAAAGCTCAACACTGACTTTTATAATGAAGATGAGCTTAATTCCATGCCTTCTGCAAGATATACATCATGGAAGAACATTAAGCCTTTCGCATTCAGCATAATTAAGGGCAGGAAAGTTCCTGAACTTTTAAAGATAACATTTGTACTGCCTGAAGCAGTTGTTGCAAAGCTGATACTTGATACTGACCTTAACTTTGACCCCGACTGTGTCAACGGGTTATTTCTTAATGTACGCTATCAGGATGGTTCAGTAACCATGACAACAGCATCTTCGCTTAGTACTTTCACTCTCGACCGTTCACTTGATGAAGCATTTGAACGATATATTATTAACTTCCTGTCAGATGCTGATATTTCCTATGAGGAATAATTTAGAATTATTTAATAAATGTTGCAAAACCGCCTGTTTACACGCACAGGCGGTTTTTTGTTAGCACTCTTGTTTAAGGAGTGCTAATTTTTGCTTGACTTATGTTTTCTTGTGTATTAAATTAACATTTAGTTTAATACTATACAGATTGGAGAGTGAAATATTATGTCAAAAGAACATGGTAATTTATCTATTAACAGTCAGAATATTTTCCCTATCATCAAGAAATGGATGTATTCTGACCATGATATCTTCTATAGAGAGTTAGTTTCTAATGCATGTGATGCTATCACTAAGCTCAAGAAGCTTTCAATGATTGGGGAGTATGAAGCTCCTGATGATATTGAATATAAGGTTGAAATTAAGCTTTCTGCAAAAGATAAGACAATCAAGATCATTGATAACGGTATCGGTATGACTAAGGAAGAGGTTGATGAGTATATCAACCAGATTGCTTTTTCAGGTGCTGAAGCATTCCTTGAGAAGTATAAGGATAAGGCTAACGATGACCAGATTATCGGACATTTTGGTTTAGGTTTCTACTCAGCATTTATGGTTGCTGACCAGGTTACTATTGATACTCTTTCATTTAAGGACGGAGCAGAATCAGTTCACTGGTCATGTGACGGAGGAACTGAATATGATATAAGTGAGGGAACCAAAACAACTCCTGGTACTGAGATTACTCTTTACCTCAATGAGGACAGCTATGAATTTGCCAACGAATATAAAGCTAAAGAAGTTCTTGATAAGTACTGCTCTTTCATGCCGGTTCCAATCTTTGTAACTAACGAAGATGCGGGTGAACAGACTGAGGAGATTCCTGAGGAAGAAGTTACAGAAAAAGATACAGTTCTTGATACATTTATAAAGGACGCTGTTACAGAAGAAGTTGAGAAAGAAGATGGAACTAAGGAAACTGTTGAGAAAGTTCCAGCCAAAAAGATGGCTAAGATTGTAAAAAGACCAGTTGCAATCAACAATATCCATCCACTCTGGACAAAGCATCCTAATGAATGTTCAGATGAAGATTACAAGGAATTCTACCGCAAGGTATTCCACGATTATAAAGAACCATTATTCTGGATTCACCTTAACATGGATTATCCATTCAATCTTAAGGGTATTCTCTACTTCCCTAAGATTAATACAGAGTATGAATCTATTGAAGGTACTATAAAGCTTTATAACAATCAGGTATTCGTAGCAGATAACATCAAAGAAGTTATTCCAGAATTTTTACTTCTTCTTAAAGGTGTTATTGACTGCCCAGACCTTCCACTTAATGTATCACGTTCAGCACTTCAGAACGATGGATTTGTTAAGAAGATATCTGATTACATCACTAAAAAGGTTGCCGACAAGCTTTCAGGAATGTGTAAAACAGATAAAGAAAACTATGAAAAATACTGGGATGACATCAACCCATTTATTAAATTCGGCTGCTTAAAGGATGAAAAATTTGCTGAGAAGATGAATGATTACATCATATTCAAGAACCTTGACGGCAAATATTTAACACTTAAGGAATGTCTCGAAGAGAATAAAGAGAAACACGAAAACACTGTATTCTATGTAACAGATGAAATTGAACAAAGTCAGTATATTAACATGTTTAAGAACGAAGGAATTGATGCTGTAATTCTTACTCATAACATTGACCAGCCATTCATCACCAACATGGAATCTAAGAATGAGAATCTCAAGTTCAAGCGTATCGATGCAGATCTTTCAGACAGCTTTAAGGAGGAGACTTCTAAAGACGAGTTGAAGGACATGACTGAAAAGCTCTCTAAGACTTTCAAGGATGCTCTTGGCAATGAGAATTTAACTGTTAGTGTAGAGAAATTAAAGGATGCATCTATATCTTCAATGATTACTCTTTCAGAAGAAAGCAGACGTATGCAGGATATGATGAAGATGTATGGTATGGCAGGCATGGATCCTAATATGTTTGGTGCTGAGGGGCAGACTCTTGTACTTAATGCTAACAATGACCTTGTTAAATATGTTGCAGAACATGCAGACGGTGAAAATACTAAGATTATATGCGAACAGCTCTATGACCTTGCTATGCTTAGTCATGCACCACTCTCTCCTGAACAGATGACTGGATTTATTGCAAGAAGCAATAAAATCATGGAATTACTTGCAAAATAACGCCATTTAAACTATCATTGTCTTATATAACAATAAGGAAATATATAACATGACTAATTTTAACTATGACAATTATGACGATGATACTAAAGCAAAATACGATGATGGTATCGAATTTTTAGATGATGATTTTTCTTTTGATGAAGATGATGATGATGATAACATTTATGATATTCCTCGTTACAGCGATGAGCCTGTTGCTCCACATCATCATAAAGAAAAGCAGGAAACTATTGGACAGGAAATATTAAGTTATATCAAAATCCTTGCCGTTGCTGTTATTGTAGCATTTCTTTTTACCAGATTTATAATTGTAAACGCTCAGGTTCCGTCTGGTTCAATGGAAAACACCATTCTTACCGGAGACAGACTAATAGGTTTCAGACTTGCTTATCTGTTTCATGAACCAGAACGTGGTGATATTGTAATCTTCAAATATCCTGATGATGAATCACAGAATTTTGTAAAAAGAGTTATCGGTATTCCTGGTGATGTCATTCAGATTTCCAACGGACATGTATATGTCAATGGTGAACAGCTTGAAGAGAATTATCTTCGGGAGCCAATGAACAATGATGGTGAAGAGTTAACCTATGTTGTACCTGCTGATTCATATTTTATGCTTGGAGATAACAGAAACAATTCTAAAGATTCCAGATACTGGACCAACACATTTGTATCAAAGGATAAGATTATTGCTAAGGTTTCTTTCAGATATTTCAATGTCAGAACGAAGCGTTTTACATTTTCTTTCATTAAATAGCCCTCTGAATAAAGAATAATATTAAGGGTACAATAATATGGCCGCTATGTTTCAAAAACAATAGCGGTCATATTTGTTTTTTGAAAGGAGAAATATTATGGGTAATCTTAACTGTAATGCTGCATCTTGCATGCATAACTGTGACAACCAGTGCTGTCTTAATTCAATCTGTGTAGAAGGAAGCTTGGCATGCCAATGTGGTGAAACATGCTGCAGCGACTATGAACATCAGAAACCAGGTGCAACTAATATGTGCCATCTTCCTAAAGATTCTTTATCCATCTCATGTGAAGCAACCAACTGCATATATAACACTAATAAAAAATGTGATGCTGACCATGTAGACATATCAGGTATAAAGGCTGTAACAGAGGACGATACAGTCTGTACAACATTCCAGGCAAGAGGATAAGTCTAGAACTATTCTCATCGCTACTCGCGCAAAAAAAGTGGAAGCATCGCCTGCTTCCACTTCTTAG
>OGUM01002714.1_pt1 | contig 9812 bp, 5 predicted proteins | sample 1553631 | NCBI WGS metagenome assembly OGUM01 (sample SAMEA2580228, study PRJEB22360) | human gut metagenome | biome: human gut; feature: human-associated habitat; material: faeces | place: Denmark | collected 2008/2010 | reverse complement strand
AGGGGCCGGCAAAAGCAGCATCTGTACCAGGCTGGCCCAGGAGCTGCACTACCTGCATATTGATACCGGCGCGCTGTACCGTGCGGTGGGCCTTTTTGTGCTGCGGCAAAATAAAAACCCCGCCGACCCCACCGATGTCCTCCCCTTGCTGCCGCATATCCATATCGACCTGCGGTTTGAGGCGGGCGAGCAGCGCATCCTGCTGAATGGCGAGGATGTTTCGGAGGCCATCCGCCTGCCGGAGGCCTCCGCGGCCGCCTCCGCCGTTTCCGCCCTGCCGGAGGTACGGGCCTACCTGCTGGAGCAGCAGCGCAGCCTGGCCCGGCAGTACAATGTCATCATGGATGGGCGGGATATCGGCACGGTGGTGCTGCCCCAGGCCACCATTAAGATTTCCCTGCCCGCCGCCCCAGAGGCCCGCGCCCGCCGCCGCTGGCTGGAACAGCAGCAGAAGGGCATAAAAGAAAGCTACGAGGATGTGCTGGCCGCCGTCATTAAGCGGGACTACGATGACAGCCACCGGGCTGCCGCCCCGCTGCGCCAGGCGGAGGACGCGTGGCTGTGCGACAGCACCCATCTGGATTTTGAGGGAACGGTGCAGGCCATACTCGCCTACATCCGGCAGCGGATAGGGGAAGTGCCATGCAGGTGACCGTTGCCAAAACCGCCGGGTTCTGCTTTGGGGTGCGGCGGGCGCGGGGGCGGGCCCAGAAAAGTGCTGCCCCCTCCCCCACCTGCACACTGGGGGAGCTCATCCATAACCGGCAGGTGGTGGAGGAGCTGGCCGGGCAGGGCGTTACGGTGATAGAGCGTCCAGAGGACGCCCCCGCCGGTACCGCCGTGGTGATCCGCTCCCACGGGGTAGGACCGCAGGTCTATGATACCCTGCGGGCACAGGGCAGCCCTGTAATAGATGCCACCTGCCCTTTCGTCAAGCGCATCCACCAAATTGCCGCCGAGGTACCGGAGAATGGCCTGCTGCTGCTGGCCGGCCGCCGGGAGCATCCGGAGGTGCAGGGCATCCTGGGGTACTGCCGGGGGCAGGCTTTGGTCTTCTCTTCGGCGGAGGAAATGCAGGAACTGCTGGCATTCCTGCCATCGGATGGCAATATCCCCGTCATTTTGGCGGCTCAGACCACATTTTCTTTGCGCGAATGGGAGAAAATATTATTTTTCGCAAAAAAAGTGTGTACAAATCTAAAAGTATTTGATACAATATGTAGAGCGACCATTGAACGGCAGTCCGAGGCAAAACAGCTGGCCCAATCTGCCGATGCCATAGTGGTGGTAGGGGGACTGCACAGTGCCAATACCACAGCTCTGGCGGCGCTGTGCGGCAGCTATTGCCCCACAGTGCAGGTCGAAACGGCGGACCAGCTGGAACGCCACCGGGAGGCCCTGCGGGGCGCCCGCTTTATCGGTATTACTGCCGGCGCTTCAACCCCGGCTTGTATCATTAAGGAGGTTCAAAATTCCATGAGCGTATTGGAAAACAACACTGAAGAAATGAACTTTGGGGAGCTGCTCGATCAATACTCCAAAAGTATACATAATGGGGAGAAGGTAACGGCCGTTGTTACAGGCATTAAGCCGACGGAAATTTCTGTTGACGCCGGCACCAAGCATGCCTGTTATGTACCGCTGGATCAGCTGACCAGCGATCCCTCTGCCAAGCCCGAAGACATCGTCAAGATCGGCGATGAGCTGGAGCTGATGGTCGTCCGCGTCAATGATGTGGAAGGCACCGCCATGCTCTCCAAGACCCGTCTGGATGCCGTAGCCGGCTTCGAGAAGGTCATGAATGCAGGTGAGACCGGCGAGATCCTCACCGGCGTTGTCACCGAGGTCATCAAGGGCGGCGTTCTGGTTCTCACCAATGGCGTCAAGGTATTCATCCCCGCCAGCCAGACCGGTGTTCCCCGCGATGGCGACCTGAACACCCTGCTGCGCAAGGAAGTCAGCTTTAAGATCCTGGAAACCAACCGTCAGCGCCGCCGTGCCGTAGGCTCCATCAGCGTAGTGGCCCGCGAGGCCCGCAAGGAGCTGGCCCAGAAGTTCTGGGACGAGGTAGAAGTAGGCAAGGTTTACACCGGCAAGGTGAAGAGCCTAACCAACTTCGGTGCCTTTGTGGATCTGGGCGGCGTGGATGGCCGTATCGGCCTGACCGACCTGACCTGGCTGCGCGTCAAGAGCCCTGCTGAGGTCGTTTCCATCGGCGATACCGTTGAGGTCACCGTTAAGGATATCGACCGCGAGAATAACCGCGTATCCCTCATCTACAAAAAGACCGAGGACAATCCCTGGGAGAAGATTAAGACCATGTATCAGGTCGGCGATGTCGTTCCCGTCAAGATCATGTCTCTGACCACCTTCGGCGCCTTTGCGCAGATCATCCCCGGTATCGATGGCCTGATTCACATCTCTCAGATTGCCCGTGAGCGTGTAGAGAAGGTAGCGGATAAGCTTTCCGTTGGCCAGGTAGTGGATGCCAAGATCACTGAGCTGGACTATGACCGTCATCGCGCCAGCCTGTCCATCAAGGCTCTGCTGACCGAGGAAGCCCCCGAGGAAGAAGCCGCTGAGGAAGAGGCTCCCGCCGAGGAATAATCCCTAAGCAAAATTATCCGTCCCCTGGCCGCTGTGGCCGGGGGACTTTTTCTTGCCGGCTGCTTTGGCGGTGGGGGTGGGCTCCGGACCGCAAAGGATATTTTTTTGCAAACCGGGCTTCCGGCATTGACAAACCGGCCATTTTCTGCTATCCTTAAACAAGTAATCGTTACTGTTTAAGGAGTGATTCCATTGAAATATTCCCGTCAAAGAGAGCTGATCCTGGAAACCGTTCAGCGCTCCGATGACCACCCCACCGCGGATACCATCTATACCCGGGTGCGGGCGCAGGACCCCAAAGTGAGCCTGGGCACCGTATACCGCAACCTGAACCTGCTGTGTGAGAACGGTCAGCTGCTCAAGGTTCCGATCCCCGGGGCCAGCGACCGCTTTGACCACACGCTGGGCGACCACGCCCACGCCTACTGCGAGGTGTGCGGCAGCGTGACCGATGTGCTGCCCCAGGCCCTGCCCATGCTGCAGGAGGCCCTGAAGGGCGGCTGCGGCTTCCAGGTGCATCAGATGAACCTGGTGCTGGAGGGTGTTTGCCCCGAATGCCAAAAGAAAATGCAGTAAATCCCCCTAGCAAAAAGTCCCCCCAACTGGGAGGACTTTTTCTTTTGCCTTGCGGCAGATCATTTTTCCGCGGTCTTGGCCCCCAGCGCCTTTACAGCTGCTGTAAAGTCAGATTTCTTTACATAGATGAAGTAAGCGGTCACCATCTCGGATTGCTTGCCAAAGCTGCCGTCCCGCGGCCGCTCCGAGGTGATAGCATGGGGCGCGGTGCGGTGAATCTCCCGTACCAGGTAGGCAATATTCTGCTCTGCCAGCACCCGGCAGATGTGGATCTTTTCCTCCAGCGCATAGGTGACAGCCAGCTGACGACGGTTAAAAATGGTAATCACAAGCTCACTCCTTTACAAGATATAATACAAAATGTAATATTATTCGACTTTATACTGCTTATTGTGCCGTTATTCGGCGGCCGCCACAATAGCGATCCCCGCGGAAGCGCCAATGCGGTTGGCCCCGGCTTCGATCATCGCCATCGCGGTCGCATAGTCCCGGATGCCGCCACTGGCCTTGACACCCATCTCCGGCCCCACGGTTTTGCGCATCAGGGCAATATCGTGGGTGGTGGCCCCGCCGGTAGAAAAGCCGGTGCTGGTCTTGACAAAATGCGCCCCGGCGGCCTTGGCGGCCTCGCAGGCCTTCACCTTTTCCTCATCGGTCAGCAGGCAGGTCTCAATGATGACCTTGACGGTGTGCCCGGCCGCAGCCTTTACCACGCCCTCAATATCCCGCTGCACCAGCGCCCAATCGCCGGCTTTCGCGGCACCCACATGGATGACCATATCCAGCTCCTCGGCGCCCATGGCGGCACAACTGGCGGCTTCGGCGGCTTTCTGCTCCGGGGCAATGGCGCCCAAAGGGAACCCCACTACGCAGCAAACCTTTACACCGGTCCCTTTCAGCAGGCGGGCGGCCAGCGGAATATAAACCGGATTGACACACACACTGGCAAAGTGATACTCCGCCGCTTCGGCGCACAGCTTCTCGATCTGGGCTGGGGTGGCCTCGGGCTTTAACAGGGTATGGTCTATCATCGCGGCAATGGTCTTCTTATCCATCATTTTTACCTCCGTTTATTGTGGTTTCCTCCGCCCCCAGTATAGCACAGTCCCCGCCCCCGGTGCAAGATGCCTCTCCCCTGTTTCCTGCCGCTTTTGAGGGCTTTGTGCAGGGGGCTCGCTCGGGGCGCAGCTCGCTCCGGCTCCGCCGGAGCAAAGCAGGCTCCGCCTGCTTTCACCGCCCTGCGGGCGGTGGGGCTGCGCCCCGCCCCCGGCCCTGCACAGGCTCAAAAATACCCGCAGACCACAAAGCAGCAGCCTGCAGGTATCTTTTGGGGTTATGCTTCGCCCTGGTAGGTCAAATTCCTCCACTCATAAAGCATCGCCGTGATCTTATTATCCTTGGGCTTGCCGGTATCCAGCGCCAGTGCGTCGGTGGTGCCATCCGCCCGCCGGGTCGTGATGTAATATCCCGTTTTCCCGGTCTTATAGGCCTTCACCAGCTGCTGCGGCTCCATATCTGCCCACCGGCAGTAAAGAGCATCGCCCTCCCGGTAGATGGTCAGCGTATAGCCCTCGTCGTATGATAGATCCCTCCATTGTCCGCCAAAGACCTCCTCGATCTCGGTCAGGGGCATCTCCTCGGCGGAATCCAGCACACTGGGCAGCCGCTGCCACTCCATTTTATCCAGCATCGCATGGGGCACCATGATGAGCCAATCCGTCCCGTAGAATTCCTCCCCTATGTACTGGGTGCAACACAGCACCATCCTCTGTGCTGTCATTTTGATGGCGTTACATGTCCAGCTTCTGCTCTGCTCTACGCCATCCAGCCATTCCGCCGTCGGAAGCTCCAACTCCGCCGATTTTCCGCTTTCCGGGTCAATGGCGCGCACGGTAAGATGATGCCCTGTTACGGTATAGTTGGTTTCCACTGTCCACAGGCGACCGTCTTGCTTCATGCCGTAATGCTGCCCCGTCACCACGCGGGTGGGGGTGCCATAGGGCAGCTCCTCCACGGGGAGACTGTAAAACGCCCATTCCCATATTCCTGCATTTTCTTCATCGGTAAAAAATACTTCGCGTGCCGTCCAACACAGCTTGCTGTCCAACAGCATGATGCCCGAAAGACTGCTCAAGTTCATTTTACCCAGATTCAACCAAACCACCTCCCCAGTGGAAAGGCTGTAAATCCCGTAATCATTGCTGTGCCGGTAGTCGTTGCTGCTGATCACCAGCCGGTCGTTATCCAGCCATAGCTCCGGTGCATAATAGCCATCAAGTCCCTGATCTTCCCCATTCAAGCTGGTATCAAGCACCACCGTCCCGTTGATGGTCAGGCTGCCGTTTTCGGCACTGTCCGCAATGTGCTGCCCATCCGGACTTTTCAGCATAGTATATCGGCTGCCCTCCGGCACATAGTCCCGGCTTTCCACCCGACCGTCGCTCCATACCTCGGTTTCTACCAGCCGGTCTATCCGGTTGTAGGGGTTTCTCACCCCTATATCGGTGGAATACTCCGTTCGAATGATAAGTGACTCTCCCGCAGTTTCGGTGCTGGTGTACCGAATCTCTCCACCTGAGTAACTCATCTTCATCCAGTCCCCGCAGGTCAGAGGCGTTTTAATCACCTCATAGCTGCCATCGGTGTGCAACATCATTACCGCAATGGGCGCGCCGTCCTTATAGCTTGTTCCCGGTATGACCGGTATCGCCAAGATGCCGTCCGCCAGTAGCTTTGGCTCCATAGCGGCATGAAAAACCTCATTATAGCCATCACCATCCTGCACCATGCAGGTATACAGCGGCTGCCATCCGCTCCCGGAAAGCACCTCGCCGATATTGACCGCCTTCACACCGTTTTCCAGCTCAGTAGGTACGGTGCGGTTGCTCACATACTTCCAGCTGCCGTCCTCCGCTATCCTTACGGTCAGTTCCATATTGTAGGTAGGTTCTCTCCCGCTATAGGGAGCTCCATAGCGGATCCGCAGCAGATCGCCCTCCCGCACCGCGTCCTTCGCAAAGCACGGGCTGTAACTGCCGCCTCTCAGCACCCACGGTATCGTTCCATTCCCATCGGGGTCCAGCAGACTCCGCAGCGTTTCCTCACTGATGTCAAACCACTTCAGCAGCACACTCTCAAGTTCTTCGATGGGAACCTCCTGGCTGTCCGGGTAGTCCATTTCACCATCGGTCAAAATCCAACACAGATTGGCCCACAGCCTCGGGTCCGTGATCTCCTCCGGCGAGGAGAATTTCAGTGTTCTCCCCTCCTCCAGCGGTTCCAGATAGGTCTTGGTCAACTCATAGCGTTTGTTGTAGTCCTCATAGGGATCCAGCGGCGAAAAGACTATGTATGTATGGTCCATGCTCTCAATAAGAGAAAGCTCGCCGCAGCTGTTCAGCTTGATCTCCTCCGCCTGCTGGTACAGCACATTTTCCCAGTCCACGGTGTCGCCATAGCCGGTCAGCGATATCTCTTGAAAAGCCGCCACCCCGTCCTTTACGGTCAGCCGCATGCCATCTATCCCTTGGCAGTCATTGCGGTCATAAAAGTTATAATACCGCAGCTCGGCGTCCTCCCCGGCCTGCATCTTTTTTACCGCGGCCCGCACTGGAGCGCTGTCGGTCAGCGGCACATAGTTGTAGGCAATGACCGTCGCGGTTTCCTCGGCCTGCGCCGCCTTGTACTGGGCGCTTTGCAGCACCTCCTGCGGCACCCCCTCGGTGGAAAGGATCTTCCCCGCTCCCTTTTCTCCGCACCCCACCGCCAGCAGCAGTACCGCCGCCAGCAGCAAAATCCATCCTCGTTTCTTCATACTGTTTCCTCCCGTTTAGTCCTCGGTCTGCGTCACTTCGCCGGTGGTCAGGTCCAGTTGATAAAGCATCTCATTCCGCCCCTGCGGTTCCGTAATGGCAAATACCGCATAGCCTTCCTTCTGGCGGGAACTCAGCGCGATCACCCAGGAGAATCCCTCCGGATACATCTCCAGGTGCAGCCCGGTATCCCAGTCCTTCTGCAAGGTACCAGTACCGTCCAGTATCGCCACATGCAGGGTCATTTCCTCCGGCAGCTGTGTCATTCTGTCCCAGTTCTCCGGCAGGGGGGTCCAGTAAACATGTGTCACTCCATCATTCCTTCTGCCTCTTACCCGCATCAACCTGGCATTTCCGCCGGTCATCTCTGTGGGGTCCCAGCTGTAAACGGGGCTGCGGTCCTCCGCCACCGCCATAATGGCCGTCGGGTCGTAGTAATAGACGCCCCGGTCATCGCTGACCCACAGCAGCCCCTCCGCAGTAAAGCCCAGGTCGACCATAGCAGAGTAAGAGTAAGGGTAATTGCCCATATCATTCCACACCTGGGGCACCACCCGCATACTGCCGCTGTCATCCCACAGCACCACCATCGCCTTATCATGCTCTTTGTTGATCTCACGGCTGTATGCCCGGTATTTGGCGCCCGGAGAATAGAAGTCCTCGCTGCCGCTTCCGGTTCCTGTTCCGCTTAGGATATCGGAAGCCGACACACGGGAAGCCTTCATGATCTCCAGCATTTCATCGGTATAGCCCATCGCCTTGGCCTTGGCAATAAACTTTTCATCGGCATAGGATACGGCGGTCGGGTCATTGGTGCTGGCCAGCTGGCTCTCCCCGGTCGTGAGGTTCAGGCACCAGCGCTCCCACAGCTGGGTGCCGTCCGGCAGGTAGCGGCTGCCGTTTTCATCATAGTAGTTGCTGTAATACATCAGCCCATCCCGCACGATGACCTGGCCCATATCCCGGTGGCCCCAGTAGTTGCGGTACACATACTGCGGCAGGGTCAGCACCCGCACCGGCTCGGTGATGTCATTCCGGTCCAGCACCGCCACCTTCCAGTGGCTGCTGCTCTTCTTGTATTCCCCGTTCCAGGCATCGGGCACCTCGCCGCTGTTATAGGGGAAATAGGTCAGCGCCAGGGTATCCCCGCCCCGATCGTCAGCGTAGAGGTACTCAATATTGATCGCGTCACAGCCATCCATCGGCAGGTTGGTCTTATCATACACCATGGCCGGCGCCTCCGGCTTTGCCGCATCGTAAATATAGAGGCCATCCTGCCGTATGATACCGAACAGCGTGCCATCGTCCTCATCCGAGATCTGCTGGAAGCTCTCATAGGGGGTATTCTCCAGCAGCGTGGTCAGATGATGGGTCTCACTGTCGTACAGGTAAAAATTATACTTGTTATAGCCGTCGGCATCATCCATGCCAAGGTAACTCACAAACAGCCGGTAGCGGCTGGCCCCCCCCAAAACCCCACTTCCTGGAGAACTTGCCTCCTCATTCAGGGCAATCAGTCCGCTGCCGCTCTGCTCCACCAGGATCCCCGTCGAATCGACCGGCATAATGGCAATACTGCTGTTCCGGCTGGGGCTGTAGATCGAATATCCGTCATTGCCCTTCGGGTCCAGGTAGATGACCATATCCTCAAAGTTGAAAAGCGCCGCGTCCTCCGGTGTGATAAGGTTCTCAGAAGTATATCCGTTCCACTGGGTCACCTCGGGGTTCTCCAGGCCGGAAATACTCAGCGGTTCCGTCCGCCAGTACGAAAGGTGATAACCGTCCTCAGCGCGGTAAACACTCACCTGCTGTTGTCCCCAGCCCAGCAGGCGGCAGCCTTCGGTGCTGCCATCAATAAAAACATAGGTATCCGACGCGTAGTATTCGGCCTTGGTGGCAATCAGTTCCCAGCCGGCGGTCTCCGGGTCATCACTCGGCTCCACCTGCAGCTCGCCCTCCGGCTTTGGCATCACCACTGTCTCGCTGTCATAGTCCCGGCTGATGTATTTCCAGCCGCCATCCTCCTCCAGCCGTATGGTGATGGCATACCGGCCGCAGCTCTCGTGGGTCTGGGTATAGTCCGCCATGTGCTGCGCCAGGAATCCCTCATCGCCGGGCTGGGCCTCATACAGGCTGTACCGGATGGTCAGGGTATCCCCCTCGATCGTGGCCTCCCGGGCATAGGCAAACAGGTTATCCCCCAGTTTCCACGGGCTCACCCAAAAGTAGCCGTCATAGTTGTGGAGATCCTTCAGAGAGGCGTCCGCCATTTCGGGGCTCATATCAAAGTGCTTCTGGATCGCGGCCGCGACCTCCTCCTGCGGCAGGTAGAAGTTCTGCGCGTTGGGCAGCTTGCCGCTGGCATCGTAGTTGGTGTCCATCAACTTGGCCAGCTCCGCCCGCTTTTCGGCATCGGCTGTGCCATAGGCGGCGGCCAGGTCCAGCTTCTCCTCGCCGGTATAGCCGTACAGCTCATAGATGGCGTATTTCAGCAGCGGTCCGGATTTCAGCTCTTGGTAGCCGGACCAGTAGATATCACCCATGGCCGCCAGCGGCGCCAGGTATTCCCGGCTCAGGGCGTCCATATCGTTCAGGTCGATGTTGTAACGGTTTTTCCCGCCATCGGGGGTGCAGGCCACCAGCGAACCGGCCACAGCCGCCGCCAGCTCCGGCACATCCGGCCGCAGACCGGGGGTACGGAAGATCACATTCTCATGGAGGTCCGCCAGATATCCACTCCCCAGACGCAGCTTGCAGCCCTGAGCCGTCAAAGCCTGCCCCAGTTCTCCCAGATCCTCTTTTTTATCCCGGGCGGTG
>OGUM01002712.1_pt1 | contig 9813 bp, 7 predicted proteins | sample 1553631 | NCBI WGS metagenome assembly OGUM01 (sample SAMEA2580228, study PRJEB22360) | human gut metagenome | biome: human gut; feature: human-associated habitat; material: faeces | place: Denmark | collected 2008/2010 | reverse complement strand
GGCGGCCGTCGTCCGTGTCGTCGCAGCCAAAGCAGACGAGGCCGCGCTCCGGATGAATCCACTTGGGCCTTTTGGCGGGCGCGTCCAGCCATGCGGGCAGGCTGGTCCATTTGCAGCCGGAAAGGAACGTGTGGCGGCGTGCCAGGCCGGACCGCGCCGGATTCAGATGGATATAGTCGATGATGGTGGAAAAATAGTGGGCGTTTTCCGCTTCCACCACCATGGCGTGGTACCTGCCCGCAAACAGGTGGCCCCGCATGCGGTGGCGCGCGTTGAAACGCTGGGTGTAGGCAGTCTGGAGCCATTTCATGCCGTCCACCAGGTTCGCGCGCGCGGTCTGGAAGAGAATGTGGTAGTGGTTGGCCATCAGGGCATAGGCGTACACGGTCCAGCCGCTTCTGCGGGCCGCCTCCTGGAAAGTGCGCAGAAAGGTCTCCCTGTCTTCGTCATCCAGGTAAATGGCGTCTCCGCGGTTGCCCTCGCTCTGCACGTGATAGACCGCTCCAGGGTATTCTATTCTCAGGGTACGGCTCATGCCGGAAGCGTACCGGATGAGGTCAAAAATGCAAGTTTGTTGTTATTTTTAACCTGACCCCTATTGCGAAAAAAGAGGGTGGAAAAAATGCGTTTTTAAGCGGGTCCGTGTTTCCGGAAAGGGGGAGCCCGCCTCCGGTGAACGCCGGACAGGATGCTGCCGGGAAAGACCGGGAAGCCCTTTGCCCGGATGGCAGCGGCGCAGCCATGCCGGCGTTTCCCCGTCTTTTTTCATGAAAGGTCTGCGGAGGAATGAGGCGCCGGAGAAGGCCGCGGTGTTTTATTCCCTGAATTCCGTCGGGAGCGCCGCATGCCAATGCGGCGACGGAAAAGAAAAAGGGAGCCAGCGGACGAAGAGAAAAGAGAAGGCTTCCTTTGAATTAACGGAGAGGGTTGCCTTTGTCCGTGTATTTTTTAAGAGCCCCTGGGGCCTGGTGCGCTTCCCGCGGGTCTTCCCGGAACCAGGGCGCGGCCCGGAAAACGCCTCTCCTATTGCAGCTTTTCCCGCCGCATGATTTCGGAGAGCACCAGGTAAAGGTCCGTCTTGTTGACCACTCCCAGCAGCAGATCGTTGTTCGGGTTCACCAGCGCCAGGGATTCCGAGCAGTGGGGGCGCGAGAAGATGCCCAGAGCTTCCGGAAGGTGCATGTCCGCGGGAAGCGTGGGCATGTCGCTGCGCAGCACGGCCAGTTCCTTGTTGCGGGCGAAGGCCGCCACATCTTCCGCTACCACGCTGCCCAGGTATTTGCCCGCCGGGGAGGTGACGAAGATGGGCTGCGCCGGGTTCTTGATGAGCATGGAGGCAATCGTGCCGAATTTATCCAGCGGGTGGACCACGGGCGGGTCCTTGCGCGCCACGTCCTGGAGCTGCACCTGGGCCAGGGGCTTGTCAAAGGTGCTTCTGGGTCCGAAGGCCAGGGAATCATGGTACATGGACTGGGCCTTGGTGAGCCTCGCCATGCCGTAGGAGACCAGAACGCCGATGATCAGGGGGAACATCATGTGCCCGGCCATGGTGAATTCCACTACCAGCACCAGGGAGGTGATGGGGGCGTTGGCCGCCGTGGTGAAGAAGGCGGCCATGCCCACCAGGGAAAAGGCGATGGCATGGTCCCCCGGAACTCCGAGCTGGGTGAGCGCCGCGCTGAACAGGAAGCCGCAGACGCTCCCGATGGTCAGGCTGGGCGTCAGGGCCCCCCCCACCGTACCCACGCCGAAGACGATGGCGACGGTGAAGATTTTCAGGAATAGCAGGATGCCGGCCCTCGTGGCGTCAAATTCATAATGAATGAGGGAAGTGATGATGTTTTTGCCGTTCCCCACGATTTCCGGGTAAAAGATGGCGATGACGCCCACCAGCATCCCTGCGGCCATCAGGCGCACGGGAAGCCACTGGCGCTTCCCGTTCAGGTACTGGCGCGATTTTTTGAGGATCAGGAGCCAGAAGCTGGCGACCAGGGAGGCCAGCGCGCCCAGCAGAACGCACCAGAGCACATGCTGGTTGCCCGTCAGGGACACTTCCTGCTGGAGCTGGTAGATGGGGGCCGGTTCATGGAACAGGCCCATGGTGAAGTATCCGGCGCAGCTCGCCACCAGCAGGGGGGCGAGAAAGTCAATGGTCAGCGCGCCCAGCACGATTTCACTCACGAACAGGCCGCCGGCCAGGGGCGTATGGAAGGCGGAGGACATGCCGGAGGCGGCGGCGCAGGCAACCACCAGGCGCAGGCGCGGGGCGGAGAGATGGAAGAAGCGGCCCAGGGCGGACCCCACCACGGCGGCGGCCTGCACCAGCGGGCCTTCACGGCCGATGGAGGCGCCGGAACCTACGGAGAAAACGGCGGACAGGGAGCGCAGCAGGCTGGGCTTGGGCGGCACATAGCCGTTGCCCAGCGCCACGGCTTCCATGTATTCCGTGGCCTTGGCCGGGACAAAGCGGTGGGTGAAGAGAAGGGTGAGGCCGGCCAGCAGGCCGCCCGCCGCCGGAACGAAGATGCACCAGGCCCAGTCCTGGCTGGCCATTTCCTGAAAGACCTGGATTTGCTTGTAGCTGGTGCGTCCCGTCAGGACGTCCTGCACCAGTTCCACCCCCATTTCAAAAACAAGGGCCGTCAGGGCGCCCAGCGCGCCGACGACGACTGCCCAGATGAAGATGACTTGCTTGTCACCCAGCTTGACCTTTTCACGCAGGCTCAGCGCCATGCGCAGCCATGACCATGAAATGCGCGTCTTCGCCGCAGGCTGGTTCTTCTTGTCCGTCATTGCAGGGCGTGTTGAAGGGACGCCAGCAGGCTGGCTTCGTCTCCCGTCCATTCCCCGTTGGGGCCCAGGGGAGCGTTTTTATGCCACCGCAGCAGCTTCTGCATGGTGGTCAGGTAGCCGGTCACCATGGCGGTGGGAACGCCCAGCATCACGATGAGGTGGGCATTGCGTGCGTCATCCGGCCAGAGGACGCCTTCCGGACTGATGCCTACGGTGACTTGCATGGAGTCCAGCGCGCTGGTGCGCCCGTGGGGGACGGCCAGGCCGTGGTCCAGATAGGTGGTTTGCGTTTCCTCGCGCAGAAGGACCGCATTCTTGATGTGCCTTAGCTGACGTTCGTCAAGGACTTCCGCCATGGAATCCGTCAAGGTTTCCAGAGCCTGTTCCTGAGTGGTTGCGGGCTGGAACGTGCGTACGTGAATTTGAAGATTGTCTGCCACCGGGTCTGCTAAAGGCTTTTGGCTTTTAATTCTATGAAGGGAACCATGATTATCAAGGAAATTCTGGCCTGCGTACGGGGAAGGAGGCTTTCCCTGTGAATTGGGGCGGACAAAAAGGACCCCCGCGCCTTTCCGGCGCGGCTTTTTTGACACAAACGCGGCGGAACGGCCTGTTTTTAGGCTTTCTCTTCCGCGGGAATGAAGCTACCCTGCCGCCATGATGCAGGATTCAGAGGTCATCAAACTCGTCAAGCCCGTGCCTTCCGACCGCCTGGCGACCCAGGTGCTGGTGATGTGGTACAATACGGTGCGCCCCAAGTGGAAGAAACCGCTGGATCTGGCCATCACCGCCTTTTTTGTGCTGATGACGCTGTACTCCTTCTCCCTGCGCCCGCTGCCCATATTCGCGTGGCTGTCCCTGGCCGGGGCGCTGATGGCGATCATCCTGTCCTGGTTCTACGTTCCCTTTCTGGCGAAGGCCGCCCTGGCCGCGAACAAGAAGGTGCCCATGTACCATCAGGAAAAGGATTACGTCTTCCATGAGGATTACATGACTTTCTCCAGCAAGGACGTCGAGCCCATGAATATCCCCTACGACCGCTTCACTACCCTGTGCAAGACGCGCCACGCCCTGCTGTTCCTGTTCGGCAAGAAGCTGGTGCTGTGGCTGCCGCTCAAGCTCATGAGCACGGATCAATTGGAAAGCATCATGCGCCGGTTCCGGAACCACGGCGTGGAAGTCCGGGATATTTCCTGAGGCGGAAAGCCGTTCGGGGCCGTTCCGGAAGGGGCTCAAATTTGCCGTTTCCGCGCCTTTTTTGTTGAGCGCGGGGTCAAAACGGGTAGGGTGTCTCCATGTCACGTTACAATGGAGAACAGGTTCTGGTGGTTCCCCGCGCCACGTTTGAAGAAGCGGGTTATTTCCAGGGACACCGGGAAGGCGGGGATCATTATCTGAATGCGTTCATGAAGCCGGGGGTCTCCTCCTTCATGGACCGGGAGGCGGCGGAAAACGACCCCTCCCACAAGCAGATCATCGCCTATGCCATTTTCTGCCACCAGGGCCGCATCCTGCATTACACGCGCGGCGGCTCCGGCGGTGAGGCCCGGCTGCATGACAGGGGCTCCATCGCAATCGGCGGCCATATCAATCCGGTGGACCGCCAGTCCGGCCATGACGATGTTTCCACCTATCTGGCCGGGGTGGAGCGTGAAATCCGCGAGGAACTGGTTATTGACGGGAGCTGCACCCAGCGGGTGCTAGGCGTGATCAATGACGATTCCAATGACGTGGGAGCCGTGCATCTGGGCATCGTCCATCTGTTTGAGCTGGATACAGACCGGGTGCGCGCGAATGAAGCCGCGCTGGCCAATCTCCGTTTCGTGGCCCCGGAGGAACTGTCCGGGGAGATGTTTGAGAAGCTGGAAACCTGGTCCCAGCTTGCGCTGGAGCTGTTTAAAAACAGGGGAGCCTGAAGCCTTGCGCTTCCATGAAGCGCCCGGCGGGCGTAGCAATGCGCCTCCTCTTTCGTTTCCTTCCATGGGAAGCCCCCGCGGCATACGCCTGCGGGGGCTTCTTTCGTCCATCAGGGCCTGAAGAAAACAAAGGGCCGTTAATGGAAGATTTTTCTGCGCCTGCGCCACAGCAGGGCGGCCAGTCCGGCCAGACCCAGGGAAGCGCTCCCCGGCTCCGGCGCCTGGGCGAAGACCATGGCGGAATTGGCCTGGAGGTCCGTGGACATGGCCGCATCGTACAGGACGCCGTTGTTCAGGAATTTGATGTTGTCCAGACTGGCGGGAATCTCCGTCAGGGAAAGCGTGTAGTGGCTGGTGCCCGTAATGTCCACGATGACCTTGTCCGCGGTAAGTCCCTGAAGAGTCAGGGAGGCGTGTTCCCCAAGAATGAGCGTGGTCATGTCTGAAACTCCGTTCAGGACGAGTCCGCTTCCGGCTTCAATGGTCACGGTGAGCGCTCCTCCCAGGGAATCCAGCGTGGTGCGGGTCTGGTTGACGGCGGAAACATGGGTGAAGTCGCTCAGGGAAGCCTGGAAATGCTCCACGGTCACATGGTCCAGCACCAGGCTTCTGCCGCCACTCACATTCGTGCCGCCGCTGATGGTTCCGGCATACTTGTCAAAACCGTAGGCCGCCGTCCCGGAGGAAAGATCCTGGATGCGCACGATGGAGCTGCCGTTGACGGCGCCGCCGGAACCGCCCCCGGAGATGCTGCTCCAGGACTTCCCGTTGTGAAGCGTGGCGGAGTTTCCGGCCACGGTGACGGACGTATTTCCCTGAACGGTGCCGCCGGAGCCTCCCGCATACACATCTCCCTTGATGGTGCCCCCTGTAACGCGTACCGCGCTTCCCTCCCGGATGGAGCCTCCCTTGCCTGCGCCGTAAACGGAGCCGGCGATGACTCCGCCCGTGACGGTGGCGTTGGAACCGCCGGAAATGCAGCCTGTCAGGCCTCCCCCCATCACGTCTCCGTTAATGGAGCCTCCGTTGACGTAAACGTGCGTGGCTCCCCCGATGGTGGTTGTGCCGTTGTTGGCATTCGCGTAAATGCCGCCCATGATTTGGCTGGAGAAGGAGCCGGAGTTAATCACGATGTTCACGTTCCCCTTGATATCCGTAGCATAGGATCCGACCACGGAGGAGGCGTTATTGCTGGTGAAGGTGCCGAAGGAGGCGTTTTCCGCGGAGAATTCCAGATAAACGTTTCCGGTCACGCCGGAGGCGTTCACGGCGCCGAAGACGGTGCTTCCGCCCGTGGCGGCGTCCGTAAAGCGCAGGGCGGCATTCCCGTTCAGCGTTCCGGAATTTCCATGGGCCCCGTACCAGGCGGAGGCCTGCCCTTCCTTGGCGATGGTCAGCCAGACGTCCCCCGTATAATTGCCGGTGCTGGCATACACATGCGTGGCGTTTCCGGAAGTGATGGTGACGTTCACGGAGTTTCCCTGCCTCCCGGAGGAGGCGTCCGCCTGGGCGCGGGCATCGAAGACGCCGGAGCAATTCTGGTTGGCGGCGGAATGCGTGAAGCCAGTTTCCGGCCACGCGATGTTGCCCTCCGGAGTGCCTGACGAGCCCCCGGAGTCCGCTCCGGCGGAAATAAAGGAGTCCCCTTCATTGACCAGCCCGGAAGTGGGTGGGGCATACGATCCTGTGCCGTCCATGGACAGGTCTTTCAGGATGGCGTTTCCGCTGCCGTCATACTGGATGATGACGCCGTTGCAGCCGGAACCGGAGGTGACGGAAAGCGCTTCCCCGATCAGCATGTCCCCCAGCCAGACGTAATAGCCGCCTTTCAGCCCTTCCTGCTCATTGCCCGTGACGTAGGCCATGCGCAGGTTTTCCGTATTGGCGGACATGTCCAGGGAATACAGGATGGTATCCCCCCATTTGATATAGGCCTCGTTAATGTTGAGCGTGCCGTAAAAAGAGCCGTTCCCAAGGCTGACGCTGAACTGGTCCGAGAGATTCCAGCCGTTTGCCGCCCCGTCTCCCAGGACCAGGTTGAAATCAAAGGTAAAGCCGTTTTTCAGGGCCGTTCCCTCCGTCCATGTCCGGGAAATGGAACTTGTCCCCGCCTGTCCCAGGCTGATTCCTTCCGCGTTCACGCCAATGTTGGATACGGAAAAGCCCGCATCCGCCAGGTTCTGCACTCCGGTCCATGCGGGCGCTCCTGCGCCCTGGTGGAAGTTGACGGCCATTTCCCCGGCGTCCCGGCGCAGTTGTCCGGCAGAGCGGCCCGCATAGCCCATGGCTTTGGCGATGTTGCCAGCCATGAGCAGGTCTCCCTGGGCGTTGGGGTGGAGTCCGTCCGCCGCGGGATTGTTGAACATGGACCGCACCCCGTAAAACGGCTTGGAGGAAGCCACGTCAATGATCCCTCTGTTGACGTCGATGACCGTGACGCCCTGCCTGGACTGCCCCCAGGAATTCAGGGAGGCGTTATAGGTTTCCACCGCCTGGTGGGTGGCGTCCGAATTGCCGTTGGAATGCTGGGTCCAGCAGGGAATGGTGAGAACGATGACGTTCGCGCTGCCGTTGGCGGCGTGCATGGTGTCTACGATGGCGTCCATGTCCGCCAGAAGATCCCGGGTGACTGAATCAAGACGGCTGTCCAGGGTGGAATTGTCGCCGTCGGAGAGAAGGTCGTTGGTGCCGATCATCACGAAAAAGGTATCCGGCGTGTCCGTTCCCGTGAAGGTCGGGCCCTGGTAGGCTGCTCCGTTTGCTTTGGCATCGGAAAGCCCCAGCCAGTTGGAGATGTTGGAGCCGTCAAACCTGCTTCCGGTTTTCCTGCCGGATATTTCCCAGGCCCTTGCGCTTGCCTGGGAGGAATGTTCGTTGTTGAAAACCTGGCCGCCGTAGGAGGTTCCCGCGGTGACGCCTCCGGAATAGTTGCCGGTTTTCACGCCTTCCGCATGGTAGGAAATGCCGTTGTCCGCAAATATTTTATGGAGGGCCCAGCGGTAAGTGCCGCTGTTCATGCCGTGGGTGATGGAATCGCCTACGTACATGACGTTGCCCAGGTCCGTGCCCGCAGGGGCGGCGATGGCGGAGGGGAAAACCGCCAGCAGGGCGGCCAGGAGGGAGAGAGGGAGCCTGGTTTTCATCAAGGGGAGCAGGGGAATGAAACGGATGTTTGAAAAAAGTGAATAAAACGGCCATCCCTAAATGGACAGGGATGGCCGTGGCTGGAAAAGGCTAGGCTCTCCGGCGGCGTACCAGCAGCATGCCCAGGCCCAGCAGGCCGAGGGAGGCCGCGGCCGGCTCCGGAACGGCGCTCAAGGCGTATTCTTTCATCTGGTCTTCTGTCAGTGCTCCCAGGTACAGGTCAAAATTGTTCAGGGTATATTCCCCGGTGACGCCGTCCGGAGGAGTCCAGGTGTTTCCGGAACCGTCCTTGGCGGAAAAATTGAGCTGGTTCATGGTGACGCTGCCGAATTTGACCCCGGAGCCGTTCAGGGAGGCCAGAGTGGTCAGGGTGGACGTATCGTCCCCCAGCATGGCGGAAATAGTGACATTCCCGTCATTGTATGTGTAAAACAGGGTAAGGGCCTGTCCTGCGGAATAGCCGGAAAGCGTTTGCGTTTTCCAGGGGGAGGTGCCTGCCGTGCCTCCGTTGTAGTTAAAGCCGCCTGCGCATAGAGTGAGGTCTCCCGACTCCGTCAGCCGGTAACCCATCCCCTCCAGGTTCTTGTAATTGGAGGTGGTATTATAGGTAAACAGCAGGCCTACATCCGTCCCCGAGGTGGTGCCCAGGTCGGAAATGGTCAGGGCCATGGTCCATGGAGTGGCTCCGGAGCCGGTATGCACGGGCACGGAGGGAGAGGAAACATTCAGGGTGTCTCCGTTGCTTCCGTCATAAATGGTGTAACCCTTTGAATAAGAGGAATCCATTCCATTGATGGAAGCGGCGAAGGATAGACTGCCTCCCAGAACGGCGGCCAGGAGGGTCAGGTATGTGGTCTTCATATTGATTGCTGTACGGATTGGAGAAATGTTCCCGCGCAAGAGAACGTCCGTTTTTTATCGAATTCCTAATCCGTCAACAATTAAAAATATTAACGGTAAATGTATTGTTTATCATAAAATATTGATATTCATCATAATTTAAAAGATCTGGTCTTTTCAGGACAATTCCTTTTCCCATGATTCTCTAGCCTTTATCCATGCTTGCATTGGATGGGTCCACAAGCGGATTAGGAATCCGCCCAGGCGCTTGAAATCAGCTGTAAGAGCAGGAGCAGTATGGAGTTGCCCGTAATTATGGAATAGAAAAATCGTGGATAATTAATTCCTGAAAAACACGATGCAATTCTTTTACGCTATCTTGATTGTAAATGAATTGGTTCCAAATCAATTCCAAAACTGCTTCCGTCCCCCGCGGAACCCGAGCCGGGGAAAGGGAAAAAGGAGGTGGGCAGGAGATGCGATGCCCGGCAATCCGTGAAGCGGCGCAAGCAGTGGATAATCCATTGACCGTCCCGCTCCGGACTCATCAATCTCTTCTGCCGGAAGCGGGAAGACCGCGGATGCCCGGCCTGCCAGGGACTGGGAAGGCGGCGCGCCTGTTTTCCGCTCCGCCGGAGAGCAAATTCCCCGGCAAGCTTGTACTTGCCGGGGAATGAAAAAAACAGTCAAGGAAACTCCCGATTTTAAGGGAGGAGCGTTTTTTATCGCTTGGGCGGGCCATCCATGATAGCCTTGTGGCTCATGTTCCAGCCGCCGCCCAGGGCCGTGTACAGGGAAACCAGCGTGCTGGCGTGCTGATAGTAGTACTGGGAAAGCTGAATCTGCGCAGGGTACAGGTTCTGCTGGGCGTACAGCACTTCAATGTAGTTGGAAAGGCCCGTGCGGTAGCGCTCAAAGGAGAGCTTCACCGCTGTTTGGTAGGCTTCCACGGCCTCTGACTGGATGGAGGTGATATTGCGCAGCTTGGCCCGCTGGATGAGCGTGCTGGAGACTTCCGCCAGGGCGTTCAGCACCGTCTGTTCATAGTCGTTGCTGGCTGCCAGGAATTCGGCCTTGGCTGCCTTTTCGGAAGCCGTCAGCTTGCCCGCCTGGAAGAGGG
>OGUM01002707.1_pt1 | contig 9823 bp, 7 predicted proteins | sample 1553631 | NCBI WGS metagenome assembly OGUM01 (sample SAMEA2580228, study PRJEB22360) | human gut metagenome | biome: human gut; feature: human-associated habitat; material: faeces | place: Denmark | collected 2008/2010 | reverse complement strand
TACGACTTCCCGAATGTCCGGCAGCTCAAGGCGGATATACGGACTATACTTGATTCAGACATGGAAGATGCCCAGATCGTGAGGAATAATAGCGGAGATCCGTACGAAAAAGTGCTGTGTCTTGGGACGGAGGGGACACATGTGGAGGATGGATATGTTCTCAGAAGGATAAAGAGATCCCCGGAGTGTGACAAGCCGGATCGGTATGAGCTGGAGATAGGAACAAATTGTGGTGTGGATTCTGGAATCGCTCAATTTTACCGTTTGACCGGCCTGAACAGGGAAGATATCCGCAGTCTGTATACATGCGCTACGAGATTCATAGAAAACGCTGAGGACTTGTATAATCACCGGCTGAAACTTCGCCGGGATAGAGAAAAGCATAACAAGAAAATTGATGGCGAAGTTCTGATGTGCCTGGAGAACAGCTTTGAGCTTGTCACCGAAGGCGAAGAGCTGGCCAGTATCAAATATTGGGATTTTAGAGGCGAAAAGCTGACAGAGGAATATAATGCGAGGGTATGGTCTATAGATGGCGATGCTGGCAGTATTGACCTGGGAAGTGGTGAAATGCTGTATATGGATCAGATATATTCCATAGATAAAAAAAGCCCCACCGAGGAAATGTTGTGTATGGGTGTGGAGGAGATAGCCGAGGATTTCTGTGGCAGCATACTTGTGAAGACGGTGACGATGCTGGATGATTTCGGAACCATGGAGGTATATGATCTCTGTGAAAAATATGGTGAATACATAGATAACAGGTATTATATGTATCGTGAGGAACACGGATTTGAGATGCCGGAAGATGTGTTCCCTGGGGATGGTGTAAAGCCGTATGTTGAGAAGGTCATACGGCTGTTGAAGTCAAAAGTATAAAAAATATAACAAAAGCATGTATATATGATTTAAATGCAATAGTTATCTGCCGCCTCAGGTCTTTCTGCCACAAGGTCAGCGATGGTGGTGGTGTCTACCACGTCCCGGATCGCTTTGTCCAGTCTGCGCCAGAGACCTATGGTGGAGCATCTTGCCTCGCGTTCGCACTGGAATTCATCTGCATCAAGGCACGCAACAGGAGATATGCCGCCCTCAGTGAGCCTTAAAACCATTCCAACTGTTATGTCTTCAGGGGCTTTTCGGAGAAGATAACCTCCCTGTGGACCTCTGGTGCTCTTCACCAGCCCGCCGGAGTTCAGCACAGAAGTGATCTGCTCAAGGTATTTCTCGGATATTTCCTCCTGTGCGGCAACATCCTTGATGCTCACTGGCTTGCCGTCTGTCCTCGATGCTATATTTATAAGAAAACGCAGAGCGTAACGCCCTTTTGTGGATACTTTCATAATATAAACCTCCCAAATGCCTGTATTTACTGATGATTTCACATCATTTACACGTCTATTATAACATCTGAAAAAAAACAATCAAGATAATTCATAAAAAACCTATTGACAAAGTGGGAATTAGGCTGTAATATACAGCTATGCTTAATTCATAGTTTCCAAGTAGGAATTATGTGAAAAGTAAAAATAATCACAGAAATGATACGATCAAGTCAAATTTCAAAGACGAAAATCAAGAAAGAGGTGTTGATATGCTGGGAAGTACATTTAAACCGCAGTACCTTAATGAAGACAGACGAATGTGTTGCATAGAAGTCATGTGTTGCTGCTGTTAAAGCGAACACAGAACAAATAATCATGACACAGATATAAATAACAGATCATACATAATAGACAGAGAATAATAAAGAAGAGTATAATGCCACATGAGCTCATATACATGACAAGATGAATGGGCAGGTGCGCATGACAGATAAAATATTTGAATTTAAGGAGAATAAGATCATGGCAAAGAAGACAAGAGCAGAGAGAAATTTAAAGTTTGAGACATTACAGTTACACGTAGGACAGGAGAGTCCGGATCCGGTTACAGATGCAAGAGCAGTACCAATCTACCAGACATCTTCCTATGTATTCCGAAACTGCGATCATGCAGCAGCACGTTTCGGACTTGCAGATGCCGGTAACATTTACGGACGTCTTACAAACCCGACAGAGGACGTATTCGAGAAGAGGATCGCAGCACTTGAGGGTGGCTCCGCAGCACTTGCAGTAGCATCCGGTGCAGCAGCTATCACATACACGATCGAGAATCTTGCACAGCAGGGAGATCACATTGTAGCAGCCAAAAATATTTACGGCGGTACAACAAACCTTCTGGAGCATACGCTTCCGGCATACGGAATCACAACAACATTTGTTGATGTATTTAATCTCGAGGAAGTGGAGAATGCGATCCAGGAGAACACAAAAGCTGTTTATATTGAGACTCTTGGAAACCCAAATTCTGATGTTGTAGATATTGAGGCTCTTGCCGGAATAAAGGATGTAGCAATATCTATAGTTGGAATAGGGGTAGAAGAGCAGGATGTCTTCACATTAGATATTCCAGGAATTGCGATAGCAGAAAGTTCTGCAAGTAGAGTTAAGATGAAATATAGCGTAGATGATTGGTTTAATAAATTGTCGTGTGGCGATAATGGAACAGCTAAAACATATATGGTAAAATATAAAATTACTGATAAATTGGATAGAGTTGTTGAAGACTCTCGTTCGTTTACGGTTACACCTCCGGTATTTGAATGGGCGATGGCTGAAAACGCTGGTGATATTTTTGCAAAATATGCTTATTTACGAGTGAAAGCGAAGGATGCAGACAAGGTGACGTTCTATCATAATGGATCTCAATTGACTGATTTAATACCGTTAGGACAAGAGGAGAATGGTGTTGTTTCATTTGTTTGGAATAATTTGACAGCCGGACAGTCTTATTCTAATATTACTGCTAAATATGATGGAGGAAGAGAGCTTTCTGGAATTTCTTTTACAACGGAAAATGATGCACAATTACCTGATAATATAGGACAACTGGAAGAATGGAATGCAAAAGGTGTTAAGTATGAAGGTATAGGTATAGATGTGTCTGCTACTGCGGGAGTTGGAAAGTATGCTTCTTCGCCTTATCGTTCGTGGGAACGATGGGAAATTAAAGGTTGGGGAACTTTAAATAGTAAAACAACACAATATGGGGCAGAAAGAACATCCTGCTTTACAGCTTTCAGTACACCTTACACTTGGACTCGTTATGTTGCAAATTCTGGAACAATAAAAACAGAAGGAATAAACGGAGGAAATGCAGCTCAAATTCGGACGGTAGGATGGGGAGAAGGAAATAAGGCTCCAGCGATATCAAGTGGTTTTGGAGATTGTGAAAATAGCGATGCTGGGGAATTGTTTTTAGGTGATAATTTCGAGAAAGGAATATTATTCACATCAAGACCTCGTAAAATAACTTTCTATTATCGGTATATACCTAAAAATATTCAAGATTATGGAGAGGCTGTTTTTGTTGTAAAAGATTCTCAACAAAACATAATTGCAACCAAGTCGTTTAAATTTGAATCTCAAAGTAGTTGGACGCAGGAATCTATTTTATTGGAATACGGTGTAACTAAAGCAAGCAGTTTATGTATAATATTCAAATCTACAGTAAATGAAAGTTGTTTGGAAAGAAATAGTGAAAACTTTTCTCATCCAGATAGCCAAGATATGGGAAAAGGTGAATTTGTCGGTAGCCAACTATACATAGATGATGTCGAACTAATATACGATTATCAAGAATAATATGAAACACTTATTATATACATTAGCCATCCTGCTTATCGCAGCCTCCTGTTCTAACGAAGAAACGGAACAGGTGATGGGACAGGGCAAAGCCCGTCTCCGATTTCATGTTTCAACCGAATCTCCGATTGTGATAACCCGTTCTACACCAGTGCCGACGGTAAATCAATTATACGTTAAGATACAGGATGGTATCGGTGCGGTTGTGAAGCAAGACTCTTTGAAGACCTTACAACAAAATAGTCCGGTCTTTTTGGAAGCGGCGGAAGGCGGTACGGAATATAAGGTAGAAGTCTTTTCCAATGAACTGAAAGATGCCATACTGGATAAACCCTGTTTTTTTGCTTCTGAAACATACTCTTTATTACCGGAAGAGACCGTTTTGGTGGAGCTGGAATGCTGTTTGCAACAATTTCAAGTTTCTTTTAATGCAAGCGATGCATTTAAGAAGGCGTTTCGGACAGATGACAAGTTGCAAACCGGAGATACAAAATTCAAATTGACTGTTTCGGATGCAAACAAACGTCAAGTGTCTTATGCTTTGGCCGATTTGAATAAATCTGCCTATTTTGATGGAGCGAAAAACTCTTCCTTTATTAAAATCCATATCGTAGGAACTACTTTGGAAGGGTTTCCTGTCGACTATTCGGAGACGATTTCACCCAAAGACGGTCTGTTGGAAAAGAAAGACCATCTGATTATCGATCTGCAAGTATCGGAAACAAAATCAATGATGTTAAAAGCAACACCTGTTGAATGATGAAATATAGATATACATATTACGTATTGTTATGCCTGACTCTTGTCGGTTTGGCTTCCTGCGAGATGAAAGACGAACTTTTAGGAAAAGGGGAACAGGGTGGTTCCGGTGAAGTCGGCGTGCTGGATTTGAAGTTGAAAGTTGTGCCTCCTTCTTATGGGAATGGCGGCGTATCTTCCAAGTCATCAAGTACGGAACTGATTGTTCCGAAAGCGGAAGATATGATCGTGAAAGTGTTTAACGCATCAATGGAATTGCAGGATTATTTCGAGTCGTATGCCGATTATCTGAAAGAATCCCAATATGTATTGGAACAGGGCACTTATTACATCGAAGCCTATTCGGGTGATAATTATGAAGTGACATCGGAATATCCTTATTATGAGTTGTTGGATACATGTGTCATAAAAGCCAAAGAAGTGACATTGGTAGATAAGGCTTGCGAATTGCAAAGTGCTATCTTGTATTTGACTCTGTCCGAAGAGTTTTTGAATGCATGCAAGGATGATTATGCAATCACTATTACCAATGGTTCAGGAGTACTGTCTGTGGGTAAAGGAGATGCCCGGATCGTATATATCCGTCCCGGAATGAAAACGACGGTGACAATCCGTGCTACGGAAAAGATCACTGGCAAGCCGGTGATCCGGACATTCGGACTGGCCGATTCGGAGGGAAAGATTAATTCGCAGGATTTGTTTAGGATAGAGATCAAAGATTTGGAAGAAGAAATTGTACCGGATGAGCCGGAAAAACCGAATCCTGACCCTGACGATCCTGATAATCCGGAAAAACCGACAAACGGCAATTTTACCATAAAGGTAGATGTGACATTGAATGAAACTCCGATCGACATTACTGTACCGAGCGGTGGGGGAAATGGCGGCAGTACGGGAGGTGATGATAATACAGGCGGTGAGACGGATGGCGTGATCTCGATAAAAGGGGACGCGATTAATACTGACTTGGTGGTGAGTGTGCCGAACGGTATTTCCTCGTTTAGAGTAATCATTGATTCGCCATTATTACCTGAATCAGAATTGCAGGGTATCGGATTAACGTCTGATTTTGATTTGGTCAGTCCGGGTGGATATGCTGATAAGTTGAGTGGTTTAGGTTTTCCGGTTCATATTGGAGGTGAAACATCTGTATCGTTTAATATATCCCAATTTGTGCCAATGCTCCAAATATTGGGAAGCGGTACAAGTAATTTTCATTTGACCGTTACCGATTCGAAAGGAAATACAAAAACTCATACAATAACAATTACGACTTAATAGGATGAAAAAGTTGTCATATATAATAGGTTGTTTGTTTTTAATGTTGTTTGTTTGGGTATCATGTGATAATGAAGATAACCGTATGCAAACAACAGGCTATTTGGAATTAGGTGTATCGAAAAATGTGGAAGTGGTCACACGTGGTTTCGATGTCAAGGACCAATCTTTGGCAGTGGATATTTGTACCGGAGCGAATGATTCGGTCGTAAAACATTTTTCCGATTATAATGATATGGCCGGCGAACGTGTGTTGTTGGATGTCGGGACTTATAAGGTGAAGGTCACATCTAATCCTTCGGACAAACTGGAGTTTGAAAAACCTACTTTTTACGGGGATAAAGATAAGATTGTCATAAAAGCGGGTGAGACAACTCAAACAGCAATCGAATGTTTTTTAACTTGTGTGAAAGTAACCAGTAAGTTTACAAAGCCTGTTCAGGATAAATTCGCATCCTGTGTGGCGAAAGTCAGTGATGCGACGGGGAGCTATTTGGAATATGATATGCAAGAGACACGCGCTGGTTATTTCCAACCCGGTTATCTGTTGGTCGATTTGACATTGACGAACAAAGAAGGGTTGACATTTCACATGTCCAAACTGATCGAGAAGACGGAGGCGAAAGACCATTATCATCTGGTATTCGATTTGGTGGATAGCGGTGAAGATAACTCAGGAATGGACTTCGATATAACGATTGATTCTGATCCGACCAATGACGAGAACCATACGGTGACGATCCCGTTGCCGGAATCGGGATATGGGCAGGAACCACCGGTGGTGAAAGTGTTGGAAGATGGCAAGGATAGCAATGGAATGATCTCTTTGGACAAAGGAGATTTCAGAAAAGTAATGTTGAATATTTCTTCTACGAATATAGGTTTAGAATCTGTTACCATGATTGCGACTTCGTCTTTGTTTGACGAACATAAAATTTTATCATCTTTGGATTTACTGAAATTGTCGGAAGAAAGTAAGAAGAAGTTAGCTGAAATAGGATTGGAAGTCCCTGCTTTGGATGATAAAAAGGCAATGTTTACATTAGTTTTCGATAATTTGATTACGCAATTGCCAGGAGGTACGCATACATTTGTTCTCTCTGCCCGTGATGAGATGGGGCATGAAACGGTGCAAACGATTTCTATTACTGTCAATTTGCAAATCATGACTCATCCGGTAGTCGAATCGGAGGTGTGGGCACATTTTGCTACATTGAGGGGATATGTAAAGAACGCGAGTGAGGAAGATAAAGCCTCTTATAAGTTCCAATATAGGAAATCGGGAACAACAACTTGGAAAGATGTTGCCGGTGAAGTAACTGTTGCTACGAATGGATCTTCCAATGTAGCACAAGTTGCAACAAATTTGGATGCGAGTACAAAATATGAATATCGTTTGTTGCAAAATGATACAAACAGTGAACCGGAAGAGTTTACAACAGAGGATGATATTCAATTGCCAAATTCAGGATTTGAAGACTGGTATACAGATAGTGATGGATTACCTAAACCAGCAAAGGATGCAAGCTCCTCGTTTTGGGATTGTGGAAATGTCAACTATTTTGGTAAGCATATTATGACTACTCAAAATGACGAAACAGCGTTAGGACAAGGATCTTCTGTAAAAATGGAAACACAGGAAACAATGAAGATTATTGCTGCTGGAAATATTTTTACAGGAACTTTTGAGAGAGATGGTATGGGGGGAATTTTGACTTTAGGTAGAAATTTTGAGTGTCGCCCTAATAAATTAAAAGGATATTACAAATATACATCTGCAAAAGTCTCTGTGAGTAAAGGACATTTGAATGAAGGCGAAGATGATTTGTGTTCTCTTTATATCGCTCTTACAGACGAACAAATTACAGTTAATACAAATAAAGGAATTTATTTTGATCCCAATAGTAGTGCCGTAATTGCTTATGGGTCTATAAGTGATGAGGAATCTAAAGGGGCAGATTCATTTAAGGAGTTTACTGTTGATTTGGAATATAAAGATTTAAAGCGTATACCTAAATATATTATTGTAGTTGCCTCTTCAAGTAAATATGGTGACTATATGGAAGGTGGAAAAGGTAGTACTATGTGGTTAGATGATTTGGAATTAGTTTATCCGAAATCAATGGAAGAAGTAAGAAAATGAAGCGTATAATAATTATTTTAGTTATCGCATTTTTATGTACAGGCTTAATGCAAGCCCAAACCAAAATCCTTGGTCGTAAAGTCTTCGACCGGGGTATCCAGAGTCATACTTTTATTCCGAAAGGGCAATGGATGGTCGGATCGACTTTTTCCTATTCGGAACATGAGGATGACAATTATAAATTCTTGGTGCTGGAGAAGATTGAAAGTACCGGTTATACGTTTAAAGTAAGTCCTTTCTTCGGTTACTTTATCCGGGATAATGTTGCATTGGGCGGACGTTTTTCCTATAATCGTACTTATACGGATTTAGGAAATATCAGTTTGGATTTGGATGATGATATCAATTTTGATATCAGTGATGTAAATTATTTGGAGCATACTTTTTCTGCTACTGGATTCGTGCGTACCTATATGCCGATAGGAAGTAGTAAGATTTTTGGTTTGTTTAATGAAGCTCGCGTGACCTATGGCTATGGGCAGGGTAAAAACTCTTCGGGTACAGATACCGATTATACCGGTACTTACCAGACCATCCAGAATTTGCAGATCGGAATGGCGCCGGGTCTGACGGCTTTTATCACTAATTTTGCAGCTGTTGAGGTATCGGTTGGCGTACTGGGGTTTAATATGAAGTGGACCGATCAGACAACTGACCAGATTGATAAAGGCTCACGGCGTAGCAGTTCCGCTAATTTTAAGATAGACCTATTTTCGATTAATTTAGGTATGAACTTCTATTTTTGACGAGGTATGGATATAAATCATATAAAACGAAAAGTGACAGGTTTTCTCTGTTGTTTGTTCTTTCTTGTTTCATGTATCGAGAATGATATTCCTTATCCATATCGGGAAGGAAGCATTACCGATTTCCTGGTGGAAGGGCAATTGGATAATACATTGGAAATAGATAAGACTAAAGGGATGGTTACGGTAGAAGTGAGCGATGCGGTTGATCTTGCAGCTCTCCGGATCAAGAAGTTGACGGTGACTAATGAGGCTGAGGTACGGATAGATTCTGCGGCGTGTCTCGACTATAACGCTTTTCCACGAATCGGATTTTCGTCTTTAGACAGTTTACCTAAGAGTGCAGATACGCGGGTGGATTTTTCTTCATCTGTCTCATTGATTTTGCAGACATATCAAGAGTATCCTTGGAAGATAACGGTTAATCAGACGATAGACCGGGCTGTGCAAGTCAGTAACCAGGTGGGTGAACCGGTAATCGATTTGGCAAATCGGGAGATGATCGTGTATGTGGCAAAAGAACAACATTTGGATCGGATAACAGTGACTAAAATGCAACTGGGCGGTTCGGTGGGAATTGTCGTTCCTGATCCGACGACGGTAACGAATTTTTCGCGTCCTTGCTCATTTGAAGTGACTCGTTTTGGAGTAACGGAAACTTGGAAAGTGACAATTCTGCATACGGAAGGTGGTGCTGTTTCCGGTGGTGAAACGGTTGCGATGGCCAATCGAATCATTGTAACCGGAATGATTCAAGAAGGTAAGATTCCGGTAATAGAATATAGAGAAAAGAATCCGTCCCAAACGCGGGTGGATGATGGTTGGCAGACGCTTCCGGCAAGTTCCGTAACTGTCAACGGTACTTCCTTCACAGCCACAATAACTGGTTTGAATCCGGGTACGACGTATGTATATCGTGTTGTGATTGATGATATAGCTGGAGAAGAGGTGGAGTGTAAGACCGCTGCGTTAGTGCCATTGACCAATGGGGGTTTTGACGATTGGCATCAAGATGGTAAATTGTGGAATCCGTGGTTGGCAACAGGTGTTTCTTTTTGGGATACGGGAAATAAAGGAGCTACTACTTTGGGAGACAGCAATACGATTCCGACAGGTGATACGAGTAACGGAACCGGAAAGGCAGCCAAGTTAGAATCGCGGTTTGTCGGAGTTGCCGGTATCGGTAAGTTTGCGGCTGGTAATATATTTGC
>OGUM01002706.1_pt1 | contig 9834 bp, 9 predicted proteins | sample 1553631 | NCBI WGS metagenome assembly OGUM01 (sample SAMEA2580228, study PRJEB22360) | human gut metagenome | biome: human gut; feature: human-associated habitat; material: faeces | place: Denmark | collected 2008/2010 | reverse complement strand
CGGATCTCCAATGCCGGGCTAATCCGTTCGTACAGAATATTATAAACGGCATTCGTTATCGGCATATGCACATTATACTGGTCGTTGATTTCTTTAATTCCTTTCACGCCGAAATACCCTTCGGCAATCATCAGCATTTCCATTTGTGCCGATTTCACCGAATATCCTTTACCGATCATCGTCCCGAAAGTCCGGTTCCGGCTAAACTGTGAATAAGCGGTTACCAGCAAATCCCCCAGATAGGCCGAGCTCTTGATATCCCTTTCTATCGGATGAACGGCAGCCACAAAACGCTCCATCTCCTGAATGGCATTGGATACCAAAACGGCCTGAAAATTATCTCCATATCGCAATCCATGACATATTCCCGCTGCAATAGCGATAATATTCTTCATAACAGCAGCATACTCCGTACCATAGATATCGTCCGAAATCGTCGTCTTCACATAATGGCAGTTGAATAATTGTGACACCAACCGGGCCACCCGGGTATCGTCACAGGCAAAGGTCAGGTAAGACAGGCGTTCCAAAGCAATCTCTTCTGCATGACAAGGCCCTGAAATCACCACGATCTGCTCCAAAGGCACTTCATACTGCTGGTGGAAGAACTCACCGATAATCAGATTATCATCCGGGATCATGCCTTTAATCGCCGACACCACAATCTTGTCTTTCAACGGACGGGTGGCTTTTGCCACCACATTTTTAAGAAAAGCACTCGGTATAGCAAAAATGATGATATCCGAACGGGCAATCAGTTTGTCCAGATTATCCGTAAAAGAAATCCGCGACAGATCGAAATCGACCGAACAAAGATAGCGAGGGTTATGGTTCAACTCTTTAAAAGCGTTGATGGTCTCGATATTACGCATAAACCAATTGATATGCTCATTCGTTTCCAGCAGAATCTTAGCAATAGCTGTAGCCCAGCTTCCGCCGCCGACGATCGCAATCCGTGGATTTTCAGGAATTTCCATGCCGATAAAATTTAGTTTAAGCCAACCATTTTTTCACTTCTTCGGGAGTCAACCCTGACAATCCCAACTTTTCTTTTTTGTTGATTCCGCAAAGCTCCTGATGCAATTTATTCGTATTCCCGACTGCCTTCAAAGCTTCCACCGTCTGATATCCGGCTTTCTTCACCACTGCGATCCATTCTTTCGGAATCCCCAGCGCCTCGTATTTCTCATCTCCGTCTACGGTAGCTTTCTTTTCGGGTTTCATCTGGGGAAAGAACAACACATCCTGAATCGACGCGCTATTGGTCAGGAACATACAAAGCCGGTCGATACCGATACCCATACCGGAAGTCGGAGGCATGCCGTATTCCAGTGCGCGTACAAAATCATAGTCGATATACATGGCTTCGTCATCTCCTCTTTCCTGCAATTTCAGCTGATCCTGAAAACGTTCCAGCTGATCGATCGGGTCGTTCAGCTCGGAATAGGCATTAGCCACTTCCTTACCGTTTACAAACAGCTCGAAACGTTCGGTCAGCTCCGGATTTTTGCGATGCTTCTTCGTCAACGGCGACATCTCTTTGGGATAATCGTAAATAAAAGTGGGCTGAATATAATGTCCTTCGCACTTTTCACCGAAGATCTCATCGATCAGTTTACCCTTACCCATGGTCTTATCCACGGGAATCTCCATTTTTACACAAGCCTCGTACAACTCTTCTTCCGACATTTTCTCGATGTCGTACCCGGTATATTCTTTAATGGCATCGGCCATACGTACCCGCCGGAAAGGACGTTTAAAGTCGATTTCATTTTCGCCTATCACCGCTTTCGTAGTCCCGTTGATCGCCAGCGCAGCCGTTTCGATCATCTCTTCCGTAAAGTTCATCATCCACAGATAATCTTTATAAGCCACATAAATTTCCATACAGGTAAATTCCGGATTGTGGGTGCGATCCATACCTTCGTTACGGAAGTTTTTACCGATTTCGTAGACACCTTCGAAACCTCCGACGATCAATCGTTTCAGATACAGTTCGGTAGCAATACGCAGATAGAGGTCGATATCCAGCGAGTTATGGTGCGTAATGAACGGACGTGCGCTTGCCCCTCCGGGGATGGATTGCAGGATCGGAGTTTCCACTTCCGTATATCCAGCTTCGTCCAGCGCGGTACGCATGGTCTTGATAACTGCCGCACGTTTCATGAAAATATCCTTTACGCCATCATTGACCACCAGGTCGACATAGCGTTGGCGATAACGCAATTCCGGATCGTTGAATCCATCGTATGCTACACCGTCTTTGTATTTGACGACCGGTAGCGGCTTGAGTGATTTGGATAATACCGTTATCTCTTGTGCATGGACGGAAATTTCGCCCATCTGTGTACGGAATACGAAACCTTTGATTCCGACAAAGTCGCCGATATCGAGCAATTTCTTGAAAACAATGTTATACAGATCTTTATTTTCTTCCGGGCAAATGTCGTCACGAGAGATATAAACCTGTATTCTGCCTTCTGAATCCTGCAATTCCATGAAGGAAGCCTTTCCCATGATGCGGCGGCTCATGATGCGGCCGGCAATACTTACGGGGCGGGGCTCTGCATCGTCTTTAAAATTCTCTTTTATCTCTTTGGAAAATGCATTCGTTACATACTCAGCTGCGGGATAAGGTTCTATCCCCATCTGACGTAACTGCTCCATGCTGTTACGTCTTATGATTTCCTGTTCACTCAGTTCTAATAGATTCATTACGCTATTATTTTGTATAATACGGCGCAAAAATACAAAACTTTTCTTACTTATTGCCTAAAAACGTATGCGACTTTACGCTTTATGTTCTTAAAAGGTATTGTTTTGTAATGGAAAAGGCAGATTACGTATGGCTTCGGGCAGGAAGAAGCGGACATCTTTTCCGGTCTTGAAAGCTTCGCGTATAAAGGTTGAGGATATTTCGACCAAAGGGGCGTCTACTTTTTTTATGTGAGGATATTGTGCCGGAATTTCAACATCGAATCCTTTACGCGGATAGATGAAGATCGGATAATTGGAAATGATGGCTTCGTATTCTACCCACCGGGTAATATATTTCCAATTGTCCGCACCCATGATGAAATAGAATTCACGGTCCGGATAACTTGCTTCCAATGTCCGGAGTGTGTTGATGGTATAAGTGGGTTGAGGAAGGGAAAACTCGAAGTCACTGGCGTGGAACTTAGGGTAACCAGCGATGGATTTTTTTACCAGTTCATAGCGAAGCCGGTCATCCATCAGTTCTTCCTTCTCTTTTAGCGGGTTATGGGGGGTGATCAGAAACCATAGCTCGTCCAACTCCGTAAATTCACACAACCAGTTGGCTAATGCCAGATGGCCGATATGAACCGGATTGAATGAACCGGAATAAATGCCGGTTTTACGTTTGCTGACCGTATTTTCTTTCAGTCCCGTTTCCACTTGATGATATTTATGACTTGTGCACCGAATACCAATCCGGTACCGGTCGCTATGATATACTCCTTATAATATAGGGCGGCTGTACAAGTGGCAAGAGCGACAAATGCTATACCAATGAATGTATATAGCCATTTCTTGGATAACTTCTTGCCGTTCATGCTTTTTTAAGGAACTCTTTTATCACTTTTAGTGCTTCTTTTTGTGCGACTTCCAGCTTGTCGTTCACCACGATTACGTCAAATTTGTCGGCAAAACCCAGTTCAAATTCGGCTTTGGCAATGCGGCTTTCGATTACTTCCGGAGCATCCGTACCGCGTCCTTCCAGACGACTCCGCAAATCTTCGATCGAAGGGGGCTGGATAAAGACCGAAAGAGCACGGTCGCCATAAAACTTCTTGATGTTGCAACCTCCTACGACATCGACATCGAATATGACGTTATCGCCACTCATCAGCCTTCGTTCCACCTCGCTTTTCAGCGTGCCGTAATATTTGTCGGTATAGACTTCTTCGTATTCCAGGAAATCTCCTGCTGCTATACGGGCACGGAATTCATTCGGTGTAAGGAAATAATATTCCACTCCGTCCTTTTCCGTACCACGTGGGGCCCGGCTGGTAGCCGAGATGGAAAAATGCAGGTTCAGATTCTGCTTCAGCAGGAAATTGATGATAGTGGATTTGCCCGAACCGGACGGCGCGGAGAATATGATCAGTTTGCCAGCCATATATCGTTTTTATAATACGTTTAATACTTGTTCTTTGATTTGTTCCAGTTCGTCTTTCATCTGGACGACAAGTTTTTGCATCTCGGCATGGTTGCTTTTCGAACCAAGGGTGTTGATTTCACGTCCCATTTCCTGGGCGATGAAACCGAGTTTCTTACCTTGTCCGTGTCCGCTCTCCATCGTGCTGATGTAATATTTCAGGTGGTTGTCCAGGCGGTTCTTTTCCTCGTTTCCATCCAGTTTTTCGATATAATAGATCATCTCCTGTTCGAACCGGTTCTTGTCGTAGTCCTGTCCGGCAATCTTTTCGAGATTGTCCATGATACGGGCTTTGATTTTTTCGATCCGCTCCTTTTCATACTGTTCTACTTCTGAAAGCAGGCGGGAGATATTGGCAATTTTCTGTTCGAACAACTTTTGTAACATGGCGCCTTCCTGAATACGGAAATCGCAAAGGTGCCCTATGGCCTCTTTGATCGCTTTCTCAACCACATTCCATTCCTCTTCGTTTACTTCCTGGGCCTCTGTCTTGATCACGTCCGGCATGCGGAGCAGGGTCTGGAACCAGTCGGCGGGAAGTCCGATGTTCAGGCGGTCGGCAATATCTTTGATTTGATTGTAATAGTTTTCTACCGCAGCCAAGTTGATCTGTGTGGGCGTGTCTTTACCGATATATTCGACAAATATATTAAATTCGACTTTTCCACGTTCAAGCGACTGGAGTAACAAACTGCGTATTTGCATTTCTTTTTCTTTGTAGATGGAAGGAATGCGGGTCGACAAATCCAGTTGCTTGCTGTTCAGAGCTTTTATTTCTACGGTTACTTTTTTAGAAGGAAGTTCGGCTGTAACCTTACCGAATCCAGTCATTGATTGTATCATTGTTCTAAAAATTTGTGCAAAGATAGCTAATCAATTGATAATTGACAATTGACGATTGACAATATAATTGAGAAAAAGCCGAAACCATCCGTGTCAGCCTTAATAAAATCGGTTTTGATCATGAGATTACAGTTATGTTTTATACTTTTGCATCCATTATCAACCGATTGGCTTTTGACACATATTTTAATTGTCAATTGTCAATTGTCAATTGTCAATTAAAATGTCTTGTATATTAAATATCGAAACATCGACTTCTGTATGCTCTGTAGCGTTGTCTATGGATGGTGAAGTCCTTTTTGCGAAGGCTTCGTTCGACGGCCCTTCGCATGCAGCCCTATTAGGCGTATTTGTTGAAGAAGCTCTTTCCGTATTGAAAAAGAAGGGGAAGAAAGCCTTGGATGCCGTAGCGGTCAGTAGCGGTCCTGGTTCTTATACCGGACTCCGTATCGGAGTGTCTGTCGCTAAAGGTCTTTGCTTTGGTTTCGGTATTCCTCTGATCGGCATTCATACGTTGGACATCATGGCTGCTACTGTCAACAGTAAGGGTGATTCGCAAATCGTCTCTATTACTGATGATTGCCTTTATTGTGCTATGTTGGATGCCCGGCGTATGGAGGTTTATGCCGCTATCTACGATGCTTCCTTAAAGCCTGTCCGCGAGACGAAGGCCGATATTGTGGAAGCCGGTACGTATGCTTCTTATCTGGAAAAAGGGAAAGTTTGTTTCTTTGGCAACGGTGCTTCCAAATGCAAATCGGTCATCACTTCTCCGAACGCCATCTTTATCGAGGACATCCATCCTCTTGCCGTAAACATGATTCCGCTCTCGGAACAAGCTTTTGCCGCCGGCAAGTTTGAAGACACCGCCTATTTCGAACCGTTCTACCTGAAAGAGTTCCAGGCGACGGTTGCAAAAAATAAGGTGCTTTTAGCTCGATGATGTAGTTGTGTGCTATGTCGGAATGGCACGTTTGTCGAAATTTTTATGTAAGTCCGGTCAATCGGAAAAGAACTTAGATATGCAAAATCGTCCTGTTTCTTGTGTTTGATAGCTGTAATGTCAAACATGGAAACGGGACGATGTGTTATTTAGGGTTGCCATCCATGTAAGTCTTCCTCCTGCAAGCAATATAAATAAGCTGCTGTAAACATCCACCTATTATATACATACGATTTTTTTTAAATCCAACTATCATACTATCATATTTACATATAAATATCTGTATATTAGTTTATAAAAATATGATAGTATCTATTTTCAACTATCATTTCATACTATCATACTATCATGTCGTATATCACATGCTTCTGTCTTCGTGCTGGGGAAAAATAAGTGTAGATATAATTGAATAAAGTGCTGTAAATATTTGTATTATAGATGTTTTATTTGTATATTTGTAATAAGAAAAGAAGCCCGTCATCCGGGTGTCGGAAGGGGTGAGACCCGGGTGTTGATACCGTTCAGATGGGGGTGTCAAAAGTGTTAAAATGGGCGTCTTGAGAAGAATATCTGGTTGTTTAATATTAAAAATACTGTTATTTATGGCACATTACTATGTAGTCCGGCAAAAACTGGACAAGACGGGAGCGGAAGATAAAGTACGCTATTATGGTGTTCCGGTTACGTGCGGGCGGGTTTCAACGAAAAAGCTGGCTGATTTGGTTGCCGATCGTTGCTCGTTGAGCCGAGGTGATGTGTTCGCTTCGGTTTGCGAGATCGGAGGGATGATTCTTGAATTGTTGAAAGACGGCTATTCCGTGGAGTTGGACGGGTTGGGTGATTTTTATCTTTCGGCAGGGAGCGAAGGCTTCGAAGATCCGAAAAAATGTACTCCCCATCGGGTGAAGGCGCGTCGTGTCTGTTTCAGGATGGCTCCCTGTGTGAGAAAGAGCATGAAATTTGTCAAATTCGAAAGAAATCCTTGGTAATGCAAATCACATATTACAGGCATAAAAAAGGCGTGTTGCGGATGCACTCGCGTGATATGGAATATATTGTCGGGTTGCTGAAAAACGGCAAAGATGCGGAAGCGATACTGTCGGTTCGTCGAAAATTGAATATGGCGTTTTTGGCACGAACCACGGATTTGTCCGGAAAACTACCGGTTCTGGCTTTTGGCTCGACGTTCAAGAAGAATGGCGATGGAATACAGTTGAGGCGTTATAACGGGTATGTCTTGTTGGAAGTGAACGGCTTGGAAAGCCAGAGTGAGGCGGAGGCCGTCCGCCGTGAAGCTGCCGCCCTGCCGCAGACCTTGCTGGCGTTCGTCGGGCTGAGCGGGCGTTCGGTCAAGATCGTGGTTCCTTTTGTGCTGCCCGACGGCTCGCTGCCGAAAAAAGAGGAGCAGGCCCGTATGTTTCATGCTGCGGCTTATCAGCTGGCGGTGCGGCATTACCAGCCGCAGTTGGGCAGCATTATATCGTTGAAAGAACCGTTCCTGTCGCGGGGGTGCCGGATGAGTGTGGATCCGGACGCCTATTACAATCCGGATGCGGTGGCGATCCGGATCGAGCAACCTTTGCAGATGCCGGACGGGGGTGACTTGAAGATCGTGCCTTCTCCGGTTCGGGATCCGTTGGAGATGATGGCTCCGGGAGCGGATCGGAACGGGCAGATCGCCACGCTGTTCAGTGTCATCCTGATGGAGATGACGCGTCGGTTTTCAGAAAGCCCGGAAGATGATATCCAACTGCTGTTCATCGACTTGGCGCAGGCTTGCTGCCGGCTTGGAATACCGGAGGAAGAGGCGGTGGGCTGGACATTGCGCTATGAAGCTTTGAAAAAATATAAGATAGACGTCCGTATGGCTTTCCGTACGGCATATACGTTGGAGAATGTTTCAAACCGGGCGGAGCCGCTCTCTTCCGTCCCGCCATCCATGTCGTTGGTGTTGCGGTTGGACGAGTTTATGAACCGGCGTTATTTCTTCCGGACGAATGAGATGAGCGGTGGAGTGGAATATTTGGACCGTTCGATGATACAGTTCGTTTACAAGCCTTATACGACGAAAGTCCGGAATTCCATTTGCTTGGAAGCCCAGCAGGAAGGGTTGAATGTATGGGACAAGGATATCGACCGATATGTCAACTCCGATCGTGTTCCGATATATCATCCTATCGATCATTTTCTTGGGAATCTTCCGGCTTGGGACGGAAAAGAACGCATCAGGGCATTAGCCGGGCGTGTCCCTTGTGACAATCCGGTATGGGGAGATTTGTTTTACCGCTGGTTCCTAAGCATGGTGGCACATTGGATGGAACTGGATTCGGAACACGGGAATAGTACGACACCTCTGTTGGTCGGTGGCCAAGGGTGTGGGAAGTCCACGTTTTGCTTGAATTTGTTGCCACCAGTGTTGCGTCCTTATTATACGGACAGTATCGATTTCGGCAATCGCCGTGGGGCGGAGTTGGCTTTGCACCGGTATGCGTTGATTAATATCGATGAATTTGATTCAGTGAAAAGTTCTCATCAAAGTTTTTTGAAGCATATCCTGCAAAAAGCGGTTGTGAACACCCGTTTGCCTTATCAGAGTGCGAGCCGTAACTTGCGTCGCTATGCCACGTTTATCGCGACCAGCAACAATTATGATTTGCTGACAGATCCGACCGGTAGGCGCCGTTTCATTTGCGTGGAGGTGAAGGGGCGGATCGATTATGCCCAGCCGATCGATTATGATCAGTTGTATGCGGAAGCGAAAGAATTGTTGAGGCGTGGTGAACGTTTTTGGTTTACTCCGGAGGAAGAGGCGCTGATCACTGAAAACAACAGGGATTTCCAGCAGCAGCCGGCTGAAGAGCAACTGTTCCTGCGTTATTTCAAGATCGCGGAGGATATTGAAGAGGCAAAGCCGCTTCTGGCGTCCGAGATACTGGATATGATCGCGGAGAAACAACCCGGTTTTAACATTACAAAAACGATGATCCTTAATTTCGGCAAGCTTTTGAAGCGGAATAGCGTGCCGAATAAGCGGACGATGAGGGGGACTTGTTATTATGTGGAAGAGGTAGATGGTTGATATATAATTGATTGACTGATTTTATGTATGATGGTATGATAGTAGCCATGACAGTTGTTTTGCGAACTGTCATGGCTGGTTTGTGGTGATATATAGTGGGTTATTGCCAATTATGATGGTATGATAGTTGGATCGTCTATTTCCAATTGTATTTGTAAGTGAAGAAAAAAACATTCTTTCTAAAATATTTACTCAGTTAAATAAAGAACAAAAGTAAGGAACGGTTAAACCAAAAAAGGGGGTGTCTTGTTTAATCTTCAAATCAATATTGAAGAATAGACATGAGACGAAAGAATACGAATGTACTGCTGGTCTTTGGTGTGGTGATCGCGATTATCCTGTTAATGATTTGGTTGTTTTTGGGGACAACATTGGAACAGGAGGCAAATCCAGAGACAGATCCGATGACCGTCGAACAAAATATCTGATAAGGTCGGATATAAAAAGGGAGGCTGTGTCGTAAATAGTTTTTTATGATACAGCCATTAATATACTTCTGATGAATCGTTGTGCGCATATACAAACTTACCCAATAATACGTTAAAGTCCGTAAACTTGGGTAAGTTTGTATATTTGGAGATGACTTGGAGTTCAGCTCCTTTTTATGTAGAATAAGTGAATTATCCTAAGAATCCCAACAGGATACCGGCTGCTACGGCAGAACCGATTACACCTGCTACGTTCGGACCCATGGCGTGCATCAACAGGTAGTTGGTCGGATCATATTCCAGACCTACAACCTGAGAGATACGTGCTGAGTCGGGAACGGCAGATACACCGGCATTACCA
>OGUM01002700.1_pt1 | contig 9857 bp, 8 predicted proteins | sample 1553631 | NCBI WGS metagenome assembly OGUM01 (sample SAMEA2580228, study PRJEB22360) | human gut metagenome | biome: human gut; feature: human-associated habitat; material: faeces | place: Denmark | collected 2008/2010 | reverse complement strand
TCGTGTCCATATCATATGCAAACAACTTTACATTCCAGTATGGTTCTATTAAATCTCATATGTTGCGTTTACATAAGTCCTATGCAAAGACCTTTACATTCCAGTATGGTTCTATTAAATCCCGTTGCAAACGAATACTATCCTCATCTCACTTTTGCAATGCGTTTTTGTCCACCTCCTTTTTATCAATGAATTTCATGACTATGCGTCATAGCAATTATAATTAATTTTTCTCTAATCTTTATTTTATAGGGGAATACGCAACCTTGTCTACATCACAGCATTTTTGCACTACTGATACTCGACAGAATCACAAAGAAAAACAACGTATCATAAAACAAAATCAGTTTTATCCTCCTGCATCCCCCAAAGCTCTTTATCCAACCATTTTTCCTGCCTGCTTTTAAATAAAATAATCGAGTCTAACTCTTTATCAATATGAGGCTCTAATTCTTTCCTCAGGCTTAAAATCTGTACCTTGGATATCTCCCCTTCAAACACAGAATTTTGCACATGCGTAAGATATTTTTTACAGGTTTTAAAAACACGGGACCATCTTTTCTGTCCATTCCCTGTTTGACTTATATCATATACAAGAACCACATACACGCTAATCCCTCACAATCTTTTCTCCTTGCTTTTCTGTCTCCATTTACCACCATATTTTGAATCCATCGTACTCTTTTTCGCCCCATAAATGTTTAATTAACTTATACGTTTCTAATCGAATGAGATATTGATAGGAAACCTTCTTGCCCAATTCTTTATGCATAATCGTCTTTTTCATCCGTTCTTCCAGCTCCCTGACAATAAGAAGTGAGGCGCTTTTTTTCAAGTGCAGGAAATTTAACTCTTTCGTAAAACTTTCTTCCGTAATTTGCTTCCTGTTCAGAAGGCTAAAAATCAGCCTGTCCCCAATCAACGGTTTGAAAACTTCCGATAAATCAAGGCATAACGAATATCTGCGTGTGCCAGGTTCATGTAAATAACTGATCGTCGGATTTAATTGTGTATGATAAACCTCACTCAGTGTTTTTGCATAAATTAATGCATTCACGAAAGAAATAAGGGAATTTATCATGTTATCCGGCGGATGCATAACGCGTTTTTCAAAATTGATTTCCTGGTCGATAATCACATTCCAGGCATCATAATATACTTTTCGTATATTTCCTTCTATCCCCATCAGTTCTTCTACGCCAGTAGTTTTTGACAGTCCATTCCTTAAATAATCGATTTCCTGCATAAAAGATTCTACATTTTTTCCACGCCCATTGTAATATCTCAGGTTTCGATAAATATTAGCAGCTGCCGCCATAATAAATTTTTGCGCCAAAGCCAGCCTTTTATCAGCATCCGTATAAAACGCAACTTGTTTGACAAGCAGGCTTCCTGCCAACAAATGTTCTTTAGGATAAAAACTGCCAGTATAAAAATTGTAATAGTTAAAAAAATGAATTGGAATTCCATACTGCGAAACATAATTCAAAAACACAGTATTTAAGGACATTTCAGACAAAATGTATAAATCAGAGACCCGCTCTATGGGAATATCTTTTTTCTCGCCATCAAAGGTGGTAAATCGTATGGTGTTATCGTTTCTTTTTAAATCTCCGTTCGTATAGATGTAATAGCTTTGTCCCATAATTTTGACCTTCCTTTAAATAAAACACAAATCATGGTAAGCGCACTTTTTGCATAATTTCATTTCTATAAAATCATCCGGACAATTTCTGTGCTTTATCTTTATGATATCTGCTACCACTCTATTCAAAGTTTCTTTATCCTCGATGGTTAAATCCACCATCACACACTTTTTTAATAAAGGATAATCAAGTTTTGCTTTCAACCCTTGTACACCACGTCTGTCAAGATAATAAAGGTAATATTTTATTTGCCATATGCTGGCTTCTTCCACACTCCTGCTCTTTTTAATCTCATGAAGTTCCGCATGATCTTTGAGAAAATCAATATTAATAATATTATCTATGTTGATATGCTTTTCATTTCTTCCATAAGAATATTCATCAAGCAGTTTCCCTAACAAAACATCATCATTTCCCGACTCCATGGTAATATCGTGACAAAAATACCAGAGTTTTCGTTTGCAAACGAAATAATAATACACCATCACCCCCGTAATTCGTTCTTCCATGGCAACCTCCTGACAAAACTATACCATTTTACAAGACACATTCTTACAGAACCTGATCATCAATACTTTCGCCATCTTTCGATTTTATAAGTCCTTCTCCGGACAAAGTGGTCTCATCAAATTCGTATCCATATTTACATCTGTAAATGCCGCTGAACTCTTTCTGCCGGTTATTGTTGGAACCATTTGTTACCTGCACAGAAATTTTATGTCCCAGCCACTTTTTATCCTTCCCGTCATGAATGTTTACACTTACAGTCAGCTCTTGCAATTTGGAATTGACAATAGCCTTCGCTTCACTCCCAATGTTATGCGTATGTACAAAGCTAAGTGCTTTTTCGATAAACTCCACATTTTCATCGTAAATCACGTCCGGCATAACGGAAACACTGGTAATCATTCTAAACGTGTCATTTACTTCTTGTAAATCATACTCTCCGGGAACAACTATCTCAAAATGACTCAACCACTTATCAATCTCTTTATAATAGTTGGTATCCTGTATCTTCTCCGGATCATACACCGCATTCACATACTCAATTTTCATCACTTCCGTGAATAATTGATTCTCATAGCCCGGAAGAAGATCTAAAGAGCGTTTTACGATATTTTCATCATAAATCTTAGATCTCCTCCGTTCGTCCTGTTTCACATACACGAACACATTCGCTTCTTTCGGTTCATACCGTTCTTTTCGGTTGCACCGGCCCATCCGCTGTAACAAGCTGTCACAAGGGCAGATCTCGGTATGCAGTACATCAAAATCAATATCCAGACTTACCTCAACGATCTGCGTAGACACCCAAATGCCCGTCGCATCTTTGTCCGCCGAAAACTCCATGATCTTGCGTTCCAACATATCTCTATGTTTTCGAATGAAACGAGAATGCAAAAGACGGACCTCACATTCCCCTTTCGTGCAGGAATCTCCTGTACGTTTTTTTAGTTCCCGGTATACTTCCTGCGCCCGTTTCACCGTGTTGCAGACAATAAGGACTTTTTTCCTCCTGCCTTGTTCCACCAGTTCCTCATAAGCAAGATTCTTTCTTATCCTAACCCAATGGCGTTTCCTGGGGGAGGATGAAGCAAAATCCTTATATACCGATCCGCGGTTTTTCGCTATCCCATATTTCTCCATAAAATGTTGCAACACCGGCGGAAACGTCGCTGTGATGATGGCGTATTTCCCACCCAGGCGATCAATGATCTTCAAACTGTAAATCAATGTGGCAATAAGCTGCGGCGAGTACGCCTGTATTTCATCGATGATGACCTTGGAATACTTTAAGGTAGCGGCCAACAACTCCGTTCCAAACGCTTTATACGTAAACTTAAAGATCTGGTCTACGGTACATACCGTCAACGGCATTGAAAGATTCCTCGCTTGCTGATACCGTTCGTAACCGTCGGTGCCGTTATCTTCTTCCACATAACGGATCAGACTGTTCCCATGTAAGACAGCCACATCCTCATATCCGTAAACGTTTTTTATCCTTTCATAAATAGCGTTGGATGAAATCTGTAACGGCAGGGGATAAAACCCTTTTTCTCCGTTCAGCCAGAGAAGGGCCGCTTCTGTCTTACCACTGCCGGTCCCCGCTACCAGAATCACGTTGCGGTCGCTATTTTGCCGCATAAATCTCTGCGGCGGACGAAGAACAGGAAGCGTAGCCTCGATAGCTTTCTTCAGCCTTTTTTCTTTCAGATCCGGTGACAGTTCCGCTTCGGTATACCCTGCGCTCGCCGTGTAATCAAATTTATTAAGCATCCCTTTGATGACCACAAATTTGAGCCATTTATCCCAAGCCGCAGGGTCCTTGCTGCTAAATGAATTTATTTTGTTGCTATACAAGATCTTTGTGGCATAAACCTGTATCTTGTTCTTACGGTTTAAGAACGCATCCAGGTGCTTCACATAATACGTATTGAAAAAATCACGAAACTCTTCGGGAGAAACTTTCGTCTGTCGTACATGATGAAAATACACCGCCGCCAAAAAAGGTAAAAAATATTTCAATTCCCTGTCTTCCGTCTCCGAAAGATATTCAGAGACAGTTATCGAATAAGCGCTCAGATACCCATGGGGTATCTCCACGACGTCAGGGGGAAACCGCATCCCTTCATACGCGGGGTTCCCGATCTTCTTTTGGAACATCTCATTCAGTTTTCCCCAGTCGTGGGTCCGACAGGCGAACCGGATGATCTTTTGTTCTTCCGGTGTAAAATAGATTCCATATTTGCCGAAGAAATCAACAGCGCAATCTACCACTTCTTGCAAATGATCACGCAAGGTCTTTTGTTTCTCTCCGCCCTGCCGCGCTTTTCGCAAAGAGTTTTCAATTACGACCCGTTCTTTGCTGTCCAAATAGCCCTCTGCTGCGTTTAACAGCCTGAGGTATACCTCAGCTACGGCAGATGACTTTTCAGCGCCCACAGCGCGTTTTAACGATTTTGCGTAGAACATCCGATAACTCCTTATACAAGATGTAACAATTAGGCGAAAGAGACCACTTCCTGATGGAGGGTATCGTACAGGGTATTGACCACAGCCTGCCCTTTCGGGACGTAATACGCCTTCACCCTGCCGCCGTCCTTCTTCCAGCGGCGTTGCCCTTTCTTTGTTACTTCATACTCTTTGTTCAGAAGATAGACTGTACCCTGCCCAATCTGGGTATCCAGCCTGAACACGTCTTCTTCCGAAAGGTTCCCGGAATCAAAAAAGAGAGATTCTTCCTCACTTCGAATATTCGCCGCGGGAATATAGATATCATTCGCACAGGACACATCCTCGGTACAGATACCAAGATCTACCGCGTCCACAGATTCTACGTCCAACAGGTCCTCATGCCTACCCAGGGAAATATACCGACGAGGCGTTGTCAGTCCAAGCATCACCTGTTCAAAATCCTGCGGCAGGGGCAAAATATGAAATACCATATGATTTTCACAAACAAGCTCTGTATGGGCGATGCCTTTATATACTCCATAATCAATATTCTCACCGGGTACACAGAGTTGATGCCTGCCTTCTTCGTATCCAACCCCAAAATCGAACGAATACCGGATATACAAATCTGGCAAAGTACCTTTATTGGTCCCCTGTATACTCAACTTCATCGGGTGATATTCAGTAAATCCACAGGCCGCATGGATCATGCCCAAAACGGTAGAATACGGAGGTAACGGATACGTTTCTTTGATGAGAAAACTGGTAGGTTTGCGATAATTAGCCAAGTTTTGAAAACACTGTACCCTAATTACCTTCATAATATTCTTTCACTTCCTTTTTCAAAGCCGCAAACGACCTCGCTATACCGGTTGCGCCAAGTTTTTCACGGATATCAACGTCATTAGCAAATGTTTCTTTCGCTACACCAACCACAGTAAACTTTTCGATTTCCTTATCTTCCAAGATTTCCTTAAGCGCAGCCACATTTAATTTTTCTTTTTGTACTTTTACACGATTTTCAAAGAATGGATTTTTACGGGCATAGCGTCCTCCAATCATGAACAAAGGAGCCAGATTTTCTCTGCGTCCCTTTATGTCCCGATAAAGATACTCCAAGGTTTCCAGTAATTTTACGACTCTGTCGGCTTTTTCTTTTGCCGTTATTTCTATGCCGCCGTCGACCCCAACCCGCTCAAGATCAATAGAAACGGTATACGCATAGTAAGAACGCTGAATTTCACTCTGAGCAATCACATTTTTCAAGTTCTGCCTCTTAGCAAGTCCCATATTGGTGAGAAACTCCAAATCACTCTGGTATGGCTCCAAAGCAAATGCACTTCTCCGCCCCACCCCAAAATATATCCCCAATGCAATGGCATGGCTCAGCCGAACCACAGCCCTTCGTGTATCAGCTCCACCTGCAGCCCCACTGGCGTCTTTTGCCGTTGTTTTCATATAGCCAAATAAATCAATTTCAGGATATTTTTCTATCGTCGCTGCCGGCGCAAATTGCACGACCTTGTTTTGTTCTTCTACCGGTGTAGTATCCCACTTTAATTGCTGTACGATATTGTAACGAATAGCCTGACGGGAAATATAAGAATATTGCTCATAATCACCACGAGACATTTTCTTTAACATGGATATATTTCCGATTCCTTCACCATAATTTGCGCTTTCAGCTAAAAACACCATTGTCATCGTAAGACCATTTCTATCTTTGCTCATGATTATTCACCTTTCTTCTTTTATTTACTATCTTGTGCCTTATTCACAACATCGGATCCATCTTTATCATAGTAACTGCCTTTCAATCCAAGAATAAAGGCATAACCATATTGCTGGAATTGTTCTTCCGATTTTAGTAAACTGCTAAATTCTTTAGGAATTGAAATTTGCAAGGATGTGTAAAGTCGAATCGCAATATCAAAGAAACGCTCTTTGTTTTTTACCGATAGAGCATTTAAGAGCTGATATACCGTTCCTCGTATCCTCTCTTCAAACGCTTCATTGCCTTCCCCCTTTCGTTGCATTTTTTCTCTGAGTGCATACCCATTTTCACACATACCTGATGTCATGGCATAAATTCGTTTTTCCACTTTTTTACCTCCTTCAACATGATGTATCAGTGTATCTCTGATAATCTCAATACGTGCCTGAATGTCAAAGACTAACGTAGCCGGGATCTTTGCCGCAGAACCTTCCTTGAGCAGTGATTGCTTTAATAAATAATTAATCAGTCTATACTGATTTTTATATTCCATTATATTAAAAAACACTTTTTCGTAAACATTCACATACTCTTCTTTAATTTTATAGATTGGATGTTCCGCCAACTTTTCCAGCTTTTTGGATACGATTGAATCTTTAAATATCGTTAGTATTTCTTTATTAATTATCTGAAAAACATAATGTTCTTTATCGTCCGTACTTTTTAAAATCACCTGTATGTTTTGTAATTTTACTGCAGCTGCTCCTAACAACAAATTCATCAGTTTTGAGATCCAGGCAGATTGCGTTTCATCCTTTTTCTGGTCTTTCTTCATTGCAACCTTACTGGATTTTGAATTATTCGCTACCAACTCTTGAATACGACTATTGGTATTCAAAAAAATACTTTTATTACCAAACAACTGAAAACCAAGGGGAGCAAGCGCATAAACAAAAGCACACTCAGGGCAAAGGTAGGCATCTACCTTGCAATTCCAGAAAGCCGAGCGTTTGCGTGCCAGATCATCGGCTGCATCCGTCATAAAAGCAATGGATATTTTTTCTTTGTTCTCTACAGGCTTACCGCAATCAATACAAAGTTCTTTTGCTTTTTCATGCGTATTGCTCCAGTAGCGCAACAGCGGAGCAGAAAAATCTTTTTCAAAACATTCCTTCATGTCTTTTTTTGCATTCAACCTCAGCAAAAAGGATCTACCGTCCCAAAATCGATTGATATAGGTATAGGCCAAACTCTTCATAACAAAAGTCTCTTTGCACAAGTCCTGCTCCAAAAAGTCTTTGAGCTCTTCCAACCTTTGCAAAAAAACCTCCTTTTCTTCTTTCTCACTTACTTTATTTTTTTTGAGTTTTTCATAAATTTCCGGCTTATTTATCTTATCTTTTATGTTCTCAAATCCGTTTTTATAACTGTTGGAAAGCAATTTATCATTGATGAATTTCAAATCATCTTTTAAATCCTTGTTATTTAATTCTTTTTCTTCCCTCAACAACTCGATATTCTTTTTTAGTTTCTCACTGACTCTGGCATAGGTCGTCATGTCTGACAAATTTTTCACCATTGCCGTAAAATACATACTTGTCCAATCAGCATTTAATGCAAAACTACGCCTGATCCACAGGGAATTAGCATTTCCAGAATCATAGCCATAATCAGAACCAAACCGAGCCTCGTTCGTTTTCAGTAAACACTCAAGCCCTACGATTCCTGCATTTTTCATAAAATCATTCATGTAAATCTCAATACGATCGTTCTCCACCTCATCACCCCCTTTTAAAAGAACATCTCCCATTTACCACGGCCTTCATTTCGTCTGCTGCCAAGGCCTGTCTGGTACAAGAAATTAAGCAATTCCGGTTTTCCTGTCAATTTGAAGACGCCCAAATTAGCATCTAATTTTTGACCAAAATTAGGAATCACCACTTTTTTGGCTTTAATCGGTGTAATGGAAAAACCTTCTGTCGATAAAGGTATACCCCATTTTTTCAATTGCGTTTCCATATTCTTTTTTAACATTTCAGAAAAATCCGCATCACTATACAATAAATACCTATCCTGATTCGTATCAGCATTATGTTCCCTTACTACAAGAGGACTCAGCATCTTGATCACAACAGTATCATCTTCTATCTCCTTCATCTTCTTCATGGATACATAATTTAATTCCATTGCATTCCCCTTCATGGGATATGGTTCATTTTTCAATTTTAAGAACCCATTATAAAATTGGAAAAGTTCTTCAAGATCGGCATCTGAGAAAAACACAGAAAAATTTGGAGCCCCCAGAAGAATTTTGTCCTCGCAAAACTCAGGATGCGGTAAATAACAGGAAAAGCAGAAAGTTTTAGCAATCGACTTGGTTTTGTCAAACATCGAATTAAAAAACTTCTGCCCTTCTTTTTGCGCAGCCGCTTTTAAGAAACTCACGATCAATCGTTCAATCTCCTTTGGTAAAAAGGGCTCTGTCAATTTAAAATTAAGCCTGAGTTGATACAAAATAAACACCTGCTTTCTATAAATTATTTTTAAGATTTGAGTCCCACTTTACAAAAAGACGTTGTATTTTCAATAAATACAAAAGCAAGATAAAAATTTACAATTAAACCCATACTTTTCTGATTCGCTTAATTTCATTATAGTCCTTCTTTTTTATTTGTCAACCTAATTGAATTACTTTATAATTGACAAATTCTAAATTTTAGTGTAGTGTATGCTATGTTAAAGTTAATAGATCCTTTGGGGAATGTAAACAATTGGATTACTTTATTCACTTTTATTTAATCGAACCATTTTGGAACCTATATCAAAACAATTTTTTACACAATCATTTTTCTTACAGAATATTTCAATGTCTTTAGCGCCGTTTATTTTCACGCACAATTTTCCTTCTTCCACCCATATAAAAATCCACCTGCCATAAAAATGACAGGTGGATTTTCACATAAAGAAGTTATTACCTATAATTTAAAACAATAATATTCTGCTATCACGACACTTCGTTAAAATAAGCGCCGACTACTTTCGGCTTCGTTTTACAGCCTTCATTAAACCACCATCTGACCGTCTCAATAAACGTACTGACAAAGAACTCTTTATAAAACTCTTTAGGCACATTGCGTTTCTTTTTTACCATCTGGGTTTCGATCTCCGACCCCAGCTTTTTTGTCGCCCAGATGCGGAAATACGCCCAGAAACGTTCGGCGCTCTCACTGCTAAAGAGACGTTTATAGCGCTTTTTATCTTCCTGCAGATGATACAGGATATGGTTCATTTTTTCTGCCAGGGTATTTTCCCCCTGAGAAAAATCATGGTCGGCTTCCGCTTTAGGCGATGTACCAAAAATATGGGCGAACAGTTCGGCGCAAATCGCCTCCAGCACGCTGTCTTTCGTTTCAAAATGGGCATAAAAGGTACTTCTGCCGATGTTTGCGGTATCAAGTATTTCTTGTACTGTGATATGATTGTAGCTTTTCTTTTCAAGCAATGTGCTGAATGCATGAAAAATTGCTTTTCGTGTCTTTTGC
>OGUM01002691.1_pt1 | contig 9893 bp, 5 predicted proteins | sample 1553631 | NCBI WGS metagenome assembly OGUM01 (sample SAMEA2580228, study PRJEB22360) | human gut metagenome | biome: human gut; feature: human-associated habitat; material: faeces | place: Denmark | collected 2008/2010 | reverse complement strand
TTCGGACTGCGCAGCGTATTGAGCGCCAACCACCACCTGATCTCGGGAACGCTCTACACGGGCGGACGTCTGCACTCCACGCGGGTTTACGACATCGACCCCGTGGTCGACTGCGTCGGCGTGGGCGACGCCTTCGTGGGCGGATTGCTCTACGGAATGGCCGCGCATCCCCACGACGCCCAGTTTGCGCTGGACTTCGGAACCGCGGCCTGCGCGTTGAAAAACACCGTGCCGGGCGACTACAACCAATTCACGGCCGCAGAGGTCGAACAGCTGGCCCGCGGCTCCGTCTCGGGCCGCATCGCCCGCTAACCGGCGTAAGACGCCGGATTCAGGGTGCGGCCTTTTGGCCGGAACGCTGCTCCCCGGCTCCGCGCCCGCACGGCCAAAAGGCGGGATTCAGGGTGCGGGGCGTTTTCATAATGCCATTTACCCCCCCCCTCCATATGCAAAAAACCCGGCTGGAAAGCCGGGCTTTTTTCATAACGCCTGCCGAACGGGCGGCAGCGCAACTCCGTTCAAAGAGCGGGACCGGCGAACCATCGCCGCTGAATCCCCGCCCGTCAAGCGGCTATTCGATGCCTTTCACCTGCTTGTAAAGGGCATTGTAGGTGTTGTACTTCTCCATGATGCCGGCCTCGTCGCGCAGACGGAAGCAGATGGATTTGAGGAACTCCAGCGTATCGACATCGTCGGGTTTGATCTGGTGCGCCTTCTCGAACCAGGGCACAGCATCCTTGTAGACATCGTTGACGACTTTCAGATCGGCGTCGTAAACCGCCTGGCTGCTGTACTGCTTCTCGTTCATCTCCTTGTTGAGCGCGTCGCCCTTGATCGTATAGAACACACCCAGGTAGTAGTTGCCCTCGAACAGGTCGGGCTTCAGCTCCACGACCTTCTTGAACGATTCGATGCTCTGATCGTAGTCCTTCAGCGCGTAGAAGATACGGCCGCGGCCGAACCAGAGGTCCACGTTCGACGGGTTGTCCTCGATGGCCTTGTCGATCAGCGCGATCAGGTCGGCGGGGTCGCCCACGCCCTGCTCTGCGGTGTAAAGCTGCATCAGGCCGTCGAGAATGCGCTCGTTCTTCGGGAACTTCCCGATACCCGTCAGCAGCACGTCCTTCGCTTTCATAATATTTCCCTTGTCGAGGTCCTTCTGTCCGTAGAGGCAGTGGAAGAGGTAGTAATAGATATTACCCTCCTCGTCGGCATAGCCCAGGTCGATGGCCTTGGTCAGGTACTCGCCGCCCTTGGCGAACGACTTGGGGTTGTTCGAGCCGTCGACGGTCAGCAGGTAGCCCGCATAGTAGAGCAGCGCGGGGTCGGCCTTCTCGTAAGCCGGGCTGGACTGCGCCTCGAAAGCCGTCACGTAAGCGTCTGCGGCCTCGACGTAGTTGCCCGAGTCGATGCCGACGTTGCCCACCTGCGAGCAGAAGTCGCTGACCTGCTTCAGACCCTCCTTGACCTTCTCGGCCGTCTTGGGATCGAGTTCATAAGCCTTGTTGTAAGCCTCGATGGCCTTCTTGGGAGCGTCTTTCAGCACCCATTTGCTCTGCTTCCACGTCACGACCTTGTTGTCCTTGACGTAAGCCGTGAAATAGGGATACACCCATGCGTCGTACTCCGTGCCGTTGAGCGTCTCCTTCGTCGTCGACTTGGGTTCGCCGACAGCCAGTTTCAGCATCGTCGGTTCCATGTTGGCGAAGATGCTCTTCGTAGGCTCCACGGCCACCTCGTAGAAAGCCTTGCCGCGGGCGAGCCACGTCGCGGCCTTCGCCGCCTTCTTCTCGTTGGCGATGTCGGCGTCGCTCTTTTCGATCTTGGCGAGAAGGGCTTCCTTGTTCACTTTCTGGGCTTTCACGGCGGGAACTGCCACGAGCAGCGCCGCAAGAGCCGTCAAAATCGTTTTCTTCATGGTAAACTGAAATTTTAAAGTTTTTGTTGTTTCTTTTTCTTATTCCTCCGCGGGGGCGGCTCCGGGGGTTTCGCCTCCGGTCTCAACGCCTTCCGCGGGCTGCACTTCCTCCTCTTCCCCGGCAGCCGGCACGGCCATCACCGAAGCAATGGCGTCGCCCTCGCGGAGGTTGATGATACGCACGCCCTGCGTAGCGCGGCCCGCGAGGCGGATCTGGCTGACAGCGGTGCGTATGGTGAGTCCCGAACGGTTGATGATCATCAGGTCGTTGTCGTCGGTAACGGCCTGTATCGAAATTAGTTTGCCTGTCTTTTCCGTAATGTTGATGGTCTTCACGCCCTTTCCGCCGCGGTTGGTGATGCGGTATTCGTCCAGATCGGTACGCTTGCCATAGCCGTTCTCGCTCAATACCAGCACGTCCTGCTTCGAATCGGGTTCCACGCAGATCATGCCGACCACCTCGTCCCCGTCCTCGATCGAGATGCCGCGCACTCCGGCGCCGACACGCCCGATCGGACGCACCGTCGATTCGTTGAAACGGATGGCCTTGCCGTCGCGGGCGGCGATCATCACCTCGGCGTTGCCGCTGGTGAGCTTGGCCTCGATCAGCTGGTCGCCCTCGCGGATGACGATGGCGTTCACGCCGTTCTGGCGCGGACGCGAGTAGGCCTCCAGTTTGGTCTTCTTGATCGTACCGTCCTTGGTGCACATGATGATGTAGTTGTTGTTCACGTACTCCGCATCGGCCAGGCTCTTGACGTTGATGTAAGCGCGGACCTTGTCGTCCGGCTCGATCTGGATGACGTTCTGGATGGCGCGGCCCTTCGACGAACGGGCGCCTTCCGGAATCTCGTAGACCTTGAGCCAGAAGCAGCGGCCCTTTTCGGTGAAGAAGAGCATCGTGTTGTGCATCGAAGCCACGTAGATGTGCTCGATGAAGTCCTCGTCGCGCGTGGCGCTGCCCTTGGCCCCCACGCCGCCGCGGTTCTGCGTGCGGTATTCGGCCAGCGGCGTGCGCTTGATGTAGCCCATGTGCGAAATGGTGATCACCATGTCGTCGTCGGCATAGAAATCCTCGGGATTGAACTCCTCCGAAGCGTAGACGATCTCCGAGCGGCGTTCGTCGCCGTACTTCTCCTTGATCTCCAGCAGCTCGTCCTTGATGATCTGCATCTGCATGCCGACGTTCGCAAGCACCTCCGTCAGGTGGGCGATCAGCTTCTCCAGTTCGTCGCGCTCGGCGAGCAGCTTGCCCCTTTCGAGTCCCGTTAGGGCGCGCAGGCGCATTTCGATGATGGCCGAAGCCTGGATGTCCGACAACTCGAAACGCTCGATCATCGTCTGCTTGGCGGCGTCGGGCGTCTGCGAGGCGCGGATGATGCGCACGATCTCGTCGATGTTGTCCTGCGCGATCAGCAAACCCTGCACGATGTGCAGACGCTCCTCGGCCTTGCGCTTGTCGAAGCGCGTGCGGCGCACGACGACGTCGTGGCGGTGCTCGATGAAGTATTTGATCAGGTCGCGCATCGGCAGCATCTGCGGCCGGCCGTTGACCAGCGCGATGTTGTTCACGGCGAACGACGTTTGCAGCGGCGTGTTCTTGAACAGCGTGTTCAGCACCACGCTCGCAACGGCGTCGTGCTTCAGGATAATGATGATCCGCAGGCCGTTGCGGTCCGACTCGTCGTTGATGTAGGAGATGCCGTCGATCTTCTTGTCGTTGATCATGTCGGCGATCTTCTTGATCATCTCAGCCTTGTTGATCATGTAGGGAATCTCCGTGATGACGATGCACTCGCGGCCGCTGGGCGTATGCTCGATGTCGGTCTTGGCGCGCATCATCACGCGGCCGCGGCCCGTCAGCATCGCCTCCTTCACTCCCTCGTAGCCGTAGATGATACCGCCCGTGGGGAAGTCGGGCCCCTTGACGTAGTGCAGCAGCTCCTCGCCCGTGATCTCCGGGTTGTCGATATAGGCGCAGCAGGCGTCGACCACCTCCGAAAGGTTGTGCGGAGCCATGTTCGTGGCCATACCGACGGCGATACCGCTGGCGCCGTTGACGATCAGCAGCGGGATTTTCGTGGGCAGGACCGTGGGTTCGGGAATCGTGTCGTCGAAGTTCAGCGTCCAGTCGACCGTCTCCTTGTCGATGTCGGCCATCACTTCGTCCGTGATTTTCTTCATGCGGGCCTCGGTGTAACGCATGGCGGCAGGCGAGTCGCCGTCCATCGAACCGAAGTTACCCTGTCCGTCGACCAGCGGGTAGCGCATCGACCAGTCCTGCGCCAGGCGGACCATCGCGTCGTAGACCGACGTGTCGCCGTGGGGGTGGAACTTACCGAGCACGTCGCCGACGATACGGGCGGACTTACGTGTGGGTTTGTCGGAGTAGAGGTTAAGCTCCGCGCTCATATCGTAGAGGATGCGGCGGTGCACGGGCTTCATGCCGTCGCGCACGTCAGGCAGCGCACGCGACACGATGACCGACATCGAATAGTCGATGTACGCCGATTTCATCTGCTCTTCGATATTGATGGGGATGATACGCCCCGTCAAACCGGCATTCTTTTCTTCTTCAGTTAACATATTAATACTTAATTCTGTTATTCTTCGTCTTTCCGTTTCGAAGCGGGCTTTCGCGGCGTCCCGCCGCGTTTACATACTTGGCCCGCTCCGGCGCCCGACAAGGCGGGAGCCTCGTCGCATCGCGACCGGAATTTCGACCGAATTATCTCCAATTCAAATTTTCAACGCTCACAAGCGCCGCGACCGGCCCGTCGATACCCGTCGAAAATTACCGTTCTTTTAACGAACAAAAATACGATTTATTTCCGGTTTGAGCAACTTTAGGGGAATAAATCTGCTTCGTGCGCGCGATATTTTCAGCGGACCACCCCGTTTTTGCCCCTTTTCCGGCGATCTGACGGCCCGAAAAAAATCTCCCGGCAAACTGCTGGGAGAAAAGGCCGAAAAACACGATGCCGTCCGACATTCGAAAATTAGATAAAAAAGCACTTCAAACCATAGAAATTATCGCCTTTTTTCGCTATATTTGATTCAAATTAAAATTCATATCCATTTAGTTTAATTAAGTAAAACAAAACAGCAACACCCATGAAGAAACTTTTGTGTGTAACTATTGCTCTCTTGTGCACCGCGACCATGCAAGCGCAGGAAGAGGAGAAAGACGTGACGAAATTCCTCGGCATTCCGGTTGACGGATACAAACCCGCCATGATTGAAAAACTGAAAGCCAAAGGGTTCACTCCCGCCATAGCGGGCAAAGATGTTTTGGAAGGCGAGTTCAATGGAACCGATGTTCTATTACTCATTAATACAAACAACTATAAAGTCTGTGGGATTACATTGATAGATAAATATATTTTAGATGAATCAGCTATTAAAATTCGATTCAATAGACTTTGCGAACAATTTGAAAACAATCCAAAGTATATACCTAACACCGAACCCGATAAGGAACAGACAATTCCCGACGATGAACACCTTTCCTATGAAATGGGTGTAAATAACAAACGCTATGCGGCTTTTTATTCACAACTTCCGGACTCCGTTACCAAGGAACAAGCATTGGGTTATCTGACAGGTCCGATAGGAGAAGTATCACCTGAAAAAATGCTTGAACGCGCCTCCATCCTCAGAAAATGTTATATGGCAGCTCAAAATAAACGTGTTGGGTTTATGCTCGTTGAAGAATCTGCTGGAAAATATCGCATCTATATGTTTTACGAGAATGAATATAATAAAGCCAACGGCGAAGATTTGTAACAACAGTCTGACCGAAAACACACCGGGCCGCCATGTACGCAATCGCATAGCGGCCCGGTGTTTCATTTCATCAAAAATTACCGAAAATCTATGAATTCATATCCGGCATAGGCATTTTTATCGAACCGCCGGACGTGCCCAGCGAGGGGCGCGACCTCCAGCACGTTCACCAGCACCTGTTCGCCGTCGTAGTCGTACGAAAGCGAGCGGGGGCGCATCGTAGCGGTGTCGACCGTCAGCGTGACATCGCCTGCCGGGGAGTCGTTCCCGGCGGCGGGCGTCAGCCGCACGACGGCGCGGCCGTCGGCTTCGGAGACGAGCGACGGCGTATATTCGCTGCCCAGAAAATCGAAGGCCCGGACCGGATTGTTCAGGATGTTGCGGCTCGCGGTGTCGACCTCCGTAACGGTCACCTCGCGGCGGCGGTTGTCGACCTCGCGGCGCACGGCTCCGTCGGCGAAAACCTCCGCGTCGCCCAGCACGAGGTAATAGCTGTCGCCTTCCACGACATAGCTGCCGCGGGCTTCGTAGTCGCCCGAGACGACCCCGAACTTCACGCCATAGCCGTCCATCGCACGGAATCCCGCCGCAAGGCGTTCCAGTATCTCCGTGGCACGAGGCTGCGCCGCATTGCCTTGCAATATGCCGCAAAACAATACGGCAATGAAACAATGAAAAATGAAAAATTTTCGTCTTCCCATAGTGTCAGCTCCCGCAATTTTCAATTCCTAATTTTTAATTCTTAACCACAGGAACTGGGATTGTTTTAAGCCGAAGACTTAAAACAATCCCAGTTCCTGCAATTTCGCCTCCAGCGAAGGCAAGTCGTGGTAGAGGATGTCGCGCGGTTTGGCTCCCTGCTGGCGACCGACGATGCCGGCCCTTTCGAGCTGCATCATAATGCGGCCGGCGCGGTTGAAGCCCACCTCGTAGTTGCGCTGGATCATCGAGGTCGAGATCTGACCTCCGGACACGGCGTCGCGGGCGATCTCGGCAAAGAGCGAGTCGTATTTCACGGGCGCCGAGGACTCCTCGCTGCCCATTTGAGCGTCGCCGCCGTCGGGCGTATAGTCGGGCAACGTGTAGGCCTCGGTGTAGCCCTGCTGTTTGGAGATGTATTCGCAGATGCGCTCGACCTCGCGGGTCTCGACCAGCGCACACTGGATACGCGTCAGGTCGCCGTCCTTCGAGAAAAGCATGTCGCCCCGGCCGATAAGCTGATTGGCCCCCGGCTGGTCGATGATCGTGCGCGAGTCGATCATCTGCATCACGCGGAAGGCGATGCGGGCCGGGAAGTTGGCCTTGATGCCGCCCGTGATGACCTTCACGTCGGGACGCTGCGTGGCGATGATCAGGTGGATGCCGATGGCGCGGGCTTTCTGCGCGAGGCGCATGACCGGTCCCTCGACCTCGCGGGCCGTCATTATCAGGTCGGCAAACTCGTCGACCACCACCACGATATACGGGAGGTAGCGATGTCCGTTCATCGGATTCAGCCGCCGCGAGGTGAATTTCTCGTTGTACTCGGCGATGTTTCGCGCCCCGGCCTTCTTACACAGTTCCAGACGGTTGTCCATCTCCGTACAGAGCGAGTTGAGCGTATAGACCGCCTTTTTGGGGTCGGTGATGATCGCGTCGTCCTCCGACTCCATCTTGGCCAGGAAATGGCGTTCGATCTTGGCGTAGAGCGAGAACTCGACCATCTTGGGGTCGATCATCACGAACTTCAGCTGCGCGGGGTGTTTGCGGTACAGGAGCGAGGTGATGATGGCGTTCAGCCCCACGGACTTGCCCTGTCCCGTGGCTCCGGCGACCAGCAGGTGCGGCATCTTGGCCAGGTCGAAGACGTAATTTTCGTTCTGGATCGTGCGCCCGATCACCACCGGAAGCTCGGCCTTCGACTCCTGGAAACGCAGCGAACGCACGGCCGAATACATCGAAACCACCTGCTTGTCGCGGTTGGGAACCTCGATGCCGATGGTTCCCTTGCCCGGAATCGGCGCGATGATGCGGATACCCAGCGCCTTGAGGCTCTGCGCAATATCGTTTTCGAGGCCCTGCACCTTCGAGATCTTGATTCCCTGCGCCTGCACGATCTCGTAGAGCGTCACCGTGGGACCCACCGTGGCCTTGATGCGCTGGATCGGAATGCCGAAATATTTGAGCGTCTCCTCGATCTTGGTCTTGTTCTCGAAAATCTCCTCGTCCGAGACCTCCGAATCGGAAATGTAGTCCTCCAGCAGCGTCACGGGCGGCTTGCGGTAGTTCACCAGGTCCTTCAGCGGGTCGTAGCTCTCCGTGGGGATCGCCTTCTCGTCGAGAAGTTTCGCCTCGTTGGCCTCGACCGTCACCACGACGCCCTCCGGCTCCGCGGCGGGCGCGTCGTCCAGCACGGTGATCTCGGTAAAGGGCGCATCGGAATCGGACTGTGCAAGCTCTCTCTCCGGAACCTCCTCCGGGGCAGGCTCCGCAGGTACGGCGTCGCGCACCGCAGGGCGTTCCAGCTCGACCAGCCCGCTGCGGCCGATCACCACACGGCCCTCGGGACGCGAAAGGTCCACCTCGATGAACTCCCCGTCCTCCGCGGGAGGGGGCGCCTGCTCCGCGGCAGTCTCCCCGGCGACGGGTTTCCCGTCGGGCGTCAGTTCGAGGAAGGGATTTTCGTCCTCTTCCGGCACGGACTTCCGAGCCGCAACGGGCTCCGACGGACGTTCCACACGGATCGGGGCGGTTTTTTGCGCCGCGGGTTCCGCCGCTTTCGGCGGCGCGGGCTGCGGTGCGGCCGCCTTCGGGCCGGGTTTCGGAGCCGGTTCGGGAATATCCTCCGCAGCCCCGTCCTCCCCGGCCGCACGGACGTGCGGCACGACTTTGTGCTTGAGGATCTCGACGACCTTCCCGCTCTTGTCGACCACCACGTTGCCCGCCTCGTTGACCTTGTTGATGAAGTTGCGGTTGATGAAAACACCCGTCAGTATCCAGCCGCCGACAAGCAGGATCAGCGTTCCGAAAGCCCCGATATGCGTGCGCAGCAGGGCCGAAGAGGCGATGCCGAAAGCGCCGCCCCACCCCGTCGAGCAGCAGAGGCTCCAGCGGTCGGCGAAGGCGAATCCCAGCGTCAGCGACCCCAGGATCATAATCAGGAACAGCGAAAGGATCGAATGGTTGAACAGCAGCGGCCGCTGACGGACGATCCGCACGCCGACCAGCACGATCATCGCGGGAATCAGAATGCCGAAAAGCCCGAACGAATGATCGACCAGCAACATCCCCAGCCGCGCTCCGGCCCAGCCGCAGAGATTTTCCGGTTCGATGCCGAGCGTCACCCGTTCCTCGACCGATTTTTGCAGCCCGCTCTGGTCGGCGGCCCAGCTGAAAAACGAAAAGAACACCGCAGCGGCGGCAAACAGACCGATGAACAGCAGCAGCAGTCCGGCGATCCAGCGCGCACTGTCGCTGTTGGAACGCTGAACGGCCTGCCGGCTGTTGGAGGATGTATTTTTAGATGCCATTCCAGAATGTCGCTATTATCGAGCGAAGGTACGAATTTTTTCCGACAATTCCGAAGGTGCCGCAAACTTTATCGATCGCCCGGAGCGATTCCGGTCGGAAGCGTTCCCGCCCGCGAATGGGGGGGGGCGGAGCCGGGAGCGTCTTACAGGTACGCCGCAACCTTCCGTTCGAGACGCAGGCGGTAGAGCTCGTCGGCGAAGGTGCGGAACGTGAGCGCGGGGCGGTTATCCGCCGAAGCGCGCAGGCCGTAGCGGTCCAAAAGCTGCCCGACGCGGCGGGCGACGGCGGGCGACGGGTCGACGATCGCGGCCCGTCCGTCGACGATGCGTTCCATCACCGGCGTCAGAAAGGGATAGTGCGTACACCCCAGCACGATCTGGTCGGCGCCCCGCGCCAGCATCGGCTCCACGGCGGCGCGCACCGCGGCTTCGGCCTCGGGCGTATCCTCCCGGTCCCCCTCGACCAGCTCCACGAAACCCGTGCCCGGGTAGGTCAGGACTTCGATGCCGCTGCCGTACCGGGCGGCCGTGCGGCGGAACAGCTCGCCGTCGAGGCTCCGTTCGGTGGCCAGCACTCCCACCACCCCGCTGCGGGTCGCCAGGCAGGCCGGTTTCACGGCCGGCTCCATGCCGACGATGGGCATGCCGGCGTATTTTTCGCGCAGGAAGCCGATGGCCGC
>OGUM01002686.1_pt1 | contig 9918 bp, 5 predicted proteins | sample 1553631 | NCBI WGS metagenome assembly OGUM01 (sample SAMEA2580228, study PRJEB22360) | human gut metagenome | biome: human gut; feature: human-associated habitat; material: faeces | place: Denmark | collected 2008/2010 | reverse complement strand
TGCGTGAATTGAAACATTGCTTACCATTACAGGTTTTTGAAGATTGATCGTCGCACCTTCACAGGTGCGTGAATTGAAACGAGAATCACAAAAGGCGAGATTAAAACCTCGCCGGTCGCACCTTCACAGGTGCGTGAATTGAAACTTAATCCATACTTCGCATAATATACGTAATGCAGTCGCACCTTCACAGGTGCGTGAATTGAAACATTTTATGAACTGGAACAATTAAAGGAAAAAGTCGGTCGCACCTTCACAGGTGCGTGAATTGAAACTCCACGCCTTCTATAGGAGTCTTTTCACTCGAAAGTCGCACCTTCACAGGTGCGTGAATTGAAACCCTCCGTCCGGATCGACGGGAGGCAGTCCAAAAGTCGCACCTTCACAGGTGCGTGAATTGAAACGCCTTGACAATGCACCTCCCTTACCCTAGGTTGAGTCGCACCTTCACAGGTGCGTGAATTGAAACATGGAGGCCCGCTATTTATTAAATAAAAAATAAGTCGCACCTTCACAGGTGCGTGAATTGAAACCTTGTAATAGGCAACTTCCAATTCTTCCGGAAGCGTCGCACCTTCACAGGTGCGTGAATTGAAACTGACTACCTTGACTAAAGAAAAGTTCGCCGATTTGTCGCACCTTCACAGGTGCGTGAATTGAAACAATTTATGAACTGGAACAATTAAAGGAAAAAGTCGTCGCACCTTCACAGGTGCGTGAATTGAAACCTTCATGTCACCATCGCCAAGGAAGAAGCGATGACTGTCGCACCTTCACAGGTGCGTGAATTGAAACTACTGCACTATCGGAAACACTACTCTGGACATTAGTCGCACCTTCACAGGTGCGTGAATTGAAACTGGGAATTTGACAATATCTTCCTGCATGTAATTGTCGCACCTTCACAGGTGCGTGAATTGAAACGAAATGTTAGAAGAACTCAACAAAGCCTTTGAAGAGTCGCACCTTCACAGGTGCGTGAATTGAAACGAGCGTGTAGAAACCGTCAATCGTTACGCCCGTTGTCGCACCTTCACAGGTGCGTGAATTGAAACAGTATATTTTATGATTCTTTTGGCAATTATGTCAGTCGCACCTTCACAGGTGCGTGAATTGAAACAGGTTGGAAGTCTCCGTAAGATAATGTCCCTTAAGTCGCACCTTCACAGGTGCGTGAATTGAAACCATTCCTTTTCAGGTTGCGGGCAGGGGAATAACCCGTCGCACCTTCACAGGTGCGTGAATTGAAACTATGATTTAGGGTTAATAGGGGGTGTAGTCCGGGTCGCACCTTCACAGGTGCGTGAATTGAAACAACTTATGGAAGAATCAAGGAAAAACCCACAACGGTCGCACCTTCACAGGTGCGTGAATTGAAACAATGACTCACGGCTATTTTCAAGACGGCGCACGAGTCGCACCTTCACAGGTGCGTGAATTGAAACAAGATAAGCCCGAATATCACTGACCTGTTTAGGGTCGCACCTTCACAGGTGCGTGAATTGAAACATCGAAGGGTTCTTCCCGGAGGCGGTCCCAGGTCGTCGCACCTTCACAGGTGCGTGAATTGAAACCCTCCGTCCGAATCGATGGAAGGCAGTCCAAAAAGTCGCACCTTCACAGGTGCGTGAATTGAAACTGGAAGTTACCCGGAACACTTCGGATCAAAGCCTGTCGCACCTTCACAGGTGCGTGAATTGAAACCTCTTGTCGGCCCACTTCTCATTTAAATCCAACGCGTCGCACCTTCACAGGTGCGTGAATTGAAACCAGTTTATCCAGCTCCATTTCAGAGAGATCGGCTGTCGCACCTTCACAGGTGCGTGAATTGAAACAAGCTGACGACGTATCTCATAAAATGATTGCTCTGTCGCACCTTCACAGGTGCGTGAATTGAAACCCAGGAGTCCATGCGCTACTGCAAGTACAAGAACGTCGCACCTTCACAGGTGCGTGAATTGAAACTGGACAATTTCATTGCGCCGGATAGCCATGCGGGTCGCACCTTCACAGGTGCGTGAATTGAAACCGGAACCTGGATTCAACGCGGCATTTGACGCGGGTCGCACCTTCACAGGTGCGTGAATTGAAACAATTACCATAACAAGATGATCATTTTCAATCTTGTCGCACCTTCACAGGTGCGTGAATTGAAACTGACTGTGAACAAGGAAGCCCTGACCGCTTACCTGGTCGCACCTTCACAGGTGCGTGAATTGAAACCAAGTACAGCCCTTCGGGGCTGGCAATGTTTGCGTCGCACCTTCACAGGTGCGTGAATTGAAACCAGAACACAAGTTCCGTGGGATTGTGTTTGACCCGTCGCACCTTCACAGGTGCGTGAATTGAAACCGGGAGCCAGGGACTCCGTGCCTCCGGAAATCCGTCGCACCTTCACAGGTGCGTGAATTGAAACTTGACGGTATAAAACATAAACGATATAGTGTGGGAGTCGCACCTTCACAGGTGCGTGAATTGAAACCTCACGGACATGACTCCCCCCTCCTGGGCTATTGGTCGCACCTTCACAGGTGCGTGAATTGAAACAATCACTTACCGACTCCCTGCAAAAAATCGGTTGGTCGCACCTTCACAGGTGCGTGAATTGAAACAACTACAAGGCCGCGCCGGAAAAATCAGGGAACATGTCGCACCTTCACAGGTGCGTGAATTGAAACCGATTCAATGATAATTGCCAGCCGGAATTGCGCGGTCGCACCTTCACAGGTGCGTGAATTGAAACGTTTATGCACGCTTTGCTCTCAAGTCCACCAAGGTCGCACCTTCACAGGTGCGTGAATTGAAACTGGACCAGTAAGTTGCACGTACAAAACCCAGAGGTCGCACCTTCACAGGTGCGTGAATTGAAACTGAAGCGCATCCGGGTGACGGAAGATTCTGAAAAGTCGCACCTTCACAGGTGCGTGAATTGAAACATGGCTTATTGTATCTTTTACGATACCTTCCCAGTCGCACCTTCACAGGTGCGTGAATTGAAACCAACGCCTGGCCCAACTTTCCACCCCGTTTTGGGTCGCACCTTCACAGGTGCGTGAATTGAAACGTTTTAATGACTCCTTGAGTCGGTTTGAGGGCAGTCGCACCTTCACAGGTGCGTGAATTGAAACTCTTCTCGCCAAGGAGCTTGGCTCTCTGGAAAAGTCGCACCTTCACAGGTGCGTGAATTGAAACTAAACGATGCGCATCTAATTGGCGCGTGCCTCTCGTCGCACCTTCACAGGTGCGTGAATTGAAACCATGTGAACCCCGAGTTCAAAAAAATGCCAGGGGTCGCACCTTCACAGGTGCGTGAATTGAAACCAATGATAGGAATGATCTTGAAGTGACCATTGAGTCGCACCTTCACAGGTGCGTGAATTGAAACCAAGGTGAACGGGTATATCAGCACCGTGGTGGACGTCGCACCTTCACAGGTGCGTGAATTGAAACTTTGAGGGTTGCACTTGGTGTTTCTTCCTTCAAGTCGCACCTTCACAGGTGCGTGAATTGAAACCCTACGGGGACGCGCACTCCGAAATGGGTGAAGAGTCGCACCTTCACAGGTGCGTGAATTGAAACCTGCTGGAGAGCATGGGGGTAGAAGAGCATGACCTGTCGCACCTTCACAGGTGCGTGAATTGAAACTTCAAGGGCGTCATCCAAGCAAAGATTCTCTACTGTCGCACCTTCACAGGTGCGTGAATTGAAACTGTCAGTTTATTTGAATGGTAAAGCATGACTCTGTCGCACCTTCACAGGTGCGTGAATTGAAACTAAGGTATTAAGTGAAGAATGGTTGTTTGCAAAACGTCGCACCTTCACAGGTGCGTGAATTGAAACTGTCTGGGTTGAATCGCATTGTTTCAATCCAACTGTCGCACCTTCACAGGTGCGTGAATTGAAACCCTGCGGGTGCGGGAGCAGATGACGGCCCAGGACGTCGCACCTTCACAGGTGCGTGAATTGAAACCGCTAGAGTATCATGACGCCAAAGGCGCGCAATTGTCGCACCTTCACAGGTGCGTGAATTGAAACTTGGAAGACAGGACAACAGAAAGGTATTGAAGGAGTCGCACCTTCACAGGTGCGTGAATTGAAACCTTCCGAAGGTAGCATAAAGATCAAAACTGAAAGAGTCGCACCTTCACAGGTGCGTGAATTGAAACTACGCTCAAGAATCCTTTCAATGGAGTCCCAAAAGTCGCACCTTCACAGGTGCGTGAATTGAAACAATAGTCGTGGATGTGATCAGACACATCGTGTTGGTCGCACCTTCACAGGTGCGTGAATTGAAACTTATACACCTGTATAAAAAGCGAACAAGGCCCAGTCGCACCTTCACAGGTGCGTGAATTGAAACTGGCTTAGTGACGACGGCATGACAAGCGGTAAAAGTCGCACCTTCACAGGTGCGTGAATTGAAACTGGATTTCAAAGTCACGGAAGACCCGCAACTGGGTCGCACCTTCACAGGTGCGTGAATTGAAACAACGGATGCTGATCATTGCTCCCCCGCTGGCTCAGTCGCACCCTCACGGGTGCGTGGATGTGCCAAGGGACACGTTTTGGAAGGTTGTCACACTTGCATGGAAATGTAGATGTGAACATCAAACACCAGCCTTACTAAATGGCATTTCATTAAGTATAGGTTGCTGAGGGAGAATGGACTTGGAGCCGACTTTCTTGGAGTAATAAAGAAAAATAATAGTGAAGCTTGCATCTTTAAAAAGGTAGTTTGTGATATAAATAAACCTTCTCTTCAAGAAGAATTTGTTGTTGAAGTATGGCAATAGAATGTTAGGTTTCCGTTGCATTTTGCATCAAGAGAGGGTTAGACGAAATGATTAGAAAGTGTTTGGAGTCGGAATTGGAAACAATTTATGAAATTATCAATGATTCAGCCGTGGTTTATAAAGACAGGATTCCTACCGACAGATGGAAGGAACCTTACATGCCCGTGGATGAATTAAAGGAGCAGATCAGAGATGGCGTGGTGTTCTATTGTTTTGAAGATAAGGGATGCCTTCTTGGCGTCATGGGGATTCAGGACCGGGATGACGTTAAGCTCATACGTCACGCCTATGTCAGGACGTGCGCCCGTCGGGGAGGAATCGGAGTCCAGCTTCTTAACTATTTACGAAAAGATCAGGAGAAACCTGTTTTAATAGGCACGTGGGCGGATGCGATCTGGGCGATCGACTTCTACCAGAAAAACGGGTTTCATTTGGTAGGGCCTGAAGAACGGAAGCTGCTGTTAAAGAAGTATTGGACGGTTCCGGAAAGACAGATAGAAACGTCCGTAGTACTTGCAGATGAAAAATATATCCGGTCTCAGCGTGGTTTAGTTGAATGAGATTTAGAGGTAAAGCAAAAGGCAGCTTCCATGGATAATGGAAGCTGCCTTTTGAATTCAACGATGAATGAATTCTTGCTGATTTCTCAGCAATCAATTTCTTCAACGGTGACTCCAGCCGGAATTAAGTCGTGATGGATGGTGATATCATAGTCTTGGATAGACCGAGGAAATTCCACATTCTCATGTTTGACGACGGAAACGGCATCAAATAATTTGTGGGCAGGAGCATTCCCCAGCTCGCTGTCATGCTTGAACAGAACAATTTTACGAATAGCCATGGAGCCGGAAGGACGAGCGGCAGACGCATCAAAATCAAAAAGGTGGACTAAGGCATTCTGAAAAACCTTCCAGTCATTTTCTGAAAATCCGGTCTGTTTAGCGAGGAAAGGGTTTAAGCATCCCTGCGTTTTGTATAAAGCGTAGGGAAGGGTGAATTTTCTTCCCATGGTACGGTTGTCTCCTTTTTGCTTAATGGATTCCGCTTCCGTTGTTACGGCACACCGGGTGACGGCAAATTCCGAGGTGGAAACGGGATCAATGGTGCGGGCAAAGGATATCTGGATGGGGCCGCGTACTTGTCCGCAATTGACGCCCGTAGTCATTACGGCACCAAAGGTGCGTATGTCAAAGAATGTCTGGCACATCCAGGATTTTGCCTTATCGTAATCCGCCTGTTTGGCATCCTTCTGGTTGATCTCCAAAGCCACGTAGGCCCGGTTCTGCTGGTTGTTCAGGATGGCTTTTTCCTTAACATAAATTTCGTAGCCGGGTTCGCCGTCCTTGGTCAATTGAATGAAATTGCGGACCTTGCGTTTCAGGCATACGTCTGTAATCAAGCCATGGCCGGATTCAGCATCCATGCGCGGCAGGTTTCCCGCATCCGGATCACCGTTCGGGTTGGCGTCTGTGACGTCAAACAGAATGAGAAAGTCAATTTTGTTCATTATTGTCAGTGGTTTGTGTTTTAGTTGTTTGAGAAATCTCTTTTTCTGTGAAAAAGTCGTTCATTTGATGATAAAAACCCAGGTCGAAATAAGCTTGTTGTTCCAGTCCCATATGGACCGGAACATTGTCCGGAATGTGGGATTTGATTTCCTGAACCAACTTTTCTCTGTTAATTTTAGTTCCTTCTCCATGCTTTTGCTTGACAAGCTGTTTTAAATGATACTGGTATAGTTTATTAACAGTGGAATAGACGGAGCGGGGGTGTGCGCACATACTGGAGAAATAGGAGTCACGGACGGTACGGTTGAGGTCCTTCCCTAAGGCGTCTTCCTGGGTTTTTACATAGACGGCAAAGAGCCTGCCCAGCAGGTAACCGATGTTGTGATTGTCTGGATTGATTGTTTGCATGGTCGTAAGATCATGGTTGTTGGTTTTTCTGTAAAGCCATCCCTTGAGCAGGGAACAACGGATGTAGTTGACTTTTTTGTCAATTCTAATGCGCCTGATAATAGCTTGGGCAATGATGTCCGGATAGGGTAAATGGAAGAGAATGGACTTCATCAGAACTCCACTGTACAGGGAAGGAAGCTCTTTCATATCCCGGACGGTTTCTTTTAAAATATCAAAGGGCTTTGGCAATTCCGGATCAGGATAGTTACTGTTTTTTTCCGTCCATTGACGGGCAAGCGAGATATCCCGGTAATGGGTCTGGATATTTTCTATTAATTCTCCAAAGGTCGATTGATACCAGAAACGGATGGAAAGGCGGGAGGCATTCGGTGAAATTCCCAGGATGAAGAAGGGTACGTCTGCATGGTCCAGTTTGCCTTTGGAAAGCTCCCCGTTCCGCAGTAACTCTGTGATCTTGGAGAGTTGATCCACTGCTGCCTGATCCATGGCAGGAGGCAACGTTTTGCCTGTCGTTACAGCGCCAAAAAGGAAGGCCTCCATGTCCATGGTTTCCTTGGGGGCGTCTGCCCAGAAGACCACGCTGGCATCTCCTATGCGCGTGTTGTATTGGGAATGGGAGAGCAGGTAATTGAGGGCATTGCAATACGCAAAGGCGGTGTTTTCACCTACGGGAGCGTTGAGGCTCTGGTCTTTGCCGTATGATGTGAAAGAGGAGCAGTTGAATGATACTATCTTGGCCCCTGAAACCTGAGCTCCCAGAACCCCTTTAATGGCGGGTTCATGTAAAAGGGCCAGCGGTTCTTCCTTTCCGGAAACAAGACAAATCCCTTTCTCCTTTTCCTTTTTGCTGCCCTGCCATTGCTCCTCGCCTCCATGGAACCACCAGTCCTGAATTTCCGGAGTTTCATGAACATGTTTCATTTCTCCCGCAATACGGAAAATGCCATTGGATATCCACAAATCGGGAGATGCCAGATGGGAAGGTGTTTGGCCGGGATCCCATTGCTCCAGAAAACGGCATACCGCAGAGAAATGAGGATGATTGACGGAGCTTTCCACGGAAAGATGCTTGTCTCTGAAACTGGAAAATGCTTCCCGGATGCGCTTCTGTTCTTTTTCCCCTGTTTCTCCTTTGTATCCCAGCAGGTATCCGCAGTTATCCCATAGGAAACAGGGGTTCAAGCCTGAACCGGAAGGTTTGCTGGAGCCCAGGACCAAAATAGGAATGGAATGAAGTTTTGCTGCCTTTTTCCCCTCCGGGGCGTCCATGGCCCGGATGTCATCCATGCCTACAAGGGTTCCGTCAGGTTTCAGAATAATACGGAAAGAAATTTTCTGGCGGCTTTTCCCGATGGTAGGTAAATCCCCTTTCGCCGTGACGTCTGGATCCTGGGACAATCTGTCGTAAAGCTCGCTTAATGCCGGAATGATCATATCAGGAATTGGTACGGTTCAGGGATGGAACATGAAGGATGCCTGAGTTCAGTTCAGCCGGAAAGAAATGGGGCACCGCAGAAAGCTTCTTCCCATCATGGGAGCTGATAATTTTTCCTTTTCTGTCAGGCACGAATTCTATTTCATGCAGCATCATGCCCAGATTCCGGTTTTGTTGGTCCGGAGGCAATGAAGAAGGCGGAGGCGTTTGCTGATTCCACCATTCGAAGGAAACGGGAAATTCCCTTGTTCCAAAATAAGGTTGATGGAATGACTGTCCTTTCATGGCCCTGCGTTTGAACATTTCATGATGCTTTGCCTGGTCATTGATATTTCCCTGTGCCTTAAGGACGGAAAAATGAGCTTCGATGAGGTATTCTACATCTTGAAGGATGGTGGAGGAACGTTGCTGGCGGGTATCCTCAACCAGAAGTCCCAGGCGGGCTTCCCCTCCATTTTTGATGACGTCGGATTTAGGCGCCGTTGCTTTGGCCGAAACTTCGTTTCTCCGGATGGAAACAAGCTTAATAGGTTTTAGCACATGAATTTTATCAATGTGCCAGCGAATTTCAGGTTTCCAATAAATGGCGCTTAAAATTCCTATGGCTGCGGACGGAGTCATGACTTCATAGGAGTATCTCTCTGCCTTTAATTCCGGTCTTGTAAAACAGGCCCATTCTCCCCAAACATGCAGTAAAATTCCAGTTTCAGTCATGGCTAACAGATGAAACCTATATACGCTGGATCGCTTTGCCGCAAGGATAAAATCCCTTTATGCTCATCGTAAACATCCTGGGAAGGCTGAAGAACGTGAATGGTATCGTCAATGTATGAGTCGATGCCATGATCTTGTAAAACAGGCCATTCGTTATCATATACTTGTACGCTGTACCGCTGAATTTCACGCCGCAGGTTTTTGTCTGGATAAAGCCCTTGGGAATCAAGGATCTCTAGGCGTTCCCGGATATGGCACGCTTCCTGGTCTATGGCGATCATTATTGAACGGGACGCATCGGGAATCATTTTAAAGTTTTTATCAATATCTTTGAATTTAAGAGACTTGAACATTTTCTCAGGTACGGGCGTGAGTTGGGTCATATCCTTAATATTCTTGCTGTCCCAGAGATTTGTCTGATCTTTACGATTATTGTAATAGGTCCTGAAAAACAGATTGGAAATTTCAGGAGAAAGAAGATCTGCATCCGGTTCCTGAGCCAGAATCTCCCGGGTGGCGGAAGCGGCTGCACGGAGGTCGTCCAAGATGCCAGGAATAGGAAAATCCGTGGATTCATAAATGAAAACTAGCCCTTTTCCGCCCCTCTCGCCATGGCGGTTGCAGCGGCCGGCTGCCTGGGCGATGGAATCAATTCCGGCACAGGCCCTGTAAACTACGGGGAAGGAAATATCTATACCCGCTTCAATGACCCTGGTGGCAATAAGAATAATATTTTTTTCCTGCTCCAGCTCCTGTTTGACGGTTTCAATGACTCTCTCCCGGTGGATGGGGAACATTCTGGCGGAAAGGTGCAGGATATGGGTGGATGTCTGGGAGGAAAAGGCGTCAAACAGGGATTGGGCTTCCTTGGTGGTGTTGACAATGAATAAGGCGGATTTGTCCGGGAGCGTTTTCCAATGACTCATAAGAGTGTTCTGATCCATCTCGCCCAGGTGCTGGATGGTTACACGCTGCATGGATAGCTCCAGCTGGCGTTCGAAGTCGGTCCCAAGCAGGCTGGTGAGCTCTTCGGGAGGGCCGCCAAACCCCTGGATTG
>OGUM01002676.1_pt1 | contig 9944 bp, 8 predicted proteins | sample 1553631 | NCBI WGS metagenome assembly OGUM01 (sample SAMEA2580228, study PRJEB22360) | human gut metagenome | biome: human gut; feature: human-associated habitat; material: faeces | place: Denmark | collected 2008/2010 | reverse complement strand
ACCATTTTTTTCTCCCAATTTTTTAATCCCTTTTTTATACGGGAAGTAGCTCAGCCTGGTGGAGCGCCTGCTTTGGGAGCAGGATGTCGCAGGTTCGAATCCTGTCTTCCCGACCATTTTTTACTCCCAGTAATGGGAAAAACCAGGGAGAGTCTTGAATATTCCAAAATAAAGAGGGAAATAATTTTTGACTTTTTAATTTGATTTCCACATAATAGCAAATATCAGAAGAACTACTGTTGCTGATAAGCCCTATTTTAGTTTTTTGTTGTAGAAATTAGTAGAATTTCATCCGATGAATATGAGATTCACGGCATTTCTGAAGCTATTGGGATTAATGGTCTCAACTTTGCTTGCATTATGTTCCTTCTCTCTTGGGGTGGAAAATTTCTCCAACCTTCCTCCTTGTCCTGGAAGCAGGATAACGGATGCTTTAGTGGATTCTTCAGGTATTTTATGGGCTTCAACCCAGGGTGAGGGATTATTCTACTTGGAGCTGGATAAAAATGTCTGGAAAAAGGCAGGAACAGCGGCAGATTTTCCAGATACTGAAAATTTCTATGCCCTGGCTGAAGATGCCCAGGGAAGAATATGGGTGGGAACAGACCGTTGGGGAGTGTGTATTTGGAATGGCAAACAATGGAAAACATACACCCGTAAGACGACATTGCCGGGTGGCCGTGTTTTTGACATTAGCGTCTCTTCTGCAACAGGGGATGTTGCCGTAGCAACCTCGGGAGGCATTGCTATTTATTCCCCTTTGACGGATTCATGGAAGGATGTCATGCGGGCCGATGGCTTGCCTGAAGATCAAGTTTCAGCACTAGCCTTTGATAGGTCGGGAGATTTGTGGGTAGGCTTCTTAACGGCAGGAATGGCCCGGATGACTCTTAAGGATGAATACAAGACCTGTGAGTTTTTTCAGTCAAAATGGCATTCGGATGATGCACGCAAGCTTTCGCAACCTCCGGTTCTTTTCGGTGCAGGGCTGCCGTCAAATTTGTGCAATACCATGGCTGCCAATGGTAATTCCGTATTTGTGGGCACAACGTCAGGACTGGGAATAAAACGCGGTGACAAAGAGATTTTTATCCGGGGAATGGATGCCGTGGAAAAACTGAAAGCGAAGGGAATTATGAAATCTTCCCAAGGTAAATTGAGGCCTCTTCCCGAAGATTATGTGACGAGCCTTTATCCCGTAAAGGAAGGAGTGTGGATAGGCTTCCGCAATCAAGTTCCCATCTTGCTTAATCCGGCAAATATGCAATATGAAAGTTCTGTGAACACTAAATTGGCAGAGAAAAAAAAGGGAGGCACAGTCAGTTGTTTTGTTGATCTTCCTGATGGGACTGTTTTAGCTGGAGTTTTTGGAGAAGGGTTTCGGGTCGTTGGAAAAACAACAGCCAGTAAAAAGAAAAGACGTCGTCTTGGAGATGAAATCAAACATCCAAAAATTTTTTCCATTCCAGATGATCAGGCATGGCATAATTCTTTGAACCAGTTTCAATCTCTGCCGCTTGGCGAAAGGCCTTATGGTATTTGTTTTGCCTGTGATGATTGGGAAACACAGGGCGACTGGTGCAACAGATACGGACGCCATTTTTCCTTAAGACGTTCGGCAAAAAAGTCATGGGGAAATATCATGCATCGTTTTGATCAACGAAAGGATTCCCGAGGCTATTTGTATGACGCCAGAGTAACTCTCGGGCCGAGGAAGAAAATCAAAGATGCCTGGATATCGGGGAAATTCTATGAAGAAAATGCAGCGTCCCGAATTTGTCTGTACAACATCAACGATGCGACCCGTCCCTGTTCCGAATGGAGTGATCAGGGTTATATGCACGATACCTTTTTTGATGGTCCAGACTTATGGGTTCTTGTACGCGTTCCTGCTGGTAAAAATGAAATTTCCCTCTACTTCAACCAACCCTTATCCAATGACATTTCACGCTATGATCGGGATTACCTGATCGAAGCTCGTTTTGTCGAATCTCGTTTGCCTCAGGAGGTTCTGATTCAAAGGAATGGGAAAAAATCGGAAAATATTGTAAACCTTGAACTAACCCGTATCATGTCGCTTCCTGTTATGGTCCGTACGAGATGCCGGGATTTCGGGAATAATGGAGTATATAAAAATTTTTATACGGACCGGGCCGGATTCTATTTTTTAAGAATTTCCAGAAATGGCTCTAAAGAGGCGACTCTTGGTGGTGTTTTTCTGAATGCATGTCTGGAAAGCGGCTATCAGAATGCCAGGATGCCTTCCCCTCCGGAACTTACTTCCATAAAAAATGCTGATGTTCCGGAAAATCTACTGAAAGCTTGGAGCAACTGTTTTGTGAAACGGGCCGATTCTCCATTGCATCTTCGCCTTTCCCAAAAATTACTGCTTTATACGTTCAGGAAACTATGGAATGAGGCTTCAGTTCCCGGTCCATTGAAAGAAAACTGGAAGTGGCATCTAAAGATCTGGGATGAAGGCGATATCAAGAAATTTGAACAAAAGATGCTTGAGACATGGTCAACGGAGCAAATGAAGGATTCTTATTATCGCTCCAGCTATAAATTCCCCAACAGTCCCAATGTCATTGATTTTACTCCCCAGGAAATCAGAATGATGGATAGATGGAAAGTTGATTGGAAACAATTTATCATTGGAACAAAGCAATACAGTGAATCAAATGTAAATAAAATGAGATTACGGCTGAATGAATATTTTAATCGATAAAAGACATATGAGTATATTGCGGTATTATTATATTGTTCTAATTGCCTGTCCTCTGATTCTGCAAGCGAGTTGGGCGAGCGGGGAGCCGGGAGGTAAAATCAAGGTGGATCCTCAGTCACTTCCCATATGTACTATAGAAGAGGCAGAAGGAGAGGATCCAGAAGATGAGAACAGCAATAAATATGCCATTTTTGAACCAGAGAAAATCAAGGAGTATAAAGCTAAGGGGCAATTCACTGTTGTTGTCGTGGAGCCGCCGCAGCCACATGCAGGATACGAATTGGACGAAGAGAAAAAGTACGAATGGACCGTTACGGAAAAGTTGGAAGTCAAAAATGGAGATCAGGACACTTGTACTGTCCATTCGTCTAACAAGGAACACTGGGGAAAAGTGATCACGGTAAAATGCAAGATGAGTTTTTATGAGACTAAAAACGGACAGAAAAAACATTTGACTGATCTTGAAGCCGCACACAAATTATTAACTCCAAGCCTCCTAATCCATCAAATAAGTTTCAATCACGTACAGGGTAAGCATGACAAGGATGCTATGGATTTATTAAAAACTTATAAAGGGAAAATCATAGATGTCCCGGAAGCAACTTTTGATAAGAATGGCAAAGCAACGAAATCGGAACCTTTTCTCTATATTGGCGGTAAAAAACCTGATCTAAAAATTAAAGCGGAAGTAAAACCTGGAATCATAAAGAAAGCGAAGGTAAAGACAAAGGGTGAGGGAAAAGTTTCGAAAAATTTCCTCCCAGAACTGGATGAACAGGAATTTGATAACAACACAGAATTTGAAATTCCTTTCAAAGATAATATTGATTCCAAATTGAATAAAGGAAATCAACAATGGACTTGGAGATTAACAGAGATTCAAGGAACTGCTCTTACTAACGAGACAATTGTTTTTGAAACAACAGTTAGGAATGGGTATGTCCTGTTTAGTGAACCACTCAAATCGCCGTGGGATATGAATGACAATAAGAAAAAACCATGGATTAAAGCGCTAGATGTAGTAATAGAAGGTTCAGGGAATATAGGGCTTGATAAAAATTCATCAGATTCAATCATAAAAAATATTACTAATTATACTTTTAGCAAGATGGGTGGACTTATGATACGGTGAGGGGAGCACCAAAGTATACTCCATCACTTGGTACTATTAATCTGGATTCCTATCTTGAGAAGAACAATGGGAATGTAGTCAATTGTTACGACCAATGCTTTTCTCTAACTGCTCTCGTTAGATTGCTTGGAATCAACGTCGAAGGAAATTATCAGGAACCTTTTGGGAATATATTAACTGTCAATTTAATAGGAGTGGGTTCTTGTAATAATCCTTTTTATAAAAATCCTCGCCTTCCCGCAGCTCTTGCGGTCCCAGTCATTCTGAAAACAAATCCCTATTATCAGTATAGGACCGGATTTGGTAATCATGCATATGTCGTATTCGATGTAAGTTTATTTGGTTCTTCGTTTAAATTTATTTATGATGCCTGTGCCGGACCAGTAGTTGGTGATAGTTCTAATTCCTATCAAAAAAGCACGATAGAAAATCCACCTGTTCCGCCTAATAGTAGAATATTTAAAACAGAGTTCTCATGAAAAATATATTGATTATACTATTTACAATATCATGTACTTCCGTTTCATTATTTGCAACGGAGTCTATGCCTTTGATGACAGTAGCTGCGGAAAAAAATAGATCTTCCATGCAAAGCATAAGATTGCATGGGCTAAAAGACTTGGAAAATACTTCCTTTCATTTTGGAAGTAAAAAGTTAACAGATCAGGCGCCTGATCTCAAAAAAATCCTCCATAGATTAAAAGTGAGAAACGGTATTTTTTTTGTTACCTCCGATTCATGGAATCCTATTCTCTATTGCAATCAACATGGACATATAAATGGATCGATGGATGTCAGATACTCCACCAGTGTTTTCGGCATACGGACTGATATGATTATTTTTGAAGGAGCTTCATTCAATTATTGGTCCATGCCTTCCATTTATAAGGAAATAGTGTTAAGCGACGATTGCTGGGTTATGACCAAAGGTGATGATATTCTTTGTTTTACGTTTAAAAACGCTGGATTGGCGTTCAAGGGATTTACCGATCCGGCTACTTTTGTTACCCCCGAAACGGTAAAGACGAGATATGCCTCTACGCGTGAAATGCTGCCTGTACTTAAAGCATTGTCTCTCGTTCTGGATGGGAAAGCGCCGGCTGTTTATGATTTTGATTTAGCCCAAGAAAAATTAATGGAATTCAACCGATCTATCAAACAGCGGGACCGTAGGGCCAGAGAAGTATCCAAACTCCGTTGGCAAAAAGAAGAGAAGCAGCGGGAAGAACGAAAAAAACTTGCTCCCGACTATGGCATTCCCGGAAAGTTTCCTTTTAGCGTTCGTGGGGAATCTGATTTATCGGAAGGTTTAAAGTGGAAAAACTTTGATACATATTTCTCATCTCTTTCGCTTTCTCCCGACAAGAAGGTTATTTTGCCCAATCCCGATCAGGGTGCTATCAATCAGGCATGGTTGAAGACTGTTTGGAAGAAGGGAGACGTGGATGTGGTGGATGAACAGGAAAACGGCGTGGTTGCGCGCCTTCATACGGAAGGGAAAGACGATGACAAGAGCGATATTTGGCTTTTTGTCGGCTATTGCCAGTCTCAGTCTGCGGCCATGAACGAGCTGTATTCACGGCGTTTTCAGAAAACCCCGGACAGGCCTGAACAATGGTCTTGGGATGACGAAATAGCAACAGTGGTCGTCAATCCGTTCAAACTGGGAGATTACAGTTTGGGAAGGCAGGGGGTATTGGGCGATTTTGGCGGAATTATTCCGTCGAGCAACGAGTCGTCCCTCTTTTTCGTGAACGGTAATACGGTAGTAGCCCTTGTTTCCATGGATCCGTCTTGTTCTGTTCTTTCCCTAGCAGAGCAAATTGATAAGAGGCTTGAAGCAGTCAGGAAAAACAAATAAATGTTGAACCGTATATGGAACCTGAATAATGTTATCTTGAGAAGAAATCCTGTAGGCGCAGTATTCCGGAGTTTTTTTAATTCATAAAACCAGATATGGGAGGTCTTCGCCTTTTTGTGCCCGGTCTATTTTTCAACGTGTTTTTTTGTTGCTTTTGGGAGGCATTCCCGTGTTGAGGGAGATCCTTTTTGTTCATATCATGGAGAAGGCCGGATTTTTAACTTGAGATTCGGAAACTGGCACGCAGAGTGATGAAATGAAGCAGAGCCAACAGAAGACAGCCTCTTTTTCCTGGCTGGTGGGGTTGAGGTGGTCATTTGCCGGGTATGTGGTAGGGACGCTTTTTGCGGCGGGGGCAGGGGCGCTGGATTTTCCCATGCTGGCGCGGGCCATGCTTTTGGCGGCGGCGGTTTGTTTTGTCGTGTCTCTTGTTTGTGCGGGGGCGTGTATCCGGAGCAGCAAAGCGGCCCGCTGGTACTTACTTCTTGTACTCGTGATGATTATGATCGCGCTGCTGTTCGGGCGTGAAAATATTAATTAGTCATTTGTATATGTTTTGATTGACCGAGTGTGCACTGATATATAATTTCCGATCATGTTCCTTCGATTATTATCAAGTTTCTCTCTCATGGCTGGCATGACTCTGGTCGCCCAGGCGAACGCCCAGCCTTATCCGGATTCCGATTCCTCAGACGGTTATGATACCGGCTATTATGCGGAAGCTTATTCCGGAGGCTACAATAGCTCTCCGGCTCCTACGGGGGAGAACGCCTCCAAGCCCGTTTTTCCCACGCAGTCCTATTTTGAGCTGCTTGGCCCCATGGATTCCAGAAACGGACATGGGAGCGTGAACATACAGAATTGGATGACGGACCTGAATTTGTGCCGGATGTCCAGCGGTTCCTGGGGCTTTTCCTCCACGGCCGCCCTTCGTTTGAGCTGGTTCAACGGAGAAGGCGCCCGCGAGATGGATGTGGATGAGCTGTACACGATTTGGCTGAATGTGACAGCGTCTTACAAGCTCAGGGGGAAGACGAGCCTGGTTTTCGGCGTAACGCCGCAGATTTCCACGGATTTCGATACCTGGACGACCCATAATTTGTTTTTCGGCGGCCATGCCCTTCTCGCAGGTCCCTTGAATGACCGGTTCAGCTATGGTATCGGCGTCGGCTGTTATCCGCAGCTGGGAGATTTTCCCCTCCTTCCCCTTATCCAGTTTGAATGGAAGGCAACGAATAATTGGACCCTTCAACTGGAAGGAGCCCGGCTTTCCTATATCAACAAGGTCAGCGACGGCCTGACGTGGGGGCCTTTCGTTTCCGTGGTGTCCGGCACCTGGACGATTCACCATGACCGCCGTGTCCGCCAGTTCGAGTGGATTTCCGGCGTCGCCGGCGTGGGCGCCGACGTAGGCCTGGGACACTGGGGCAGCGTTCGTCCCAGACTGGTGGCGGACGTCGGTTTTTCCTTTGGGAACTCCGGCACCATCAAGACCAGCAACGGGAGCCATGAGCTGGAGAAGTACCATTACGATCCCGGTTTCTACCTGCGCGCGGGATTGCAGTTTGAGTTTTGATCGGCCAACAGGATTAGCGAATACATAACAAAGGCCCCCGGAGCATTCAGCGCTCCGGGGGCTTTTCTGCAAATGGGGCGTTTGGAGCCGGAATTATTCCCGGCAGCGGTCAGGCTTCTTCAATGGAGGGCCTGCCCACGGAATGGTACTCAAATCCAACGGCCCGGATGTTGGCCGGAGAGAGGATGTTCCTTCCGTCAAAGATGATGCGGTTGCGCATGACGTCCGCCAGCTTTTGCAGGTCCGCATTCGCGTATTCGCTCCATTCCGTGGCGATGATCAGCACTTCCGCATCCCGGGCGCATTCGTACATGTCTTCCTCCAGCGTAACGCCCAGCGGTTCCAGGATTGGGGCGGCGGTGTGCATGGCCTTGGGGTCCGTGGCGGTGACGATGGCTCCTTCCCTGCGGAGCTTTTCACACAGCTTGAGGGCGATGGATTCCCGGATGTCGTCCGTGTTCTGCTTGAAGGCCAGGCCCCAGACGGCTATTTTTTTATCCTTGAGCACCCACAGACGGTCCCTGATCTGGTCCAGGAAGTGGATGTGCTGGGTGTCATTGATATGTTCCACTTCCTCCAGCAGGGTGAAGGGAATGCCCAGCGTGCGGCTGATGTTGATGAAGGCTTTGACGTCCTTCGGGAAGCAGGAGCCCCCGTAGCCCAGTCCCGCGTTGAGGAAGTGGCGGGAGATTCGCTTGTCCATGCCGATGCCTTCCGCCACCAGTTCCACGTCCGCTCCCGTTTTTTCGCAGACCTTGGCGACGGCATTGATGTAGGAAATTTTCAGGGCCAGGAAGGAGTTGGCGGCGTGCTTGATGAGCTCCGCAGAGTTGACGTCCGTTTCCAGAATGGGCGCGTGGATGGGCTGGTAGACGCGCTTGATGACGTCCATGGCGCGTTCCGAGTTGGCGCCGATGACGATGCGGTCGGGATGCAGCAGGTCGTCCACCGCGCATCCCTCCCTCAGGAATTCAGGGTTGGAAACGATGTCGAATTGCACGTCCGTTCCTGCATAGCGCTTGATGGTCTGGCGGACTTTTTCACCGGTTTTGACGGGTACGGTGGATTTGTCCACAATGACCTTGTAACCCATTTCTGGTTTCAGCACCTGGGCGATTTCCCGCGCCACTTTTTCAATGTAGGTCAGGTCCACGGAGCCGTCCGTATTGGGCGGCGTGGGCACGGCAATGAAGATGACTTCGCTTTCCGCAATGGAATCAGCAATGGAGGGGGAAAATTCCAGCCGTCCGACGGCCACGTTTTTTTTCACGAGTTCTTCCAGCTTGGGCTCGTAAATGGGAATGGACCCGGATTGGAGGGTGCGTATTTTTTCCGCGTTATTGTCCACACAGATGACGTGGTGGCCCATTTCCGCAAAACAGGTGCCCGTGGTAAGCCCCACGTAGCCACTGCCGATGATCGTTAAATTCATGGTATCAGTGCAAATATATGGTAAAAACTTGGTTGATTTAAAGGATAAGGCCTGCAGGGCTGATGTTCAAGCATAATGGGGAAGAGGATTTTTTCTGTCAAAATAAAAAGTTCCTGATTGAGCGCCGTTCTTCCCTGTGCTATAACCGGGACCAGACAGAAAAGATCTGTTTATTTTAATTTGAACGTTATGAAAACACCTATCACCGTTACCGTTACAGGAGCCGCCGGCCAAATTGCCTATTCCCTGCTGTTCCGCATTGCTTCCGGCAGCATGCTGGGACCGGACCAGCCGATCAACCTGCGCCTGCTGGAAATTCCCCCGGCCATGAATGCTCTGGAAGGGGTGGTAATGGAACTGCGTGATGCCGCGTTCCCGCTGGTCAATGAAATCGTTCCCACCTCTGATCCGGATGAAGCCTTCGCCGGCGCCAACTGGTGCCTTCTGGTAGGCTCCGTGCCCCGCAAGGCCGGTATGGAACGCAAGGACCTGCTGGACATCAACGGCAAGGTGTTCATCGGCCAGGGCCAGGCCATCGCCCGCAGCGCCGCCAAGGACGTGCGCGTGCTGGTTGTAGGCAACCCCTGCAATACGAATGCCCTGATCGCCATGCACAATGCGAGCGGCGTTCCCGCCGACCGTTTCTTCGCCATGACCCGCCTGGATGAAAACCGCGCCAAGAGCCAGCTTGCTGAAAAGGCCGGCGTCCATGTGACGGAAGCGACCAACATGACCATCTGGGGCAACCACTCCTCCACCCAGTATCCCGACTTCTACAACGCAAAAATCGGCGGCAAGCCAGCGACGGAAGTCATCTCCGACGAGGCGTGGCTTAAAAACGACTTCATTCCGATCGTCCAAAAGCGCGGGGCGGCAATCATAGAGGCTCGCGGCCTTTCGAGCGCGGCGAGCGCGGCGAATGCTGCCATAGATACCGTCCGCACGCTCGTGACCCCGACGCCGGAAGGCCAGTGGTTCAGCGTCGGTGTCTGCTCCGACGGCAGCTACGGTACTCCGAAGGGAATCATAACCTCCCTCCCCGTCCGCTCCGACGGCAAGAATTGGGAAGTCGTCCAGGGGCTCGAAATCAACGAGTTCTCGCGCGAGAAAATCGACGCCAGCAACAAGGAGCTCCTCGACGAACAGACTGCCGTAAAGCAGATATTCAATCTCTAAGATTCGGCGCGGGCGCGTGAAACTGCCGCTGATGCTCCG
>OGUM01002675.1_pt1 | contig 9947 bp, 8 predicted proteins | sample 1553631 | NCBI WGS metagenome assembly OGUM01 (sample SAMEA2580228, study PRJEB22360) | human gut metagenome | biome: human gut; feature: human-associated habitat; material: faeces | place: Denmark | collected 2008/2010 | reverse complement strand
CATTACAGGACTTCCGGATAGTTATTTTACACCTGATAAGCTTGAAGCGTATAATGATGCCAATTATTTAAAGGGCGGAATTGTATATGCTGACAGAGTTACAACTGTAAGTGCCACATATGCGGAAGAGATAAAGACTCCTTTTTATGGAGAGCATCTTGATGGACTTATGAATGCACGTGCTAATTGCCTTTCGGGTATTGTAAATGGTATCGATTATGATGTATACAATCCTGAGACAGATAAGAGTCTTGTGGCTAATTATAATCAGGTTACATTCCGTAAGGAGAAATGGAAGAACAAGGTTGCACTTCAGAAGGAACTTGGACTCACAGAAGATAAGGGTAAGTTTATGATTGGGCTTGTATCGAGACTTACAGATCAGAAGGGACTTGATCTTGTAGCATATGTTATGGATCAGCTTTGTGCAGAAGATGTACAGTTTGTTGTTCTTGGTACCGGTGAAGAGAGATATGAGAATATGTTCAGACATTATGACTGGAAATATAATGACAGAGTATCAGCTAATATATATTATTCAGAAGATATGTCACATAAGGTATATGCAGCCTGTGATGCATTCCTTATGCCGTCATTATTCGAACCTTGCGGTCTTTCTCAGCTAATGAGCCTTAGATATGGAACAGTTCCTATAGTAAGAGAAACAGGTGGCCTTAAGGATACTGTAGAGCCATATAACGAATATGAAGGTAAGGGAACAGGATTTTCTTTTGCTAATTATAATGCACATGAGATGCTTGGTATTGTTAATTATGCTAAGGATGTATATTACAATCATAAGAGAGAGTGGAATAAGATTGTTGACAGGGGAATGAAGACAGACTTCTCATGGAACAGTTCAGCTAGAAAGTATGAAGAACTTTATAATTCACTTTAATTAAGTGACAGTTTTGTATTTAACGGTGATTTTCTATAAAAGAAAAAGGAAGCTGCGATAAAAGCAACTTCCTTTTTTAATGCAGGTGGCGGGACTTGAACCCGCACGATGTTACCACCGGCAGATTTTGAGTCTGCTGCGTCTGCCATTCCGCCACACCTGCGCGACTTTGATAGTTTATCATAATAAATCTTAAAAATCAAGTAAAGAATACTTGCGTACATAATAAATTTCGAATATTATTTTATTATTGTATTATAATCCTTTTATGGAGGCGTTTATGGATAACTGTAAGGAAATCCAGAGCAGGATAGAAAGCTTTGAACATGGCAATCTGTCACTTAAAGATGAAGAAGCATTTACCAATCATATTCTTAACTGTGCAGACTGTCGTGAAGAGATGGAGATATATTATATAATTTTATATGGATTAGAAGATGATAGTGAGAAAAGAACAGAGAACAGCAGATATAGTGCATATTTAGATGCATTTGATTTTACAGGGCTGGTTGAGCAGAAGCTTAAGGACAGTGAGGCTAAATGTTTGTTTTTAAGACAATGGACTCATTTTACCAGGGTAAGATATATTTTTGTTTCTACAGTTATGGTTCTTACAGCATTGCTTCTTATCATTATTAAATTCTTTTAAAGATGGGAGATTGTTATGGGTGAAAAACTTATATTAATAGATGGACACAGCATATTAAATAGGGCATTTTACGGAGTTCCTGACCTTACTAATGCAGAAGGCATACATACCAATGCTATGTATGGCTTTCTTAATATTTTATTTAAATTTCTTGATGAAGAAAAGCCCGACTATATTACGGTTGCATTTGATTTATCTGCACCGACATTCAGACATAAGGCATTTGATGGATATAAAGGGACAAGAAAGCCTATGCAGCCAGAACTAAAGCAGCAGGTTCCTCTTATGAAGGAGCTGCTTAAAGCAATGAATATTACAGTTGTCGAGCAGGAGGGATACGAAGCAGATGATATTCTAGGTACAATTGCGAAGGAAAGTGCTGCGAAAGGAATAGATGTATCAATTGTTTCAGGTGACAGAGATTTGCTTCAGCTGGCAGATGAGCATATTAAGATAAGAATACCAAAGACAAAGAAAGGTGTAACAGAGGTTGAAGATTATTATCCATCAGATGTATTTAATCTGTATGGAGTTACTCCTCATGAATTTATAGATGTTAAAGCCCTTATGGGGGATACATCTGATAATATACCGGGAGCACCTGGAGTTGGACCTAAGACAGCGTCGGCTATTATTCAGAAATATCATAGTCTTGATAATGTTTTTGAACATCTAGAGGAGTTGAAGCCGCCTAAAGCTAAAACATCAATAACTGAGAATGTTGAGCAGATTAAGATGAGCAGATTCTTGTCAGAGATTAAAATTGATGTTCCGATTGATTATAAAGTTGAAGATTCTAAAGCAGGTGATTTCTTTAATGAGAATTCATATGAACTTTTTAAGAAATATAATTTTAAAAATATGTTAAAGAAGTTTGAAAATACAGATATAATTGCTAAAGACCCTGAATGTTATGAATATTTCAAGAAAATATCTGATTTTGCTGAGGTTGAAAATGTATTTAACAAAGCGGTGGATATAGCAGGCGGAATTGAAAAAATCGGACTTTCTATTGTAAGAGAAAGTGAACTGGCTGCAGTTGGAATAACACTATCAGATACAGAAATATATTATATTCCGGTATCGGGCTTTGTTACAGAGAGCTATCTTGCAGACCGTCTGTCAGATGTTGTAAGAGCGGCTTCCAACAGAAATATAGCATCTGCCAATATTAAAGATTACCTTGATATATTTGAAAAAGACAAGATAAATGGCTATCCGCTTGTTTCAGAAAAAGCATTTATTGATACTGCAATTGCGGCATATCTGCTTCATCCAAGTAATGAAAGTTATGATTATGAAAGTCTTGGAAGAGAGTTTTTATCATTAACATTTCCTTCGAAAACAGAACTCCTGGGTAAATTGTCATTTAAGAAGGCAGTAAATGAATCAGAAGATAATCTTATTAAGTATGCATGTCTTTCATCATATGCTTATTACAAATGTGCTGATAAAATTACAGAACAGTTAAAGAGTGAGAATATGTATGAGCTTTTTGAAACTATAGAAATGCCTCTTATATTTGTTCTTTTTGAAATGCAGCAGCAGGGTATAAGTGTTGATAAACAGGCACTTGTTGATTATTCAAAGGTACTTGGTACTAAGATTTTGGTTCTTGAGAAAGAGATATATGAAGCAGCAGGCGAAGAGTTCAATATCAATTCACCGAAGCAGCTTGGTGTAATACTTTTTGAAAAGCTTGGAATGCCTAATGGAAAGAAGACAAAGAGTGGCTATTCAACAGCTGCAGACGTACTTGAAAAGCTTGCACCTGATTATCCGGTTGTAAGTAAGATTCTTGAATACAGACAGTTAGCAAAGCTTAAATCAACTTATGCTGACGGACTTACACAGTATATAGCAGAAGATGGAAGAATTCATGGTACATTTAACCAGACAATAACTGCTACTGGAAGAATAAGCAGTACAGAGCCTAATCTTCAGAATATTCCTATAAGAATGGAGATGGGTAAGGCTATAAGAAAGGTATTTGTTCCAAAGAATGGCTTTGTATTCTTGGATGCCGACTACTCTCAGATAGAGTTAAGAATTCTTGCTCATATGTCAGGGGATGAGAAGCTCATTGAGGCGTATAATTCATCAGCAGATATCCACAGAGCAACGGCGGCACAGGTCTTTGGCGTACCGCTCGATGAGGTTACTGATGAACAGAGAAGAAATGCCAAGGCAGTTAATTTCGGCATTATCTATGGAATGAGTTCATTTGGATTAAGTCAGGATCTTAGTATTTCAAGAAGAGAAGCTAAAGAGTATATTGAAAGATATTTTGCAAGCTATCCGACTATCAAGACATTTATTGACGGACTCGTAAGTGATGCCAAAGAAAAAGGATATTCACTTACAATGTACAATAGAAGAAGAGAAATTCCAGAGATTAAATCTTCTAATTTCATGCAGCGTTCTTTTGGAGAGAGAGTTGCCATGAATGCACCGATTCAGGGAACTGCAGCTGATATTATAAAGCTGGCAATGATTAATGTATATAATGCACTTAAGGAGCATAATCTCAGGTCAAGACTTATATTGCAGGTTCATGATGAGCTTCTTGTTGAGACGGCAGAGGATGAGGTTGAAACTGTAAAGCAGATTATGCTTGATGGAATGAAGAATGCAGTAAGCCTTAAAGTTCCTCTTGAGGTAGATTTAAAGGAAGGAAAAGACTGGCTGGAGGCACACTAATGAAAGTTATTGGAATCACAGGTGGTGTAGGAGCAGGAAAATCTTCTGTTCTTGCACTCCTTAAAGAAATGTGTTCCTGCGACATTATACAGGCAGACCTTGTTGCAAGAAATATATACCACTCAGGTAATATTGGATTTAAAAAGGTCGTTGATATATTCGGGGAGCAGATTGTAGGAGAAGATGGAGAGATAAACAGAACTCTTCTCGCAGATATTATATTTAAGAACCCTAATAAGAGAATCGTTCTTAACAGCATAATTCATCCTCTTGTAAAACAAGAGATTATTAATCTGATTAATAATCATAAGATAGCAGGTGATGTTGATTACTGTTTTGTTGAGGCAGCACTGCTTATTGAAGATCACTATGATATATTCATGGATGAGATATGGTATATATATGTTTCGGAAGATGAGAGAAGAAAAAGACTTGCTGCTTCAAGAGGCTATTCTGATGAAAAGATATCAGACATATTTAAAAGTCAGCTATCTGATGCTGAGTTCAGAAAGCATGCAGATAAAGTGATTAATAATGGCGCAGATATTGAAAAAACACGCGTCCAGCTTGAGATTATACTTGGAATATGATACATTATACATAATTTGTTTATTCTAGAGGTAGGGTATGGATAATACACAGTCAAGAAATGAGACCCATGTTTTTGGTCTTGATATAGGAACAAGAAGTATTGTCGGTGTTGTGGGATACATGGAAAGGAACCGTTTTAAGGTTATTGCAATGGCTGAGCAGAAGCATGAAACCAGAGCAATGCTTGATGGTCAGATTCATGATATCTATAAAGTTGGCGATACAATCAGAAAAGTTAAGAATTCTCTTGAGAATCAGCTAGAAAGGGAGCTTTCAGATGTATGCATTGCTGCTGCCGGACGAGTTCTTAAAACTGTTAATTCGTCTGCTGAGTATGAATTTGAAGAAGAAACACGGGTTACACAGGAACATATCTATTCACTTAATCTTCTGGCAGTTGAGAATGCACATAATAAGATTAACGAAAAAGAAGATAAAGCAAGATTTTATTGCGTCGGAAACACCCCTATAAGATATCAGCTTAACGGTTATGATATTAATAATCTTGAGGGGCATAAGGCTTCTAAAATTTCAGTTGAACTTATTGCTACATTTTTGCCGGAAGAGGTAGTTGATGGACTTTATGAAGCTGTTGAATATGCCGGACTTAATGTTGCAAGTCTTACATTAGAGCCTATAGCAGCCATGAATATAGCAATTCCTGAGCAGTACAGGCTTCTTAACATAGGGCTTGTTGATGTAGGTGCAGGAACATCAGATATCTGTCTTACAAAGGATGGCTGTATAATTGCTTATGGCATGATACCTTGCGCAGGTGATGAGATAACAGAGTGTATCGCAAAAACTTACCTTGTTGATTTTAATACTGCTGAAAAGATTAAAATGTCTGCAAGTACTAAGAAAAAAGGACTTGTAACATTTAAAGATATCATGGGTATTACGCAGAAGGTAGATGCACTTGAAATAAGAAATGCAGCAGCTGATGTTGTGAATGCGATGGCAAAGGATGTTGCGGAAAAGATTATTGAGCTTAATGGCGGTAAGCCTGTAAATGCTGTGTTTGTTGTTGGCGGTGGTGGCAAGATACCAGGTTATACAGAAAGAGTTGCCGATTGTCTTGGAATACCGCACCAGAGAGTTGCGGTAAGAGGTGAAGAGGTTCTAACTGCAGTTGATTTTCAGGTTGACAATTTCAAGAAGGATTCATTATATGTAACGCCTGTCGGTATATGCACTAATTATTATACGCAAAAGAACAATTTTGTATTTGTTACTGTTAATAAAGAACGAATAAAGCTTTATGATACAAGTAATCTTACAGTTGTAGATGCTGTCATGCAGATTGGCTTCCCTAATGAAAAGCTTTTCCCAAGAAGAGGGGCAGAGATTAACTTTACTGTTAATGGAAAGTCAAGACTTGTAAGGGGAAGTGCCGGGGAAGGCGCAGTTGTTACGCTTAATGGAAGACCGGCTAATCTTCATACTCCGATTGAACAGAATGATATAATAGTTGTAACGGAATCTACAGTAGGAGAACCGGCAAGCATAACAATAGGACAGCTTGAAGAGTTTAATTCCCAGATAACATTTATAGTAAATGATAAAACTATAGTCTGCCCAAGATTTGCATATGTTAATGGAGAATTAAAGTCAGAGTTCTATGATATTAATGACGGCGACAAAATCCGTATGGAGAACTTCTATACAGTTGCACAGCTTTTTGAGTTTCTTGACTTGGATTATAAGACACTCAATGTAACTGTTAATAATGAACCAGCAGATAAGAATACTAAAGTATATGAGAACTTTACGGTAAGAACTTCTTCATTAGAGGAATATAATGAGAATATTATGGCATCAGAAAAGCTGCAGGAATCAGAAAAAACTGATGATAAGGTAGCAGAAGAACCAGTTATACAACCGCTGGATATAACTATTACGGTTAATGGTCAGAGCGTTGTTTTATCAGGCAAGCCTGATTATATAGTTGTAGACCTGTTCCAGTTCTATCCGTTTGATCTTACAATGGTAAGGGGAAATCTTGTATTCTTACATAACGGAAATGATGCTGATTATTCATCGCCACTTAATGATGGTGATGTTATAGAGCTTCGCTGGGAGGATAAATAATTATGAGAATGATGCCGATTGCCAGCGGAAGCAGTGGAAACTGCATCTACCTTGGTACGGAGGACACACATGTTCTTTTTGATGCCGGAATAAGCAGGAAAAGAATTGAAGAAGGGCTTAATACGGCGGGTTTAAGTCTTAAAGATATTGATGCAATATTTGTAACACATGAACATATTGACCATACAAAAGGGCTTGGTGTTATATCGAGAAAAGATGGGATTCCAATCTATTCAACGTCTGGTACAATAGAGGGGATAGAACAGATTTCATCACTTGGGAATATTCCGGATGGAATATTTAATAAGATAAATGCGGATGAAGATATTTCAATTGGAGATGTAACAGTCCACCCATTTCGTATATCACATGATGCTAACGAACCGGTTGCGTATACATTTACTCAAAAATGTGCAGATGGCATAAAAAAAGCATCGGTTGTAACTGATTTAGGGTATTTTGATGATTATGTGGTTGATAATCTGACAGAATCTGATATTATGCTTGTTGAGGCTAATCATGATATCAATATGTTACAGGTTGGTCCTTATCCTTTTTATCTTAAGAAAAGAATATTAGGTAATAAAGGACATCTCTCTAATGAGACATCTGGACAGCTTGTCAATTCCCTGCTTCATGATAAGCTTAAGAAAATATATCTTGGTCATTTAAGCAAAGAGAATAACTATGATAAACTTGCTTATGAGACAGTGAAATTAGAAATTGATATGTCAGATAACTCATTCAAATCTTCGGATTTTGATATAGAGGTTGCAAAGCGTGATGTTTTATCAGGTATTTGCGAAATATAACAGGCGCTTACAAGGTGCAGAAAGAGGAAAGCTATGAAAAAATGTGTAATTACTGTTGTAGGAAAAGATACTGTTGGTATTATTGCCAGAGTATGTACTTATCTTGCTGATACAAAGGTTAATATCCTTGATATCTCACAGACTATTGTTTCAGGATATTTTAATATGATGATGATTGTTGATATGTCTGGTTCTACAAAGAATTTTGACAATGTTAATGAAGATCTTAATAAGCTTGGCGAAGATATTGGTGTTGTAATTAAATGCCAGCGTGAAGAAATATTTGACATGATGCACCGTATCTAAGAAAGTGAGGAGACTTAAATACTATGATTAATATTATGGAAGTTACAGAGACTAACAAAATGGTCGAGAAAGAGAACCTTGATGTAAGAACTATTACTATGGGTATTAATCTTCTTGACTGTGCTGGTCCTGATTTAGCTGAGGTAAATGAGAAAATATATAACAAAATCACAACTCTTGCTAAGGATTTAGTTTCAACCGGAGAAGAGATTGCAAAGGAATTCGGTGTTCCTATTGTTAATAAGAGAATATCAATTACACCTATTTCTCTTGTTGGTTCTTCTGCATGTAAGACACCTGAGGATTATGTTACTATTGCGAAAACTCTTGATAAAGCGGCTCATACTGTTGGTGTTAATTTCATTGGTGGTTATTCAGCAGTTGTATCAAAAGGTATGACTAAGAGTGATGAACTTTTAATAAGATCAATTCCACAGGCACTTGCACAGACAGAGCTTATATGCAGTTCTGTTAATGTCGGTTCAACAAAGACTGGTATTAACATGGATGCAGTAAGACTTATGGGCGAGATAGTTAAAGAGACAGCAGAACTTACTAAGGATAAAGATTCTTTAGGATGTGCCAAGCTTGTTGTGTTATGTAATGCCCCTGATGATAATCCTTTCATGGCTGGTGCATTCCACGGTGTGACAGAAGATGATGCAATTATAAATGTTGGTGTCAGTGGTCCTGGTGTTGTTAAATACGCACTTGAGAGTGTAAGAGGAAAGAGCTTTGAGGTTCTTTGCGAAACTATCAAGAAGACAGCATTTAAGATTACAAGAGTTGGACAGCTTGTTGCACAGGAGGCTTCTAAGAGACTCGGTGTACCTTTTGGTATTATTGACCTTTCACTTGCACCAACTCCTGCTGTTGGAGATTCAGTAGCAGAGATTCTTGAAGAAATCGGACTTGAGAGAGCAGGAGCACCTGGTACTACAGCTGCACTTGCAATGCTTAATGATCAGGTTAAGAAGGGCGGTGTTATGGCATCTTCTTATGTAGGCGGACTTAGTGGAGCATTCATCCCTGTATCAGAGGATCAGGGAATGATTGACGCGGTTAATGAAGGTTCACTTACAATTGAAAAGCTTGAAGCCATGACATGTGTATGCTCAGTTGGTCTTGATATGATATGTATTCCTGGCGATACCCCAGCCGATACTATTTCTGCTATCATTGCAGACGAAGCTGCTATCGGTATGGTAAACAACAAGACCACCGCCGTAAGAGTTATCCCTGCTATTGGCAAGGGCGTTGGCGAAGAACTTGATTGGGGCGGACTTTTTGGCTGCGGACCTGTTATGCCGCTCAAAAAAGAGTCACCTTCCAAGTTCATCAATCGTGGCGGACAGATCCCTGCACCACTCCATTCTCTCAAAAACTAAATTTACACGGCGGCAGAGCAATTCTGCCGCTGTTTTTGGTAAGGAGGAAAACAGATTGAAACGCTGTATGTTTGCAGACTTCACCTTTAAAATACCCTTTGAGGAGCGTATAAGACTTATAAAAGAGAACGGCTTTGACGGTGTAATGCTTGGCTTTTCTGACGGACTAAAATACACACAGTATGATATTGTACGAAATTTTGGACTGGAAATAGAAAACGTCCATGAACGCCCTTTGGACAATATGCCCAGAGAGCGAATATATCCTCCAACGAACACTTGAATGTGTCAGAGTGTGCAGTGAAAACGGCATAAAAACCATGATATGCCACCCCACTGACGGGCTTGTTCCGCCCGAAGTATCTCGTTTTGGCATAGAGAATTTCGCCAAGATAATACAGTGCGGAGAAGAAAACGGCGTTGATATCGCCTTTGAGAATATTCAGCTCCCGCAGTTTCTTGACGTGCTATTTGACAAGTTTGGAAACCATGATAACGTGAAATTTTGCTAT
>OGUM01002674.1_pt1 | contig 9948 bp, 9 predicted proteins | sample 1553631 | NCBI WGS metagenome assembly OGUM01 (sample SAMEA2580228, study PRJEB22360) | human gut metagenome | biome: human gut; feature: human-associated habitat; material: faeces | place: Denmark | collected 2008/2010 | reverse complement strand
CAGCCGCCGGAGCGGTGCTTAAGCCGTCAGGCGGGAATTGTGCGGTGTTGCCTTAAATTTCGCAGAGCTTACCCGGCTCTGCAACGCGCACCTTGCCATCGGCCACAAACCAGATGGGCTGTGCCGACGGGTTATACAGCCGCTTGCCGTCTGCACTTTCGCGCATGCTGCGCAGCGCGGTCAGGTAATCTGCAATCTGGCCATTGGTGGCATACCAGATATCCTGTGCGCCGTGCAGCTTTTCTGCCAGCTGCTCCATCAGGGGCCAGGTGTTTTCGCGCTCAAATTCAAAGCTGTGGCCCCAGATATAAAATAGCGGCATTTTTTGATATCCCGGAACATGCAAAAACTTTTCTGCGCGTTCCAGCAGTTTATCATTGTGGTGGCAGGTGGGTTTCCAGCGCAGCAGCTCCTGCGGCAGGGCAAAACTTCCGGTGCTTTCCACCGTGCGGCTGTACTGGATGCCCATGGCGCACAGCGCTTCCACCTGTTCGGAGTAGTATTCGCCAAAGGCATAGCTCATGCCCTGCACAATACCGCCGGTCAGTTCTTCCAGCGTCAGGCGGTCCTGCCACACTTCCCGCAGCCATTCAGTCTGGTTCATCTGGCGCGGGTGGCGGTGGGTCACGCCATGGCAGGCAATTTCGTGCTCAGCGTACAGGGTAGGCAGCTCGGCCTTTTGCACATAGCCGTCCTTATCCAGGTTGCCGGAGTTCAGGTGGAAGGTTCCCTTGAAGCCCGCCTGGTTAAAAATTTCGATCAGGCGGCGGTCATATACCTGGCCGTCATCATAACTGAACGTAATGGCTTTGGCCAGCCCACCGGGATACAGGTATTCCATCGTGTTCGCTTCCTTATTATATAATGTTTATTGCATAATGTTTATTGCGGCGTCACCTGGGCGGGGTCTGCATCCGGCAGGTAGCGGGCCGTGCCCAGAATATTGCCATCCAGGTCGGTGGTAATGCGCAGGCCGGGGCCAGCGGTGAACACCTTGCGGCCATCCACAAAGGCTTCCGCCTCGTGACCACTGTTCACGATCTCCCAGCTACGGCCGTTCAGGGCTTGGGTATAGCGGCATTCCAGCGGGCAGGTGCCCCACACCACGGTATCCCGCACCAGGCTTACGCCGTACATGCGGGCGGTGTATTCCAGCACCGAGAGCATAGCCGGGCCGTAAGCATCCTGCGGGGGCTGGCCAGGTTCACAGATAACCGAAGGTTCGCCGGTAAAGGGGTCATACTGCTGCACAAAGCGGCACTGGGGGCCAATAGCCTGCATCAGCTTTTGCCCCAGTTGGGGAATCAGCTCATACATGTCGTAATTTTCCAGCGCACGGATGGCACGCTGATAGGTCAGCGCTTCAGCCTGGCCGCTCCAGTTGTTGGTAGTCACGTTGCGGAACAGCGGGTCGTTGGCGGCCACGCTGGGCAGCGGCATTTTGGTCCAGAACTCCTGCGGGTTCAGCAGGTGCTCCTTGACAAAGCGCTCCGCCAAAGCATCCGGCAGGCTGTGCCAATACATGCAGCGCAGCGTGTTGTGGATCAGGGTGGGCATCTGCTTGTGGTTTTTGTCGCGGTCAAACATCGCGCCGCGGGCATCGTCCCACAGGTAGCTCACCATCTTGTCCTGCACGGCTTTGGCCTTGGCGGCCCACTGGGCCTGTGCCTCGGCATCGCCGCTGATTCGTGCAATTTCCGCCAATGTTTCGCGGCAGGCATATGAGTAGCTCATCACATCCATCGAGGCAATGGGCACCGCCGTGCAGCCTTGGGGCGGGGTTTCCTCCTCCCACGGGTCGGGGGCATCGGCGTAACGCATGGCGTGGTCTTCGCCGGTATCGTACTTGCACCAAGTCTCCAGGCAGCCGTCCCCATCGGAATCGCGTACACGCCACAGGTAGGCGTCAAACGCTTCCAGCGTTTTGGCCAGCTGGGCCAGGTATTCGGCATCCTTGCCGCCCAGATAGTAAAGATCCAGCGCCGGTTCCGGGAAGCAGAAGCCCTGGAACTTGTTGAACTGCGGCACCACTTTGCCATCAATCACCGCAATGCTGCCGGGAATCCGCCCGTCCGCACGCTGGTGGCGCATAAACATCAGGCTGTTGTTCAGGCCGGTGGCAAAATCACGGCTTCCATATTGCGTTTGGCATACATTTCGCCGCCCATGGGCTGGGTTTCCAGCCAGATTTTTTCATAGCCGCCGCCCTCAACCAGAACGGGGTCGCCGCCAAAGTTTTTAATGTTCAGGCGGCACTTTTCTTCCGCCTGTTTGACCAGTTGGGAAAGCAGCGGGTCTTTGGTTTCAAACCGGACGCCGGTGTTTGCCTGCATCATGGGAGCTCACCTCTCAAAATGTACGTTCAGATAATCAAAATCGGCATGGTTATGCAGCCCTGCCATATCGTGGGCATACACACCCACATGCGCCCCGGTAAAACCGCGGCAGTGCTCGTCCGTCAAAATATCGGTGGGGCAGGCCGGGCCGATGGACTGCCACTCCCCCTGCGGCTGGCGGTAATAGAACTGCGCCATGCCGCCGTCCGGGGTGGTGGTCAGCTTAAAGTCCAGCGTGCCATCCGGCACGGGAACAGGGTCGCACACATCTTCCACCACACCAGTATCGCTTTTTAACAGTTCCAGCACCGGGGTACCATCCTCGGCGCAGGTCTTGCCCAGCAGGTAGAAGTTCATGCTGTCATAACAGTAGGTAAAACCGGCCATCTGCTCCGGGCAGACGGGGGCAAAGTCCATGCGGGTCTCGGCCTGCATTTCGTGCTCCTGCTGGCGGCGGGCCACCAGGGTGACATGGTGCAGCGAGTTCATGGATTCCTGCCCGGTCAGCCGCAGCCAGCCGGGGCGGACGGTCAGGTTCACACAATCGCCCAGCGGGGTGCGCGGCGTGGCATAGCCGGGGGCAAGGGCCGGAACGTCAAAGTCATCCTGTTCCGCCATTGCGGGCAGCTCCACTTCTGGCAAATCTTTTGGGGCGGGCACGGCGTTTTGGGCAATTTTTCCGCCGCAGGCCAGCCGCGGCCAGCCATCCTGCCAGGTAATTTTTTGCAGCGCTGTTTCGCGCCCCAGCAGGCTGCCGCGGGCAGAGTTCGGGCGGGAGCACAGGTGTGCCATGTACCATTCACCGTTCTGCGTTTCCACAAAGGAACCATGGCCGCATTTCTGGATGGCGGTCAGATCGTTCTGATCCGAAGTCAGCAGCGGGTTGTCCGGCATTGTCTCATAGGGGCCGAACACGTTGTCCGACCGCGCAATCGTGACACAATGGGAGTACCCAGTACCACCTTCGGCCACAACCAGATAGTACCAGCTGCCAATGTGATAGATGCGGGGACCTTCGGTGCAGCCGATGCCGGAGCCGCTGTATACCTTGCGGCGTTCGCCCAGCAGGGCGCCGGTTTCGGGGTCCATCTGCTGCACCAACACGCCTTTGAAGCCGTTGACCATATTGACCAGGTAGCACTTACCGTCGGTATCATGCAGCAGCGAAGGGTCGAATCCGATGCTGTTCAAGTACACCGGCTGGCTCCACGGCCCTGTGATGGAAGCGGCACGGCTCATATAGTTATGGGTGTTGTACCAACGGCCCTTTTTGGTGGTCACGTTGGTGACAAGCAGGTAGTAATACTGCCCATCCCAGCTCAGGTCCGGGGCCCAGATACCGCCGGAGTTGGGGTCCCCCCGCAGGTCCATCTGGCCGGGTTCGCGCAGCGGGCTTGGCAGCTGCTCCCAGTGGGCCAGGTCTTTGGAATGGTACAGGTTGACACAGGGCCACCATTCAAAGGTGGATGTGGCAATGTAATAATCGTCCCCGGTGCGGATCATGCAGGGGTCCGGGCAAAAGCCGCGCAGGATGGGGTTCTGGATGGTTTTCATACAAACATCAGCCTTTCAGGCCGCTGGTGCCAATGCCCTGAACCAGATAGCGGTTGAAGAACAGGAAGATCAGGAACACGGGGATCAGCGAAAGGGTGGACATAGCAAACATTGCGCCGTAGTCCGTGGTGGAAGCAGAGTCGGCAAACAGTTTGATGGCGATGGATACAGTATAGGACTGCGGGCGGCTCAAGTAAAGCAGGGGGCCCATGTAGTCGTCCCACTTCCAGTAGAACTGAATGATAACAGTGGTTACGATGGAGGGTTTCATCAGCGGCAGGATGATGCGGCTGTAAATCTGGTATTTGCTGCAGCCGTCAATGGTAGCGGCTTCGTCCAGATCCTTGGGGATGCCCTGCATGAACTGCATCATCTGGTAGATAAAGAACGCCTGGCCGCAGAAGTAAGGCAGGATCAGGGGTACATAGCCGGGAACCAGACCCAGGCGATAATAAATCAGATACTGGGGAATCATGATGACCTGGGTGGGCAGCATCATGGTGACCAGCATGCAGGTGAACCAGAACTTGCGGCCGCGGAACCGCACACGGGACAGAGCATAGGCCACCAGAGAGGAACTGATGACGGTGCCGAAGGTTGCAATGACCGTAATGAAGATGGAGTTTGTAAAGAAGGTTGCAAAGGTGGTGCCGCCAAAGCCTTTCCAGCCGGTGGCATAGTTTGTCAGCTTCAGCTCTTTCGGGATCAGGGACAGGGTGCCGCGCAGAATTTCGGCGTTGCCCTTGAACGAGCCGCTGATCATCCACAATACGGGATAAACCATCATAAAGCCGAACAAAATGACAAATGCGTGATACAGTACTTTGGTGACTGCTTTTCTGTTATGCATAACCGTACTCTCCTTCCCTGCTTAGTTTGCTTCGCTGAACACCCAGAACTTGGATGTTTTGAAGATGATGAACGTGATAAGGCCCATAACCACCAGCATAAACCAGGACATGGCGCAGGCGTAACCCATATCATTGTACTTGAAGGCCTGGTTGTAAACGTACAGGGCATACAGCATGGTGCTGTTGTTGGGGCCGCCGTTGGTGATGATCATAGCCTGGGTGAATGCCATGAAAGCAGAGATGGTCTGCATAATCAGGTTGTACAGAATGATGGGAGACAGGCAGGGCAGCGTGATGCGGAAGAAGCTCTGGTATCCACGTGCGCCGTCGATCCTGGCAGCTTCATAATAGCTGACAGGGATTTCTTTTAAGCCAGCGGCAAAAATAATCATCGAAGAGCCAAACTGCCAGACGGACATCAAAATCAGTGGGTAAAGCGCCAGTTTCTGGTTGCCGAACCAGTTGATGGTGCTCATGTCCATGTTGGCCAGCACGCTGTTGAACAGACCTTTGCGGGCAAACAGCTGTTTCCACACCAGGGCAACGGCCACACTGCCGCCAACCAGGGATGGCAGGTAGTACAGTGAACGGTAGAACGTAACCATGCGGCTGGGCCGGGTGAGCAGGTACGCCACCAGCAAAGCGAAAGTCAGCTTGAGCGGCACAGAGATCAAAACGTATTTTAAGGTGATGGCCAGAGATTTCAGGAAAACCTCGTCCTGGAACAGGCGCAGGAAGTTCTTGAACCCGATAAATGCTGCGGTTTTGGAGCCGAGCGAGTAGTTGGTGAATGCATAATAAAAGGAAATGCACACCGGAATCAGGGAAAAGCAGACAAAACCAAAGATAAACGGGAACGCAAACACATGGCCGACGGTATTATCTTTGTTCATGAACCTTTTCAGTGCCGAGGTGGAAGTTTGACCTTTCACGAAAGAATACCTCCCTTTCAAAAAAGGGCGGGCACAGCCCTTTCTTCCTGACCGTGCCCGCCCGGAGCATTATGAATTTGTGTTAAGGCTTACTTAGTGAACAGTGCAGCTGCATCGTCATAGGTCTTCTGGGCAGCTTCTTCTGCGGTGATCTGGCCGTCAACAACCTGCTGGATGTAGTTGCGGTAGTTATCAACAACCTCGTCCTGGCCGTCGGGGCTCAGCACGTTGACCTTGTCCGGCATCTTGAACTTAGAAACCTTGTCCATGAAGTCGTACATGATCTGCTGGCCTTCGGTAGCGTTGGCAGACAGGGTCTCACGAACGGTAGCGTTTACAGGAATGCCGCGCTCGCCCTGCAGGATGTTGTTGCAGTCGGGGTCATTTTCGAACCAGCTGATGAACTTAGCAGCTTCTTCTTTCTGCTGGCTGTCCTGAGAGACACAGAGCATCTGAGAGGACTGGATGACAGCGCCGGAAGGGCCATCGCTGGTGATGCGGGGCAGAGTTGCCAGCTTGAGGGTGCGGCCCTGATCCTGGCAGACATTGTACATGGTCGGGAACTGGTTGGCAGCAACCCAAGCCATTGCAGCTTCGCCGGTTACCAAGAAGTCGTTTTCGATGTTGGTGATCTCAGCGGAAGCACCGGCATCGGGGTAAACCTCGTTCTTGATGGAGTCAGCACGCATCTGGATGTAGGGGGTCAGCATCTGGGGGTCATCGAAGCCCATGCCGGTCAGATCCAGGTTAAAGAAGCTGTACTGGCCAACATCGCCATACTGTGCAACGTAAACGGAGCAGCCAGCGATGAATTCAGAGGTCAGCATGGAGGAGCAGCCGTAAACGCCAAGCTTTTCATGGATGGTGTTGGCAGCGTTTGCGTAGTCATCCCAGGTCCAGGTATCGGTGGGCTCGGCAACGCCGGCTTCAGCGAACATGTCGGGATCGTAAGCAATGCCGTAAGAGTTCAGGCCGTTGGAGATACCCAGCTGATGGCCCTCAGTATCCTGGGTGGTCTTCAGGTTGGCATCGCCGATGCCGGAAACATCCACAACACCGGAAGCGATGTAGTCATCCAGCGGATAGATCTTGTCCATGTACATGGGGAAGTTGCCGCCCAGCTGGAAAATATCCCACACCTGGTCAGAAGCAACCAGGGTCTTGAGCTTGGTGAAATAGTCATCAAAGGAGTAATACTCGTACTCGATCTTTACGTTCGGGTGCAGGGATTCATACAGCTCGATGGCCTTGATGGTGCGGTCATGGCGGTCCTGAGAACCCCACCATGCCATGCGCAGGTCAACTTCTTCATCGCCGGCGGAAGCAGCGTCTGCAGTAGAGGATGCAGTGCTTTCGGCAGTGGAGGAAGCGGTGCTTTCAGCGGCGGAGGAAGAGGCGGTGCTGCCGCCGCAGGCTGCCAGGCTTACGCACATAGCGGCGGCCATTGTGGCTGCAATAATTTTCTTTTTCATATGGTGTTCTCCTTAATGTCAAGCAGTGGAACGGCGGCTGGGCAAGCGATGAACCAGCTTTTCCGTTAACATTTTTTATTCAGGCGGTGTGCACCCCGTCTTTCTTTCAACACTGTCATTATACCTGCTGGAAAGCACCGAAAATACTAAAAAAATATGCAGTTTTTGCTACAAAACACAGTTTTCTTGACTTTCCCCAAAAATAGTGTATTATATATATCCATAATACATAAACACATTTTCGCCAATTTATGCACAATGCTAAAAGTTACAACTTTATGAAAGGACGTCTTTGCCAATGAGTCCCGAACGCGAACCGATGGAGAACGACTCCAACTCCCGCACGGCGGAAGAATTGGAGCAGCAAACTGTTGATGTTTATGTAGAGCGTGCTCTGCACGGCCCGGTGTTCCGCATGTCTTACGAGCACACCCACACTTATTGCGAAATTTTTTACCTGAAAAGCGGCACCTGCACCTACACCGTCAACCAGGGCCAGTGGCACCTGGAAGCGGGCGACCTGTTTATTGTGGCTGCGGGCGACCCCCACAGCACCCGCTACGAGGGCAAAACCAGCTGCGAGCGCATTATCGTGTTCTGTAAATCAGATGTACTTGCCGGCATGATGCGTGGCGACCCGACCGAAGTACAGCAGGCGCTGGAGCGTTCCTGCAAGGTGATCCTGAACGCCGAGACCCGCACGATGGTAGAAGCTCTTTTGGACCAGATGCTGCTGGAAAACGACCTGCCGCGCAAATATTCGGAGCAGGTGCTGGAGCTGGAATCACTGCATCTGGTGCTGCTTTTGCTGCGGAATGGCATTTTCAGCCATGAAACCATGTCTCCCAAAGAGGGCTACAGCGCCGACATTGAGCGCGCGCTGAAATACATTGCGCTGAATTACCAGCAGCCCTTAACGCTGGAGGAAGTGGCCGGGTACTGCAACCTGAGCCCCACCTATTTTTCCCGCAAGTTCAGGCTGATCACCGGGCAGACGTTCAAAGAGCATGTGAATTACATCCGGCTGCGCCAGGCCACCCAGATGCTGTTGATGACAGATAACTCCATCACCAAAATTGCCATGCTGTGCGGCTTTGGCAGCAGCAACTATTTCAAGGATCTGTTCCGCGCCAGCACCGGGCGTTCCCCCCGTGAATACAGAAAGCACTCCGGGCTGCCCATCCACCCCCACCTGCGGGATAACGGGTAATGCACGGAGTGCCGTAACCAAACCGTATTTTATTGTGCAGTTATTCCAGCGTCATGCCATATTTATCAAAAATGCGGTTGAACAAAAAGGCGTTGCAGTAGCTCGCCAGCCCCGGCGCCACCAGCAGCACCGGCCAGAATACAAAAACGCCCACGGCAAAAAATGCTACGGTGACCATCAGCGCGGCCAGAACAGGCATTACATTGCGCAGTGCCATGGCAATGCCCATCTTGAACAGCGCGCCGATGGTGTTATCGCACCGGGCAACCAGCGGGAACAGCATGGTGATAAACAGCGCCCAGCAGGCCAGCAGCACTACGCTGGTAAAAAACATTGCCCCCGCAAACACCGAACTGGTCTGCAGGCAGATCACCAGATCCAGTACCAGAAGGATGCCAACCGCCAAGTACCCCACCCACAGCGCGGTTGCCTGCTTGAGGTTCTGCTTAAAAGAATGGAAAAACGCGGGAATGAGCTGGCCTTCCTGCCCGCGGGCCATCTTTAAGGTAACGTAATACAGCGCCGTTGTGGCCGCACCCGCCGTTACCACCGGCAGGCAGCAGAGATACCACAGGCAGGACAAAAGGAAAAAATCCGCCAAATTGCCGATAAACTTCCAGATTGGATTTTCGAGACTGAAAAATTTCATGATGTGCCCTTCCTGTTGTTGGCTGCATGGTCAGGGGGGCTCCCCTGCCGCTTGCGGCCATTTTTGCTTTTGTAGGGCATGGTACCACAAAAAAAGAGCGCCTGCAAGACCCGGCAGGAAGAAAGGCTGAAAAAATTTGGCGGCATGTTCAGCAGGAAGCGCTATCAAAAAAGTCTGCAATAAAGGCTGCCGCCTGCTTTCCCACGGTGTTATAGGCGCTCTGGTGGTATAAAAAACATTGTTGATTCTGCGTTTCAAACACCTATGTAAAGAGATTTTGACGGTGGTTGGAAAGTAAACTTGATCGTATTTTTGCGGAAATGTGTTATAAAGAATATACAGAAGAAAGGAACAAATGCGATGTACATAAGTAAACGACTAAAAGAACTGAGAACCGTAAGCGGTTTTAGCCAAGAAAAACTTGCGGAGCTCCTCGATGTTTCAAGGCAAACAATTTCAAGTTGGGAAAATGAAAGGAGCTATCCTGATGTTCACAATCTAATTATGCTCTGCGACATTTATTCCGTTTCTTTGGATGACCTTATGAAAGGAGATATAGAAACGATGAAAAAAGAAGTGGCCAACACAACTCTAAATAAATCCCCCCAAGATGCAATACAACTGATCCAAAGCGGCCTGGTTATGATTATAGGACTGCTTATTGCGGTAACTGGTCTTATCATTACGCTAAATGGTGGAAGTACCCTATGGGGATACGGATTGATGATTATTGGTGCTGCCCTTGCTTGCTTCTTTGCCTTTTATGCTGATTATCTAAAACGCAAAAATAAGATACAGACATATAAGGAATTGAGTGATTTTTACGATTATTCCATGAAGTTACTAAATCAAGACAATCATTAGGAAGCAAAAACTATGGAATTATTTGTTAGGGCAATACCGCATAATTCTAAGTGCCGATACGGCGAGCGAGGTGCGGCAGA
>OGUM01002673.1_pt1 | contig 9949 bp, 10 predicted proteins | sample 1553631 | NCBI WGS metagenome assembly OGUM01 (sample SAMEA2580228, study PRJEB22360) | human gut metagenome | biome: human gut; feature: human-associated habitat; material: faeces | place: Denmark | collected 2008/2010 | reverse complement strand
TATCCACTGTCAAGAAAAGAGCTTCCGGGAAAAGCATTTTTCTCCTTTGTGATTTTCTTTACGATGTTGTTCAACGGTGGCTTGGTACCGTCCTATATGATGTGGACTGGAATCTTTCATATTAAAAATACCATCTGGGCACTGATTGTTCCAAATCTTCTGATGGGAGCTTTCTATGTCATCATGATGAGAACGTATTTCACCACCAACATTCCTGATGCGGTCATCGAGGCTGCAAGAATTGACGGAGCAGGTGAGTGGAGAATTCTGGCAAAAATTGTTCTTCCGATGTCTACGCCGATTATTGCTACACTGGCACTTCTGGTCGGCCTCGGATATTGGAATGACTGGTTGAATGGTCTGTACTATATCAATAACGATAAACTGTACAGTATTCAGGTTCTGCTGAATAAGATGCTTCTGGATGTGCAGTATCTGATGAGCGGTGCTTCAGGAGGAGCATTGACACAAAGCATTACACTTCCAGCGACTGGTATCAAAATGGCCGTTGCAGTTATGGGAGCACTTCCAATTCTGGTTGTGTATCCGTTCTTCCAGAAATATTTTGTGAAAGGTATTGTGATTGGAGCTGTAAAGGGCTAATAGAATTCTTATAATAGAAAGCAGACTTTCCAGATACACGCAGGAATGCGTGAGAATGGAAAGTCTGTTTTTTTGATGCAACTTTAGTTCAGCTTAATATTTTTAAACAGCGATCCCAGTGTCGTTGTCACTTCCTCTGTCTCCGGGAGTTCGATGGTTTCTTCCTGAATTTCTTCGGCGGCAACGTCGTCGAGTGCCTTCATGGAGAGACTGAGTTTGCCGTCTTTGATGGCAATGACTTTTACTTTGACTTTATCGCCGACTGCCAGAACTGCGGATGGATGTTTGATTCGTTTGGCGCAGATCTGGGAGATGTGGACGAGGCCGGAGAGGCCGTTTCCGAGGCTGATGAAGGCGCCGTATGGCTGCAGGCTCTCAACGGTTCCTTCGGTGACGAGGCCGACTTCTACGTTGGAGATTTTCTCTTTGCGCTCTTCGTCTGCTTTCTCGCGGAGAAGCTCGCGGGCGGAGAGGATCAGGCGGTCTTTTTCTTTGTCGAGTTCAAAAACCTGTACCTGAATGTCTTTGTTTAAGTATTCATTCAGATCTTCCACGTAGTTCAGGGAGAGTTTGGAAGCCGGGATGAAGCCGCGGATTCCTTCGACGTAAGCGATAACACCGGCGTTTACGATTCCTTTGACTTTTACATCCAGTACGGTTTTCTCTTCTTTGTACTGTGCGAGTTTTTCCCATGCGAGGATATCGTTTGCCTCTGCGCGGGAGAGAAGAATGTTGCCGTGGCCGTCGTCTTTGCGGATCACGGTTGCGGTGATTTCGTCACCGACCTGAACAGCGTCTTTTAAGGAGAAGCCAGGCTCGTTGCTGAAGTCCTCGGCGCGGATGACGCCCTCTGCGTAGTATTTCAGATCGAGAATCACCTCTTTTTCATCTACGGAGATGACGGTTCCGGTGAGCATGTCGCCTTCCTCAATTTTTTTGAAGGAAGCTTCCAGCTCTGCGGAGAAGTCATCCATGGTTAATTGTTCTTCTGACATAATGAAACACCCCTTTTTCGTAAGAATAACAGGAAAACGAGAGGAAAATTGTGGATTTATGAAAAAATCGGGTTCAATTTTGCACGTTTTTCTATCTGCGTTTATCTTAACATAAAAGATTTTCTTTGACCAGATGAAAAAAGGATGGTAATATGTGTGTAGTCGTTACCAAAATTACTGAGACGCGCACTTGCTGCGCGGCTGCAGGAGAAAGTGATTCAGGTGGCCGCCCGGAACTTCGCGGAGCGAATTTGCATGTGCAGGGCGGCGGTTACTGGTCACGAAGTGAGCAGTAACTGTAGTCGTTACAAAAAAAGAAGTAAAACTACCGGGACGAACTTACTGTATACCACAAACATACAGAAGGGAGGAGTACTATTATGAAATCAAATTCAAGAGTTTATGTAATTGGACATAAAAATCCGGATACGGATTCCATTTGTTCGGCGATTGCCTATGCGGATATCAAGAACAGGACAGATAAAACCAAAACCTACATGGCGCGGCGTGCCGGTCAGATCAATGAGGAGACCGAGTATGTACTGAAGCGCTTTGGCGTGCGCGCACCGGGGTATCTGCCGAATGCGGGAACGCAGGTAAAGGAAATTGAAATCCATGAGGTGCCGAGCGTACCGGGCACGATTTCCGTGAAGAAAGCGTATTCCATGATGAAAAACAACAACGTGGTCACACTGCCGATTACTTCGCCGGACAATGATCTGCAGGGCGTGATTACGGTCAGTGATATCGCAGAATCCTATATGGATTCTTATGACAGCCATGTCATGTCACTGGCAAGGACGCAATACCGCAGTATCGCGGATACGTTGGATGGTTCGGTTATTGTCGGAAATGAACATGGTTATTTTATCCGCGGAAAAGTCGTTGTCGGCGCATTCCATCCGGATACGATGGAGAACTACATCGAAAAAGATGACCTTGTCATTCTCGGAAACCGTGCGGAGGACCAGCTCTGTGCAATCGAGATGGATGCAAGCTGCATTATCGTCGGACTTGGCGCAAAGGTGACGAAAACGATTCAGAAATTTGCAGAGGAAAAATGTGATCATCAGCAGTCCGCATGACACGTATACGATTGCGCGTCTGATTAACCAGAGTATTCCGGTCAAATATCTGATGCGCAGAAGCAATCTGATCACGTTCAACACCGAAGATTTCCTCGATGATATCAAAGAAGTTATGAAAAATCAGAGACACCGCGATTTCCCGATTTTGAACAAGAAAGGAAAATATGTGGGAACGATTTCCCGTCGGAACCTGATCGGAAATGCAGGAAAGAAACTGATTCTCGTCGATCACAATGAGGAATCACAGGCGGTCGATAACGTCAAAGAGGCGGAGATTCTCGAGATCATCGACCATCATCGTCTGGGATCACTTGAGACGATGGCGCCGGTTATGTTCCGCAATGAGCCGGTCGGCTGTACGGGAACGATTATGTATCAGATTTATCAGGAAAAGGGACTTGACATTGCACCGAATATTGCCGGCTTGCTTTGCGCAGCAATTATTTCGGATACACTGATGTTCCGGTCGCCGACGTGTACGTTTCTTGACAAAGCGGCAGCAGAGGCACTGGCGGACATTGCAGGCATCAGCATTCCGGAGTTTGCATCCGAAATGTTCCGTGCAGGAAGCAACCTGAAAGATAAATCACCGGAAGAAATTTTCTACCAGGATTTCAAAAAATTCATCATGGGCGATGTTACGTTTGGTGTCGGCCAGATTACATCCCTCGATGCGGGCGAGCTGGAATCCATCAAGGAACAGCTTCTGCCGCAGATGGAAAGCGAGTGCGGAAAACACGGCATCGAGATGGTATTCTTTATGCTGACCAATATTATAGAAGAATCTACAGAGCTTCTGTATTATGGAAGCGGGGCAAAGGAAGTCATCGAAAAAGCTTTTGAAGATCTTCCGGTCAACGAGGTCAGCTGCGAGCTGAAGGGTGTTGTGTCGAGAAAGAAACAGCTGATTCCGGCATTTATGATGGCGCTGCAGAATCAGTAAAAACAGAAAAAATAAAAAAGCGTGGTTCCGGGCCTGAAAATAGATCCGGGGCACGCTTTTTTCGGTCATAAAAGGGTGAAAAAGAGGAAAGGAAAGAAATAAGAATGGGAAAACAGACATGGAAAGCGGGAAATATGCTGTATCCGCTGCCGGCGGTCATGGTGTCGGTGCGCGGAAAGAACGGGGAGGACAACATCATCACCGTTGCCTGGGCCGGCACGGTGTGTACGAATCCTCCGATGGTATCGATCTCGGTGCGGCCGGAACGCTACAGCTATCAGATGATCAAAGAGAGCGGTGCGTTCGTCATCAACCTGACGACGGAGGACCTCTGCTATGCGACCGACTACTGCGGCGTGCGCTCGGGAAGAGATGTGGATAAGTTCAAAGAGATGAAACTGACGAAAGTCGAGGCGGAGGAGATTTCCGCACCGATGATCGGGGAGTCGCCGGTTAATATCGAGTGTAAAGTGGAGCAGGTGCTCGAACTGGGCTCGCATCACATGTTTCTTGCAAAAGTTGTGGCTGTCCATGCGGATGAGGCATACATGGATGAGCGCGGCCGCTTCGATCTGAACCGCGCGAAACCGATTGTGTATTCCCACGGAGAGTACTTCGGAATCGGGAAAAAGCAGGGAACCTTTGGCTGGAGCGTGAAGAAAAAATCGAAAACACCTAATATAAAAACAAAAAACCGCAGCTAATCTTTATTTTCTAAAGAATCAGCACGCGAAATTTTATAGTACTTTCGGTAAAAATATACAAAATCGACAAAAATACTGGGTAAATATTAGAAAACGCTACAAAATCATGATTTATTAGGAATTTTTTGCGTGAAATATTGCAAAAACCGGATATTTTATGCTATAATATCAACCAATCGTTGACCTTATAAAATTAAGTGATCCGGAGGACGGGAGAATCCACCGGAGACGCGAGAGAGTGCGGAAATGATTTTCTCCACGCTTTAAGGCTGATGAGAACCGCAGATGGATCTTTTAAAGAAATCTTTCTGCACTACATTAAGGGAGAAATTTCAAGGAGGAAACTAACATGTCATACGTAGATGAGGTTATTGAGTCCGTAGTTGCAAAAAACCCAGCTGAGCCGGAATTCCATCAGGCAGTCAAAGAGGTTCTGGAATCTCTTCGCCCTGTTATTGAAGCAAACGAGGAAAAATACAGAAAAGTCGCTCTTCTGGAGAGAATGGTAGAGCCAGAGCGTCAGATCAAATTCCGTGTGCCGTGGGTAGACGATAAAGGACAGGCTCATGTAAACACCGGATATCGTGTACAGTTTAACAGTGCAATCGGACCTTACAAAGGAGGAATCCGTCTGCATCCTTCTGTAAATATTGGTATTATCAAATTCCTGGGATTCGAGCAGGTATTCAAAAACTCACTGACCAGCCTTCCGATCGGCGGAGGTAAAGGTGGTTCTGACTTCGATCCGAAAGGAAAATCTGACAGAGAGATCATGGCATTCTGCCAGAGCTTTATGACAGAGCTTTGCAAATATATCGGCGCAGACACCGACGTACCGGCTGGTGACATCGGAACAGGCGCAAGAGAGATCGGCTTCATGTTCGGACAGTACAAGAGAATCCGCGGCGTATACGAAGGCGTTCTGACTGGTAAAGGTTTAAGCTACGGCGGATCTTTAGCAAGAACAGAGGCTACCGGATACGGACTGCTGTACCTGACCCAGGAGCTGCTGAAACTGAACGGCATCGACATCGCAGGCAAGACCGCTTGTGTATCCGGTTCCGGAAACGTTGCAATCTATGCAATCGAGAAAGCTACTCAGCTTGGTGTGAAAGTTCTCACCTGCTCTGACTCCAACGGATGGGTTTACGATCCAGACGGAATCGATGTAGCTGCATTAAAAGAGATCAAAGAAGTAAATCGTGCCCGTCTGACCGAGTACAAGAAATATCGTCCAAACTCTGAGTACCACGAAGGACGCGGCGTATGGGTTGTAAAAGCAGACCTTGCTCTTCCTTGCGCAACTCAGAACGAGCTGCTGCTTGAGGATGCAAAAGCACTTGTTGAGAACGGATGCACTGCAGTATGCGAGGGCGCTAACATGCCTACTACTCTGGAAGCAACCAAATATCTGCAGGAGCACGGCGTAATCTTCGCACCTGGAAAAGCTGCAAATGCAGGTGGTGTTGCAACATCCGCACTCGAGATGTCCCAGAACTCCGAGCGCCTCTCCTGGACCTTCGAGGAAGTGGACGCGAAGCTCAAGGGCATCATGGTGAGCATCTTCCACGCCATCGACGACGCCGCCAAGCGCTACGGGCACGAGGGCAACTACGTCATGGGCGCCAACATCGCCGGCTTCGAGAAGGTCGCCAACGCCATGATGGCCCAGGGCATCGTGTAGGAAGAGCCGCTCGCTGACGTTACGAACGACCTGCGGGTCACGTGAAAAGAACCCCGGTGAGAACGAGCCGGGGTTCTTTTGCGTTCTAGAGGCCGGCCTGCTGCTTGCAGTCGGCGAGGGCCTCGGCGACGGCGGTCTGCTGCTTGCAGCTGGCGGGGATCTTCGAAACTGCGATCGAGTAAAACAAAAAAGCACATTTTCCAACTTGTATGAGACGAGAAGTAAGGGGGTGTGGAATGCGGAAATAGAGTTTTACCAGTTCAAACGCTTGCTAATTTTCATACTTCATTTACGGAGTAATCGGTTTTAATCAGGTATCTTGGAAAATGTGCTATTTTGGACTCGCCTATTTGGAAAACATGCTTTTTTGAAAGCGGGAAATCGCGAAGGGGGTGCGGACGTTTTTCCGGACGGCCTAGGCGGCCAGCCCCAGCCGCCTCCTGCGGCCGGCTATCGTATCGTACACCTTGCGCCCTCCCTCGTCGAACGCCTTCAGCCTCCCCTCCCGGTACCAGCGGATCCACTCGGCGAGCTCGGCGGCGAACCGCTCGGCGGAGACCCCGCGCCAGTCCCTCCCGTGGAAGAACTCGACCTTGAGCCTGCCGAAGAACCCCTCGCAGGCGGCGTTGTCCGGCGAGTGCCCCTTGCGCGACATCGACCTCTCCACCCCGGCCTCCCCGCAGGCGCGGACCCAGTCGGGGGTGCGGTAGTGCCAGCCGCGGTCGCTGTGGAGCGTGAAGCCGCCCCCGGCGGCGGCCACGGCGCCGGCGAGCATCTCGGCCACGAGCGCCTTGGACGGCGAGGTGCCCACCGAGAAGGCGGCGACGTCGCCGTCGAACAGGTCGACGGCCGGCGAGAGGTACACCTTCCGCGGGTCGTCGGGCAGCCTGAACTCGGTGATGTCGGTGACCAGGACCTCGCCGGGGGCGGCGGCCGAGAAGTCGTGCAGGTCGCGGCCGGCGTCGACCAGCAGCAGGTTGGGCGCCGCCGCGCGGCCCTCCTCGCCGGCGTAGGAGCTGTAGCGGGCCGCCCGCGGGGCGCGGGCGCGCAGCCCGTGCCGCCCACCAGCGACCGCGCGAAGTCCGCCAGATGGTCCCCCGCGTACCCGAGCGTCCGTTCCAGCGCGTCACGCAACTTCAGAGCGTTGCGGTTCTCACAGAACACCAGCGGGATGATGAGCCAATAGTTCGCGGTCCCCACACGCCCGTCGGGGCGGATCACGCCGTCAAACGTGCGGTTCGCCCAGCGGGAGACGTCCGGGGCCTTCCACATGTACGGAACGGCGTCGCTCAGGTCGACTTCCGCCGCGTAGTGGACCACGTTGTCCACGGTGATACGCTCGCCGGACTGGAGCGGGGCGACGGCCTCGCCCACGGGCACGCCGTACAGCGTAACGATGCCTCCCACAGCCACGGGTTCCCGGGTAAACTTATGCTTGGCGGGGACATCCGTAACCAACTGGATACGTTGCCCGTCGTTTTCGATGATGTCGCCTTGAGCCAGATCGCGCAGAGCCACAATCAGATTGTCTTTCGGATCGATACGGAGGATTTTCTGCATAGCCGAATCCTTTGGACGGGGACCCCGCCCGGCATGGCCCACGGACATTCCGCGCGGCGCGCACAAAAAAAGGAAAGCCGAACGGTACGCCCGACTTTCCATTTATAATTCGCTGAAATAAAAGATAAATGATTATAGGAACGCGCTAACGCGCCGCGCGCTGAGAAATATCCCCGCGCCGAAGGGCCGCGAAACGGCCGCCTCCCTTGGGGGAGAAAACGCGGGGCAGGGTTTTACAGGGAACAGCTCCCACCGCCCGTGGTGAAGATGGACAGAGGCCTTTCCGTATAGATACGGAAACTGCCCGTGGGATCATAGTCGATGAACACCGCGCCCACCTGATCCATCAGCGCCTTTTCCATGCAAAAATGAAATTCCCCGACATCCTCGGTCACGTCGCCTTCTTCCGGCTCATCCAGAGCCAGTTCAAAGTTGGTGCTGTGTCAGCCGCTGGAACCCTTTTCGATGCGGATCGTACGAGCCGCGTTACGCCCCCGGAACGTCCGCAGATCGTCGAGGACAGAATCGGATAGAGTGATCATAGGTATCGCCTCACTGTTGGATTGATGCCGGAACGGCCCGGCGGGGACCTTCCGGTTGCATCGCCAGCATATACGGAATGCGCCCCGTTGGAAAGAAGCGGGCTGAGGGCAGGGAACCCCGCCTCGGCAGCCGGGTGCAAGCCGGAAGAAACGTTTCATCACCCTACCCGGCTCTTTTTCAGCAAAAAACGGTGTCCCCTTCCCGCCGACGCAGGTTCCGGCTTTACCCATCATCCGCGAACGGCTCCACGGGCACGCTGCGCCGCCCACATCCGTCCATGCGCAACAAGGCGACGCGACGCCCTCCGCCTCCCCTTCCGCAATGTCTCTAGGAGACTTCACCTCCGCTCTGGGATACCATCATCCAAGAAGAACCGGATCAGGAGGACAGCAATGAAACAACACGCCATAACGCTGGCACACGGCACCTATACGGAATTGAAAGACACGGAAGGCGCCAAGGGAACGGAAGACAAGCTGCTCTGGCTGGACATTCAGGGAACCAGCGAGGAGCTGACCCATTTTCTCAAGGAGCGGCAAATCCCGCCGTTCCTGAGGCGGCGCGTCCTGTCTTCGCAACGGTTCCCGTCGGTATTTTCAGGGAACGACTATGTGCTCCTCAGCGTCCCGGCCCGCAAAACATGGGTGCAGAAACGGTCCGTCTCCATCACGTTCATCCTGTTCGCGCAGGAGGTCATCACCCTCTGCCGTGACGAAGGCTACAATTTCGACGGGGAACGCAAACAGCTCGCGGAAGGCGACACCGCCAGCATCCGTTCCGCCTCGGACCTGCTCATCGCCCTGCTCGACAGCCTTGTGGAAACGAATATCTGCAACTTCATCGAAGCCCGCTCCCAGACCGAGAACCTTTCCCTGCATGTGGACAACGCCTCGGGCAAAATCTCCGAGCAGACCATCCTCGACACCCGCCGCCAGATCAACCACCTGGTCAACCAGTTCGAGGATTTCTTCTATGGCCTTGCCGATCTGCACGCGCTCACGCCCCACGCCATGCTCTCCGACGCCGTGCGCGAAAAGCTCCGGGACATCCGGGACGCCCAAAACCACCTCGCCAAGAATACACTCCGGCTGGTGACGCGGCTTTCCGAGCTGCTCCAGCACTGCCAGTTCGTACTCCAGCAACAAACCGACCAACGCCTGCGCCAACTCACGGTCCTCTCCGCGATCTTCATGCCGCTCACGCTGATCACCGGCGTTTATGGGATGAATTTCGCCTATATGCCCGAAACGGGCTGGCGATACGGCTATTATGCCACGCTGGCGGGCATGGTCTGGCTCGCCATTTTCCTGTGGATTACCCTCAAACGGAAAGGCTGGTTCCGCTAAGGCCCGCTGGCGGAATCCGCCCTCGGAGCCGCCTCCGTCTGACGCGGGATAGTACGGAAATCAACGTGAAGCAAAGGCCAGCATGAGCGCAAGGCCCAGAAAGATGCATCCGGCAATACGGTTCATGAGCATTTGCGCGCGATCGGAACGGTTGAACCATGTCGCCATCCTGCCCCCGAGCGCGGCGGTGGCCGTAAAGGCGAGCTAAAGACGATGAGGCAGGCCACCTCATCCAGGCCGCCGAGCGACAGGATCTGGAGCGTCGGGTGGCCGCGTTCCGGCTCCACGAACTGCGGCAGCACCGCAAGGCGGAACAGCGTCACCTTGGGGTTGGTGATGTTGGAGAGGAACCCCCGCCGGTAAAGCGTGCCGTATCCGGGGAACAAAGACTGTGTGAGGAAGGCCCGGAACACCCCGGACCGGAAGGATTGCCACGCGAGGTACAGCAGATAGGCCGCTCCGAGGAACTTCAACGCCGTGAAC
>OGUM01002672.1_pt1 | contig 9951 bp, 6 predicted proteins | sample 1553631 | NCBI WGS metagenome assembly OGUM01 (sample SAMEA2580228, study PRJEB22360) | human gut metagenome | biome: human gut; feature: human-associated habitat; material: faeces | place: Denmark | collected 2008/2010 | reverse complement strand
GCCGATGCCGGACGTCTCGGCGTGGCTGACCACGGAGATGCCGGTGATGGCCTTGTCGGCGTCCACGCCCACCATCATCACGATGCTGCCCTGGGAGCCGGAGGCGGAGATCTTCATAACATAGCCGTTGTCGGCGCCGGCGGTGGTCATGGGATACAGCTCCACCAGCTTGCCGCCCTGAGAGGCAGCCGCCGCGGTCATGTCGTCGGTGATGTCCAGCTTGTCGCCAAACTCGCTGCCCTCGGGAGCCACAGCGCTCATGGCGATGCGGGTGTTCTCCGCATCGATGGCGGCGATCTTGTCGGCGGTCACGTTGTCAACCAGACCCAGCAGGGCGGCCACAACGAGGGAAATAACAGTCAAGGTGCCGGCGACCTTGAGAATAAACTTACCGGAGATCTTCATTATTTCGCCGCCTCCTTCTTTTCTTTCTTGGGCGCACCATAGATGACGGGACGGATGTACTTATCCAGCAGCCAGGTGGTGCAGTTCATGATCAGGATGGAATAGCAGACGCCCTCGGGATAGGAGCCGAAGCGGCGGATAAAGCAGGTCAGCAGACCGCAGCCGAGGCCGAAGATCAGCTGGCCGGGCTTAGTGACGGGAGAGGTGGCATAGTCGGTAGCCATAAAGATGGCACCCAGCATCAGGCCGCCGCCGAACACGTTGTACAGCATATACTGCACGTTGTCGATACCGGCGGGCGCCGCGATCAGGGTCAGGATGGCCACGGTGCCGATGTACGCCACGGGGATCTGCCAGGAGATGACCTTGCGGATGAGCAGGTAGACACCGCCCACCAGCAGACACAGGGCGGAGACCTCACCCAGGGAGCCGCCGACCTTGCCCAGGAACATATCGCCGATGGAGTAGTTGCTCATCAGGGTGGTGAACGCCTCCTCGGTGCCCTCCTTCATAATGGCCATGGGGGTGGCGGCGGAGGTGACATCGGGACGGATCTGAGGAATGGCCCAGGTGGTCATCCATGTGGCATAGCTGGCCAGCAGGAACGCACGGCCCGCCAGCGCGGGGTTCAGGAAGTTGCAGCCGATGCCGCCGTAGAGCTGCTTGACCACAACGATGGAGAAGAACGCGCCGATGATGATGACCCACCAGGGCAGATCAACGGGGCATACGAAGCTCAGCAGGATACCGGTGACCACAGCGGACAGGTCGCCCACCATGCAGGACTTCTTCATGGCCTTGCGGTAGGCCCACTCAAAGAACACGCAGGATACCACGGAAACAGCGGTCAGCAGCAGGGCCTTCCAGCCGAAGCAGTACACGCTCCAGGCCAGCGCGGGCAGCAGCGCGATGATCACGTCCAGCATGATGCTGCGGGTATCCTCGTTGGAACGGATGTGGGGGGAGGAGGACGCGATCAGCTTGAGATTCTTGTAATCAGTCATGGTTTACGCCTCCTTCTTTTCGGCAGCGGCCTTTGCTTCGGCCTCCGCCTTGGCCTTGGCGGCCATTCTCGCGTTGTTGACCTCCTGCTTGCCCAGACGGAACGCATGGGTCAGGGGCAGGCGGGCAGGACAGGTGTAGGTGCAGGCGCCGCACTCGATGCAGTCCATGCCGTGCAGCACGTTCTGCCAGGTGTCCACGTCGCCCTTCATCAGGTACTTATACATGAAAATGGGCTCCAGACGGATGGGGCACACGCCCACGCACTTGCCGCAGCGGATACACTGGGGATCCTCGACGTACTGCTCCTCCTTGTCGGCGAAGGCCAGCATGGCGCCGGTGCCCTTGCCCACGGAGACGTCCACGTCGTACTGGGCCAGGCCCATCATCGGGCCGCCCATGATGAGCTTGTAGGTCTCGTCCTTCAGGCCGCCGCAGGCGTCAAACAGCTTGGTAATGGGGGTGCCGATGGGGCACTCGATGTTCTTGGGCTCGATGACGCCGGAGCCGGAGACGGTGACGATCTTGTTGACCACGGGCATACCCTCATACACCGCGCGGTAGATGGCGCAGGTGGTATTCAGGTTGAAGATGCAGCAGCCCGCGTCGGCAGGCAGCTTGCCGCTGGGCACCTGACGGCCGGAGACGGCCTGGACCAGCTGCTTCTCAGCGCCCTGGGGATAGCGGGTGTGCAGGACCTCCACCACCACGGGGGCGTTCAGCTCCGCGATCTTGGCGTTCAGGACGTCAGCCGCGTTCTGCTTGTTGGCCTCGATGCCGATGTACACCTTATCCACGCCGAAACACTTGGCCAGCAGGGTCGCGCCCTTGATGACCTGCTCCGGACGCTCCAGACAGGTGCGGTGGTCGCCGGTGATGTACGGCTCGCACTCCGCGGCATTGATGATCACATAGTCCACCTTGCCCAGACCGGAAGAGATCTTCACATGGGTGGGGAACGTCGCGCCGCCCTGGCCGACGATGCCGGCGTTCTTGACGATCTCCACCAGCTGCTCGGGCGTCAGGCTGTCGGGATCCGCCACGGGCTTGACTTCCTCGGAGACCTCATCCTGGAAATCGTTTTCAATGACCACGGACATCATCTTGCCGCCCATAGAGAAGGGACGGGGCTCCACGGCCTTGACCGTGCCGGAGATGCTGGCGTGGATGGGGGCGGAAACAAATCCGCCGGGTTCGCCGATCCTCTGTCCAATTTTAACCTTGTCGCCTACCGCTACAATAGGCTTGCAAGGCGCACCGATGTGCATAGACATGGGAATGACCACCTCAGCCGGCGCCGCCAGCTTTTCGATGGCCTTTTCATTGGTTGCGGCCTTCATGTCGTTGGGATGAACGCCGCCAAAGAATGCTTGTGCCATTGTCTTCACCTCATCTTACTACCGGGTGGCGCTATGCCACCGCATACTGTCTTAAATATTACAACAAAACTTTTCTCTTGTCCAGCCCCGCGTTGAAATTCCCACGTTTTTTTGCGGTTTTTGTCGGAAACTTCACCGGCAAAGACCGCCTCTTGTGTTTTTCGGGCAGCTGTGCTACACTATACGGTAGAGGGACGGACACCGCCGGAAAAAACTTCCTGCCACGCGGCGAACGGTCCTCCGCCGGATATCAAACTCTATTCCGAAAGGATGGTATTTTAGTATGGTACTTGACCGTGGTTCCCTGAAGCGGGAGTCCAAGGCGCTGCTGAAAACCGCACAGGTCAGCCCTTACCTGTTTACGCTGGTGCTGCTGGCCATCATGTTCGTCATCAACGGCATCAGCGACTATGTGCAGATGGACGACGAGTTCGCCTATGTCTACTCCCTGCGGTTCGATATGGATCTGAGCTTCCTGGCGCTGCACCGGGCGTTCCCCGCTTTTGCGGTGTGGTTCGTGTCTATCGTGTGCACGCTGCTGGGCGTAGTGCTCAACGTCGGTGCGTCCCTGTACCACCTGGGCATCCGTCGGGGTGAGGAGATGCCCTTCGTCACCCTGTTCGATGGCTTCGCCTTCGTCGGGAAGATCATTCTGCTGTATGTCGTGCAGGTCATCTTCATCTCCCTGTGGACGCTGCTGCTGGTGATCCCCGGCATCGTGGCGGCCTACCGCTACCGCTTTGCTATGCTGAACCTGTGCGAAAACCCGGAGATCGGCGTCATGGAGGCCCTCAACATGAGCAAAGCCCAGACCCTGGGCTTCAAGTGGCAGCTGTTCGTGCTGGATCTGAGCTTTATCGGATGGAATATTCTGGTGGGTCTGACGCTGGGCATTCTGGATATCTGGGTGGCGCCGTACATCGCCCAGAGCAACATCGCCTTCTTCCAGGAGATCAAAAAGATCAAGGGCGTAGGCTTCTTCCCGCCGCGGCCGGAGGATGACGATCAGTTCCGCCCCCATGACCCCTTTGGCGAGGACAACTGGTAATATGCAGAGAACAAGCCCCGGGGCATCGCTCCGGGGCTTGTTGTATTCACGCTTCGGCGGGAGCCGCTTCCTCTGCCTGCGGCATCTCAGCCGGGGCACTGCCGTCGAAGGGCGTCTCCAGACAAGTCAGGTCCCGCAGGCACCTGCGGAAGTCGTGACAGAAGGTGGCGTACTCATAACCGGTGCAGATACGCTCGTCCATAACGATACCCAGAGGCATCATCTTCTTGCTCAGGTCGCCGTTCATGTAGTTAGGCACCGGCTTGCCCATGCAGACGAACACGCTGGTGGTGCCGAACTCATAGCAGTGGTGGTGGATGTAGCTGGTCTTGATAGAAGCCAGATTGGTGATGAACATACTGGTGTGGAAGGGGCTCAGGTCGATGATCTTCCGGGGCAGCAGGCCATGCTTGTCCAGATGGTAGGCCAGCCAGATCACGAACTTGGGCAGGCCGGGGATGGAGAACATCATCTTGGCGAACTTGTCGGTGCTGTTCTTCTGCTCCGTCTGGCTGTTGACGGCGATGGCATCGGCGATCTTCTGGTTGATGGTGAAAATAGTGTCCTTGGGCTCCAGATAGATCTTCAGCGTCGTCTCATCCGGGCTGCCGTCGGCCCGCTTTTTCAGGATGACAAAGGAGACGCAGAAATGGTTGCGCTCATAGAGATGACTGTTGACCACAAACCAGTTGAGCTTGGGGTTGGTCTGATAGGCCTTGTAATAGGCGGCGATGATCACCGCCATGTGGTTGATGCGGATCCCAGCGCGCCGTTTTTCGCGGATATAGGCCTTGATGCCCTCCTCGTCGATGTTTTCGGTGATGGTGTTCCAGGCATCGTACCGCTTGGGCATGATGTAGGGAATGGCTGCCACGATGGGGGGCAGGTCCTTTACTCGCTTTCCGTCAGGGCGCATGAGCAGTTCCTCGATTCTGTCTGTATTGTATCCATCATAGACCATATGGCCGCGGATTGCAAGCTGTTGTTTTCTTTTCCGAACAGGTGCGGAAAAGAAATTTTTTCTTTACCTTTCCGCACGATGTTGATATAATAAAGTATTAGTAATGTTATCATGGGATGAAAGTTCCATTTATCATGCAGAGAGGAAGGTGACCGCCGTGCGGTTCAGCAAGTGGCATATCGCGCCGGAAAAGCCGGAGGCGCAGGCATGTCTGCGCGCGGCCGGCTATCCCTATCTGGTGGCCGCCGTGCTCTCCGCCCGCGGCATCGAAACGCCGGAGCAGGCCGCCGCCTTTCTGGAGCGTGAGGACAAGCTGACCATCAGTCCCTTCCTGATGCGGGACATGGACAAGGCCGCGGCGCGTGTGCAGCAGGCGATCGCGAATGGCGAGAGGATCGCCGTGTTCGGCGACTATGATGTGGACGGCATTACCGCCACCTGCATCCTGGTAGACTATCTCAAGAGCCGGGGCGCCGACGTGGTGCACTACATTCCCCGGCGCATCGAGGACGGCTACGGTCTCAGCCGTGACGCCATCAAGGGCCTTTTCGACCAGGGCGTGCGCCTGCTGGTAACGGTGGACTGCGGCATCACCGGTGTGGAGGAGGTGGACTACGCCAACTCACTGGGGCTGGACGTGGTCATCACCGACCACCACGAGTGCCGGGAGGTCCTGCCCCGGGCCGTGGCTGTGGTGGACCCCCACCGGGCGGACTGCGGCTATCCCTTCAAGCATTTGGCCGGCTGCGGCGTGGCGCTGAAGCTGGTGCTGGCCCTGGGCGGGCCGGACCGGGAGGAGCCTCTCTTTGCCCGGTACTGCACACTGGCGGCCATCGGCACGGTAGCGGACGTCATGCAGATGTCCGGCGAAAACCGCACCATCGTCTCCCGCGGGCTGGCCACGCTGGAGCATTCGGACTTTATCGGCCTGCACGCCCTGCTGCGGGAGGCGGGTCTGAGCGGGAAGGAGATCTCCTCGGTGCAGATCGGCTTCGTGCTGGCGCCGCGGATCAACGCTGCCGGACGCATGGGCGCGGCGGACAAGGCGGCGGAGCTGCTGCTGTGCACCGATCCCGCCGCGGCGGAGGCCATGGCTAAGGAGCTGTGCGCTCTGAACCGGGAGCGCCAGAACGTAGAGCAGGATATCTACACCCAGGCGGAGGAGATGATCGACCGGATGCCGGAGCGCCAGCGCAGCGCGCTGGTGCTGGAGAGCAGCCGGTGGCACCAGGGCGTGGTGGGCATCGTGGCCAGCCGCCTGTCGGAAAAATACTCCCGGCCCAGCTTTATGATCCATCTGAACGGCAGCACCGGCAAAGGCAGCTGCCGCAGCTGGGGCGGCTTTAATCTGTTCGCCGCACTGGAAAACTGCAAGGACCTGCTGCTGGGCTTCGGCGGACATGAGCTGGCGGCGGGCTTTACCATCGACCGGGACAACATACCGGCCTTCCGGGACCGGATGAATGAATATGCCCGCAGCTACTGCGGCGGACAGCAGCCGGAGTCGGCACTGGAGATCGACGTGGCCATCGCCCACCCCGCCGCGGTGACGCTGGAGGAGCTGGAGGCCCTGTCCGTGCTGGAGCCCTATGGCAGCGGCAACGCCAGACCGCTGTTCTGCCTGCTGGGCGCCACGCTGCTGCGGACCCAGAACGTGGGCCAGAACCGGCATCTGAAGCTGCGGCTGGGCAAGGGCTGCGCCCAGTTCGACGGCATATTCTTCTCCACCGTGGCCGAGCGCTGCGGGTGCCATCCGGGCGACCGGGTGGACGCGGCATTTTATTTGCAGATCAACGAGTTCCGGGGCAGCCGGACGGTACAGCTGCAGATGGTGGACATCCGGCCCTCCCTCTGCGCCAGCGGGCGGGAGCAGGAGGCGCTGACACTGGCCCACCGGTGCGCCGCCGGAAAGGCCGTTTCTCTGCGGGAGGCGCGGCGGGCGCTGCCCACCCGGGAGCAATTCGCCGCTGCCTGGCGGTTTTTAGACCGGACAGTGCCCGAGGACGGGCTGACCACAGACCGCTTGCCGCTGCTGCGGCTGATGGCGGCGGAGTTGGGCGGCGCGGAACCGGTACTGCGGGCAGCCATGTGCGCCGCGGTGTTCCGGGAACGGGGATTGCTGGACTGGCAGCTGAACGGCGACGCCATCACGCTGCACCTGCGGCGGGGACAACACGTAGCACTGGATCAGTCGCCGCTGATGAACACGCTGCAAAACGATAACGAGAAGGGAGGCGGTGCGCTGTGACACCTCAGGAGCAATACGAACATCTTGTGGAGACGGTAAAGGGCTACAACCCGGCGGCGGGCTTTGACCAGATACGCGCCGCCTATGAATTCGCCGATACCCACCACGCGGGGCAGAACCGCAAGGACGGCTCGCCCTTTATCACACATCCCCTGGCGGTGGCACAGATCGTGGCGGAGGAGCTGCACCTGGACACAGAGTCTATTGTGGCGGCCCTGCTGCACGACACCATCGAGGATACCACCGCCACCCACGAGGAGCTGGCAAAGCTGTTTTCCCCTACGGTGGCGGATCTGGTGGAGGGCGTCAGCAAACTGACGCGGGTACACTACACCTCTAAAGAAGAGGAGCAGATGGAGAACCTGCGGAAGATGCTCATGGCCATGGCCAAGGACATCCGGGTCATCCTCATCAAGATCTCCGACCGGCTGCACAATATGCGGACCATGGAGTACCAGACGCCGGAGAAGCAGAAGCAGAAGTCCTTTGAGACTATGGAGATCTACGCTCCCATCGCACACCGACTGGGTATGCAGAAGATGAAATGGGAGCTGGAGGACCTGTCGCTGAAGTATCTGGACCCGGTGGGCTACCGGGAGATCACCGAGGCGCTGGACGAAAAGGCCGCGGAGTACGACGGGTTCATGTCCGCCGTGCATGACCGCATCGTCACGCGGCTGAAGGAGGAGGGCATCGACGCCACGGTCTACGGCCGGATGAAGCACCCCTACTCCATCTACCGCAAAATGTACACCCAGAACAAGAGCCTGGACGATGTGTTCGACCTGTTCGCCTTCCGGGTCATTGTGGACACGGTGGCGGACTGCTACAACGTGCTGGGCATTATCCACGACCTGTTCAAGCCCATTCTGGGCCGGTTCAAGGACTACATCGGCACGCCGAAGCCCAATATGTACCAGAGCCTGCACACCACGGTGGTGGGCGAAAGCGGCATTCCCTTCGAGGTGCAGATCCGGACGAAGGAGATGCACGAGGTGGCGGAGTACGGCGTGGCCGCCCACTGGAAGTACAAGCAGAACGGCCAGGGCGCCGGGGACGAGCGCAGCTATGAGTGGGTGCGCCGCCTGCTGGAAAATCAGGAGGACGCCGACGCCGAGGACTTCATCCACTCACTGAAGGTGGACATGTTCGCCGACGAGGTGTTCGTGTTCACGCCCAACGGCGACGTGATCAACCTGCCGGCCGGGGCCACGCCCATCGACTTCGCATACACCATACACTCCGCCATCGGCAACCACATGGTGGGCGCCAAGGTCAACGGGCGGATCGTACAGTTCGACTACCACCTCCGCAACGGCGACGTGGTGGAGGTGATGACCAGCAAATCCGCCCACGGCCCCAGCCGCGACTGGGTGAAGATCGCCCGCAGCAGCAACGCCCGCAGCAAGATACGCCAGTGGTTCAAGAAGGAAAAGCGGGACGAGAACATCGTCAACGGGCGGCAGAGCTTTGAATCGGAGCTGAAGCGCACCGGCGTGACGCTGAAGGAGCTGACCAACGAGGAGAACCTGCCCGGCGTGCTGAAGAAGCTGTGCTTCACGTCACTGGACGATATGTACGCCGCCATCGGCTACGGCGGCGTCTCCGCCCTGAAGGTCATGGGCCGCCTGCGGGAGGATATCCAGCGTATCCTCCACCAGCACCAGACAGAGCGTCAGGCCGAGGGGCCCATGGCGGATCAGCCCCAGCAGACCCGCCCCGCTGTGCCTCAGCGCACCAAGGGAGAGCAGGGCATCGTGGTGGAGGGCCTTACCAACTGTCTGGTGAAGTTCTCCAAATGCTGCACCCCCGTCCCCGGGGACGACATCGTGGGCTTCATCACCAAGGGCTACGGGGTGTCCGTCCACCGGAAGGACTGTCCCAACGCCGACCCGGCCCGCCGCCGTCCCGACGAGGAGGGCCGCTGGATCAAGGTGTCCTGGGCCGAGGACGTGGAGGGCACCTTCCGCACCACCCTCCAGGTGGTGGCCAAGGACCGCATCAACCTCATCGTGGATATCTCCACGGTGCTCTCCTCCACCAAGACCCATGTGGCCTCCATGAACGCCCGCTCCACCCCCGACGGCTTCGCCCTGATCACCCTGGACACCGACGTGTCCAGCAGCCAGCAGCTGAAAACCGTCATGCGCCGCATCGAGCAGATTTCCGGCGTTATGCGGGTCACCCGCCCGGCGGGCTGAGAAAAACACAATATATTAACCGAAAAGGAGACTATATTACTATGAGAGCAGTGCTGACCCGCGTGAAAAGCGCCTCCGTTTCTGTCGACGGCAACGTCATCGGCCAGATCGGCCCCGGCTTTCTGATCCTGCTGGGGGTCACCCATGACGATACCGAGGCCCAGGCCGTGAAGCTGGCGGACAAGCTGACGGGACTGCGGATCTTCGAGGATGAGGACGGCAAGATGAACCGTGGTCTGGAAACCGTCAACGGTGAAATTCTGGTGATCTCCCAGTTCACCCTGTACGGCAACTGCCGCAAGGGCCGCCGCCCGGACTTTCTGGCCGCCGCCCGGCCCGAGGTGGCCATCCCCCTGTATGAAAAGTTCGTGTCCCTGTGCCGGGAAAAGGGCATCCATACCGAAACCGGCGAGTTTGGCGCCGAGATGCTGGTGGAATCCGTCAACGACGGACCTCTGACCCTGGTGGTGGACACGGACCAGCTGAATGCGTAACGTATTCCACATTCTTCCGGGCGGACGCCGCTGTCCGCCCGCTTTTATCCTGAACAGGAGGTTGAACCCATGAAAATTGATTCCATTATGGTAGGCCCCATTATGACCAACTGCTACCTGCTGAGCGACGAGACGGCAGGGGTCTGCGCCCTGATCGACCCCGGCGACGAGGCCCCCCGGGTGCTGGACATGGTGGCCAGGTCCGGCTGCCAA
>OGUM01002667.1_pt1 | contig 9977 bp, 5 predicted proteins | sample 1553631 | NCBI WGS metagenome assembly OGUM01 (sample SAMEA2580228, study PRJEB22360) | human gut metagenome | biome: human gut; feature: human-associated habitat; material: faeces | place: Denmark | collected 2008/2010 | reverse complement strand
CTGGCGAAGAATCCGAAACTGCTGCTCTGCGATGAGCCGACCGGCGCGCTCGATTATGTGACGGGAAAAGCGATCTTAAAGCTGCTGCAGGATACCTGCCGGGAGAAGGGGATGACGGTCATTGTCATCACTCACAACTCGGCGCTGACACCGATGGCGGACCGCGTGATTAAAATCCGAAACGGAAAAGTGGCGGGAATGAAAACAAATGAGAACCCGACGCCGGTGGAAGAGATAGAATGGTAGGTGGACGATGAGAGCATTTCGAAAAGACTTTATCCGGGAAATCACAAAGAACAAGGGGCGGTTTCTGTCAGTCTTTTTCATCGTGCTTCTTGGCGCGGCGTTTTTCTCGGGCATTCGGTCGGCGGAAGGAGATATGAAGGTTTCGGCGGACCTGTATTATGATGAAGTAAATTATATGGATTTGAAAGTTCTTGGAACGCTGGGGCTGACAGACGATGATCTGGCGGATATCGCGAAGACGGATGGCGTGAAAGCGGTCTACGGCGGAAAAACGGTGGAAGTGCTGCATGACATCGGCGAGAGCGAGCAGGTTGTGAAGCTGATTGCGCTGACGGACGGTGTGAATGAGCCGCGCGTGGTCGAGGGACGGATGCCGGAGAAAGAGGATGAAATTCTTGTTGATACGCAGTTTCTGAAAAGTTCCGGCTGTGAGATCGGAGATCAGGTAACGTTCACTTCCGGAACGGAGGATCCGCTCTCAGATTCGCTGACCGGGGACACGTTTACGATTGTTGGTTCGGCGACACTCCCTTATTATATGGATCTGAACCGGGGAACGGGCTCGATTGGAAACGGAAGCATCAACAGTTTTGCACTGCTGCTTCCGGAGACATTTACCTCGGATCTCTATACAGAGATTTACGTCCAGGCGGACGGCGCACAGGAAGAGGCGAGCTACAGCGATGCGTATGATGAGACGGTGAAGGCTGTACAGACGAAGATTGAAGCGCTCGAGGATGCGGCGTGCGACCGGCGGTATACGGCAGTCAAAACCGAAGGACAGGAAAAGATTGATGATGCAAAACAGCAGGTCGCTGATGCAGAGCAGAAATTAGCGGACGCAAAAACAGAGCTGGATGACGGTGCACAGCAGCTTGCCGACGCGAAAGTGACGATTGCGGACAAAGAGCAGGAACTTCTCGACGGCGAACAGACGTTAAAGGACAAAGAACAGGAGCTTCTTGACGGAAAGCAGACGATTGCTGAGAAAGAACAGGAACTCCTTGACGGAAAACAGACCATTGCAGACAAAGAGCAGGAACTTCTCAGTGCGAAAGCAACCATCGCCGATAAAGAGCAGGAACTGGCATCCGGCAAGGCAACGCTGAAAGATAAAGAGGCGGAACTTGCGAGCGGAAAAGCGACGCTGGAAGCAAAGGCGGCAGAGCTGGAAAGCGGAAAAGCGGAGCTGAATCAGAAAGCCGATGAACTTGCAAGTGGAAAAACCACACTTGAGGCAAAAGCGAAAGAACTTTCCGACGGAAAAGCACAGCTTGCAGAGAAAGAAACAGAACTGGCATCCGGCAAAAAAGAGTTAGAGGAAAAAATGACGCAGCTTTCGGCGGCAAAAACCGAACTGACTCGGAAGCAGACGGAGCTGAATACTGCAAAAGAGCAGCTTTCCGAAAAAGAAACGGAATTGAATATTGCAAAGGAGCAGCTTTCCGCTGCACGCGAGGAACTGGACAACAAGAAAGCAGAAACCGCTGCAGGACGCACACAGTATGAAGCGCAGAAGGCAGCGTATGAAGAACAGAAGAGTCAGTATGAGACAGCCAAGGATCAGTTAGCCCAGATTTCCAGGCAGCTTCCGGTGGTGGAGGCTGCGCAGACAGAAGTGACTGGTCAGATCGAGGTGATTGAGGCTCAGCTTGACGGACTGACAGAGGAAGATGAAGCATATGTATCCCTGTTGGAACAGAAAACTGCGCTGGAAGCAAAGCAGACAGAGTTAGCACAGCAGCTTTTCACGATGCAGGAGCAGAAAACATTTCTGGAACAAAACATCGCAGCGTTTGAAGCAGCAAGCGCTGATGCGGAAGCCCGGCTTGCTGCTGCAGAAGCTCAGATTACCGACGCAGAAAGTCAGCTTGCCGCTGCAGATGCACAATTAACAGAAAAAGAGCAGGAATGCGCCGCAGGCGAGGCACAGATTGCTTCTGCAAAAGAAGAACTGGAAAGCGGCGAAGCTCAGATTACAGAGGCTCTTGCCCAGCTTCAGGATGGAGAAGCACAGGCAGAAGCTTATCAGAAACAGATTGAGAATGGCGAAGCCCAGCTTGCATCCGCCAAAGCAGCGATTGCCGACGGAGAAGCTCAGATTGAGACGAACCGCAGTAAATTAAAAGACGGAGAAACTCAGCTTGCGGCTGCCAGAGCCCAGCTTGCTGATGGGGAACAGCAGATTGCATCGTACCGACAGACGATTCAGTCGGGTGAGGCCCAGCTTGCCGCTGCAAAGCAGACAATTTCCAGTGGAGAAAGTCAGCTCGCCGAAGCGAAACAGACGATCGCCGACGGCGAAACCCAGTTAGCCGAAGCCAAGCAGACGATCGCCGATGGAGAAACTCAGCTCGCCGAAGCCAAGCAGACGATTGCCGACGGAGAAACCCAGCTTGCCGACGCGAAACAGGAAATCGCCGACGGAAAAATCTCCCTTGCGGATGTGAAACAGGAAATTGCCGATAAAGAAAAGGAACTTGAGGACGGCAAAGCCGAATATGAAAAAGCAAAAGCCGACGCCGAACCAGAAATCGCGGATGCGAAGCAGGAAATTGCGGACGGTGAGAAAACACTCGCAGACCTGAAAAAACCAACGTGGTACGTCTGGGGACGGAATAAGGTAACGTCAACTGAGAGCTTCGGTCAGGATGCCGGCCGTATCTCGAATATCGGAAAATTCTTCCCGGTTATCTTCTTCCTCGTGGCTGCTCTCGTCAGCCTGACGACGATGACACGAATGATCGAGGAACAGCGTCAGCAGATCGGAACGTTAAAAGCCCTCGGCTATTCCGACGGCGTGATCGCCTTTAAATATTTCGCATACGCGATGCTCTCCACCGTATCCGGCGCTCTCGCGGGCGTGGTGGTTGGAGAAAAAATCCTGCCCTGGGTTATTATGAATGCCTACGGCATGCTGTATACCGGACTTCCGTATTACATGACCCCGCTGAACTGGGAGCAGGGAGGCCTTGCGATTCTGGCGAGTGCAGCCTGCACCGGCGTGGCGACGATCGCGGCATGCTACAAAGAACTCGCCGCAGGTCCGGCAGAGCTGATGCGGCCGGAAGCACCGAAAAACGGCAAACGGATTTTCCTAGAACGCATCGGCGTACTCTGGAAACATCTGAACTTTACGCAGAAATCAACCGTGCGGAATCTGGTGCGGTATAAAAAACGATTCTTCATGACCGTTATCGGAATCGGCGGATGCATGGGTCTGATCCTCGTCGGTTTCGGCCTTCAGGATTCCATCACCGCGATTGCGAAAAACCAGTTCGTCAGCCTCTTCACCTATCAGGCGAATGCTGTGCTGAATTCAGATGTGGATGAATCCGAAAAAGAAGCATTGCAGACCGATCTGGAAAACTACAGCGGCATCGATGAGCTGCTGGAAATGTACTGCCAGAACATCGAACTGCAGACCGACAAAAAGACCGTGGATGCAGTGCTTGAAGTGCCGAAAGAACTGACGAATTTCAATGACTTCTATGCCTTCCGAGACCGGAAAAGCGGAGAAGTTTACGAATTCCCGACCGACGGCGGCGCAGCCATCAGCGAAAAGACAGCAACGATGCTCGGCGTAAAAGCAGGCGACACGGTTCAGCTGAAAAAAGGCGACGATATTGTGGACGTAAAGATTTCGATCATCGTCGAAAACTACGTGCGCCATTACCTGTATCTGGCCCCGGATCTCTACGAGGAGCTGTTCGGCGGAGCGCCGGACTACAACCAGCTTCTGATGAAATACCAGGACACGTCGAGCAATTATGAGACAGCACTCGGAGAAAAAATCATGACGTACGACGGTGTAGCGGCAATCTCGTTCACATCCGACCTGATTGATCAGATTGACAACATGCTTCGTTCCCTCGACATCGTCATCGTGGTGCTGATCGTATCGGCGGGCCTGCTGGCGTTTGTGGTGCTGTACAACCTGAACAACATCAACATCACCGAACGACAGAGAGAGCTGGCAACGCTGAAAGTGCTCGGCTTCTTCGACGGCGAGGTGGCATCGTACGTGTACCGGGAAAACATGGTGCTGACACTGTTCGGCGTTATCGCGGGCATGGGAATTGGAACGTTTTTACATCATTGCGTAATTCAGACCGTCGAGGTCGATCTGATGATGTTCGGACGAAACGTGTTCCCGCGGAGCTACGGCTGGAGCGCCCTGATTACCCTGGCGTTTGCCCTGTTCGTCAACTTTATGATGTTCTACCGGTTAAGAAAAATTGATATGATTGAATCGCTGAAAAGCGTGGAGTAAACAACAGAAAAAGGCCGTCCGCGGTGATGCAGAGAATCTGCAGAAACCGTGGGCGGTTTTTTCATTTTGAAAGTGAAATATGAGCCGGAATGCTTGTTTTTTCAGACATTTCGTTGTATAAAAAAGATAAGGGTTTTTATCAGAACAGAATCAAAAAACAAAGAGTAAAGGGGATTTTTACAAATGGGAACAACAGAAACGAAAAAAATGAGAGTCGGCGTTGTCGGCTGCGGAGCGATCAGTGATATTTATCTGACGAACATGATTCATAACTTTGAGAATCTTGAGGTAGCAGCATGCTGCGCAGGCCATCTTGAACATGCGAAAAAGAAAGCAGAGCAGTATGGCATCAAGGGCTGTACCTACGAGGAAATTCTGGCAGACCCGTCGATTGAAATGGTAGTCATTCTGACACCGGCACCGACCCACGAGGGGCTGATCCGTCAGGCACTGGAAGCCGGAAAACACGTTTACACTGAAAAAACAATGACCCTCGCACCGGAAACGGCAGCGAAACTGATCGAGCTGGCAGAGGAGAAACATCTCTATCTCGGTTCCGCACCGGACACCTTCCTTGGATCGGCACTGCAGACCGCAAGAAAAGCGATCGACGACGGGCTGATCGGCGAGGTGACATCTTTCGAAGCATGCGCAAACCGCGATCTTGATTTGCTGGCGAGCATCTTTCGTTTTCTGCGGATGCCGGGCGGCGGTATCTGCTACGATTTCGGTGTTTATTATCTGACGGCAATTGTGAGTCTTTTTGGTCCGGTGGATCGCGTTGTATCGTCCGTGCGAAACCTTGCGGCGAAGCGTGTGAACATCATTCCGGGCAGCCCGGAATACGGACAGGAATTTGACTATACAAACGAAAGTCAGGTCTTTACCATTCTGGAAATGAAAAACGGTGTGACCGGTACATTCTGCGTCAATGGTGACAGCGTCATCAATGATCAGGCGGTATTCACCATTTACGGTAAAAAAGGTATCTTAAAGCTTGTTGATCCGAACAATTTCGGCGGCGATGTTGTCTATATTCCGGGTGTAAAAGACTGGACACAGCAGGCTGTTCCGGAAGTTTTACATTATGGCTTTGATTACAGCGAAAACAGCCGTGGTCTTGGCCCGTCTGAGATGGCAGAAGCAATTGCCGAGGGCAGACCAAACCGTGCGAGTGCCAAAATGGCATATCACGTACTCGATACGATCGATCAGATTATGAAGAGTGCGGAAACGGGTGCATTTGAGAAGGTTCCATCCACCTGCGAAAGACCAGAGGCCATGCCGAATTCATAGCCTATTTCTGATAGGATTGCAGGTACATCTGACGGAAGTCGGTAGGGCTTACATTTTTTGATTTCAAAAAGACTCTGTTAAACGTAGAAATACTGTTAAAACCGGATTCGAGCGACACTTCGGTGATCGTGAGATCCGGTTTTTTTAACAGGTTTTCGGCGATATGGAGCCGTTCCCTGGTGACGAAATCCGTGAAGGAGAGGCCGGTGTATGCGCGGAACAGCTTGGAAAAATGGCAGCGGGAGAATCCGGCGACTTTTGATGCTTCTTCCAGGGAAACCGGTTCGGTGCAGTGACTTGAGATCCAGGTACATGCAGCAACCATCTGGCGGTGTACCTGTGCGGAATGGCCTGTTTTTTGCGGTGCGGCAGTTTCGGTCGGCACGGAGAGATTTTCGCCGAGCAGAATAAAAAACTGATACAGCAGAACGCATCCGCGCAGCTCGGAAAAACTGATACCGGAGAGGGAGAGCCTGCGAAGCTCTGTCAGAAATCCGCGAAGCTTTTCGATTTCCGGGAAGTTGTTCTGATTCAGAAGACGGATCTGATAAAAAAGATAAGCAACAGACTGGAAATCCACGCGTTTTTCCAGAAAATCTGCATCGAGCTGAAGCATGATCAGGCGATGTTCTCTGTTGGTTGTGGAAACAGCGTGCAGCTCGCCGGGCCAGATAAAAAGAAGATCACCGGGCTTTAGCGGAAAGGTTTCTCCATTTACTTCATAGATAATGCCGTTATCCTGTGCAAGCACAATTTCAATATAGTGATGCCAGTGCAGACCGAAATAGGCGGGGACATGCGAAATAGAGATATCGTAAACATAGCTGTTAGCAAAATGATTGTTTTCGAAAAAAGAAGTCGAATCGTTTTTCATGGCAAAAGAATCCTCCGTATCTGATAAACGGTATTATACAACAGAAGAGAGAAAAAATATAGAAAAAATCGAAACATCTGGGCAATGATCGGCAATATATAAGTAGTGTTTTACGAGGATCTGTATTATGGTTAAGATATGAAAATTGTGAAGAACGGCAGAAATCGGAAAAAGAGTGATGTGATTTTGGCGAAAATTCACAATAAAAGTTTATGAAAAGTGAAGAAGTGAGAGGTAAGCGAAAAATGCAGATTTATGTAGATGGAAATGCTGTGCGAAGCGGAAATGGGCAGAAGGAATATCCATTTCAGACGATTTCCGAGGCGGCAAAAATTGCAAGGCCCGGCGACGAGGTGCTTGTAGCGCCTGGCGTATATCGGGAATATGTAGATCCGGCGAATGCGGGATGTGAGGATGCAAGAATTGTGTACCGTTCTGTGGAACCGGGAAAAGCTGTGATTACCGGTGCGGAAATTGTGGATAACTGGGAGCATTTGGAAGGTGATGTGTGGACAGCGCGCGTTTCGAACGGATTGTTTGGGGATTACAATCCATATACGACACTGGTCAGCGGTGACTGGTTTATCGCATCCTACACGGCACACACCGGAGAAGTGTATCTGAATGGAAAATCTATGTATGAGGTGACAAGTCTGGATCAGGTGAAAAAGCCGGAGATCTATAAAAAATCCTGGGATCAGGCATTCACGGTTTACACCTGGTATGTGGAGCAGGACGAAGAGAAGAATGAGACCGTTTTCTATGTGAATTTCCAGGGGAAAAACCCGAATGAGGAAACGGTGGAAATTAATGTGCGCGAGAATTGCTTTTATCCATCGAAGGAGGGCATTGGTTATATCACGCTGTCCGGCTTTGTTGTAAAACAGGCGGCAACCCAGTGGGCTCCGCCGACGGCATATCAGGAAGGAATGGTCGGCCCGCACTGGTCAAAGGGATGGATCATCGAGGATTGTGAGATTTCAGATTCGAAGTGCTCGGGCATTTCACTTGGAAAATACAGACAGCCGAACAATGACAATAAATGGCTCAAATGGAAATTCAAAGATGGCACACAGACGGAGCGTGACTGTATCTGCCAGGCGCAGCGGGAGGGATGGACAAAGGAAAACATCGGAAGCCACATCATCCGCCGGTGCAACATCCATGACTGTGGACAGACGGGTATTGTAGGCCACTTAGGTGGTGTGTTCTCGATCATTGAGGATAACCACATTCACCATATCAATAATAAACAGAACCTTGCGGGTGCGGAGATCGGCGGCATCAAGATGCATGCGGCGATCGATGTGATCATTCGAAGAAACCATTTCCATCACTGTACGAGAGGCCTCTGGCTCGACTGGCAGGCACAGGGCACACGTGTTACGCAGAACCTGTTCCATGACAATACGCTGCCGAACGAGGAAAATGCAAATCCAGAAGGTATGGACGGTATCGGCGAGGATATCTTTATTGAAATTTCCCACGGACCGACGCTGGTGGACAATAACGTACTGCTTTCGGACCGCGCGATGAAGCTGGCAACACAGGGTGTTGCGGTAGTACATAACCTGATCGCGGGATCGTTTACTGCTGTCGGCCGCGGTGTCAACAATGGCTCCGAAAAGCTGCCGTCGCCACGCTACACACCGTACCATGTGCCGCATCGCACAGAGATCAACGGATTTATGACGGTTCTTCACGGTGACTGCCGGTTCTACAATAATATCTTCATCCAGAAGCCGGTTCGTGCGGGAATGGAAGAAATCCGTAAACTGACCGGAGATAATGAGTGGGATGACGGAAATCTGACAGCAGGAACCGCACCGTACAGCGGATATCCGACGCTGGAGGAGTACGTGGCAAGATTTGAGGGCTACTGCGGAATGGGTTCCGGAAAGTCACCGGATCTGTATTACGAGAAGCTGCCGGTATGGCTTGGCGGAAACGTTTACTTCAATGGGGCGAAGCCGGCGGAGCAGGAACAGGACGCTGTAGTGGATACCGAGCATGAAATCACCATCGGTGTAAAAGAAGAGAACGGAAAGTGGAAACTGGAGACCAATGTTTACGATTATCTGCCGCAGAATGCCTGTGCAGTGATCTCAACGGAGACGCTTGGCATGGCATTTGAGCCGGAACAGAAATATGAGAATCCGGATGGAACGCCGATCGTGTTCCGATATGACTACTTCGGAAACCGTCAGGGCATTCATCCGCTGCCGGGCCCGTTTGCATCAAAAGAGGCTGCGGAAGAAGCATTATCGTAAAGAAATTCTATAGACCCGCAAAAAAATAGCGTAAAAAATTCAGCGCCGCAGAGAGTGAATGATTGCGTCACAGCCTTTTTTGCAGTGTTTTCGGGTTTTACTATAACAAAAAGGAGTATAGAGAAATGATTTACTATGTCAATAATTCCGCTCCGAAGAATGGAAACGGAACAAAAGAGATGCCGTTCAAGTTCATCAACGATGCGGCAAAAATTGCAAAGGCAGGAGATGAAGTTCTGGTTGCACCTGGTATTTACCATGAATATGTTGATCCGGTCAACGGCGGAACCGAGGATGCGAGAATCGTCTATAAGAGTGAGAAGCCGCTCGGAGCAAAGATCACCGGTGCGGAAACGATGAATGACTGGGAGCATTACAAAGATAATGTGTGGGTATGCCGTGTAGACAACGGAGTGTTTGGTAATTATAACCCATACACGACAATGGTCGGCGGTGACTGGTATTTTGCACCGGTGGTACGCCATACCGGCGCGGTTTATCTGAATGACCGCCAGTTATACGAGGCAGAGACACTCGAGGAGTGTATCAAGGGCGAGGTTTATGCGCCGTCCTGGGAGCCGGAGTGGTCGGTTTACAAATGGTATACCGAGCAGGACAAAGAGAAAAATCAGACGGTCATCTACGCAAACTTCCAGGGTAAAAACCCGACGGAGGAAAAAGTAGAAATCAACGTGCGCCGGAACTGCTTTATGCCGTCGAAAACAGGCGTAAATTACATTACGTTCAGGTGATTTGATGTCAGCAAGGCAGCAACGACAGGGGCGCCGCCGGCTGCTTATCAGGACGGTATGATCGGTCCGCACTGGTCGAAGGGATGGATTATTGAGGACTGTGAGGTCAGCAACAGCAAGTGCTGCGGTATTTCGCTCGGAAAATATTACGATCCGGAGAACGACCATTACTTTACCAGAAAACACGTAAAAAGCCCGACCCAGATGGAGCGTGATGCTGTGTGCCGCGGCCAGTATCACGGCTGGACGAAGGAGAACATCGGAAG
>OGUM01002664.1_pt1 | contig 9999 bp, 11 predicted proteins | sample 1553631 | NCBI WGS metagenome assembly OGUM01 (sample SAMEA2580228, study PRJEB22360) | human gut metagenome | biome: human gut; feature: human-associated habitat; material: faeces | place: Denmark | collected 2008/2010 | reverse complement strand
GTGCAAGCAGGGCGCATGAGCGCCCAAGCGGCGCTGGACACGGAAGAGCTGGATTCGATCGTGGTCGGCATTGTCAACTGCGACGTGGAGACGCAGAACTGCCAGGAGCGCGAGCGCGGATTTCGGGTGGCGCTGGCGGAAGACCCCCGCGTGCAGGACATTTATACTGTAAATGTGCCGACCGATGCGGAGCTGGCGCGGCAGGCGGCGCGGGTGTCGGCGCCGCTGCGATACCCCCGGTCAGCGACTCGACCCAGGCTTCCACTTCGCCCTCCCCCGCCACACTCACCGTGGGCTCGGCCGCGCTCGACCCCGACCGCCGCGAAGTCACGGTCGGCGGCTCGCCCATCGCGCTCACGGCTCGCGAGTTCGACGTCCTCGCCCTGCTTATGGCGCATGCCGAGACCGTGCTCACGCGCGAGCGCATCGCGCACGAAGCGCTGGGCTACGAATACGTGGGCGACACCAACAACGTCGACGTGCACATTGCGCACCTGCGCGCCAAGATCGAGGACGCCGGGGGCGCCCGCATCATCCAGACCGTGCGCGGGGTGGGCTATGTCTGCCGCGCGTAACGCCGAGGCCAAGCGCGTCACCTCCATCGCCCGCGCCATCAACTGGGGCTATATGTGGCGCCGCCTGATGAGCTACGTCTGGCTCGATCTGTTGCTGTCGGTTATTGCGGCGGCGATCCTCGTCTATGGATACAACCAGACGCTGCCCGACAGCACGTTTACCGCAGGCTGGATCCCCGGCGCCACCGTTCACGGCATGTCGTTGACGCCCGCGCGCGGCTGGGACCTGGCAACGCTCACCTATACCGTCGAGCTTGCGCACACCACCAAGACCTTCCCCCTCGCACAGGACCTCGTCACGCTATGGCCTCTCTACCTTGTCGTTGTGGGTTGGCAGGTCATCAGCGTGCTCAACATGCTCGGCGGTGCCCGCCGCGTACGCCGCACCATGGCGCCGCTCAACGACCTAGCTTTGCGCGTGGACGAGCTCGGCCGCATGCAGCTCTCCGGCGGCAAGATGGAAACGCTGGAGCAGGCCATCGAGCGCGCAAGCGTCGACTCGCCGAGCGTCACCACCGGCGACGCCGACCTGGCAAGCATCGAGGTCGCGCTCAACCGCCTGCTGCGCCAGATGCAAGAGGCAAAGCTGCAGCAGATGCGCTTTGTCAACGATGCAAGCCACGAGCTGCGCACGCCCATCGCGGTGATTCAGGGCTACGTGAACATGCTCGACCGTTGGGGCAAAGACGACCCGGACGTGCTGGCGGAATCCATCGCGTCCCTCAAGGCCGAAAGCGAGCATATGCAGGAGCTCGTGGAGCAGCTGCTGTTTTTGGCGCGCGGCGATGCCGGGCGCACGGTCCTGCGGCGCGCGCATACCAACTTGGCTGCACTGGTCAGCGAGGTATGCGAAGAATCGCAGATGATCGATACCGAGCACACGTATCGGCTGGCTTCTGACGCTGCGCTTGCCAGCGACCCGCGCTGCGACGCGCCCGTCGACGTGGCGCTCGTGAAGCAGGCTCTGCGCGTGATCGTGCAAAACGCCGCCAAGTACTCGGATGCGGGAACGACCGTCACATTTGGCATAACGCCGGATGCGGGCGCGGGCACGATCGACATAAGTGTTGAGGACGAGGGCATCGGCATGAACCAGGAATCCGCAGCTCACGCGTTCGAGCGGTTCTACCGTGCCGACAACGCGCGCGATGCCGGCGCACAGGGTTCGGGTCTGGGGCTTGCGATCGCCAAGTGGATCGTCGACAGCCACGGCGGCGTCATCGGTGTGACCTCGGGCGAGGGGGTCGGCAGCCGCTTTACGATTCGCCTGCCGCGCTAGGAAGCCCCTCGGCATAAATAAAGGGATAGGGCCACACGGCCCTATCCCTTTTTGCTAGCTATGGCAGCTTGTGCGCTACTCGCGGCACAGATGCACGGCGAAACCGGCGAACTCGCGCTTAAAGTACACGAGCTTGGTACCACCGTCGGGTAGCAGCGCGCGCGACTCCTCGTTGACCTCGAGCCCGCGCTCGGCAAACCACTTCTCAGCTGCATCGATGTCGTTAACGGCAAAGCCGATGTGGCCTTTGGTGCCACGACCGTTCTGCTTCATGACCTCGACCAGCGAATCGTTGAAGTACGAAACCGGGGTCTCGATAACGGGCAGGCCCATCATCGTCGAGAACAGCTCCGCGATCTCCAAGGCGTCTGCCGGGTCGGTGGCGTTAATGCCCACATGGGCAACGCGCATGCCAAAGAGCTCGACCGGATTGGCGTTCTGCTCACTCATACAGTCAGCGCCTACTGAGCCATGACGTCGAGAACGGCCTTCTCGGCAGCGACGCGGTTCATGCCGGTCATGAAGGGCACGCCGCTCACGTACGGGCAGGTGAGGCCTTCGGGGGCAACGGTGGTGGCGATCAGCAGGTCGGCGCCCTCGTCGCAGTAGTCCTTGGCCTCGGAGATGGCGCACTGCACGATCTCATACTTGCCGGCATAACCGTTGGCGTCGAGCAGGGTAGCGACCTTCTGGGCAACGAGCGTGGAAGTAGCAGCGCCAGCACCGCAAGCCAAAACGATCTTCTTCATAGGTAATGTCTCCCTCCATGGTTTACTTTAGGTAAGTGTACCGCAGCGAGCGATGTCACTCGGCCTCGATGAGCTTTTATGCCAGTTTGGTTGCGCGCTGCGTATAATACATCTAGTACGTGTTGTCATACCGCTCGCTTTATGAGCGACTAAGGACCCTAATATGCCCGATTCCCGCACACTCTGGACCGCCGTCGTTATCATCTGCATCGCCGTGTCGGTGTTCTTTAGCGTCAAAAAACGCACCACGTTTAAACGCCTGCAGCAGCTCATGGCCGCCAAGCAGTGGGACGAGTTCGATCGTTTGCTCGACGGCAAACTCACCAGCATGCTGTACCCGCGCTACAACCGCGACTACCTGCGCCTGAACTCCTATCTACTGCGCGAGGACCACGAGCGCGCCAGCGAGATGTTCGACCTGCTGCTGGGACTCAACCTGCCCAAGATGCAGCGCGTCGACCTGGTGATCAAGGCCTTTAACTACTACGTTGGCCAGGAGGACCGCAAAAAGTCCAAGGAACTGCTGCACGAGATCAAGGGCTTTGAGGGCGGTCAGGCCGAGGCAGTCGCGCACGAATGCCAGCTGATGTACGACACGATGATCCTCAAGCGCCACAACGACATTCCCGAGCTGGAGCGCATGCTCGAGGATGTCGGCGACGACCCGGTCAAGCGCTGCCGACTGGAGTATCTGCTGGCTCTGCAGTACCAGAACAAGGGCGACGAGGCCAAGTTTGCCGAGTACTTGGAAAAGTCGGGCCAGCACTCGATGGCCGTCAACGCGTAACGGGTGGCTTGTGCTAGACTTCTAGTCTCACGGGGGCGTGGCGGAATTGGCATACGCAGGAGACTTAAAATCTCTCGCCGCAAGGATTGTGGGTTCGAGTCCCACCGCCCCTACCATATGGAGCGTTCGAGCCCGTGTCCCCCGGGGATGCGGGCTCGTTTCTTTTTCGCACCGGCGGGGCTCTAAGTTGCGGTGGAATAGATCCTGTTTATACCGTTTACCAGCTTACTTAGGAACTATTTCACCGCAACTCAGAGGGAGACGGTTAAAGGGAGCTGAGCTCTGGGGTCCAGGCGATGGTGGGGGTCGCGCCGTCGAGAACCTCGTTGATGGTGGCGGCCATGCCGGCGAGCAGGCTGTTCTCGCTTACGGTGAGCGTGTCGTAGCCGCCGGCTCGCATGAGCTCGCGAATCACAACGGCCCCAGCCAAGATCACGCTCGCGCGCTTGGGTTGCACGCCCGGCAACGCGGCGATGTCCGCAACGTCCAGCGCGGACATGCGCTCGATAGCGGCCGAAACCTGCTCCAGCGAAAGCTCGCGCAGGTGCACAAAGCTCGAATCATACGGCTCCAGCTCGTGAACGAGCGCCACGAGCGTAGTGACGGTACCACCCACCGCGACCAGGCGCTCGGCGCTCAAAGTCGACAGGCAGGCTCTCAAAATAGCCCGCAAACTGCTCGTTTGCCCAGCCGGCAGCAGCCGCAAGCTCGTCCGTCGACGGCGGCAGTGCCGAGAAAAACCGCTCGGTCACGCGACGGCAACCGATGTCCAGCGAGCGTGTTCCCTCCAGAGCAAAGATGCCGCGCTCCGGTGCATAGACGCCCGTCGCGAGCTCCGTGGATCCGCCACCCGAATCGGCAACGATGATGCGCTCGCCGGCAAAGTCGTGTGCCACGCCAAAAAACGTCAGGCGCGCCTCGACCTCGCCCGGAATCACCTGTGGTTCAAGCCCCAGATCGCGCAGACCGTCCAGCAGCAGCGCGGCATTGGACGCATCACGCGCGGCGCTCGTGCACGTGGTGCAGACGCACGCAGCCCCAAAGGCACGAGCCTCGTCCACAAACATGCGACACGCAGCGAGCACGCGCTCAACGGCCGCCTCGCAAAAGCGTCCCGTCGCGTCCACGCCCTCGCCCAAGTCGGTAATCTCGGTATGCTTGGACGATTCCACAATCGCCCCGCCCTCGACCTGGGCCAACACTAGGCGCGACGACACCGTTCCCAGGTCAATCGCCGCCACCTTATATCGTTTGCAATTCGTCATTGCAGGCTCCCCTCCGGGCGCTACTCGCCGTTGGACACGACCGTCTGGCCCTCGACGCCGTTAAATCCAAACAACATGTCGAGCGTCTGGATGTACCACGGTGCGTCCTTGCCGACCTCTTCGATCTCCTTGGCCACTTCGCTGGCCTTCTTGGCGTTTGAGGACTTTTTGCTCGACGACGAATCCGAATCCTCGTCCAGACCCAGCACGTCAATCTTGGTCTCGCCGGGCATCACCAGGCCCAGGTCCTCGGTCGCCGCGTCCTTAATGCCCTCCTCCGAGAGCAGTTTGTCGACGCTTTTCTGCAAGTCGTCGTTGTACTGCCGGCGAATCTCGACCTGCTTGGCCAAGATATCGCTCGAGCGCTTGGCAACGTAGAGGTCGCGCACGGGAAAGTACAGGCTCACGAGCACCAGGACGACGACAATGCCAATAAACAGCCCGCGCTGGGGTCCATGGGTAAAGTCGTAGATCGCCTTGACCACCGCGTTGTCGTTGGCGTAGCGCATAAAGTCCGAACCGGAGAGACGGCTCGAGGGCCTGGTCGACTTTTCGTGTGTTTGAGCCGAGGGACGCTGAGCATGCATCGGGCGCGCCGAACGTGGCGGGCGGTCCGTCGGCATATTCATTTGAGCACGGGGGCGTGAGGCGCTTGCCGGACGCTGTGCGCGGCGATCGACGCCGGCGTAGTCGGACCCGCCGAGCTGCACGGTACCCGTACGGCGAGGCGACGGCTCGCGCGAACCGGCGGAATAATACCTGTTGTCGTAAATCTGATCCATGTGCGCCTTGTGCGGTTGAGGTTTGTTTGCGCTAAGTCCTTCAGTTATAGCACGAGCGCCCGCACCGCCTTCGTCAGCCTTTGCTCGACATAAAAAAGGCGCTGAGCCGTATGGCCCAGCGCCCAATGGTGCTCAACAGTGCCCGGCGGAAGCGAGGCGAATCCGAGTCAGCCCCGCACACGCCGCTGCCTAGCGAATGTTGTAGAACGCAGACTTGCCGGCGTAGCGCGCGCTGCCCTCGAGCTCGTCCTCGATGCGGATGAGCTGGTTGTACTTGGCGATGCGGTCGCTGCGGCACGGGGCACCCGACTTGATCTGACCGGCGTTAACACCCACGACCAGGTCGGCGATCGTGGAGTCCTCGGTCTCGCCGGAACGGTGGCTCACGATGCAAGCGTAGCCGGCCTCCTTGGCAGTCTCGATAGCCTCGAGCGACTCGGTGAGCGTGCCGATCTGGTTGACCTTGACCAGGATCGCATTGGCGGCACCCAGCTCGATGCCCTTCTTAAGGCGCTCGGTGTTGGTGACGAACAGGTCGTCGCCTACGAGCTGCACCTTATTGCCAATGCGGCGGGTGAGCTCAACCCAGCCGTCCCAGTCCTCCTCGGCCATGCCGTCCTCGATGGAGACGATGGGGTACTTGTTCACGAGCGCCTCCCAGTAGTCCACCATCTCGTCGCTCGTCAGCTCGCGGCCCTCGCCGGCCAGCACGTACTTGCCGGTCTCGGCGTTGTAGAACTCCGTGGAAGCCGGATCCATGGCGAACAGGATGTCGGTACCCGGCTTGTAACCGGCCTTCTCGCAAGCTTCCACGATATAGGCCAGCGGCTCCTCGTTGGTCTTCAGGTTGGGAGCGAATCCGCCCTCGTCGCCCACGCCGCCACCAAGGCCCGCATCATGCAGCACCTTCTTCAGGGTGTGGTAGATCTCGGCGCACCAGCGCAGAGCCTCGGCGAAGGTGGGGGCGCCCACGGGCATGATCATGAACTCCTGGAAGTCCACGTTGTTGTCGGCATGCACGCCGCCGTTCAGGATGTTCATCATGGGCGTCGGCAGAAGATGCGCGTTCGCACCGCCCACGTACTTGTACAGCGGCAGCTCGGCGGCCTCCGCGGCAGCCTTGGCCACGGCCAAAGAAGCGCCCAGGATGGCGTTGGCGCCAAACGCGCCCTTGTTCTCCGTGCCGTCGGCCTCGATCATGGCGGCGTCCACCATGCGCTGATCCTCGGCCTCGAGGCCGATGAGCACGTCGGCGATCTCGTTGTTCACATGGGCCACGGCATCCAGCGTGCCCTTGCCCAAATAGCGGCTCTTGTCGCAGTCGCGCAGCTCCACGGCCTCGAAAGCGCCCGTGGAAGCGCCCGAAGGAACCGCCGCGCGGCCGAAGGCGCCGTCTTCCAGCACGACTTCCACTTCGACGGTGGGGTTGCCGCGAGAATCGAGAACCTCGCGCCCGTACACATCGATGATGACGCTCATGTAGTGCCTCCTTGAAGGTTGGTTGATGCTTCTAATCAGCGTTCACCATCATAGCACGAACGACGCAAGCGCAAGCGCCCCGCGCGGGTTCATTCCGCACGGGGCGCATAAAACAGGGGTCGCTGCCGGGCCCAATCGGGCACCGCAACCAACAAGGACGACGGCTCCCGCCCTCAGACAGAGCCCCAACAACGGCGCAGAGGCGGGTTAATGGATGCCCGGCCACACGGCACCCGTGGCGGGCACGGGCACGTCCCGGTTCTCGTCGGTGGTCGGAATGACGCCGAATTCCTTCAGAAGGCCGTAGATGTCGGTGTGCTCGATCTCCTTCAAGCCCTTCGACAGCAGCAGCTTCTCCAGCACGTTCATGTTCATGTCCGTTGCAGGCTTGCCGTCGCGCAGAAGCACCGTCGCGTTCAGCAGCACGCGCAGGTCGAATACGCTGCCCCACACCTCAGGCACGCCGCGGTCGATGTCGAGTAGCGTATATACCGCCTCCATGCCAGTGCGCATGGAGTACTCAGTGGTGAAAATAGTGTCGCGCGGCGTCTCGGCGAACTGGCCGATGAAGGCGAAGTTCACGGCGCCGTCGGGCACGACCTTGGGCCGGTCGGACTCCTTGCGGGGCTGGAAGAAGGCGTTGATATAGGGCATGAAGCAGGTGGTGGTATTGCAGGCATCGTGAGCCAGCGCGTCGATCCTCTCGACCGGTACGCCGATGTGGTACAGCCACTCGCGGCAGACCTCCTCGCCGGTGCAGTCCCGCATGGCCTTCTTCACATAGTTGCCGTCCCTGTCGGTGTTCAGCGAATACAGCCATACAAGCACCATGTTCTTATCCTGCGATTTGAACTGGGGCTGACGGTTGATGGTCCAGGACAGATACCAGTTGTCGGTGCTGTCCTTGACGGTGACGATACCGCCGGTGGTCACCTTGCCGGAGCGGGGATCACGCTTGCAGATATTCATGATGTGCTGAATGATCTCCTCGTTGGAGGTAGCCACCGTGGCGCTCATCCAGTTGGTGGCATCCACATCGGAGCAGAATTTATCCGGGTCACCGTATTCGCCGTGCTTCGCCTGCGCGGCAATGGCCTTCCACATATCCCATGACTCGCCGCAGCCGTTCTTCACGCCGGACAGGTCGGGTGCATGGGTCTGGTCGCCATAGCAGGAGGTGTCTGTGCAGCAGCCGTTGGTGATGAACACCAGATCGTCCTCGATCAGGTCAATGGTCTGCTCCTTGCCGTCCTTGACGTACACGATCTGCCGGGCAACCCTCTTGTCACCCTCGGTTTCGATGATGACGTTTTTGACATCCATGCCGTACTCGATGCGCACACCGTGGGACTCCAGATATTTCACCAGCGGCAGGATCATGCTCTCGTACTGGTTGTACTTGGTGAAGCGCAGGGCGCTGAAATCGGGCAGGCCGTCGATGTGGTGGACGTAACGGCACAGATACCGCTTCATTTCCAGCGCGCTGGACCAGCGCTGGAACGCAAACATCGTCTGCCAGTAGAGCCAGAAGTTGGTGCTCCAGAAGGATTCCGGCAGCACATCGGAGATCTTCTTGTCCTCCAGATCCTTTTCCGGGGTCATAAACAGCTTGGACAGCGCCATGGCGGAGTCCTTGTCCAGCTTGAACTGCTTGTCGGTGTGAGCATCCTCGCCGCGATTCACACTGGCGCGGCACAGGGAGTAGTTGGGATCGTGCTTGTTGAGCCAATAATATTCGTCCAGCACAGAGACGCCCGGTGTCTCGATGGAGGGCACATCGCGGAAGGTATCCCACATGACCTCGAAATGGTTGTCCATCTCACGGCCGCCCCGCATGAAGAAGCCCTTGGTGATGTCCTTGCGGCCGTCGCAGCTGCCGCCTGCCAGCTCCAGCTTTTCAAATACATGGATGTGCTCGCCCTTCATCTGTCCGTCACGGACCAGATAGAAAGCCGCCGTCAGGCCGGCGAGGCCGGTGCCGATGATATAGGCTGATTTTTTGTCCACATCCTTGGGCTTTTCGGGATGGGCAAAGGATTCGTAAGTGCCAGCAGAGTAATACATAACAAAACCTCCAGTTGTTTTTTTGTTTTCGATGGCTTTATTATAGCGTTTCCTGTCCGGCTTACAATAAACAGAAAAAACTCCGTGATAAAAGTCTTATCACGGAGCCGCAAAGTGTAAAAATTATAATCAGATTCGCAAAAATGATAAAATCAGAATTGGAAACGGGAGAGCGCCGCCGACACAGAGCCCTTGATGAGTCTGGCCAGTCTGTCCACGATCTGCTGCGGATCCTCCCGCATGTCGTCCTTGATCCAGTCCAGCATCAGGCCGATAAAAATGTACGAATAGACCTGGGCGATAAATTGCTTGTCCTCATCCCGGACCTTCATCTCACCAACTTCTTCATTGATCACATCCAGCAAAAGCTGGTCTACCAGCGGCTGCAGATATTTTTCAACCTGTTCTCCGTGGACGCAGCGGTAAACATTCAAAATAAAGGGCTTGTTATCCTGTACTGCCTCGAAGATCTGTAAAAATCCCTGCTGCCACGTCTCGTAGGTCTTTTTTTCATTCAGTGCTTTTTTGGCGTCTTCAAGGCAAGACCATTCCACAAGATCATAAATATCCTTGAAATGATAATAAAAGGTCATGCGGTTGATGCCGCAGTCGTCGGCAATGTCGTTGATGGTAATTTTGGTCAGCGGCTTTTTCAGCAGCAGATTCTTCAGCGACTGTTCCAAGGCCCGCTTTGTTACCTGCGACATAGCAGCTTGCTCCTTTCATGCTTGATCGGCCTCGCAGCATTGCCGCGCATCCGGCAAAGCGTAAATGCCCTGATAATGATAGCAGAATGTGTTGGGCTGATGCCTGCCCGTTTGACCGGCGTTGCTGCCGTGATCTTATCAAACGGAAATTCCCCCGGCATTGTCCGGAACGCGGCCATAATGAGTTTTTTGTATATAAGGCCATGCGCAGCTGTCCTAAGTGTGGGGGCAGTCCGTTTTCATCCTGTATTTTACAAGATTTGAGACAAAAATGCAAGCTCCGCCAGAAGGGAAATAGAGGTTCTCCATATA
>OGUM01002661.1_pt1 | contig 10011 bp, 6 predicted proteins | sample 1553631 | NCBI WGS metagenome assembly OGUM01 (sample SAMEA2580228, study PRJEB22360) | human gut metagenome | biome: human gut; feature: human-associated habitat; material: faeces | place: Denmark | collected 2008/2010 | reverse complement strand
CCAATTTATTCAGGACGCCCAACAAGACCCGTATATCTTCGAAATGAAGACCGGTCGTCGGCTCGTCCAACACGTAAAGCGTCTTGCCCGTATCTTTCTTGGCCAGTTCGGTCGCCAGTTTGACACGCTGGCTCTCACCGCCAGATAGAGTCGTGGAAGGTTGCCCCAACTTGATATAGCCCAGGCCTACATCCTGCAATACCTTCACTTTCGACAAGATCGAGGGAATATTCTCGAAAAACTCCACCGCCATATTGATCGTCATATCCAGAATATCCGCAATGGATTTCCCGCGAAAGCGGACTTCCAACGTTTCCCGGTTGTATCGCTTGCCATGACATTCTTCACAGGGAACCAGCACATCCGGCAGGAAATTCATCTCGATCGTCTTGTAACCGTTCCCTTTGCACGTCTCGCAACGTCCGCCGGAGACATTGAACGAGAAACGTCCGGGTTTGTAGCCACGCACTTTCGATTCAGGCAGATCCACAAACAGATTGCGTATATCCGAAAAGACACCGGTATAAGTAGCCGGATTACTTCTCGGCGAACGTCCGATCGGTGACTGGTCCACATTGACTATCTTATCCACATTGTCTATCCCTTCGATTGATTTGTAAGGCAACGGATCTTCCAGGGAACGATAGAAATGCTGGCTGAGAATCGGCTGCAAGGTCCGGTTGATCAAAGAAGACTTTCCGCTACCGGACACGCCCGTGACACAGATCAGCGTACCCAACGGGAACGTGACATCCACATTCCGCAGATTATTCCCGCTCGCCCCTTTTATCGTGATAAACTGTCCGTTTCCTTTCCGCCGCTCTTCCGGAACGGCAATCTCCGTCTTCCCGTTCAGGTAGGCCGAAGTAAGCGTGTCAGCTTTCAACATTTCTCCGGGAGTTCCGGCAAAAACAACTTCTCCTCCTAGACGACCAGCCTTCGGTCCCATATCGACCACATAGTCCGCATTCAACATCATGTCTTTGTCATGCTCGACCACGACAACAGAGTTGCCCGTATCGCGCAACTCTTTCAACGAGTTGATCAAACGAACGTTATCCCGCTGGTGCAACCCTATACTCGGTTCATCCAAGATATAAAGTACATTGACCAGCTGGCTACCGATCTGGGTCGCCAAACGGATGCGTTGACTCTCGCCCCCCGATAACGTCGCCGAAGCACGGTTCAACGCGAGATAGTCCAATCCGACATCTAACAGGAATTTCAGACGTGAACGGATCTCCTTCAAGATTTCGACAGCAATCTGCCTCTGCTTAGGATTCAACTGCTCCTCGACACCCTCCAACCACTCATACAATTCAGAGATATCCATTGCCGAAAGTTCGGCAATATTCTTTCCGGCTATCTTATAATGCAGCGCTTCCTTGTTCAACCGCTGCCCGTTACATTCCGGACAGGTAGCCATCCGTATAAACTGTCCCGCCCATTTCTGCGCGGAAGCGGAAGCCTCGCTCTCCTGCTGCATCAGGATATATTTGGCAACTCCTTCATACGACAGGAAATAATTGGAAGTACCCAGCGAATCGTTTTTTATTTGCAGGCGTTCGTCCGTCCCGTTCATGATCTCATCGATCGCTTCTTCCGGGATGTCTTTGATCGGGGTTTTCAGTGTTACGCCATATTTCTCGCAAATAGCTTCGATCTGCCAGAATATCAGTGAATTCTTATATTTTCCCAACGCCACGATACCGCCACTGTAGATACTGAGCGACGCATCGGGCACGATCTTGTTCATGTCCAACAAATTGACCTGTCCCAGTCCTTTACATTTCGGGCAAGCACCCTGCGGAGAGTTGAACGAAAAATTATGGGGAGCCGGTTCACTGTAAGACAAACCCGTCACCGGATCCATCAGCCGACGGCTGAAATGGCGCACTTCGTCCGTCTCGGCATCCAGCACGAGTACCAAGCCGTCACCCTGCTTCATAGCGACACGCAGGCTTTCTTTCAAACGACGTTCGTCCGATTCCGAAACGATCAGTTTATCGACCACAACCTCGATACTGTGCATCTTATACCGGTCGAGCTTCATGCCATGAAAGATCTCCTTCATCTCACCATCCACCCGGACATTCAGATAGCCTTTTTTCCGCATCTGTTCGAAAAGTTCCTTATAATGTCCCTTACGATTACGGACAAGCGGAGCGAGCAGGTAGGTCTTCTTCCCCTTATACTGGTTCATAATCAGTTCCAGCGTCTGCTCCTCGGTGTATTTCACCATCTTCTCGCCACTCAAATACGAATAAGCCTCTCCCGCCCTTGCATAAAGCAGACGGAAAAAGTCATAAACCTCGGTAGTCGTCCCCACTGTGGATCTCGGATTCTTGTTTGTTGTTTTCTGCTCGATTGAGATAACAGGGCTCAGACCAGTGATCTTATCCACATCCGGCCGTTCCATATTTCCCAAGAAGTTACGCGCATAAGCGGAGAACGTCTCCACATAACGGCGTTGCCCTTCCGCAAAAATCGTATCAAAAGCCAAAGACGATTTACCACTACCGCTCATACCGGTAATTACGGAGAGCTTGTTACGAGGTATGTCGACATCTATATTCTTCAAATTATGGACACGCGCGCCTAAAACGGAAATACGGCCGCCTTCCAATGCATTCTTATCCTTCATCATTTTTCAGTTTTCTTATTTCACCACCCAGGCCGGATTATGCACATAGGTGTTAGGCGTTTTATAATACATATCAGATTCTTTCGGGATCCGGATCATATATGTTTTTCCTGCCGTCAGCAATTTACGATCGCGCAACCAGGGATTGAAACGTTTCAGATCGGCATACGTGACACCGTTCTTCTTGGCGAAACCGGACAATTCCTGAATATCCGTCGAGACGGCAACGTTCTCGCATGCGATCGGTTTATACAAATCCTGCGCCCTCAGCACGAACCCATATTTATAAGGAGCTTCGAATATCTGCTTGATAGCCATGATACGATAGACATAGCGGGTAGTCTCTTCCACCAGCCAGAGATCGAACGAACTATCCGCATCCTGCTTGACAAGCTCTCCCGATATGCGTCCCATACCAGCGTTATAGGAAGATGCGACCATCGCCCAGTCTCCATATTTTTCATAGGCAGCTTTCAGATAACGGCAGGCAGCTTCGGTAGCCTTTGCCACGTCGCAACGTTCATCGACCGTAGGCGTTATCGTCAACCCGTACTGACGGGCCGTACCTTCCAACAATTGCCAAGTCCCCACTGCCCGTGCAGGCGATGAGACCCGTGGATCGAGATGGCTCTCGATCACCGCCAGATACTTGAAGTCGTCCGGAATGCCATTGGCTTTCAGGATCGGTTCGATTATCGGGAAATAGCGGTTTGCCCGCTTGATCAGCAACATGGTAGTAGAATGGAAATAGGTAAAGCTACTCAATTCCCGGTCAAAACCTTCATGCATATTATAACGCGTCAAATCGATATCTTTTCCGCAAAAAGAGACGGAAGAAGGAATATCAGGCGACATGGTCACCGATGAAACGACCGGACGTTGGTCTTTCACTTTTTCCGAATCACTCGAACCAATGGAGAGGCAGGCGGTCAGGCACACAGCACTACCCACCACAAAACCGACTATACTATTACTGTTCAATAATTTCATCATCAATCTTCTTGGGTCTAAGAATATTTATAGAACCTTTTTTATTATATTTAATACCATCCGATCCCACTGCATCTATCACATAAAAATAGACGCCGGGAGCGACATATTTCCCACCTTTTTTGCCATCCCACCCTTCAGCCGGATTAGTAGAATGGAACATCTGTACTCCCCATCGATTAAATATCCAACACTTATAGGTCACAAGTGATTTGTAGGCGACACGAAATTCATCATTAATACCGGGCGTCGTACCTGGCGAGAAAGCGTTCGGGATCTGCAATTCCGATTCTGCAATCTTGATTTCAATAGAATTGGAAACCGCCTCGCATTCTCCTGTCGCGTTGCTGACAGTCGCAACCGCCGTATAATCCCCTTTCTCCGTAAACGTATAGTCGATCTCCTCATCCCTATATTCCACCAGCGGATTCTCGATCCCGTTTTCCTGATCGCTCCTATATATTTTCCAAGTATACAGTGTCGCTACCGGATCATTGGCATACGCCCGAAAAGTGACCGTTGCCGGAGCGGAAATATATTCCCCATCTCCAGCTGTCATATTCTCCGCATTATCCATTATAAACGTCGTATCGACATGCACTTCGACGGCCACCGCCTGATAGGTATCCGAAGTGATTGATTTCTCTATTCCGAAATGTTTTGCAAACTGATCACCGGAAAGTGTGACTTCCGTATCGCACAACGGAATTGTTTCGTTATCGTTTATCTTTGTCGAATAAGGCCCTTCCGTCAGTGATCTTTGCACATTCTTGGGCGAAAAATAGTTGTTGTCTTCAGACCACTCCAATGTCTGATAAGCGACATTAAACTCCCGCTTCACCGTTATCCGATTTCCCGTCGGGGTATAATAATACATAACTGGGACAGTCGGAGAACCTTCCAGCCAAAAGCCGTCACAATTTCCTTTGACTGTAATGCTTTCGACATTAAAAGCGTATTTACTATAATCAATGATCCATACATACCAACCATTCAAACCGGAAGCCGGATCTTCCACATAATACCCGGCATCCTCCTCTATATTCCGGACAACGGATGTCTCCCCATTCTGTTCACACGGAACAGGTTCCCGGTCCAATGCCTTTTGCTTATATCGATACCATTGATGATTAGTAGACGAAGATGTATAGCTAATCTCCACATTATCCATTCCATACACCAAATAAACTCGTATACGATTTCCTGGATTCTCCAACAAATAAGGAACCCCATTTCCTCCTGTAACCGTATATTGCTGTGCCTGGATGGCCAACATCACAAACAAGAAACAAATCAATCCTCCCAGTTTCCTAATTTCCGTTCTTAGCATATACATAACCTAATTAGTTTACAAAATTACTATTTTATACGGATTTATACGGAGATAAATGCCTTTTTATTGTATTATCCAGACCTCAATCCTTTAAAAACCGTGGCTTTTTGTTCCATAAAAATACAAGGTTTTCCCTAAAAGTATCTATCTGTTTGAAAAGAAATTCTTCGTTTGAAAGGAAAATATCTGCCAATTTGGACAGCGACTGGCATTTAAAAAACATATCTGTTTCGAAAATACAAAAAAAGAGGAGATGCAATCAAGCATAACCTCTTTTCTTTTTTATCTTGATGAAAGATTATTTACACATATCGCGAATGATCTGAATCAGCTCGTCACCAATCTCTTCCGCTTCCTGCATCGTGTGAGCTTCGGAATAAATACGGATAATCGGTTCCGTATTGCTCTTACGCAGATGCACCCATTTTTCAGGGAAGTCGATCTTCACACCATCGATATCGGTGATATCATACTGGGCAAATTTCTCTTTTACTTTTGCCAAGATAGCATCTACATCGATATCTGGAGTCAGTTCTACTTTCTTCTTGGAAATGAAGTACGGAGGATAGGAAGCACGCAGTTCGCTTGTCTTCATCTGCTTCTTTGCCAGATGAGTCAGGAACAAGGCGATACCCACCAAAGCATCACGACCGTAATGGCTGGCCGGATAGATCACACCTCCATTGCCTTCGCCACCGATAATAGCATTAGTCGCTTTCATCTTCGTTACGACATTCACTTCGCCCACTGCTGCCACATTGTACTCGCAACCATGAGCACGGGTAACGTCACGCAGAGCACGGCTTGAGCTCAGGTTGCTGACCGTATTGCCCGGTGTATGACTCAAAACGTAGTCGCTGACAGCCACCAGTGTATATTCTTCTCCAAACATCTCCCCGTCTTCGCTGATAATAGCCAGACGGTCTACGTCCGGATCAACAACAAAACCGACATCGGCTTTGGCATGCTTCATCAGATCGGAGATCTCCGTCAGGTTTTCAGGGATCGGTTCCGGATTATGTGCAAAGTTACCGTGAGGAGCACAATGCAACTTGAAAATTTCCTTTACCCCCAAAGCTGAAAGCAATTCAGGAATAACAACACCGCCTACCGAGTTTACACAGTCGATAGCGACACGGAAATTAGCAGCTCTGATAGCCTCGACATCCACCAAATCCAGCTTCAACACACTCTCGATGTGCTTTTGATTGTAAGTATTATTAACATAGACTTTTCCTAAATTGTCGACATCAGCAAATACGAAACTTTCTTCAGCAGCAATCTTCAGCACCTCGGCACCTTCGGCAGCATTCAAGAATTCCCCCCGTTCGTTCAATAACTTCAGGGCATTCCATTGTTTCGGATTGTGGCTGGCAGTCAAAATGATACCGCCACAAGCTTCTTCCCAGGCAACAGCTAACTCGGTAGTCGGAGTAGTAGCCAGATCGATATCTACCACGTCAAAGCCCATTCCCGTAAGCGCACCGAGAACGACTTGTTTAACCATCGGACCAGAGATACGTGCATCACGACCTACCACGATCTTGTTTGTTGTCACCTTCGTGTTTTTCTTAATGAATGTAGCATAAGCAGCCACAAACTTAACAATAGCCAACGGATTGAGCCCGTCTTCCGGGTTCCCGCCTATTGTTCCACGGATACCAGAAATAGATTTAATCAGTGTCATTTAGTTAGATTTATTTTATAAAAGTATACTTCACTTTCTCAAAAAACACAGGTGTCCCTGAGCTTTGAAAATCACTGCTCATCAGTTTAAACGGAACGATCAGTTTGACAACCGCGCTGTCTCCCACGTAAGGAAGTCCGGCACCTAAACCTTCACAAATAAACATATCCCATGTATAAGAGTAATCAGGATTCAAAGAAGTATAATAACCATATCTGAACTCTACCGGATGTGTACCGTTTGAATTAGGACCGAGCAGGTCGACAGTACCGGTTCCCATGCTACTGTTTTCCATAAACATCCGGGCGATGAAACGGGAACGGATCGCCGTTTGTCCCAGTACCGCACGTTCACTGTTTCCTTTATTGACGATATTCAGATAAACACCATTATCCAACTCAACAAATTCATTTTCCTTAAAAATGCTGTCAGTCGGAAATTCTTCCAGAAAAACCAATCCACTATCCGCACGCAAACGATCAATAGCTTTCTCCTGGGCCTTCAACATATCAGTGTATGACTTTGTCTTGTCACACGACACCACCATTATGGCGGTACACATAATCAACAGGATATAAAAACCTCTCTTCATCTGTTACCTATTTATTGTAAATGAATGGCAAATGTATACAATCTCCGCCACATCTCAGTCATGTTTATCTAAATCTTCTGTTTTATTAGGATTAAATTCCTCCAGGCCTTTTTCAAATACGGCAACAGCATCGGCCAATGAGCCATAAAATTCTCCACCCGAAGCATTTTTATGTCCGCCGCCATTGAAATAGCGGCTTGCAAACTGGTTGCAGGGGAAATCACCGACAGACCGAAGCGAAATCTTCACATAATCCTTATCTTCGCGAATAAAGACACTGAAAGCCACATTTTCGATGCTCAACGGCAGATTGACAAATCCCTCCGTATCACCTGTCACATAATGGAAACGGTTCATCTCTTCCAGCGAAAGCGTGATCAGAGCGGCATGTTGCTCCGGATAAACTTTCATTTTTTCATACAGAACATATCCCATCATCCGTAAACGGCTTTCCGAATATACCTGGTTCACTTTCCGGTAGATCAAATCCTTATCGATACCTTTCTTGATCAGTTCGCTTATGATCGTATAAATTTCCGGCTTATTCGAATTGTAGGTAAACGAACCGGTATCCGTCATCATACCCGTATAAATACAAGCGGCACAATCTTTATTGATCAGGTCGAACATCCCCATACGACAGATGAAACGGAAAACCATTTCGCTCGTAGACGACATTTCAGGATATGACATCGTAACCCGGCAAAAATCAGCCGGATTCAGATGATGGTCGATCATCACTCTACGCCCCTCTGCCGCCACAACAGCCGGAGCCAATTTTTCGATACGCTTGGGTTCGTTGAAATCGAGGCAGAATAAGACATCCGCATCCCGGATCAGCTGTTCGGCAAAATCAGGATATTTCTCATGAATGACGATTTCTTTATGTCCTGGCATCCATTTATAGAATTGGGGAAAATCGTTAGGGACCACTACCGTCACGTTATCTTTTCCATAGGCTGTCAGAAAATGGTACAGTCCCAATGCGGAACCTATAGCATCCCCGTCAGGGGTAACATGTGTCACTATTACAAAACTTTCGCCTTTCTCGACGTACTTCTTGGCTTTCTGAATTTTCTCTTCGTGAATGATTTTCGTAATCATATATTCTCTTATTTTCAATGACAAAGGTACTACTTTTTTTAGATTCCACACTGCTTTAAATCCTCAATCACCCGGACAAGAAGTATAATTAACAACAAAAACAGAATGACGAGCAAATAACGCGAACGTCCGGTATGACCATACAACAGGATAGACAAAAGCATTCCATACGCCACCAGCATCGCAGGAAAATCGAACCGGAAGGAGAAAACCGCCCCCGGTACCTGGCTAAAAGCATCGACAACCCAAAGCAGGTCGTGCGCCAACCATTCCACCCCAACCTGCAACCAGCCATACCCAGGAATCCATTCAGGCAAAAACATGTAGACCAAACTTGCCGGTATCAACAAAGTCGCAAGAAACGTAAGCGGCAAGTTCGTCAACAAAAAGACAGTCGAAAACTGCCCGAAATAATACAGACATAAAAAAGTCGTGCCCGCCTGTGCCGACAGAGTAACCGTGACCCACCCCCACGGTGTCCTCAAAAACGGATTATGCACTTTTATCAACGCCTGCAACCGAGGTTGGAAATAAAGGATGGACAGCACGGCCAGATAACTCAGCTGGAAACCTATGTCGAATAAGTACAAGGGTTCATAAACCAACATGCAAAAAGCGGAAGCCGCCAATATATTATAACGCTCCGCCCTCCTATCCAACACTCCGCCCGTCAGATACATTGTAAGCATCAACGCTGCCCTCACAGAAGAGACCGCCAAGCCCGTTATCGCAGCAAATCCCCACAATAGCACAAGCAGCGAGATGTAGCGAATCCACCGGCAACATCCATTCCTGGGGAGAAAAGAAAAAAGAAAAGATAAAAAGCCACAGACGATTGCCACATGAAAGCCGCTTACGGCCAGGATATGTGCTACCCCCGTAGCCGAAAAACGGTTCCGCACCTCCCGGCTCATAGCTTGCCGGTAACCGACAGTAATAGTGGCCAGTACAGATTTTTCTTCATCGGTCAGATTTAGTTTTGCGATCGGCTCCAATAATCGTTGCTGTTCTTCCCGCGCCCAACGGGAAAGAAGGGAAGCCGGATGTTCCGACAAGGCCTCAAACTGCGAATAAGCAGTCTTTTGTATCGAAAGGAAAAGCAACAGAGACAAGAAAACCACTCCCCACAGCCAACGGGTTTCATAACAAAAATGCTCCTGCCCTCTCAAGACAAGACCGGCTGTGGTAAGGATAATAACAGGGAGCAATAGTAATACCCAGGAATAAGTACAACACGAAAAAACGGTCTGTAGCATAATCCCCGCAATCCAGACAAGCAGCGGACGGGCAAAGGGACGGATCTGTAATTCTTTTATCATAATGTAAGGTTTTGAAATGGTTGGTTTAAGGCTTGATCGGTATTGCACAAAGGACGTCATTCCGTAGGGGGCAGTGCTCTGCTCTGGCCATTGCATCCAATAAAGGTACGATTTCTGATTGGGAGGAGTAGAACCCCGCCCCTACGAGTCGACATTATAATTCTTTCAATTCTCGGATCGTCTTCAACGGATCAGGGGAACGGAAAACAAAACTACCGGCAACCAGCACGTCCGCCCCCACCTCAAGCAAAGGTTTCGCCGTCTGCATATTGACACCGCCATCGACTTCGATCAAGGTATTCAACCCTTTTGCCAGGATCATATCTTTCAGACGAGCTGTTT
>OGUM01002646.1_pt1 | contig 10069 bp, 9 predicted proteins | sample 1553631 | NCBI WGS metagenome assembly OGUM01 (sample SAMEA2580228, study PRJEB22360) | human gut metagenome | biome: human gut; feature: human-associated habitat; material: faeces | place: Denmark | collected 2008/2010 | reverse complement strand
GCGCCTGCCGCACGGCTCGACACTCGACGTACCGTTGTGCGCCTTCGTGTCGTGCCGCACGGAATTCGCGCACGTCCTCGTCACGGCAGGAGTGTGGTGGGCGACGACGCGCCTGCCGCACAAATCTTAAAACATTGAGGGGCTGTTCCAAACTATTGGAACAGCCCCTCAACGGCTATTGGTTCAGCGCAGCCAACACACCATCATCACGCGTTCAGCGCTTTGAAACCGATGTCGTGACGGTAGAACATGCCCTTGGTGTCGAGCTTGTCGATGATCGCGTAGACCTTGTCCTGCGCGGCCTTGATGTCCGCAGCGGAGGACTCGACCAGCAGCACGCGACCGGAGTTGGCCACGAGACCATGCTCGCCACGTGCGACGCCCGCATAGTAGACATGGGAATCGTCATCTACCGTGATCTCAGGAATCGCGGCACCCTTGACCACGTTGGTCGGGTAACCTTCGGAAGCGATCACCACGCCAAGAGTGGCATTGTCCTCATCCCACGTGAATTCCGGGGTTTCGCCGTTGAGAATGGCGCTGATGCCGGCACCGAGATCGGACGTGAGCTTCGGCAGCACCACTTCGGTCTCTGGATCGCCGAAACGCGCGTTGAACTCAATGACCTTCGGGCCGTCCGGGGTCAGCATCAGACCGAAGTACAAACAGCCCTTAAACGGTCTGCCCTCTGCCTGCATCGCTTTGACGGTCGGCAGGAAAATGGTTTTCATACACTCGTCCGCAATTTCGTTCGTGTAATACGGGTTCGGGCTGATGGTACCCATGCCGCCGGTGTTCAGGCCCTTGTCGCCGTCCAGTGCACGCTTGTGGTCTTTAGAGGACACCATCGGGCGCAGCGTCTTGCCGTCCGTAAATGCCAACACGGAAACCTCCGGGCCGGTCAGGAATTCCTCCACAACAACGTTGTTGCCGGAAGCGCCGAACACCTTGTCTTCCATGATGGTGTGCACGGCATCCTTCGCCTCGTCAAAGTTTTGCGCGATGATAACACCCTTGCCGAGCGCCAAGCCGTCTGCCTTAATGACAACCGGGAACTTGCCGCGCTTTTCCACGTACTCTACGACCTCTTTCGGGTCGGAGAACACCGCATAATCCGCCGTCGGAATACCGTATTTCTTCATCAGATTTTTCGAGAACACCTTGCTGCTCTCGATGATGGCCGCATTCGCGCGCGGTCCGAATGCACGGATACCCTCTTTTTCGAGCGCATCTACCATACCGGCCGCAAGCGGGTCATCCGGCGCAACAAACACAAGGTCAACTGCGTTTTTCTTCGCGAAATCCACAACGCCGTCAATGTCCATCGCGTTAATGGCCACGCACTCGGCGTCCGCCGCAATGCCGCCGTTGCCCGGTGCGCACCACAGCTTTTCCGTTTTAGGGCTCTCTTTCAGCTTGCGGATGATTGCATGCTCACGTCCGCCGCTGCCGATAACCAGAATATTCATAATAAAAGCACCTCGCCTTTCGGATCAATGGTGGAACAGACGGATGCCCGTGAATGCCATGGCAATGCCATACTTGTTGCACGTATCGATGACGTTGTCGTCGCGGATAGAGCCGCCCGGCTGCGCAATAAATTCTACGCCGCTCTTGTGTGCGCGCTCAATGTTGTCGCCGAATGGGAAGAACGCGTCGCTGCCCACGGAAACGCCCTTAAACGTCGCAAGCCAAGCCGCTTTCTCCTCACGGGTGAACACCTCCGGCTTCTCCGTGAAAAACTGCTGCCAAACACCGTCGCGCAGCACGTCGTCATGCTCCTCACTGATGTACACGTCAATGGTGTTGTCGCGGTCAGGACGGCGGATGCCCTCCTTAAACGGCAGATTCAGCACCTTTTCATGCTGACGCAGATACCAGATGTCCGCCTTGTTGCCCGCAAGACGCGTGCAGTGGATGCGGCTCTGCTGGCCGGCGCCGATGCCGATGGCCTGTCCGTCCTTCGCATAGCAGACGGAGTTCGACTGCGTGTATTTCAGCGTGATGAGGGAGAGCACTAAGTCAAGCTTTGCGTCCTCCGGAATCTCTTTGTTTTCCGTCACAAGATTTGTCAGCATGTCCGCGTCGATTTTCAGTTCGTTTCTGCCCTGCTCAAACGTGATGCCGAAAACATCCTTGTGCTCAATCGGCTCCGGCTTGTAATCCGGGTCAATCTCGACGACATTGTACGTGCCCTTACGCTTTGTCTTTAAAATTGAGAGCGCTTCGTCCGTGTAGCCCGGTGCAATGATGCCGTCGGAAACTTCACGTGCCAACAGCGTTGCGGTTTCCTTATCGCATACGTCGGAAAGCGCTGCCCAGTCACCGTAGGAGGACATTCTGTCTGCGCCGCGGGCTCTTGCATACGCCGTCGCGATGGGAGAAAGCTCCAGATCGTCCACAAAATAAATCTTTTTCAGCGTGTCGCTCATCGGCTTTGCCACAGCTGCGCCCGCCGGGCTCACGTGCTTAAAGGAAGCCGCCGCCGGCATGCCGGTTGCCGCTTTCAGCTCTTTTACAAGCTGCCAGGAGTTGAACGCATCCAAAAGATTGATATAGCCCGGTCTGCCGTTCAAAACGCGAATCGGCAGGTCGCGACCGTCGTTCGTAAAAATTTTCGCCGGCTTCTGGTTCGGGTTGCAGCCGTATTTCAGTTCCAGTTCTTTCATAGTTTCCCCTCCGAAAAATCACTTATTCTTGTTGACGATGCGGGTCTCCATCTTGCCCGTCTTCAAATTGATGAAGCGCGTGAACAAGGAGACTTTGTTGTCTTCGTTCAGGTTCGTCCACAGGTCATTCGTAAACGTGTCGATGTCGCCCTCAATCTTCACCGGCTTCGGCTCGCCCTCAAAGGACGGGATACGCGGTGCGCCGTCACACTTATACGTGTGGATGAAGTGACCGAGGCCGTCCACCGGCGTATAGTCGAAGAAAAAGCTCTGCGGCGCATCCGGGTTGCCCTCGCAGCTCTTCAAAATGGAAAGCTTATAGGTAAAGTCGCCGTCCTTCAGCTTTACAAGGCCGGAAATTCTCGGCGTAAAGTTCGGGGCGTCCGGCTCAAACTTGCGGGTCTTCAACGCTTTTTTGAAGCTCTTGCCCGCCTTGAGGTATGTAAACACGGTATCCGTCTGGTCTCCGTTCGTCACAATGGTCTTGTTTGCCAAAACGCGCACCGGCGCATAAATGACAAGGGACGGGTCAGAAAGCTTTGCGGGATCAAACGCTTCCGTGCGGATGCCGTCGCCCTGCTCCACAAACACGCGGTTGCGGGAGTTCACGCTGCGGCCCATAATGAAATACGCGATGACCGCATGCACGCCGTCCGCGCTTTTGCCGATGACGATGCCGCGGCCCGGGTATGCGTTGCCTGCAAGTTCCTTTTTAATATCCAGAATTTCCATGTATCCGTTTCCTTTCTATGTAAAGGGATAAATTATTCTTTAATCGTAACGATAGAGCCGTTCACGGAAAGCTTACCCGCGCAGAACAAAGACACTGCCTGCGGCAGAATCTTCCACTCCGCCTGCTCCATAATGCGGCGCTGCAGCGTCTCGGGCGTGTCGCCCTGCTCCACCGGCACCGCTTTCTGCAAGATGATCGGGCCGCCGTCGCACACCTCGTTTACAAAGTGTACTGTCGCGCCGGAGACCTTCACGCCGCGTGCCAAAGCCGCCTCGTGCACGTGCAGACCGTAATAGCCCTTGCCGCAGAACGACGGAATGAGCGCCGGGTGCACGTTGATGATCTTATTTTCAAACGCCTTCGTGAACTTCTCGTTCGTAATGGTCATAAAGCCCGCCAGAACAATTAAGTCCGTGTGCTTTTCTTTCAGCAAGTTTTCGAGCGCTTCGCTGTACGCGTCCACGTTTTCATAGTCGCTGCGCGCCAGCACAATGCCCTCAATGCCCGCGTTTTTCGCACGCTCCAAGGCATAAACGCCCGGCTTGCTCGCCACAACCACGGAAATTTTGCCGTTTTCGATTTTGCCGGCTTTCTCCGCGTCGATCAGCGCCTGCAAATTCGTTCCGCCGCCGGAAACGAGGACTGCGATGTTCAGCACAGGATGACCCCCTCGTCGCCCTCAACCACTTCACCGATGACGAACGCCTTTTCGCCCGCATCATTCAGCGCCTTAATGGCCGCGTCCACCGTCTCCTTGGAGACCGCCATGCACATGCCGACACCCATGTTGAACGTGTTGAACATGTCGCGCTCCGGAATGTTGCCCGTCTTCGCGATGAGGTCGAAGATCGGCAGCACCGGCACTGCGGAACGGTCCACCTTAGCGGTGAGGCCCTTCTTCATCATACGCGGAATGTTCTCGTAGAAGCCGCCGCCCGTAATGTGGGAGATTGCCTTCACGTCTGCCGCTTCAATGGCCGCCAGCGCAGGCTTTACATACAGGCGCGTCGGGGTCAGAAGTGCCTCGCCCAACGTACAGCCGAGTTCTTCGTAGTACGTTTCAAGCTTTTCTTTATTCAGACCGAACACCTTTCTCACCAGAGAGAAGCCGTTCGAATGTACGCCGGAGGATGCCACGCCAACAAGCACGTCGCCCGCCTGCAGCTTGGAGCCGTCAATGATCTTATCCTTATCTACAATGCCCACCGTAAAGCCCGCGAGGTCATAGTCGTCCTCCGGCATCACGCCCGGGTGCTCTGCGGTCTCGCCGCCGATGAGCGCGCAGCCGGACTGCACGCAGCCCTCCGCAACACCCTTTACGATCTCTGCAATCTTCTCCGGCACGTTCTTGCCGCAGGCGATGTAATCGAGGAAAAAGAGCGGTTTTGCGCCGCAGCATACGACGTCGTTCACGCACATGGCAACGCAGTCAATGCCGATGGTGTCATGCTTATCGAGCAGCATGGCCGCCACGAGCTTCGTGCCCACGCCGTCTGTGCCGGAAACAAACACAGGTTCTTTCATACCGGTCATGTCCGGCTGGAAAAGACCGCCGAAACCGCCGATGCCGGAAACCACGCCCGGAATGCTTGTACGCTTTACGTGCTCTTTCATCAGCTCTACGGACTTGTAGCCTGCGGTAACGTCAACGCCCGCTGCCTTGTAGCTATCGCTGTAACTTTTCATTCTTTAACTTCTCTCTTTCTTTAAATTATCTATAAAATGAATTACATGAATTTCTCTGTCCAGTTGCCGTTTCTGAACACCGGGATAACCTCGCCGTCCGGCGTGATGCCGTCAATGTTCATCGTCGCGTCGCCCACCATGAAGTCCACATGGATGACGGAATCGTTCACGCCCTTGTCGTGAATCTCATCAAGCGTATACTTGTCGTAATCCTTGATGACATTCGGGAAGCCCAAGCCAAGCGCAATGTGGCAGGAAGCGTTCTCGTCAAACAGCGTGTTGTAGAACAGAATGCCGAGGTTCGAGATGGGAGAGTCGTTCGGAATAAGCGCCAGCTCGCCGATCTGCGCCGCGCCCTCGTCCATCGCAATCATGTGCTCCAAAAGCTCCTGGTTCTTTTCCGCCTTGCAGGAGACCGCGCGGCCGTTTTTAAACGTAATGGAGAAGTTTTCAATCAAATTGCCTTGGTAAGACAGCGGCATCGTAGAAACAACTGTACCCTCTGCCTTGCCCTTCATCGGGGAGGTGAAAATCTCTTCGGTCGGCATATTCGGGTTGAAGAATGTACCGTCCAGCAGCGTTTCGCCGCCGCCCATCCACTGTGCGTCCGGGATCAGGCCGCAGGTGAAATCGGTGCCGTTCTCGCTAAAATAGTGCAGGCTCTCAAAGTGACATGCGTTCAGCTTCTCATAGCGTGCTTTGAGGGAAGCGTTGTGTGCTTTCCACGCTTCAACCGGGTCGTTATCCTTAGAAACACGCACCGTCTGAAGGATTGCGTCCCACAGCTTCTTCACCGCCACGCTCGTGCGGTCGTTCGGGAACACCTTCTTCGCCCACTTTGCACTCGGCACGGCGACAATCGTCCACTGGTACTTGTTTTCCATCGCGTCGCGGTACGGCTTTCTCACCTTCATACGGGCAAGGTTCGCCTTCTGCATTTTCTCAACGTTCACGCCCTTCAGGCCGTCCGGGTCGTCAGAGTCGATCCAAATGCGCACCGGCAGCTCGTCAAGCTCATACTGCATACGCGCCTTTTCCCACTCCTGCGTAGCGGAAAGCACCTTTACGCTTTCTTTCTTATAGCGCATCTTGTCAAGGTCCTGGTTCGTCCAGCGGATGTCCACCCACTTCGCACCGGCGCGGTAGGCTTCCTCCGCCACCATCAGTGCGATCTCAGACTGCGCCGTATCCGCCAAGATTACAGCGCCCTGACCCTTTTTGATGTTCACGCCCATCTGAACGATGAGCTTTGCGTACTTTCGCAAAATCGATTTTGTCATCGTTTATCCCTCCCGAATTATAGCTCGGCAACTTTCTGCTGCAAGGCTTCGTTCTTTTTCGCAACACCCTGCTCCATATCCACCTTCATCTGGTGCAGCTGCTTTGCGATGCTCTCGTCGGAAAGCGCCAGCATCTGCGCCGCCAAAATCGCAGCATTGTCCGCGCCGTCAATCGCCACCGTCGCCACCGGAATGCCGGAGGGCATCTGCACGGTTGCAAGCAGTGCGTCAAGGCCGTCAAGCGTGGAAGACTTCACCGGAATGCCGATGACCGGCAGCGTCGTGTGCGCAGCCAGCACGCCCGCAAGATGCGCAGCCTTGCCCGCCGCCGCAATGATAACTCCAAAGCCGTCCTTTTCCGCGTTCTTAGAGAATTCCGCCGCGGCCTCCGGCGTGCGGTGTGCGCTCATCACGCGCGCCTCCACCGGGATGCCGAACTGCTTCAATCTGCGAATCGCCGGGGAAACCACCGGAAAATCACTGTCACTGCCCATGATCACTGCAACTTTTTTGCTCATTGAAAATCACCGATCCTTTCAAGTTTTGCGGCGTAAAAGAAAGCACCGCGAAAAAAAGAAAATAGGCTGTGCTCAAAAAACACAACCTATGCTTCTAAAATTGACCGCAAAACGCCCATGCAGATACAGTAAAAATGCACATCAGTTCAGCCATATCGCACCTCCGGCACTTGCAGCCTTGAATTTTCTGTCCTTAGTCTGTCTCAAGCGACTGATAAATCAATCCATTAAGCAGACCTTTAAGGCAGCAATGTATAACGTTGGTGCACAAGCTGCGCCGTCAGATTTTTCGTCAGGCTGCACGGAACACCCACAGGCAGGCTGACGCCCGGCAAGGGGGGTACGGTCGGCATGGCGGAAAAATGCAAGCCAATTGCGTGCCAAGCCGTAGGCGTACTTTATACGTTGTTGCCTTTATCATTTTACGGGATTTAACGCGTTTTTTCAATAGTTTTTGCCGTTTTTAGAAAAAAATCCAAAATTCTCCCCTGCTCGTGGACATGCGTTGTATACCTCGATATGTCCCCTTTCTCCGCTTCCGTCTCACCATATATCAAATACATAGCAGCACACCTTGAAATGCAAAAAGCGTTTTCTGCGCGCCTCCGCACTTTATTTTCCTCATGTCCGACAAAAAAGGACGGCTGAAAAGCCGCCCTTCAAAGGACTCCTAATTGGGACCCTTGCAGCTAAGCTGTTCACCGGACAGTTTAACCTATTGCTCGCCGCCAACTCTATTTTACTCCTTCGGCGTTTCCGTCGCAAAAATCTCCTTCGCGCTTGCGGCTAAGCCTGCCATACCCTGAATCTCGGACGGAATGATAATCTTCGTCGCCTTGCCGTCCGCTACTTTCTCAAGCGCTTCAAAGCTCTTCAAGGTCAGCACAGCTTTATTCGGATCGGCTTCGTTGAGAAGCTTAATGGAATCCGCCAACGCACGTTGCACGGAGAGGATTGCCTCCGCTTCACCCTGTGCTTCTCTGATTTTCGTCTCACGCACAGCCTCCGCACGCAGGACGGCAGATTCCTTCTGGCCTTCCGCAATGAGGATGGCGCTGCGTTTTTCGCCCTCTGCGTCCAAAATCTTCGCACGGCGCTCGCGCTCCGCCTTCATCTGCTTCTCCATCGAATCCTGAATTTCCTTCGGCGGAATGATGTTTTTCAGCTCCACGCGGTTGACCTTAATGCCCCACGCATCGGTCGCTTCATCCAGAATGACGCGAATTTTCGAGTTGATAACATCGCGCGAGGTCAGCGTGTGGTCAAGCTCCATCTCACCGATGATGTTTCTCAGCGTCGTTGCGGAAAGGTTCTCAATCGCGGAGATCGGGCGCTCCACGCCGTAAGCATACAGCTTCGAGTCCGTGATCTGGAAATACACCACCGTGTCGATCTGCATCGTGACGTTATCCTTCGTGATAACGGGCTGCGGCGGGAAATCGATGACCTGCTCTTTCAGCGAGACCTTCTTCGCAATGCGGTCGATAAACGGAATTTTCAAATGCAGGCCCGTGCTCCACGTGGCGTGGTACGCGCCGAGTCTTTCAATGACGAATGCGTGTGCCTGCGGCACCACCTTAATGTTCGCCGCAAGCAGTGCGATGACAAGAGCGATGAGAACGATAATGCCCACAACGCCCCAGTTGATGTACAGTTCAAAATCCATGTTTTTACCTCCAGTTTCAATTTAAGATACAGTCGGTGTCACGATAAGCTTTACGCCCTCAATACGCACCACCTGCACCTTTGTGCCTTTTTGAATACGGACATTTTCTGTGCTGCGTGCTGCCCAGTCGTTGCCGAGCACTTCCACGCGCCCATGCGCCGCAAGGTTATCGATATCCTCCGTCACAACGGCGGTCTGCCCCACCACGCGGTCGGCGTTCGTGTGCGTTTCCTTGTTTTGCAGGAACTTTTTCACGAGCGGACGCGTTGCCAAAAGCAGAACGAGCGTCACCACAGCGGCAATCATCACTTGCAGCCAAACCGGCGCGCCGCACAGCTGCGCGATCATGCCGGCGATGCCGCCGCCCACAAACCAGATGGAAATAAGCTGCGCGCTCATGCCCTCCAGTATTGCAGCAATCACAATGACCGCCACCCAGATCATGGTTTCCAAAATCATTCCCCCTTTCTCAAAGCGGAAGCCGCATACACGCGCCCGACCCGTTCAGGCGCCCGCACTCCCTATCCTCATCATATCGGATTTTCATAAAATATGCAAGAGGTTTTCTTCCCCGGAAAAATATTTTACACAGATTATAAAATACCGCGCCCGATTCTGCCGAGCGCGGCTTCAATATTCTTATCGATTCACATGCTCCATGCTGAGCTTCACGCGCAGCCCGTCGCCTGTGTTCTGTACGGAAACTTCAATATAATCGCCGTCGTCGCTCATGCGGTCGTTTTTACCCACAAGGCTGAACCGGAACTGCACGCCGCTGCCGCTTTCGCCGCCCGCCACGTCTTTCAAATACGTTTCAAGCTGCGCCGCGTCATACGTTTCTTTCGTCTTTTCCGCCTGCGTGTAGCGCGTCACGGCATACGGGTCGTTAAACTGCGCCGTGAATTTCTCCACAAACGCTTTAATTTCTGCCGTGCCCGCATCGCTGTTTTCAAACGTCTTCTGCGCTTCCGCATAGCCGAACACACCCGCACCACCGTAGTTTGTGGCAAAATTCGTTTCCATCGTTTGCCCGCCCCACGCGTAGTCCAGCGTGTAGCCGTAGTCGCCGGCCTTTTGGTCGTCCTTCAGTCCCAGCGCCTTCACGGCTTCATCCGCAGACTTTCCGAAGCATCCGAGCAGCGCTTCATTCACCGCCGCGTCCGATGTCTTTCCTCCGCCGGAAGACCCGCCGTTTCCGCCCGCGCAGCCCGTAAAAAGCAGCGCCGCAAGCAGCAGACACAACACCAAGCTGACATACTTTTTCATACGATCACCTTTCCTTTTTTCGGCTTAAAAAACCGCCGTACCAAGGCTTTTTGAACGTACCGAAATCGTACCCGCCTCGGTATTGTTAAATATTTATCTACTGTAATAGTATCAAAACCGTACCGCATTGTCAATCGGCGGAATCCCATATTTCATCGCACAAACTTGTGTTTTCCTACAAAAATCCCCCGCACAGGAAATTGAACCGCACCAGATTATGCGGACAGCACTAAAAGCCCCCATGTAGGATA
>OGUM01002636.1_pt1 | contig 10109 bp, 7 predicted proteins | sample 1553631 | NCBI WGS metagenome assembly OGUM01 (sample SAMEA2580228, study PRJEB22360) | human gut metagenome | biome: human gut; feature: human-associated habitat; material: faeces | place: Denmark | collected 2008/2010 | reverse complement strand
GGCGGAAGAAATAGAGAGACAGGAAAAGAAACTACAGGAGACTGAAAAACGAATGTTGCAGCTGGCCGGTAAAATCCACGAAATGCGGGTGAGTATGGAGGGGAAGTTGTGTGCGACTATGAAAAAACTACTGGTCGGACTGGGAATCAAACATGCCGAGTTTCAGGTCGGGATCACGGCGGTAGATGAGTTTACCCGGACAGGACGGGATGAAGTAAAGTTTTTGTTTTCGGCCAATAAGAACCAACAGCCGGGAGAAATTGCCCGGGTTGCTTCCGGAGGAGAAATTTCCAGGGTAATGCTGGCATTGAAATATGTACTTTCCGGAGCAAAACAATTACCGGTGATTATTCTGGATGAAATAGATACCGGATTGTCCGGGGAAGTAGCCCACCGGATGTCGTTGATTATGCGCGAGATGGCCGGGCGGATGCAGGTGATCAGTATTTCCCATCTGCCTCAGATCGCGGCTGCCGGCAATTGTCATTTTAAAGTATATAAAGAAGATCGCGGTGAAACGACGATCTCCAGAATCAGGAAATTGACACCAGAGGAACGGGTACAGGAGATTGCCGGTATGATCAGCGGGCAGGAAATTACACCGGCAGCCATAGAAACAGCTAAAATTCTGCTCTCGGCAAAAGCAGGCAATTGAGCTTCGGAAATTTTTTGTATTTTTGCAGGCCGGTTCTGAACGTATTTTATATGTTCGGAGTTTACTATTTATGAAGAATATCGTAAATAGGAAGATTATTCATTAAAATAAAAAGAATGGCTTACAATTTATTAAAAGGAAAGAAGGGAATTATTTTCGGTGCCCTGAATGAGATGTCTATTGCCTGGCAAGTGGCGGAGAAATGTATAGAAGAAGGGGCTGAAATCGTATTGACGAATACTCCGCTATCGATTCGGATGGGAGATATACAGGATTTTGCGGCGAAACATCAGATCCCGCTCATTCCGGCGGATGCTACGAGCGTGGAGGATTTGACCCATCTTTTTCAGGAATCGATGACACATTTCGGTGGGAAGGTGGATTTTATCTTACATTCGATCGGTATGTCTTTGAATGTAAGAAAAAAACGTCCTTATGACGATCTGGATTACGATTTTTTGCAAAAGACGTTGGATATATCTGCAATTTCTTTCCATAAAGTGCTGCAAACGGCCAAAAAACTGGACGCCATCAATGAGTGGGGATCGGTGGTCGCTTTGTCTTATGTGGCAGCTCAGCGTACGATGTTCGAATACAACGACATGGCCGATGCAAAAGCTATGCTGGAATCGATAGCCCGTAGCTTCGGATATATTTATGGACGGGAAAAACGCATCCGGGTGAATACGATTTCCCAGTCACCGACAATGACTACAGCGGGGAGCGGAATCAAAGGTTTCGATTCGCTGGTAGACTTTGCCGACCGGATGTCGCCCCTTGGAAATGCTACCGCAGAAGAATGTGCCAATTATTGCGTTTGCCTGTTTTCCGACCTTACCCGGAAGATTACGATGCAGAATCTTTACCACGATGGAGGATTTTCGAGTATGGGTATGAGTTATAGGGCTATGCACCAGTATAATAAGAGTTTTGATAACGAAGATAAAAAATAGGGGAACTTTTTGCAGTTTGTCTTAAAAAAGGGTAATTTTCCGTCTTCAATTTAAAAATCCGGAATATGTATTTATTCTTTGACACAGAGACGACAGGATTACCTAAACGGTGGAATGCACCTGTAACAGACTTGGAAAATTGGCCCAGATTAGTACAATTGGCCTGGATCATGTACGATGACCGGGGAAACATGCTCGAGAGCCGGGATGTCATAGTGAAGCCCGAAGGATTTACTATTCCTCCGGAAGCTTCGCGGGTGCATGGGATCACGACTTTGGTGGCACGTGAAAAGGGGGTACCTTTACAAGAGGTGATGGAGCAATTTGCCCGAAAGATCGATGAAGCGACAGCTTTGGTTGGGCATAATATCAGCTTCGACGAATGTATTGTCGGGGCTGAATTCGAGCGTTTGCGAATGATGACGACTCTGTTCCTGAAGCCGAAATATTGTACGATGAACTTTCTACAGATTATTGTAAGCTTCCCGGGAAAAAAGGATTCAAATCTCCCCGGTTGGCGGAATTACACCAAGTATTGTTCGGCAGTGATTTTGCCAATGCACATAATGCATTGGCAGATGTGGAGGCTACAGCCCGTTGCTTTTGGGAACTGAAAAATAGAAAAGTCATCAAGTAGACTGAACCGGAAAAATGAAGCGGTCAGTAAAAGGGAGATAGAGGTTGAATTATTGATTATGGCAAAAAAATCGGATTTTAATACGAGTAGAAGCGTAAAAGATTTGCAGGCGGAATATGGGAAAATGCCCCCACAGGCCGTCGATTTGGAAGAAGCAGTGTTAGGTGCTCTGATGCTGGAAAGGGATGCTTTTTCTATCGTCGGGGATTTATTGGAACCGGATGCTTTTTATAAGGATGCGCATCAAAAGATATTCCGGGCCATTCATAAGTTGTTCCTGAACGACGACCCGGTGGATTTGCTCACGGTGAGCGAGGCATTGAAGCAAAGTGGGGAGCTGGAACAGGTCGGGGGGTATTATTATTTGTCCCAGCTGACGACCCGGGTGGCTTCGGCCGCTCACATCGAATTCCATGCAAAGATCATTGTTCAGAAATATTTGCAGCGTAAACTGATCGGGGTCTGTACAGAATTGCAGGAAATGGCCTATGATGAAGCGACTGATGTTTCTGATTTGATGGATAAGGCTCAGAAAGCTGAATTCGATATTGCCGACGGTAATATTAAAAAAGATACGGCCGAGATAGCTCCGATCATCGACGAAGCGATAAAAGGTATTCAGGCTGCTGCCGAAAAGCCGGACGGGATCAGTGGACTTCCTTCGGGCTTTAATGCTTTGGATGCGGTGACTTCCGGTTGGCAGCCTTCGGATTTGGTGATCATTGCCGCCCGTCCTGCTATGGGTAAGACGGCTTTTGTGCTTTCTATGGCCCGGAATATGGCGGTGAAACACCACCAGGCTGTCGCTATTTTCTCTTTGGAAATGTCGGCCGTGCAGTTGGTGAATCGTTTGATCGCCAGTGAGACCGAATTGAGTGCCGAGAAATTGAAAACAGGACGTCTCACCGACGAAGAATGGCAGCAATTGCACAGCCGGATCAAGGCTTTGGTGGAGGCTCCCATCCTGGTGGACGATACCCCGGCTTTGTCTATCTTCGAATTGCGGGCCAAATGCCGGCGATTGAAACAGAAATATGGAATAAGGATTTAATGGATCGACTGTCGGCAATTGATGACTGCCGGTGCCGATATGCGGGGAAACCGGGAACAGGAAGTGAGTTTGATTTCAAGGCAGCTGAAAATTATTGCCAAGGAATTGAGTATTCCTGTTATGGCTTTGTCCCAATTGAACCGTGGGGTAGAATCCCGGCCGGATAAAAAACCGATGTTGTCTGACCTGCGCGAATCCGGATCTATTGAGCAGGATGCGGATATGGTTATGTTTATCCATCGTCCTGAAAAATATGGGATAACCGTCGATAATGAAGGAAACTCTCTGTTGGGGATTGCGACGATTATTATTGCCAAGCACCGTAGTGGTGCTGTCGGCGAGGTGAATTTGCGTTTCCGGGCCGAATTGACACAATTCTGTGACCTTGATACGACTTCGCCTTTTGCTTCGAGTACTTCGACCGGAGAGATCGTTACCCAAACGTTCAGTTCGAAGATGAACGATGAACCTGTGCCTGCTTTGGATCAGGGATTCGAAGGTATGAGGGATAGTTTCGATAATAATGCTCCTTTTTAAATCGGATCATGAAGAGGCTGCTGCTTATCGGTTGTTTTTGCCTGATGGGATGGATCAGTCTGGCGAATCATATTCTGATTCCGATGGATAATACACAGAGTAATCATTTGAAAGCTTATGGAGTTGTTTATCATGCGCTGAAAAAAGGATTGGAAGTGCAGTGGTTGCTCAATTACCGGGGAGGAAGTTTTATACTGCCTTTGGATGCGGACGGACGAACGGAATGTCTGTTGAAAGGAGTGGGCTTCGAAGTGATTCCTCCGGCAAGGCTGAATGCTATCCTGGCTGAAATAGCTTCACCAGAGGTAAATGTAGATGCGGTTAGACTGGAGAAAGCGCCGAAGATTGCCGTTTACTCCCCGAAGGAAAAGAAACCCTGGGACGATGCGGTGACTTTGGCTTTAACCTATGCAGAAATTCCTTATGATGTCGTTTATGATTCGGAAATACTGGACGGATGTCTGAAAGAGTACGATTGGTTGCACCTGCATCATGAAGATTTTACAGGGCAGATGGGAAAATTCTACCGGAATTATCGGCATATGGATTGGTATAAAGCCGAAGAAACAACTAATAAACAAACGGCCCGTAAATATGGTTTTTCAAAAATTTCCGAATTGAAAAAAGCGGTTGTCCGGACGATCCGCGATTATGTGTCTGCCGGAGGGTTTATGTTTGCGATGTGTTCGGCTACCGATACTTTCGATATTGCTTTGGCTGCGATGGAGGTAGATATTTGTGATGTCATGTTCGACGGTGATCCGGTAGAGCCCGGCGCACAGGAAAAGCTCGATTATTCGAAGACATTTGCCTTCAAAGATTTTAAATTGCAATTGAATCCGAATATTTATGAATACTCGGATATCGATGTCACAGACACCCGAAAAGTAACCGAACGGGATGATTATTTCCTGTTGTTTGAATTTTCTGCCAAGTGGGATCCTGTGCCGACGATGTTGTGCCAAAATCATATGAACCTGATTAAAGGGTTTATGGGACAGACTACCGCATATAACCGGAAACTGATCAAATCGAATGTCCTGATTATGGGAGAAAATAAGGCCGCCGGAGAAGTCAGGTATATCCATGGGGAATACGGGAAAGGTACGTGGTCATTTTTGGGCGGACATGATCCCGAAGATTATCAACACTTTGTAGGTGATCCTGTAACCGAATTGGATTTACATCGACAGTCTGCCGGATATCGGTTGATTTTGAATAATATATTGTTTCCCGCTGCCCGTAAAAAACAACATAAGACGTAAGAGCGGGTAACCGTTTAAGAAATAACGAGATGATGAAAGCAAAATTGATTTTTTTATTGAAGTATTACTTGTTTTGGGTCGTTATATCCATTGTGGCAAAAATCATGTTTTTATTCTATCAATGGTCCGATACGACTCATTTGTCCGCTGCTGACTTTTGGCATATTTTAGCCGGAGGAATCCGTTTGGATTTATCTTTGAGCGGTTATATCCTGATGCTTTCTTCAGTAATCCTGATTTGTTCGGTCTTCGTCGGGGAAAAGATTATCCGGGCCGTATTTGCCGGTTTGACGCTGTCGTTACTTCTCTTTTTTTGGGGAGTTGTTGTGGTTGATCTGGAGTTATTTAAGAATTGGGGATTCCACATCGATACGACTCCGCTGATGTATCTGAAAACCCCGAAAGAAGCGATGGCTTCTACGCCTTTGTGGCTGAACTTATGTCTTACCTTGCTTATGCTGGGATGTGTCGTTTTATCCTTTTGGGTATTCCGTCGTTATGTTTTGAAAGGGTTGCGATATAAAAGGGGAAATTATTGGGGGATTCCCGTATTTCTGCTGATCGGTGGTGCTATGATTTTACCGGTAAGAGGGGGAGTGAACCTGGCTCCGTTGAATAGTAGTGCTGTGTTTTATCATGCTGAGAATATGTATGCCAATCAGGCTGCTGTAAATGCGGTTTGGAATTTTATTTACGAGCTGATGCATATGAAAAATCTGGATAAAAAATATAATTATTTACCGGAACAGGAGGTGGCACAAGTGGTAGATAGCCTGATGCATACAGGAACCGATTATCCTCGTTTGCTGAAAACAGAACGTCCGAATATCGTATTTTTACTTTTGGAGAGTTTTACGGCGAATGCAGTCGAAGTTTTAGGGGGGATTCCCGGAGTGACGCCGAATTTGAATCAGCTGGCCAAAGAGGGAGTACTGTTTACGAATATTTATGCTACGGGGTCGCGTTCCGACCGCGGAATGGTCGCTGCAATCAGTGCCGTTCCTTCACATCCTGCCGTTGCTATGATCAAGTATCCCAATAAAATCATGGAACGTCCGAGGTTTCCGAAAGATCTCGAAGAAGCCGGGTATTCGACCCGTTATTATTATGCCGGGGATATCGATTTCGGTAGTTTCCGTTCTTTAGTCACCATGAGCTTTCAGGGGATGGTGACCGAAGATGACTTTTCCGGTGAAGCTATGGCCAATCGTTTCAAATGGGGGGTACACGATCAATATATGTTCGAACGACTTTATGAGGATATTGCCAAGGCCCGGCAACCTTTCATGTACATGGCTTTTAATATGAGCAGCCACGAACCTTTCAATGTCCCCGGTGAAGTTGCGATACCCGGCGACGACACAGAGCATAAATTCCTCAACGCCATTCATTATAGCGATGCTTGTATCGGAGAATTTATCCGGAAATGTAAAGCTTCGGGAATATGGGATAATACGCTTTTCATCCTGATGGCAGACCATGGGACACGTCATATCCGGCATGTGGATCCTTCTACTCCGGCAGCTTATCACATCCCCCTGATATTGTCAGGAGGGGCATTGAATGTGCAGGATACCGTGGTGACGACCATCGGGTCACAAACGGATATGGTGGCTACGGTTTTGGCTCAATTGGGCATGGATCATTCCGGATACAAGTTCAGCCGTAATTTATTGGCCGATCAGGTGATTCCTTTTGCTTTTTTTTCTTATCCCAATGGAGCCGGTGTTGTGACTGAAAAAGGGTCTACTTATTTCAGTTTACAGAGCCAGACTTTTGTCGAGAAAGACAGTGTAAAAGAAGATGGCCGCTTGCTGAAAGCCTATCTGCAAGCGATCAATGAGGATTTTAACCGCCAGTAGATCATTTGCTTCCCGGAATCCCTTTGTATTTGATCGCCAGTAAGGTGAGGTCGTCCGATTGATTGCCCTGACCGATGTGGCTATGGATATCTTCGAGAAGTGCCTGAATGATAAAAGCAGGTGTTTTCACTGTTTGTGCTTCCACACATCTGATCATTTTATCCTGACCGTAGAACTGTCCCGACTGATTTTCCGTATCGGTGATGCCATCGGTATAAAATAACAAGGTTGTATTTTTATTGAAAGTATAGATATGTTCTGAAAATTCATGTTCCTCGAGTACACCGATCGGAACATCGGGGTATTTATTCAGAAAACTGGTCTGTCCATTGTGATGTATGATCAATGGATAAGGATGACCGGCATTGGTAAATGTCATGATTCCGGTATTGATATCTATAATCCCGATAAAGATCGTGGTGTATATATCGTCGTCGGCATCGTCACACATATGTTTGTTGATCAGATTGCAGATTTGTGCTGTAGAAGTGTTATTGCTGGCGATATAGCGGAATAGTTTACTGATGGAGGCCATGTATAAGGCGGCCGGAGTGCCTTTGCCCGCTACATCTCCGATGGCAAAGTAAAGTTGGTTGCCCAGCTGAAAATATTCGTAAAAGTCTCCGCCTACTTCACGGCATTGCCGTAAGTCTGCTGCCAATTCGATATTAGGAGGAAGAAGGATAGGGCGGGGAAGAAAACGTTGTTGAATACGGCGAGCCAGACGCATCTCAGAATTGTACTGTTCTTTCTCGGCCGTAGTGATTTTCAGCCGTTCTATATAGTTCACCAGGTTTTGTTGCAGATAATGAAAAGAATCGTATAAGTCATAAATTTCTTTACAAGATTTCGGGATAGGAAGTACGATATCGAACTGTCCTTCCGCAACACGACGGGTGGAATAAGCCAACTCGAGTAAAGGAGAGGATAAACGCTTGACAATGTTAACGATACCGATAAACAGGCAGAGTAATCCCAACCCCATAGAAAGGAATAACATGAAATAAAGTTTACCGGATGAATATAAGATCTCGTTATAGGGACAGATGATACCTATTTGCCAATCCATAGGAGAAAAAGGGGTGTAATAGAGGTAGTGTTTTTGTTTGTCCAATTCCACGGTGGTCGCACACGTTTCCCCTCTCGATATACTCCGGTGGATAAAGCTGGCTTTGGGACCTGTGAGGTGGCTGATCAGATTTTGTTTCCCACTCGGCGATGGAGCCGGATGAGCAATGTAATTTCCTTCCCGATCGACGACAAATAAATTTCCGGATCTGAACAACTTATAGCTGCCGATCAGAGCATTCAGATTCTTCAAGGGAAAGTCTACTTTCAAAATACCACAGGGCTGATGCTGGCTGTTGTGGATCAGATGGCATAAAGCGATGGTCTTGCAGTGGTTTACTTCGGAATAAATCCAATATCCGTTATTGGGTGCCGACTTGATGATTTTAGCTGAGTCCGGATGACAATAGTTGCAACAAGGATCGGGTTGAGTGAAATGGATTTTCTCATCTGCTGTACGGTAAGCATTGATATGAATGAAATCGGCTACTTCCGGATTTTTCAGATCGTAATGGACCGAACTTCCGATGAGTGTCTTATAACTTCTCAGAATTCGGATGGGGAAATCAGGGATATTTTTATAATTCAGTTCTCCCTGCATATCGGTTACATTTTGCGGAATGCTTTCGATTCTTGCAATTTCACGTTCGAAGATGATCAAGGCATTATTGGCGATTGCTTTTGCCTGGCTGTAAGCATTGTTGTTGATAAATTGTTCCAGTGAATTGACCAGAGCCAGAGAGATTAAGAAAAATACGACGAATAAAACAAGGATTAAGTAAATAATCAATTGTTTTGAAAAACTGATGTTCTGACTTATTTTCATAGATGATAAAGAGGCACTTAGGGAGAAGTTAGCTAGCGGTTTGGGTGCAGGATGAATTCGGTGATCACAGGTCTCAAACCGATTCTACCGGGAAACCCAAGATAACCTTGTCCGCGACTGACATATAAATATTGATTTTGATGCCGGTATAATCCGTCGTATTCCGGATAAATATATTGTGCCGGACTCCATTCGTTTTTTCCGATCTTGATTCCGAATTGCATAGCATGGGTATGACCGGAAAGGGTCAGGGCTATCCGGGGTACTTGTAATACTTCACCTCTCCAGTGTGACGGGTCATGGGATAAAAGGATGATGCAAGCTTGCCCGGGGAGAGAATCTATAGCGACATCCAATTTCCCGTAACGGGGAAAAGGGGGATTGCCCCAATTCTCGACCCCCACAAGCCAAAGCGTGTCCCTGCCTTCGACGATGGGAATACGGTCATTGTTCAACATATGAAATCCCATCGACTTCATATTTTCAAAAAATTGGTTCAGGTTGTTCCGTTTGTCCGTTTCAGTAGGCCAACGGGTATAATCGCCGTAATCATGATTCCCGGTAATGGCATATTTACCGTAAGAAGCTTTCATTTCTTGAAATAGAGTGATCCAGGGGGACATTTCTGCTGCGAAATTATTGACCATATCTCCTGTAAATACAATGATGTCCGGTTGTAAACGATTGACTTCCCCGACTAATTTCCGCATACCGGGGTAACTTTCTCCGAAACTTCCCAAGTGGATATCCGAAAGTTGTACAATCTTGAAATGATCGAATTCGGCCGGCAAATTTTCCAAAGTCAGATTTACGGTTTCAATTTTATAATTATAACGCCCTAGAGTAAGACTATATAGTAGAATCAGGAAAAGTGCTCCTGCCAGGATACCCGAAAATAAACGGATCAGTTTGGATATCCTCTGACAACATCTCCGTAATAACAGACCGATTCCGTTGAAAACGGTATAAATGAGTTTCGGTGTATAGAATAAAAATAACAGACCGATCAGTTTTTCTATCCAAAAATAACTGTCGGGACCTTTTAAGCGGGATACGCTGTACTGAAAAAGAATTAAGGTACAGATGAAAAAGAGAGTATGTAATCCATATAATAGAATTTGCCACTTTTTATTCAAATATTGTTTCAATTGAATCCAGAATATGGTATCTGTCAATAGAATAAAAATGAGGCCTGCTATAAATATTAAATTACTACTCCGCATATAATTTTTAAATTATAATATCATAAATATGA
>OGUM01002633.1_pt1 | contig 10123 bp, 10 predicted proteins | sample 1553631 | NCBI WGS metagenome assembly OGUM01 (sample SAMEA2580228, study PRJEB22360) | human gut metagenome | biome: human gut; feature: human-associated habitat; material: faeces | place: Denmark | collected 2008/2010 | reverse complement strand
GACGGCGGTGGGCGAGGGAGCGTGCACCATCACGGCGGTGCTGGTGCAGAACGAGGAGCACTACGGCACCTATGCCGTGACGGTGGCAGAGAGCGTAAGCGGCGTACACTGGCAGACGGATCCGGTGGAGAGACTGGAAGCCTACGGCAAGACCGTGCTGACGGCCGTATACACCGAGAACGGCGCGGAGACCGGAGACGCGGTGGAATGGACCTTCACCGGGGCGGCGGAGGACAGCTACACCGCAGAGGTGGACGGCAGCACCGCCACCGTGTACTGCTGGGGCGGGAGCGTAAAGCCTTTGACGGTTACGGCAACCTGCAAGGGCAAGAGCGTGAGCACGGACATCATACTGGAGGGGTGGTAAGAACGATGGCAAAGCCGATATGTGAGCACGCCTACCGGAAGGTAGGGGAGATCATCATACGGTGCAGGAGGCAGACGGGAGAGCACGACTTCTGCTGCTACCAGTACCACTGCCCGGACAGCGGACGGTACGAAAACGCGGCGCAGTGGCGGAACTGCTCACTGCGCTGCAGAGGGGAAAAGTAAATACGTGAGGGACTTTCCATTATGAATCTGAAAGGAGCAGGAGAGATGGAAAACAGCATTAAGGAGCGCAAGCCCATTACCATGAAGGAGGTATTCGCCAAGGCCAACGCTTATGTGCCGCTGATGGAGAAGGCGGCCATCGTGAGCCACTGCGCGGAGAGGTGCATCGACCGGGTGGTGGTGGATACCGGGGAGCGCTTCCGGGGCGATGTGCCGCCCATGTACCGGGAGAACGGACAGCGGAAACGGCGCTACCTGATGGGCATACTGGCACGGGCGTATCTGCGGCTGGACTTCGACGGCTGCGAGGAGGACAAGTGGCTGATGAGCGCCGACGACTACGATCTGGTGGGCGGCGTGCAGCTGGTCAACCAGATAGACCGGATGAAGAAGCAGAGCGACGCCCTGCGGGACAAGGCGTATGACCTGCTGGCGGATTACCGGGACCTGGAGAAGATGCTGAACACGGAGATCAACGCCAATCTGGCGGTGATGAACGATGTGGTGGCGCGGATGGCCATGAGCAGCGCAGCGGCCATGACGCCGGAGAGCATGAAGGAGCTGGTGGAGCTGGCGGAGCAGGTGCAAAAGGGCACAAAGTGATATTCAAAACGCAACGAAAGTAAAAGTTGCAAAAATATCAAAAACGCAACGAAAAATATAATGTTTCATGTGAAACAATTAGGAAAACGGAAAGCGGGGTGAGGGCGTGAACACAGATTTCGACAGCCCCTACTATCCATTTGAGCGCGTGGAAACCGGTTACGGCACCTTTAAGGGTACGGAGAAGATACCGAAAAAGATCGTGAACTACCTGCTGGACCTGCCGGACAGGAACGGGTACACGCCCGTGGACGACAACGCAAGACCCCGGGTGCGGCTGATGAAGTACATCTGCTGCGACGGGGCGAACCCACTGGCCCAGCCCCTGCCCACGGCGGAGGAAAAGCTGAGCATTGTGTTTGACGGTGAGTCGCCGGCAGTGGACACGGAGGAGCAGAAGGCAAAGCACCCCAAGGGGTACAGGCTATTCCCGCTGGAATACTGGGGACAGGCGCAGAGCATGGCGCAGACGGTGGTAAAGGTGTACATCGGGCGGGTGATCCCAAAGACACCCTTTACGGCGGCGGTAGGAATATACTTCGACATACTGTGCAACTACGGACACGAGACCACCACACGGACGGACGATTACTCCCGCAGCTATGACATGGAGCAGTGCATCATTGAGGCACTGAACGGCGTGAACATAGGCGGAGCCGGGGTGATGACCTTTGACAGAGGAGCGCACGCGGACAACGGGTCCCACGCCATATACGACCAGGGCATGAACGTGGGACGGCGCGTACACATGAGCCTTGCTTGGGCGGACAGCGACGAAGAAAGCGTCGTGACCACATTCTGAAAGAACGGAGGACGGCGCAGATGGATGAAGTGACTTTTGACCACCGGCTGACGGAGGTGGAACAGCGGAGCAAAAGCAACACGCACCGCATAAACGAGCTGGCAGAGGAGCAGAAAGCCCTGAACGAACTGGCGACCTCGGTGGCGCTGATGACCCGGGAACAGAAGAATATGCGGGATGACCTGTCGGAGGTCAAGAAGGACGTAAAGAGCCTGACGAACCTGCCGGCGAAGCGGTGGAACGACGTGGTGGAAAAACTGGTGTGGCTGGTACTGGGCGGCGCGGTGACGGCGCTGCTGGTACAGGCGGGGATCCATTTATAAGAAAACTGCATAATCAATAAGGAGTATAGAAATTATGAATAGAGTAATTTTCTATAAGACAGCAACGTGTCCGTACTGCGGAAAGCTGGCTACGTTTGCTATGGATGAAAAATGGAAAAAAGTTTGCCGGTGCATGGTGCTGGAACCGGGAAATGAAGTCAAGGCTATTATCGTAAAGGTGTTTCGTGAGGGAGGAAAAGAGCTGATATGCCGATCTCACAGAGCATAGAAAGGGCCTGCCGCAGGTACGAGGAAGTACAGGCGGAGGGGCTGACGCTGTACCCCATCCTTGTGGAGGAGATGGAGACATTCGAGTTGGCGCGACCGGGCATTGACATCGTGCAGCAGAGCCTCCCTGTGGCGTATGCTGTGATGCCGCTGCTGGCGGCCTACTACAAGATGGAGTACGACGCGATGGGGCGCGGAGAGGAGACAGTGGGGCTGCTGTCAAGGGCGCTTTTGATGCTGGCGCTCTCCCTGCGGCTGGGGAGAGGAAAGCCGTTGGACGAGCGCTTGAAGGCGTTTCGCTGCAAGGTGGACACGAAAGACTCCAGCCGGTTGACGGCGGTGGAGTTCGTGCTGCACGGAGAGGAGCTGTGGCGCATTACGCCGGTGCAGTTCCAGTACCTGCGGGAGATCATCGCCGCGCAGAACGGCATAGAGCTGACGCCCCCGGAGGCCAACCCGGAGTTGGTGGAGGCGCAGCGGGAGCTGGCGGAGATGAACGGCGGCGCACGCTTGAGCGGCGACCTATGGGAACGGGTGGCGACGGTGGCCGCGCTGGAACACGCGGAGGAGACAGAAATAGAGTCGTGGCCACTGCTGAAGCTGCAGACGAAAGCAAAAACGTGGCAGCGGATATTGGGGTACATGACCTGCACCATCGCGGAGGCGAGAGGAACACAGTGGAAACGGGGCAACCCGTGGCCGAGCCTGTTTTATGACCGGGTGAGCGACGGCAACACGGCGCTGCGGCCCGTGGAGGAAGCGACACGTGGCATGGGACAGGCATAGAGAAGGGAATAGGCCCTGCAAGCGGGCAGGGCGGAACGCCAAGTGGGGCGAAGCCAACGGGAAACCGGGGCTTTGCCTCCATTTTTTATATCAAAAAGGAGTGAAAGCGGAATGATTACTTTTACCGATCCGAGACTGTATACCCGCGGCATCTGCGCCGCGCAGTTCGCCGACATGGAAACGGGTCAGGTCCTGCTGAGCAGCAACAAGTTCCAGGAGGGCAACATCACCGTGACGGTGAACGCGGATCCCCTGCGTGCCGGATTGAATAACGGCATTGCCACCATCATCGAGAGCGACCCGGACATCCAGGTGAACTTCACCCAGGCCAACTTCGACCTGCGGACGAAGATGGCGGGCGTGGGCGGCGCTGTGACCTACAACGCTGTGGCCCCGGTGTGCCAGGTGGTGACGGCGAACAGCACCGTGCTGAAGGTGGACGTGACCGACGGCGCCCCCGTGGCACAGTACGCGATGGCGAAGCCCTATGCCTATGTGCAGGAGACCAAGAAGGCGTCCGGCATCCAGCAGGGCGGCATCGCCTATGAGATCGCGGCGGACGGCACCATCAGCGGCTTTACCGCGGTAAGCGGCACCGAGTACAAGGTGTGGTACTTCGTGAACAAGCTCAGCGCCATGTGCGGCAAGCTGACCACCGGCATGAACGGCAAAGTGGGACTCTTCACCGCACAGATGGCGGTGTACGGCAACGTGAACGCCAAGACCAACGAGGGCACCCGCCAGGGCTGGCTGTACATCAACGTACCGCTGAAGCTGCAGGCGGACACCGCCACCGTGACCGGAAGCCAGAGCAACTACGACACCACGCAGATCGTGGGGCGCGCACTGAGCACGGATGAGAGCGTGATCTCTGACAAGTGCGAGGACTGCGCCGGCGGCACCCTGGGCTGGTACGTGTACGTGCCGGACAACGGCGCGGAGGTGGTGACGGGCATCGTGACCGCCATCGGCGGCGTTATCAACGTCCCCGTCAGCGGCACGGTGCAGGTGAAGCCCCAGGCGGTGCTGGAGAACGGCCAGCTGGCGGTGCTGGATCCTGCCAAGTGCGCCTACAGCCTGAACGGCGCACCAAGCGGCACCACCGTGAACGCAAGCGGACTGATCTCCGCAGGGGCCACTGCTGGCGACTGCGACATGACCGTGACCTTTGTGTATGAGGATACGACCTACACCGACCAGTGCGCTGTGAGCGTGAAGGAAGCCTGACGACAACAAAAAATCCCCTCCCCTGCCGCAAGGCGGGGGAGGGGGCAGACGCGAGCGCGCTGAAGCAAGACAGCGCATTGGCGTATGTGAGAGAGGGGAGGCGCGGGACATGGCGAAGCTGGTGGGACAGTTCAGCGGGTTTGAACAGGACATGGCCGCGCTGGAAAAGCAGGTGAAGGATGCCTTTCGCGCATCGCGCCCCGCACTGGCGGAGGAAATGCGGCAGTGCTTGCGGGAGCACGTGGTAGAGGACGTATACGACAAGCTGGTGCCGGAGGAGTATGTGCGCCGGCGCGGCACGAAGGGATTGGCGGACATGAACGCCAGCGCCACGGTGTATTCGGATGAGCGGGACGGCGGCATGAACCTGACGCTGCTGTATCACCCCAGCGGCGCAACGGACGGCAACGGAGAACCCATAAACCCCCATGTGGACGGGGACGACCTGGTGAACCGAATCGAGAAAAACGACCCCGCGTACAACTGGGGCAGACGGCCAAAGAACAGACCCTTTTTCCGCAACTTCGTGGAGGAGATGCTGGACGGCAGGGCGGAAGAAACACTGGTGCGGGCCATGAACGGAGCGGACCCCACGCTGGGAATGGCGGCGGACATGGGCGTGATACGGGAAGAGGACGATTGGGATTAATCTTCCGGGTCTGCGTAGCGCCAGTGGTAGCCGTAGGCCACATTCCGCTTACCACGGCACACGGAACCAATATGGCAGTGATTTTTCAGCCCAAGGAACTCCGCCGCCTCGGCGGCACACTCGAAAACCTGACCAGTTTCAACCAACACAACGCGGGGCGCACGCTTCCGCGCAGCACGAGAATCCCCGGCACACATTTTGGCTCTTTCCGCAGGGTCCTGCCAACGGGCAAGAGATTTCTGCCTGATAGTTTCCCGGTACTCATCATTTAACCACTCCGAACGTTTGGCAGAAATTTTCGCCCGATATTCTTCAGACTGCCAGTTCTTTTTAGAACTTTCAGATAACAGAACGCGGGTAGATGGGCGTTGCAGAGCAGCGGCAATAGCAGCGTAGCGTTTAGCTTTCTTCTCGGGGTCACGAGCGCCGTCCTGCATACGGCGTAAGGATTCATCGCGGAAAGCAGGGTCGTTCCAATTCCGCTGACCAGCGGCGGACAATTTGGCTCGGTATTCGGGAGTAGTCATAGTCTCGTGCATACGAGCCAAGCGAAACTCGCGGTGAACAGGGTCTGCCCAATACGCCTTAGTAATTTCTGATTTGGATTGTACTGCGCTTTCGGGCATCGAAAACCCCCGGCAACCGCCGCCCCCTACGGTGCGGTTATAGCCGTTACGATATGAGTCTTTTCTATTGATCCACTCAATTTCCTTTTGATCAAGTTCTTCCACAGGGCACTCTTCAAGGACTACCCATTCAAAGGCATCGGCACCGTACTTCCTCCATGCGCGAAGCAAGTGGATGGAATCACGAGCGCCCCGCGAAAGCAAACTCCGGTGAGCGTTCCAACGCATACGGATGTTTGCTGCCTGACCCACATACCACTTGTCATTGACAAGGTTGTGGATGCCATAGATGCCGCTGCTCATAGCTTTTCCTCGTGGTAAGCCCACCCCAGATACTTCCCGGAACGGGAGTAGATGGCATAGGCGTTCGGCGGGATGGCCACACCGGGAGGCGGAGGGCCACGGCGGCCGGCGGGTGTGGGACGTTCAGGAGATGAATTGGCGTCTGTGTGCATACCGGCAGCCACCGCGGGATCACCGCCAGACAAGGCCATGCTTTCAAAGAAATCCATGAGATCACCCCTTTGCGCCAACGGCTTTTTTCAGCAGGAAGATGATGAGGTTAGACAGGGAACGACCCTCCTTAGCGGCGCGGAGTTCCAATTTCTCCCGTAGGTCAGAGGGGATGCGGAACGTGTAAGACTCGGTTTTATCAGACATAAAAATCACTTCCTTTCACCTAAGATTATACCACAAACGGAAAGACAATGCAAGACAAAACGGAGGTAGTGTATGGCGATTTTTAAGGTAACGGCAAAGCCCGACTTTACTGAACTGAAAAGCGCGATCTCCGGGCTGGAGTCTACCCCCATAAAGATCGACATAGACACTACGCCGGTCATAGCGAAGATAAAGGCCACGTCGCAGAACCTTTCCAAGATGACGCAGACCTTCGATGGTGGCGGACAGCTGACGGGAGCTGTGCAGCAGTACAACAGCAAACTGGGAGAAACGGTCCAGGTCACGCGGCGGCTGAACAAGGAGACCGGCAACCTGGAAGTTACGCAGGAGAAAGTCACCCAAAACTACGAAAAAGTGGCGAAAGCCGCTGAACGCGCCGCCCAGATACAGGCAAAAGCGCAGGCGGCGGCGCAGAAAGCGCAGGATGCCGAAGCAAACCGAGCCGCAGCGGAAGCACAGAAAATACAGAACGTCCTCGGATCGCTGGGGACCAACATCGGGACGTTCAGCGGCAATGTAGCGGAGGCCAAGGAGTGGATAGCGTCGCTGGATGGGATGTCTGGGGCGACGGTAAAGGCGACCGGCAACGTGCGGAACGCGGCGGGTGTATTCCAGACCTATTCTGCGGCGGTAGACGGAGCCAAAGGCACGACTGACAACTTCACCTTTGCCATCAATGAGAGCACCGGCGAAGTGTACAAACTGGCTAACGGCGCGGTGGATGCGGCGAAGAAAAACTCGCTGCTGGGCGACAGTATTGGCAGAGCCCTGCTGAAAATGGCCGCGTGGCAGATATTCGGCGACCTGATCTCCAAGGTCATCGGTTCGTTCCGTGATGCGCTGAACACCCTCAAGGACGTTGATACGGAAATGGTCAACGTGCAGAAGGTAACGGACTATTCCAGCGCTCAGATGCAGGCGCTGGAGGAAAACGCCTACGCGCTGGCCAGCGCCTATGGCAGAACAGCGGACGAAATAACCGCCATGTATACCACCTTCGCTCGTGCGGGTTATCTGGATGACCAGTTGGACAGCATGACCGAACTGGGAACGCTGCTGGCGAACATCGGTGATATTTCGCAGGACACCGCATCGAAGTTCCTGCTGGCGGTAGACGCGGCGTGGAAACTGAACGGTAGCGAGAGCGAACTGATGACCGTCATGGACGGCCTGAACGAGATCACCAACAAAAACGCCGTGGACATGGAAGCGCTGACCAGCGGTATCACTGTGGCGGGCAGCGTGTTTGCGGAAGCCGGTGAGTCCGTGCAGACGTTCTCTGCACTGGTGGGCGCAGGTGTTGCGGCCACGCAGCGCAGCGGCTCGGAGATCTCCCGCGGTCTGCGTACCATCGTGATGAACATTCGCCAGATCAAGGGCGAGACCGAGGACGGAGAACTGATAGACGGAGAGAGCATCGCAAAGGCGTCCAATGCCCTGCGAGAGTACGCCGGTATCAGCACGATGGCGAACGGGCAGCTCCGCGAGTCCTCTGCGGTGTTGAGTGACCTTGCAGGGAAGTGGGACACGCTGGACACGGTGGCGCAGTCGGCGATAGCCGAGGCGCTGGCTGGAAAGCGACAGGCCAACATTCTGACCGCCCTGATGGGCAACTGGGACACTGTTGAAAAAATGATGCAGGACTACGCCGACGGCGCGGGTTCTGCGTTGAGAGAAAACGAGATTTATCTGGATAGCTGGGAGGCCAAGAGCAAGCAGCTTACCGCAAGCTGGACGGAGTTTGTGAGCCACCTGGTGGAGACGGACACCATAAAGGGTGCGCTGGACGGCGTGATCGGGCTGGTGGAGCTACTGGACACGGACTTCGGGCGTGCAGTGGTGACGGCGGGTGCTGCGTCTGCGGCACTGGTAGGTGTCGTGGCGGCGATCAACGCCATAAAAAAAGCGGCGACGGCACTTAGCTTGGGATCGCTGAACCCGTGGGTGCTGGGCATTATGGCCGTGGGCGCGGCAATAGGAGTTGTGCTGGAGGTTGTGAAGGCGGCGCAAACGTCTATCGCCGATTTTGACGCGGAGATCGCGGACGCTAACGATAAGCTTCAGTCCAATAAGACACGGCTGGAAGAAATCAGCAATATGCCGTGGAACGAGCGCACTGCTGACATTATCAAGGAACGGCAGGCGCTTGAGGACGAAAACGCGGAACTTGAAGAGCAGATCGAACTGCTGAAAGAGGAACGCATTGAGCGCGCTAAAAAAGATACCGGGTCTGGCTTCAGCATTCAGACCGACCAGCGCACAGCGCGGCTGGAGCACGGCGGAGAGATCGAATACGGCAACACTTACTCCGGCGATGAAGCGTATAGCTGGGTCACGGATACGCTGAAGGAATACATCAACGCGCTTAAAGAGAAGGGACGGCTGACCGAGGAGCAGATGGCTCAATATGAGCTCATCAATCCACAAATCGCCGAACAGGTAGAGCTGCTTCAGTTGCTCGAACAAAGCGGAACGGCGCTGACAGCCGAACAGCGGGCACTAATTGCGGCATACAACGATATGTCCCACGCGATGGAGATCGCAGTCGATGATGGGCAGACGCTTATTGAAAGCTATACCGCGTTGGCAGAGGCGGGTTATATCACCGAGGAACAGTATAAAAAGCTGATCTCACTGTACCCAGAGCTGGAAAGCCAAGCGGTGCAGACCGCGAAGGGTTACGTCATTCAAAAAGACGCATTGACGGCGCTGATGAATGCGGAGCAACAGCAGCAGGCTAAGAGCGCCGTGTTGGTAAACGGCCTTATCACGGAAGCGCAGCAGGCGGGGTATACGGGAAAGGCACTGTACGACCTGGTGGCGGCACAGATCACGGCAAGCAATACAAAACTGAATTTCAGCCAGCAGATCAGTGCGCTGCGGACGCTGGCGGCCACCATCGGGTACACCACTCAAGCTTACGGGAACCTGCTGAACGCGGGACGGATCTACCAGCAGTCGATGGTGTTGGTCGCCAACAAAAAGTTCAAGACGCTGGAGGAAGCCCAATCCTACTTGACGAACAAGGCGTGGGGAAAACTGACGGGCACGGCGCCCAGCGGCGGATGGAACAACACCACCGGAAACACAGGAGGTTATAGCGGCGGCGGTTCCGGCGGTTCCGGCAGCAGCGCGGCGAAAAAGAAGTATCAGGACGAGATCGATGCGCTGGAAAAGCAGCGGGACGCAGAGCTGGCGGCCATAGACGCGCAGATCGATGCGCTGAAGAAGCAGAACGAGGAGATAGACCGGGCCGAGAAGCTGGAGGAGCTGCGGCTGGAGGTCATGCGGAAGCAGGACGCGCTGCTGAACGCCCGGAACGAGCGCACGGTGCGGATGTACAACGCCGAGTCCGGGCAGTGGGAGTGGATCGCGGACCCGGAGAAGGTGAAGCAGGCCGAGGAGGACCTTGCGGACGCGAAGAAGGACCTGCGGGACTATGAGCGGGAGATGGAGCTGGACCTCGCCATTGAGGAATTGGAGGCGAGGAAAAAGGCCATCGAGGCGGCGTACCAGCTGAAAATTGACGCACTGGAGGAATACATCAACGCGCTGGGTGAAACGGTGGCCCAAGAGGAAGTCCTGCTGGATCAGAGCGTGCAGAACTGGTGGGAATGGGCCAACGGGGTGCTGGCGGCAAAGGCGG
>OGUM01002629.1_pt1 | contig 10128 bp, 6 predicted proteins | sample 1553631 | NCBI WGS metagenome assembly OGUM01 (sample SAMEA2580228, study PRJEB22360) | human gut metagenome | biome: human gut; feature: human-associated habitat; material: faeces | place: Denmark | collected 2008/2010 | reverse complement strand
GTGAATTGTTGATAGATTTTACACAAAACGGATATAGCGAGCAGGGCAACCCGATTTTTGAGGCAAATCCAGGAGGAGCTCCCTGCAATGTTCTTGCCATGCTGCAGAAGCTTGGGCGTAAAACAGCGTTTATCGGTAAGGTTGGACGAGATGGCTTTGGATTCCAACTTGAAAAGGCATTGAAGGAAGTTTCCATTGCAACGGACAATTTATGCTTTGATGATGTGCGTACAACATTAGCTGTGGTGCAAAAGAAATCAGATGGAGACAGAGATTTTTTCTTTTACAGGAATCCGGGGGCAGATATTATGCTCAGACCGGAAGAGATACGGGAGAATCTGATTAAAATGACGAAGATCTTTCATTATGGTTCCCTGTCCCTTACAAACGAACCGGTCAGAACAGCGACACGGAAAGCAGTTGGTATTGCTGAAGAAGCAGGAGTTATTATTTCGTTTGATCTAAATTTAAGAAAACCACTGTGGAAAACGGAAGCTCTTGCCAGAGAACAGATAGAATACGGAGTACGGCATTGCCAGGTGTTAAAAATATCAGATGATGAGCTGGTCTGGTTTACCGGAAAATCCAAATAAGCACGGCCTTCTTCAGCACGATTCTTCACAGCCTCGACAGCAGGAGAAACAAATGCCACAGCAGGTTTCACCACATAACGCTCCAAATTGGCACGGGTCACAAAGGCGCTGCTTTCTTCTTTTTGGCAATTGGCACAACCACGGACATCAGCCAACAGTTCCAGTTCAGCACCATTCATCCATTTCTCGTATGGAATACGGGCTGAATAATTTACAGTCTGTTCCGTTCCATTCTTACGACGAAGAATGGTATATGCATCCGACGGAATACTGCGTTCACGCTGTTGCACGATGGAACGGATACGCCCATATACCCAAATAGCAGGCAAAATCCTGTTATAACTGTTATCCTGTGTCTTCAAAACCGGAGTCAGAGTTGCCACACAGTTGGAAGAAAGCTCCATTGCAGTCGGCAACGTGATATCCATTCCTATCATCACCTGTCCATTATCACTAATCAGGATTGACTGGTTGCTGACTTGTACCTGACCACCTGATAATGTCTGTGCACCTACCGGAATAGTCGGAATCAATAATATAAGAAGTATATAACATATAAGTTTCATAATCCGTAATTTTTAGAATATATAAATAAGATTCAGAGCAGCCTTAGTAGGACCCCAATAATTCTTGTTGGATTTCTCCAACATATCTCCACATTCTTCACACTCATATTTCTTATAACGCACATAAGCATAACCCAAGCCGATGGTGGCGCCCAGATTCCAATGACGTCCCAGCACAAACTGATAACCGTAACTGACACCGCCACCATAAAAATGTCCCTTATAACGGAAGTCTTTCAAATCATCGAAAGGAGAAAACGGCAAATCAATACCGGTAGTATTGTATGCTCCTCCCATTAAATGGAAACCGAAGAAATGACCATTGAACTTATCACAAAGCCAATAGCGCAACTCAGGCTGTACCATCACCAGTTTCAGCATTTTATTATCGCTGTATTTCCAGGGATTATAATAAAACGGAATATCCACTGTAAGCTTCTTACTCAACCCTACTTCCACTCCTAAGTTTGGTATGGCGACAGCATCCATCGCCACATTAGTTTTAACAGCCATCTGTCCATACATAAATAAGGAAGAAGCCAACAGACACACCCATGAAAATAAAAATCTTCGTATTACCATATTCTATTCTTTCTAGCTAAGTTATTGTTTACTTCACAAAGGTAAAGGCTATTTTTTTAACAGGATATTGGCAAATTAATCTTTATTAAGAGGTAGTTTCAGCAAAATGCAAAATGAACAAAAAACAATCCTAGTTCCTATTTTCGTCAAAAATAGAACATACATTCAATGAGAAACATTCCAACTATCAAATGGAACACCAACGGAGTTTTCTCCATTCATAGGTGAAACTCCTTTCATCATGATAGAAACGCCCCTTATATAGCCAAACACCCCCTTCTTTCCAACATAGCAGGCATTTTCATCAAAAAGAGGGTGTTTTCATCAAAAAAGCTTGAAAATAATTTGGATACATAAAAGGAATACCTATTTTTGTATCGGATGATAATGGGTCAATCATTCAAATAATCAAAAAACAATAAAAAATTATAGTTCTATGAAGGCAATGCATTTAATAATTGCCATGCTCGTCATGATGAGTTTGGCATCCTGCTCTGCAGATGGTAATGACCCCGTTGAAAACTCTGTTTCAACGTATCTCCTAGAAAAAACGTATGGAGCCAGAAGCGTTACATACAAAGAAAATAATTCTGACAAGTTAAAATTAAGTGAATTACCGGCTATCAGTCTTTCTGAGGCCGACCATATTCTATCTGTCCTACGAAAACATACTGATGCTCAAGAAGAACTTGATATTCGAACTGCTACCAAAGGAGAACAAACATGGCTGAGAATTGTAATGAAGCAAACAATAGATCATAAATATGCTTTCACTATCCAGCTGAATATGAACTGTTACAGTGACGGAAGCTTGTACTATGGCGGATATCAGGCGGAATGTTCTTCTTCTTTGATAAAATGGTATCTTAAAGGTTTTAGCCTGGCTACCGATAATGCCACAAAAAATTATAAATTCGAATCCCAAAGCTATATTTATATGAAAGTAATAGATAACGGAATCAAATATATGCAGATTCCTGTCACTATAAAAGGCAACTATAATCCCCGAAACCATGATGCTGCATTTTCCTACAATTTATGATATATAATGCAATAATCACTTTATAATATATACCATCATTCCCCCCTTGTTTCTAGCTTAGCCTACATACCTTAAAAAAAGCAAGAGACAAGGGGTGCACTTCATTCAAATACAATCGTCTAATAATCAAGGAAAAACAAAACAGTATGAATGAAATACCTACCATCCTTTATTTCCACCGAACCTGTTGATACTAAAAACAGAATATATTCTTATGATTTTTAGTTGGTTATGAAAATATAGTTTGCTATATTTGTAGGAATTCCTAAAATAGATTAAGGAATAATATCAGGCAGATTGTACGTGACCAATTTGATTACAGGGGAATAAAAGTGAAACAATTTATTATAATGAAATCTTTAATAATCACCTTATTATGTAGTTTTTGTCTATCAACTACTAATGCCCAAAGTTATTTCCGCCAGTGTGGTATCCAACTACTTACCAAACAAAACGGATTGAGCAACAATACATTGACTGGAATCTATCAGGATAAAGCCGGCTTTTTATGGTTAGGAACCGATGTTGGACTGAGCCGCTATGACGGAATACATTTTCATAATTACAATTTGATTGATAAAGAGCCACGTGCCTTAGCTCATTTATATGAAACATCAAACAATCTGCTATGGTCCCATATCGCCAATTTAAACCAAATAGCATGTTTTGACAAGATGCGTGGAATCTATATGCCACTTATCTCACCTACCCCTGAGGTATTGAAAGATATACAGGATATATGTGTACTGCAAGACAAATTATATGCCTTGACCTCCAATGTCATAGTAGAGTTAAAGATGGAGAAAAATGCAGATGAAATAAGACTGACCGCCCAACCGCTTATAGATATAAAAACAAAAGTCCTAAAACTTTATAATAACGAAGATATTTTATGCGCACTGACAGTAGAGAATCAAATCTTACTTTATAACGTTTCCGATAAAAGTAGCGAGCATATAAATGGAACCGATCTAGGTATTGTGAAAGCCGACAACATTGAAAAAATACATATATATAATAATAATGTGTGGATCTGTGACCAAACCGAAGGAATCATCTGTTATAATACAAACACTAAAACATCCCGCACACTGAATGACAACAGCCAGTCATCCTTCATTCAAAAAGATATACGCGATATTATCCAGATAGATAAAACCACATTCATTATAGCCACATGGAGTTCACTGTCAGCCATAAGATTTGAAACGGACAACTACCTCCAGTCGCCATTCCACATTATAGACCTGACCCAACATGATTCTTACTATACCCCTATCCTCAAAAACAGAATTACCGACATCCATTTTGACAAATCCAACAATGTGCTTTGGGTAGGAACTTTCGGCAGAGGATTACTGAAACTGAATCTCAAAGGAAACGATATCAACCGTATCCTGTTGAACGATGAAATAAGATATGTGAATGGTATAGCACAAGATGCCGATGGATACATCTGGCTGGTCACCGAAAAAGATGGCATATATAAAAGTATAGAAAATAAGATCTTCCCCAATCTGCGCTTTTCCTTATGGGAGAAAAGTAACAAGAATAATCATTATTGCCTGCACAAAGATCGAAATGGAGGACTATGGTTCGGCGATAACAAAGAAAACATTCTTTGGGTAAATCCTACTACCGGTGAAACAGTGATTCACCAACTACCCCCCGAAACAGCAGACTCTGCTGTAACTGCTGCTATCTTGAAACTATATCTAAACTCACAAAACCATTTATGGATTGCCACCGAAAAAGGAATAATGGTCTATAACCATCAGACACACGAATGTATAGCAGCACAACCTTATACGAAAGAATTCAAAAAAATAACCGCTATATGCGAAGATGGAGATGGAACCATGTGGCTGGGTACTGAAAAAGGGATACACCGTGCCAACTGTAAAGGGAAACAAATAAAATTCACTGGTGGTTATGAAAAGGAAAGAAACCTGACACCCGGAAAAGTATTAGCACTTTATCTGAACAACTATAACCAACTGCTTATCTCGTACACTGATAAAATTATCCAAATAGACGGAAAAGAGAAAACCGTATCCTCTACCATGATCTTGCAAAAGGACTTGCCTAACGGACACATAAGCTGTATGATAGATGATAAGAACGGAAATACCTGGCTAGGAAGCAATGCTGGTTTTATCACACTAAATAACAAGAACAATGCATCATATGCCTATGCATTACCGGAGAGTTATTACGATGTATGTCGGCTGAATGACGGGAAATTACTATGGGCGAACTCTACAGGGTTGCTCTATTTTGAACCGCGCACTTTAAAAGAAAGTTCAAGTAACCGCCAATTCCATATCTCCGATATAGATATTAATTACAATAAAGTAGAAATAGGAGAAAAAATAAACGGACAAGTCATCCTAGACATACCTGCGTACCTGATAGAACATTTATCTTTAGACTACAATAACAACAACTTGATTCTCTATCTAAGTGATTTGAAATACGGAACCTCGCCCAACACAGTGAAATATCGCCTGTTACCCACAGAAGAAAAATGGAATACGAATTATGACGATCATATAAAACTCAGCAATATCACTCCTGGGAAATATGTGCTGGAAATACGCTCGTCTTATCCGTTGGAAGAAAATGAACAAATAACCCGGTTATCCATCAATGTAAATAGATATTGGGCTGCAACCGGATGGGCCATCGCCGCATACATCCTGACTATTATCATTATTTCCTTGTTTACATGGATGTACTTTAACCGGAAATTACAGAAACGGCAAGTTTACAAAGCCAAAGAAGTGAAACTGAAAGAAAAGCTGGAAGAAGAAACAGAAATAAGAAAAGAAGAAGAGAAAAACCACCAATTGCGTGACCAAATCAGATATATGTTGGCACAGGAATTACGCACTCCGTTATCACTCATCACTGCTCCGTTAAAAGAAATGATTACTAATACGACCTTCCCGGAATCATTCCTGCAAAAAGCTAAAATGGCCTATCGGAATTCAATCAGCCTGCAAGACATTTGTAACCAGCTATTGAATATTCATCAGCAAGAAAGTTACAGTCTTAAATTGAATGTGGCCCCCTATCCCGCCAGCGTGATAGCCGACACTGTAGTTCGTGCCTCTCACGAGCTACTGAACGTCAGTCCCATTAACCTGCATTATGACAAAGACAACAAAATAAATACAGAAATATGGATTGACCGGAAAAAGATAACCTTTATTCTAAGTAATATATTATCCAATGCATATCGGCATATCTCGTATTCCGGTTCCATCCGTTTTACTGTAAACACCAGTATTATCAACGGAAAGGATTTCTGCCTTTTTACTATAGAGGATGACGGGAAAGAAATGATAGAAGAGTCCTCTGTTATCTTCCTTGGATCGGATAATTACAACCCTCCAAGCAACCGGCTACACCCCGAATTAGGCATTGAAATTATGAAAACGACAGTACTCGCCCACCACGGTGATATCCAGATCACTCAAGAAAAAAACAAAGGAACCCGAGTTGTCCTTTATATCCCTCTAGGTAAGCAACATTTGAAAAATGATGAAAACGTATGTTTCATCGAACCCGAAACAATAGCGGAAGATCCAAATAAAGCAATGATTACCGCAGAGGATAAGAGACAACAGGAAATAGCAAACAGCATAACTGCCAAACCTATTGACAACCCCGAAACCAAATACAAACTACTGGTTGTTGAAGACCATGCAGATATCCGCCTCTATCTGAAAGTATTATTCTCTGCTACCTATAATATTATTATGGCGGAAAATGGGGAAGAAGGAGTAAGAATAGCGCGTAAAGAAATACCGGATCTTGTAATAACGGATGTCATGATGCCTATCATGAACGGTTTTGAATGTTGCCGTATCCTAAAAGAAGATCTAAAAACTTGCCATATCCCTATTATTCTACTGACAGCTTTGACAGATGACGAAAATATAGTGAAAGGAATAGAATTAGGAGCTGATGACTATATTCTGAAGCCGTTCAATCCGGAGATTCTCCGCACCAAAGTAAAACGTTTAATAAAAAGCCGGACTGAACTGAAACAGATTTATACCAAACTACTAATGCCTTCCATCACCGTCAACGGCTCGCAAGAAGAAAATACGGAAACAATCATCATAGAAGACCCGTTCATCACACAAATTCTGAATATTGTAAATGAGAACCTGCAAAATCCGGAATTCAATGTGAAAAAACTGGCCGAAATGCTGAATATGAGTCAACCTACCCTTTACAGGAAAGTAAAACAACTCACTAATTTCACTATCATAGAATTAGTAAGAGGAGTCCGGTTAAAACGCTCTGCCGAATTACTGAGAAGCCGCAAATACAATGTTCAGGAGGTGGCCGAAATGGTTGGTTATAATGACATCCCCACTTTCAGAAAGCACTTTGTCGATTTCTATGGCACTACTCCCTCCACATTTAATAGTAAAGAAGATACGGAAGATAAAAAATAATCGTTAACAGCCAAATATTTTTTGAATTAAAAATCGTACCTTTGCAGCCAAATATATAGGTATAGTATGCAAGACATTAGAAACATTGCGATCATCGCCCACGTAGACCACGGAAAAACAACACTGGTGGACAAGATGATGCTGGCGGGACATTTGTTCCGCAACGACCAGACAAATGGTGAACTGGTATTGGATAATAATGACTTGGAACGCGAAAGAGGGATAACTATCCTTTCAAAGAACGTTTCAATTAACTACAAAGGAACAAAAATCAATATTATTGATACTCCGGGACACGCCGACTTCGGTGGCGAAGTAGAACGTGTACTCAATATGGCTGATGGATGTATCTTATTGGTAGACGCATTCGAAGGCCCGATGCCGCAGACACGCTTCGTATTGCAAAAGGCATTACAGATCGGATTGAAACCTGTAGTTGTAGTGAACAAGGTGGATAAACCCAACTGCCGTCCGGAAGAAGTATACGAAATGGTATTCGACTTGATGTTCAGCCTGAATGCTACAGAAGATCAGTTGGATTTCCCCGTTATCTATGGTTCTGCCAAAAATAATTGGATGAGTACTGATTGGAAGACCCCGACAGAAAACCTGGTTCCGTTGTTGGACGCTATTATTGAGCATATTCCGGCACCGAAGCAGTTGGAGGGAACTCCTCAAATGTTAATCACCTCTTTAGACTATTCAGCATATACAGGTCGTATTGCTGTAGGACGTGTACATCGTGGTACGCTGAAAGAAGGTATGAATATTACACTGGCAAAGCGTGATGGCAGTCTGATAAAGTCTAAAATCAAAGAACTACATACTTTTGAAGGCTTAGGACGTAAAAAGACAGATGCCGTTTCATCGGGAGATATCTGTGCTGTAGTAGGTGTAGAAGGCTTCGAAATTGGTGATACTATCTGCGATTTCGAAAATCCGGAACCATTGCCCCCCATCGCCATTGATGAACCGACCATGAGTATGTTATTCACTATCAACGATTCTCCTTTCTTCGGCAAAGAAGGTAAGTTTGTGACTTCACGCCACATCCAAGACCGCTTGACCAAAGAATTGGATAAGAACCTGGCATTGCGTGTACGCAAAAGCGAACTGGAGGACGGTAAATGGATTGTTTCAGGACGTGGTGTGCTTCATCTTTCTGTCCTGATTGAAACCATGCGCCGCGAAGGATACGAATTACAAGTGGGCCAGCCTCAGGTTATCTTCAAAGAAATAGACGGAGTAAAATGCGAACCTATCGAAGAATTAACGATCAGTGTGCCCGAAGAATATTCCAGTAAAATGATCGATATGGTAACCCGCCGTAAAGGTGATTTAGTTTCTATGGAAACACAGGGTGACCGCGTAAACATTGAGTTTGATATGCCTTCGCGCGGTATTATCGGTCTTCGCACCAATGTACTGACTGCATCGGCCGGAGAAGCGATCATGGCCCACCGCTTTAAATGTTACCAACCATACAAAGGTGAGATAGAACGTCGCAGCAACGGTTCTATGATTGCTATGGAAAGCGGAACAGCTTTTGCATACGCTATTGACAAATTACAGGATCGTGGCAAATTTTTCATTTATCCGCAAGACGAAGTATATGCCGGCCAAGTGGTAGGTGAACATGTTCATGAAAACGACTTGGTGATCAATGTAACTAAATCGAAAAAGCTTACCAATATGCGCGCATCAGGTTCTGATGACAAGGCACGCATCATTCCTCCGGTAGTATTTTCGTTGGAAGAAGCATTGGAATACATTAAGGAAGATGAATATGTAGAAGTTACTCCAAAAAGTATGCGTATGCGTAAAGTGATTCTTGACGAAACAGAACGTAAGAGAGCTAACAAAAGCTAATCAATCTACATTGAATATAAAAAAATCCCGAAGGCCATATTACCTTCGGGATTTTTTATCTCTAATCTACAAACTTCACTTTACTAACCTCTCTAGGTTTAGCAGCCGGCATTTCATCGGGATAACCGAAAGCAATCGCATAAAGCAACTCATACCCTTCACTGAATCCCAACTTTTTCATATATTCGACAGCTGCAGGTGATTTCATAAAACGCACAGGCCCTCCCAAACAGCAGGAACCTATTCCCATTGACCAAGCAGACAAAATCATATTCTCACCCAACAAACCACAATCGATCTGTGACATATCATATGCAGGATCGTTAGCAATAAACACTACTGTAGGAGCATTATTGAACATATTCTTAAATCCCGGACGTTCTGCCGCTTTGGGATTTTCTTTTTTGAATATTTCAGTCAAACCATTGATAAATTCCGGATTATCTACTACACGAACCTCCCATGACTGTTTATTCATTCCATTAGGTGCATTGATTCCACATTCTACTATAGTCTGCATCTTTTCACGCTCCACAGCCTCGGGCTTATACTTCCGTATACTACGGCGACTCATAATAGTTTCTATTACAGGGTCTACCTGACTCACGGAAACACTATCCGTAACAACTTCCTTCTGTTGAGAACCTTGCGATGTACAGCTGCATAATACGAACATACCTGCACCAACTAACATTAATCTAAATAATTTCATTTGCTATCATATTTGGTTTGCAACAAATCTAGGCATTTTCAAGCATAAAAAAAAGTGGTTCCTTTATAAGGAACCACTTTTTATATGTTAAATCTGTAAAATTCAAATTACAACTTCGGACCAGCAGCAACCAATTTCTTACCTGCTTCGTTACCAGTAAACTTAGCAAAGTTCTTAATGAAGCGACCAGCCAAATCTTTAGCTTTTTCATCCCACTGAGCAGCGTCAGCATAAGTATCACGAGGATCAAGGATCTTCGGATCAACACCCGGCAATTCTGTAGGAACAACGA
>OGUM01002620.1_pt1 | contig 10153 bp, 2 predicted proteins | sample 1553631 | NCBI WGS metagenome assembly OGUM01 (sample SAMEA2580228, study PRJEB22360) | human gut metagenome | biome: human gut; feature: human-associated habitat; material: faeces | place: Denmark | collected 2008/2010 | reverse complement strand
GGTTGTAGATATATCGATACGTTGGGATTTCAAATATTTACTAATATTATTGGCGGAAAAGAGGCTGCCAATATTATCTGCGGTGTAGTGAGCTAATGTCTCAAGAAAATCGACATTGCGTATACCTTCTCTCTTCACTACGTCTTTTAATAGGATAGTGGCATATATATTCCTTAAATACTCAAATGCTAATTCATCAGTCAGTTGGAGTCGGGAAAGGTAAGGAAGTCCCCCGTATGTTAGATAAAGCATCAGGCTTTGATTATTGTCATCCAGTTGGTGAAATTCAAGAAATTCGGTATAACCGAGACTATGAATATGGAATTCGATGTAGCGTCCAGATAAATAGGTTGCTAATTCTCCGGATAACATCTTGGCATTACTTCCTGTTATGAAGATATCGCAACTATCTTTAGATTGTAGACTGCGGAGAACATTTTCGAATCCCTGGATATCCTGTATTTCGTCAATAAACAAATAATTGTTTTTATCCGGGGGCATTGTTCCTTTAAGATACTGAAACAAATCGGAGTCGTCATGAATCATTCGAAATTCTTCATGCTCCATGTTGATATAGATAATATTGGCTTCTGAATCGTCTCTTTTTATATCTTCCATTAACTGCATAAGGATACAGCTTTTCCCTACTCTTCGTTGCCCTGTAAGTACTTTAATGATTCCCTTTCCTATGAACGGACGAATACGCTCTGTATAAATAGGCCTATTGATAAGTTTCATCTTTTTATAAGTTATAGTTGATATGTAAAACAAATATAGCCGAAAAAATCCGTTTTTTATGTACTGTCGGCAAATAACAGCTTTCTTGTTTCTATAACAAACATTAATATGGTAAATAAACGATATTATTCTTTAATATCATGATTTTTTGTGCATTTTTTACCCATAAAAAACGGCTGTTAATTCCTGATAAACATAAAAACGCCATTTTTAATGGCAATATAAAACAAAAATTACATTTTTCAACATATTTGCCAAATCTGTGTTGTTAGCATACTATAAAAAATTAAAAAATCGTTGTGCAAACTATACAAAAATGATTAAAAAATTTTAAACTTATTGACAAAGTGCTGAACAGAGGGTTATTCTTTACATGGGGGATAATCATACCCTCTTGCTTTGCATTGCCCGAGCAGAGCAATTATTCTGTCGCCAATGTGTTCCGTCAATTTGCGGGAGACGGAATGCTCTGATATATGGTGAAATTTTTAAAATGGAGGTGTAAATTTGAAGAAAATGAAACGCTTGTTAGCAATCATCCTTGCTTCGCTGCTCATACTCTCATCGGCTACCGCCGGCGCGAGTGCGTACCAGGCTTATAAGGATGACGCGCTGACAAAGTACGACTTTACTGACACTGCGGTTCTGACCACGGAGCAGTATGCGTCTGCGCTTCTCGACTACGCTGACAAGGCGCTCGCTAAAACGACTCTCAAGGATGAAGTTGTTGGTATTAAGTATGACTTTACGTCTATCAACAATGCTTTAGATTCGATTTATAACATTCGCGAGGGTTCCACTGTAAAATTCCTTCTTCCTTTGCTTGGTGATATTAAAGACCTTGATGTAGCTAGCATTAAGGATGCTCGCAGAGATGAGAAGAAAAACGGTGCTGATATTGCGGTTATCAAATCGGTTCTGGAGTTCTTGTCTGTGAACAAGGGTCTTGTTGCAAAAGCTGTCAAGGGCGGCGTTGGAAACAAAAACGGACTTAACTTAGGTTCAATATTGAACGGTATTCTTAAGATCGATCTTGATGTTTCCAAAATAGTCAGAGAGGCTCTTTGGAATATGGCGTATCCTGATACGGATTACAGCGCTTCCAATAATGTTGACGACATGCTTCAGGTCATCATTCAGAACGCCCTTGCAGGCGTTAAAGAGATTCCCGAAAGCGTCAGAAATCTCGTTGACCTCAACTCGAAAAAGTTTACATATGACTTCATCGAGGATCTTCTTCAGACAGCTTATAACGATATGGCTGTTCCGCTCCTCAATGACCAGACAATGAAATGGCTCGGTCAGGAGATCGACAAGGATACCACAGGTACTCTTGCGGGTCTGTTCAACAGGGACTTCAGGGTTTCGGCCTATACCGTCCCCGCGGGCAGCACTCTTGTTGCTGAGCTCAATAACATTGCCGGCGGCATTGTTAACGGACTTCTGAAGAACTACAACGGTTGGGTCTCGGGTGACAATTCAAAGCTCACCGATAATGTTGTCGCAGTTGCGAGATACATTCTCAAAGAGACCGGCGGTTACTTCTTCCCGGATTGGCAGAAGCATATCGCAACACCGGAAGAGATCGACGCAATGAGCAAGGATGAGCTTATTGCCTACATTGCTCGCTCGGTCATCAACGCATCAGTCGGCTATATGTACATCCCCGAGGATGTTACGACTGTTGTGGGAGTTGCATGGGAGGCTGTTAAGCAGCTCATGGCTCAGTTCCTTCCCGAAAGAGATTACAGCGGTTATCCCAAGACTGTTCAGGGTATCCTTGATATGCTTGCGGATTATGTCGCCTACAACGTCAATCCCGGTATCGACCTCAACGCGGGCGATCTGAAGAAGGCGCTCACCTACGGCGACGGTATGGATAAGATGCTGACTACTGCCGTTAAGTGGCTTGCCGCTGACCCGCAGAATTACACAGGTCTTCTTCCGACCACTGCTATCGATACCTCTGACGGATGGAAAGCACTTGATGATATCTTCTTTAAGCTGTTGGACAAATCTATTCTTCCCGCAAAGTTTGCCAACAGCGGAAGCGAGACTATCATCAAGGATATTGTTTATTCTATCCTCAACGGACTGCTCGTTGATCAGGATCTGACCTGCATCTCTGACCTGTTTGTTAAGAATGAGTCCGGCGTCTTCGCCACTCAGACTCTCAAGCAGAGCATCGTGAGACTCGTTACCGATATCCTCAACGCAGTTCTTCCGGGAACGATAACCAAGACTTACGGCTCGCTCAACGAGATCGTTTCGAACTCTGTGCTCAGCTTGATAGTCGAAAATCTTCTCGGATCTTTGAATTCCAACAAGGACAAGCTTGTTCCGCCTATCGTCAACATCGTGGCTCAGGTTATGAAGCTGACTGATAAGGCAAAATTCAAGGAAATGGAGATCGCCGGTTCAAAGAGAATCAATAACAGCAGCGAACTTGATCTCACGGTTTATAACGGAAGCCAGGGCATTAACAGAGGTTATACTGATAAGAACAATAACTTCACTCAGGACAAACTTCCCCGTTATATAATCGATAGTTGGAGCGCTGTTGCTTATAACTATGACGGCAGCAAACAAAAGGATCTTTCGGTATCCGGTCTTACTGCCAATGAGAAACTCAATGGCGGCGACAGTAGGTCGGTGAAGATAAGCGGAATCGACAGTAATAATACGCTGGTTGTCTTTACTGTATCTTATTTTGTCCTCGATGAGGCGGGAAATAAGCTGACAAACGATGCTTCGGTCTGCAGATTCTATTCTTATAGGCTTGATGGCGCTGATGTCGATAACAATACCGGCGGAATTAGCACAGGATCAAATAAGACAGATGCATCTGTCGATAGATGCCCGCCCAAGCTTCTGTTGTTTAATCAGAACAACACCAACCCGCTTAAGACCATAACGGCACAGACTATTAGATTTAAGGTGCCCAAGGGTAAAACTACCGAACACACTATTACTAATGTGGCGGCGAATCTTGGAAGCCTTAGCGGCAATCTTAAGAGTGCCAGTTCTTCAGGAACAGTAAAAGGCACGGGTGGAATTATTGGTGCTTCAGCCGGGTATGAAAGCCTTGATCTTTGGGAGGAGACAGCTCCTATTGCAAAATTTGAAGTTGGCTTTGACACTACGATCAATTGGGCTGCTACGGCAAAGAAGGGTAACAAAACCGACAATTACAATGGTGCTACCCGCATTATCTGTTATAACGATTACGGACTTGCTGAGCTCTACAATATAGAAGCTGGCAAGAATCGTGCAAGAACAGATTATGACAGCAGCGCGGATGCAGCTTGGGACGCATATATGACAGCCCTTAACAATGCGGCTATATATACGCTTCTTCCCGGTACGATTGCGCTCTACACCAATAGCGAATTCCTTGCAGGATTTGAAGCTAGACAGAAGGCACTTGCCTCTGCAGTTGAAACTTTGGAGACGCATTTGGTTTCCGCTTCCGTTGCTTCGCTCAAGACCGCCGTTGAGGCAGTCCAGGGCAAGGACAACGCAGAGGGCGCCGTTTATTGGGATGACGGTTATAACTTCTTCGGTTATGACGACTTCAATTCTGTCACATGGAACGGCTGGAAAGAAGCCAGAAACCGCGCTCTCAACCTCTACAACTCGACCATAGCTCCCAAGGAGCCTGTTGCTCCCGAGAAGCCCGGCGATGACGCCACTTTGATCGAGAAGCAGAAGTATGAGAAAGCATATGCACAGTGGGAGACCGACCACGCAGCGTGGAAGACCGCGATTGCCGCTTGGCAGATGCCCACAATATCCGCTATCGATGTTGCTTATGCTGAGCAGCAGGTCGAGCTTTGGGGTCCCAGACTTATAAAGCTTGCCGCTGTCAAGACGCACCTCGATGCGGCTATCAAGATGTGCACCATCGACTCCGCAGATGCCTCCAAGTATGATGCGGACAGATGGGAAGCATATGCAAAGTCATTTGCTTATGCTCAGAAGGTTTCGACCTCGTTCAACGCCTCTACGACCATGCGCACACAGGTCAGAGAAGCTATGAACAACCTTATCTACAACTGGAAGCGCCTTATTGCTAACCCCGTTGTCACCGTCACCTTCACCTTCACGGTGAATGGCGTGACTCACGCGGTTCTCACCGGCAACCAGGGCGATCCCGTTGATCTTAGCTCCATCGAAGCTCCTGCCGCACCTGTCGGCATGCACTTCGTCGGTTGGGGCAACGTACCCGCAACGTTTGACGCTGACGCTACATTCGAAGCTCAGTTCGCAAACAACACGGATACAAAGTACACCGTGAATGTTTATAATATGGACACCACCGGCAACTATCCGGCAACTCCCGACAGCACCTATCAGGGCGCAGGCGAGACCAATTCTACAGCCGATATCACTGCCGATGCAGTCGCCGCTGAAGGCTTCTCGCTCGATTCGGCAAAGAGCACCCTTACCGGCACCATCGCCGCTGACGGTTCTCTTGTCCTCAGCATTTACTATTCACGTAACCAGTACACCATAACTTATGCTAACACGGATCTCGAACCCGATACATATTATTATGGCGCTACTGTTTCCGCCCGTACTCCCGAGAAGGCTGGCTATGCTTTCCAGGGTTGGGAGGAAGAGGTTCCCTCCACCATGCCCGCACAGAACATCACTCTTACGGCTAAGTGGAACGAGAATCCCGCAGACTACACCGATTATGACATAGCTGTTGCAGCTGCCAACGCTAAGAAGGCAGAGGCCAACTACGACAAGACCTACACCGAGGCTTCCAGAAAAGCTCTTGACGCCGCTCTTGCAGTTGACGTCTCCGGCAAGAAGCTCAGCGAGCAGGGTGTTGTCGACGCTCAGACCGCAGCTATCAACGCTGCTGTTAAGGGTCTTGAGAAGATGACCTACAACGCAACATTCTATGTTGACGGCGAAGAGTACAGAGTCGTTCCCACCAAGGTCGGCGAGCAGATCGTCGCCCCCGAGGCTCCCTCCAAGCAGGGTTACACCTTCACCGGATGGACTCCCGAAGTCGGAACGATGGGCATTGAGGATGTTTCCTTCAACGCAGTATTCTCCGCAGGCACCGTTGCTTACACTGTCGAGACATACGTAATGGATGTCACCGGCAACTATGGCGACGCTGCTATCGAGAACAAGTCCGCTACTACCGGCGAGACCGTCTCCGTTACTCCCGAGGCTCGTGAGGGCTTCTCGGTTGCAGCTGAGAGCGTACTTTCCGGCGAAGTCAAGGCTGACGGCAGCCTTGTTCTCAAGGTTTACTACAGCCGTAACCAGTACAAGCTTACTGTTGACGGCACAACGACCGAAGTCTACTACGGCGCAGCTCTTGAGATCGCAGATCCCGAGGCAAGAACCGGTTACACCTTCGCCGGCTGGAAACCCGCAGCTCCCGCGACCATGCCCGCTAACGATGTAACTCTTGAGTCCCAGTGGACAGAGAACGGTGCTGATTACACTGCTTATGACGCGGCAGTCAAGGCTGCTCAGGCTAAGCAGGCCGAGTCCGACTACGCAGCAAGATATACCGAGGAGAGCAGAAATGCTCTTGCAGCGGCTCTTGCAGCAGATGTCTCCGGCAAGAAGTACACCCAGCAGGGTGAAGTTGATGCGGCAACAACCGCTATCAACAACGCAGTCGCAGGTCTCGACAAGATGACCTACAACGCAATATTCACAGTCGACGGCGAAGAGTACGCCAAGGTTCCCACGAAGGTTGACGAGCAGATCGTCGCTCCCAAGGATCCGTCCAAGGAAGGCTACACCTTCGCAGGTTGGAAACCCTCAGTCGGCATTATGGGTACCGCAGACGCTGCCTTCGAGGCAGTGTTCGCAGCAGCAGGTGACACCGCTTACACCGTCAACACCTATGTAATGGGCACCGACGGCACTTACGGCGATCCCACTTCTGAGAAGCTTACCGGTACCACCGGCTCGACCGCTACCTACGCACCTGAGGCTCGCGAGGGCTTCACCGTTGCGGACGAGAGCGTTCTTTCCGGCACTATCGCAGCTGATGGCAACCTTGTCCTCAAGGTCTACTACAGCCGCAACAAGTATACCCTGACCGTTGACGGTGTCGCTTCCGAAGTCTACTACGGCGCAGCTGTTTCCGTGGCAGAGCCTTCTAAGGAGCACTACACCTTCGCAGGTTGGGAGCCCGAGCTTCCCGACACCATGCCCGCGAACGACGTAACAGTCGTTTCCAAGTGGACAGAGGACGGTGCTGACTACACCGCATATGATGCAGCAGTCGCAGCGGCTCAGGCGAAGAAGGCCGAGACTGACTATGATAAGACCTACACCGCAGAGTCCAGAGCGGCTCTCGATGCAGCTCTTGCAGAAAAAGTTTCCGGCAAGAAGTATTCCGAGCAGAATGTTGTCGATGCAGCCACCAAGGCTATCAACGACGCAATCGCAGCTCTCGATCTTATGACCTACAACGCAACCTTCTATGTTGACGGCGCTGAGTACAGAGTCGTTCCCACGAAGGTCGGCGAGCAGATCATCGCTCCCGAGAATCCCACCAAGGAAGGCTTCGTCTTCACCGGTTGGGATAAGGAAGTCGGAGTCATGGGCACCGAGGATGTTTCCTTCAACGCTCAGTTCTCCGCAGGCGAGGTTTCCTACAAGGTTGAGACTTATGTCATGGGTCTTGACGGACAGTACGGCGCAGCAGAGACCAAGACTGTTCCCGCAACCACCGGCGCAGCCGTCTCCGTCGAGCCCGAGGCTCGCGAGGGCTTCACGGTCGCCGCTGACAGCGTCCTCTCCGGCACAGTCGCAGCTGACAGCAGCCTTGTTCTCAAGGTTTACTACAGCCGTAACCAGTATAAGCTTACGGTTGACGGTGCAGAGTCCATGGTTTACTACGGTGCTGAACTCAACATCGCAGAGCCCACCAAGGATCACTACACCTTCGCAGGTTGGAACGTCGAAGTTCCTGCCACCATGCCCGCATCCGACCTGACCCTCGTTTCCCAGTGGACCGAGGAAGGCGCTGACTACACTGCATATGATGCAGCAGTCAAGGCCGCTCAGGCGAAGAAGGCTGAGGCGGACTATGACAAGACCTACACAGCAGAGTCCAGAGCGGCTCTCGATGCAGCTCTTGCCATAGACGTTGCCAATAAGAAGTATTCCGAGCAGGCTGATGTCGATGCAGCAACTGCTGCTATCAACGACGCAGTCAAAGCTCTCGAGCTCATGACCTACACCGCTAACTTCTATGTCAACGGCCAGCTCTATGAGGCTGTTACCGCGAAGGTCGGCGAGCAGATCATAGCTCCTAAGGATCCGTCTGTCGACGGTTACAACTTCAACGGTTGGGATCCCGCAGTCGGAACCATGGGCACCGAGGATGTCAGATTTGACGCTATCCTTGTTGCCAGCAACTCCTCCATCATCTCCGTCACTCCGGAGACCCCGAACTACGGCGGCATGCATCAGTATGCAGTCAAGGTCAAGGGCGAGCCTCTGAAGATCAAGATAGTTGACGCAAACGGCAATACCCGCACGTTTGACAGAAACACCTCCATGACAAGCGATGCCAATGCGCTCGGTATCTTGAAGATAGAGAAGACTGAGGACGGCGAAATCTGGCTCATCAATGCTAACCTCGCAGAAGGCAAGTTCACTGCTTATGCGAAGATGGCGAAGGAATACTGGGAGAACGATGGCTATGGCTTCACAGTCTCGTTCGATCAGAAGCCCGAGCCTAAGATCGGCGACGTTACCGAAGTTACCTACGACACCCCGAACTACGGCGGCAAGCAGGACTATCGCGTTAAGGTCACCGATAAGGCTGGTAAGATCCAGTTCGTCTATGCAAACGGCGGAACCACCACCCTTACAAGACTTGATCCGAGAGTCTCCATCAAGTCTTATGACGCACAGGGCAATGAGGTCTATGCAAACAGCACCAACCTCGCTTATGAGATCTGGACTGTTAACTTCAACCTTCCCGCAGGCAACTATGTTGTCAGAGCGAAGTATGGAAGAAATACATGGAGCGAAGGCCTTGCAGTCAACGTAGTTATCAGCGCTAAGCCGGCAACGGCTGTCAGCGTTACCGAGGTCAATGCCTCTGCTGATTCTGTCGCAGTCACCGTCAACGGCACTGCCAAGAAGGTCAAGATAACCTACGCTTCGGGTGCTACCAGAACCTTCAACAGAGATGACGCCAATGTCTCCATCGCTTCTAACGGCGACGGCGAGATCTGGACCATCAATGTTAAGCTCACCGAAGGCGATTACACCGCAACCGCGAAGTACATCGACAACGGCAAGCAGGTCTGGGATACCACCGACTTTGCTTTCACGGTCTAAGGCTGTGAACAAAAACTGAAATCCTGCTCAAAAGGCAGGTGAGAAGGGGAGTCGCCCTCGGGCGGCTCCCCCGATTTTTTTGCCCCGAAGTTTACTTGAACTATCTGAAAAAATATGATACAATAGTTGCAGTACAAGTATAATTTTCAGGTTGGTGAAATTTTTATGACTCCGAATATCTCGAAACACACTCTTCAGAGACTGCCGATGTACCTGAGCTATATCCAGGGGCTTCCGGAGGATGCACCGAAAAATATATCCGCTACAACTATCGCCGAAGCGCTTCAGCTCAATGATGTTCAGGTGCGCAAGGATCTCGCGAGCGTCAGCTCGTCCGGCAAACCGAAGGTCGGCTACAATGTCAAGGATCTTATCGCGGAGCTTGAAGCTTTCCTCGGCTATAATGATATAGATAATGCCGTGATAGTCGGCGCGGGCAGCCTCGGCAAGGCGCTGCTCAACTACAGCGGCTTCAAGGCATACGGGCTCAACATAATCGCCGCGTTCGACCTGTGCGAAGAGCCGACCGAATTCCAGGGCAAGACGGTCTTCCCGATAGCCCAGCTCGGCAGCTTCTGCCGCAAGGTGAATGTGCATATAGGCATCATCACTGTCCCTGCATCGAGCGCGCAGGAGATATGCGACCTGCTTGTTGAAAGCGGCATCCGCGCTATCTGGAACTTTGCTCCGGTTCATCTCGTCGTCCCGGACGGCATACTCGTCCAGAACGAGAATATGGCGTCGTCGCTCGCTCTGCTTTCAAACCACCTGCGCGAGCAGATGAAAAAGTAAATATAAACAATCAATCGGCTGTCGAATAAAAACGCCAGCCGATTTTTTGTATTTAATATGCGAAATTTGATGTGTTCATATTAAATTATAAATGCTGGTACGGTAAAAATGTACAAATTTGGATTTATCTATCACTTTAGCTATAGCGAAATAAAAGCAAGTGACCAGTTGACTTCTATAATAAAACCTTTAATAGCCGCGCCGCAGTGTTCGATAGCTAACTGGGACAGGTGGGCAACATCACCGAAGCGCCGCCTGTGGCGGATGAAGCGAGGCGATGTTG
>OGUM01002618.1_pt1 | contig 10160 bp, 4 predicted proteins | sample 1553631 | NCBI WGS metagenome assembly OGUM01 (sample SAMEA2580228, study PRJEB22360) | human gut metagenome | biome: human gut; feature: human-associated habitat; material: faeces | place: Denmark | collected 2008/2010 | reverse complement strand
TACATTTAAATCTTCATTAAGTTCATTAGATTTTTTAGATATTCTACGAACTTTTGTGATATAGAATCCACAATACAATAAGAGAATCAATATTTCACAGATAACCATGACCATATAATTGTTCTTTAATGTCAATACATTCGCAAAGGCATCCTCTTCATTTACCATAACTAAAAGTTCCCAATTGCATACTCCAACTGGTTTATAAACGAAATATTTCTTTTCGCCATTTTTTTCAGAAGCGAAAGCACCAGATTTTAAAGAATGAATTTGTTTCAAAACATTCTTCTTTGGCGACAATAATTTAAAATCCTTATCTGAAGCAATATTATCAATATTCAAATCTTGATTATCCATCACGACCTGTCCATCGGTTGTATCAATAATTGAGTTGTGTGTCTTTCCATTCAATATTTTTGTATAAAACTGATCATCCATTGTGTCACATTGAAATACACCTACTAAATAAGCGATTACCGTTTCATTTTGTTGAATAGGCACATAATAATTCACACTTTGCTTATTTGTCAAAGTATCTGTATGAACTCGATCCATATATTCTGCAGTTGAATTCAATACTAAAAATTCATTAGTATAAATTTGTTGCACCTCATCATGCATTGTATATAACGTATTGTTTTTCATCAATAAATCAACACGTTCAAACAAAGATACATCTTCAAAAGTACTAAGTCGATCTTTATATTCTTCATACGTAGGTAAATGGTCTTCATTTGAGAAATCTTTTCCAATCAAGCGTAAATAATTCAAATCATCAGTCACACGATTTTTAATACTTTGAACCATGGTTTCACTCGCATTTTCTAACCGGTTAAAACATTCCTCTTCTTCTTGTCTTAAACTAATATTGTATGTTGCGACAGTCAATGCCAGTATCAAGACCATAACTACAAGCGTAGGCATCAACTGCGTTAATTGTTTTTTCATAACTATTTCCTTTACATTCACTATTAATTATAAACCTTGTGAACGAATGTTTACAACAAGAAAAATAACCAAAGCCAAAAGGAGTAGCACTAGGCTACCCCTTTGTGTGATTATTGACTTTCATTAAGCTTGTTGTGCCTGTTCGTCTTCATCATCATCAACGTTTTTCCATTTACGTCCTACGAAGAATACTACGATTTGTACCAATCCAATAACAACCATCCAAATTGTCCATTGATCTGTCCAAGTCCAACGAAGACTCATGTCTTCAGTTACTAGGAAGAATACAACAGATAGGATTGCGATTAGAACTGCAAGTACGCGAGTGAATGCTCCACGTTTCTTTTCTTGTTCTTTTTCTTCATCTTCATTTGTAGTTGTTTGATCTTTAGTTTCATCGTCTTCGTCATCTTTATTCTTATGACGTTTAGAAATCAACAACAACAATCCGAATAATACCGTTACAATAGCACAAATCAAGTTGATTAATGCCCAGAATTTCTCTGGTCTAGCCTTAGGTGTCTTTTCCTTTTCAACCTTTTCAACCTTTTCTTCCTTAGGCTCAGCCTTAGGAGTCTTTTCCTTCTTCACTTCCTCTTGTGGAGTTGGAGCAGGAACTACTTGTTGAATGTATCGAGGTGTTACTGGAGGAGGACTTACTGGAGTTGGTGAAGTTGGTGGAGTTACAGGAGCCGGAGCTGCAGTAATTGTTAATGTACCAACAACCTTAGTAATATCGTAGTTAGAAGCTAATGTCTTTTCATTTAATTTGTATTCGAATGCGTTAGCACTATTTCCAACACTTGTTTGAGTTCCAGTTACCTCATAAGAAGCACCTTCACCTTCTACGAATCCATCACCACTGACTGTGATAGAAGTATTCGTCAATGCTTGACCATCATAAGTCTTACTTACAGTTGCACTTGTCAATGTTACTAAACGCTTAGTAATCTTGTACGTCTTAGTGAATGATCCACTGTAGTTACCTAATCCAGAAACCTTAATAGTTACTGTACCAGCATTTACTAAATCATCACTATATACTACTGTGTAATCCTTATTTGCGATTAAATCTTTACCAGTCTTAGTATCTTTAACTGTTAATACTTCTCTGTGTTCTTGACCATCATACTTAGAATCTTTTGGATTACTTACCGTAATACCTGTCTTCTTATCATCTGGAGTATCAGGCTCATCAGGAATAATTGACTTAGGCGTTACTGTTAAATCACCGATAGATTCTTTGGCAAGCTTGTAGTTTGTCTGAATAGCTGATCCATTCCACTTCAAGCTATACGTATTCTTTGAAGTACCTTCATCCGTTCGACTACCCGTTGTAGTAAATTCTACTGTTTCACCAGAAACAATACCCTCAATCTTACCGCCAGCTGTTAATGCAGTTCCATCATAAACCTTCTTTGCAGATTCAGTTGTTACTGTATAAGCCTTAGGTGTGATTTCGTATGTTCTTGTTACTGTTCCCGTGTAGTTTCCAATACCTGTAATTGTTACTGTGATTGTACCAGTTACATTTTTGAAATCAGATGTTGAATATTCAACTGTGTAATCAGTACCTTCAACCAGTGCATTTCCTTCTTTATCTGTAACTGCAGGAGACCACTTGTGTTCCTTACCATCATATACAGAATTACTTGGGTTATTGATTGTAACACCACTGTAGTTAGGATTTGGATTGTCTGGATCTTTACCTGGATCGATTGTCTGTTCTGTTACTGTTAATGTTCCAATAGAATCTTCTTTTAACTTGTAGTTTTTACTTGAAGCTTTCTTCCACTCTAATTTATAAGTATTAGGAGTTGAACCACCTTCCGTCTGACTACCAGTTGTATGAACAACAACAACTTCACCATCCACGATACCCTCAATCTTACCACCAGCTGTTAATGCAGTTCCATCATAAACCTTCTTTGCAGATTCAGTTGTTACTGTATATTCTCTTGGCGTAATCTTGTAAGATTTCTTGAATTCACCAGCGTAGTTACCAATACCATTTACTGTTACATCCACTGTACCTACATTGATTACATCACTACTATATGTCAATGTGTAATCTTTGTTTTCTTCTAAATCAGTCTTAGTCTTGGTATCTGTTACTGTTAATGGATTTACATGTGGTAAACCATCATAGATTGAATCTTCAGGATTTGTGACTTCAATACCCGTCTTCTTTTCATCTGGAGTATTCGGTCCATCTGGAACGATTGACTTAGGCGTAATCTTTAATGATCCATCTTCAATAATGAATGTTACATTTGTGAAGTTATGACTGTTATTTGTGAAATCTGATGATTGTACATTCATTGGATATTCACCAACATTTGTACCCTTAGCCTCAGCCGTACCACTAAATGTGAAATCATCTTTTGTATAATGCTTATTGCTGATTGACTTAACATCATATCCAGTTACAGTCTTTTCAGTTCCATCATAAACATGTTCAGCACTATGTTCTTTAATCGTTACTGTCACTTTATCTGTTACTGGATCAACCGTTAACTTACCTGCTTCAGTTGTAATAATATAGTTAGAAGCTAATGTTCCATTGTTCAATGCATAAGTAAATGTATTATCACTTGTACCAACATTTGTCTGAGATCCAGTAAACTCATAAGTCGCACCATCATCTTTTACGAAACCATCTTCTTTAACTTCATGTTTAGTCAATGGAGTTCCATCATAAGTCTTAGAATCAGATCCACTCGTTAATTTAACTGTACGTGGAGTAATTTGATAATCAACTATAGTTACTTGTGAATAGTTACCCTTACCTGTAATTGTTACTGTTACTGTACCAGCATTGATAACATCTTCACTGTAAGATAATGTGTAATCCGTATCTTCTACTAATACTTTTTCACCATCTTTAACAGTTGGTTTATTCCTGTGTTCATTACCATCATACTTAGAATCAGCAGGTTTTGTTACTGTAATTTCTTGCGTATTGATTGACTTAGGCGTAATAACCAACTTACCAGCACGAGTCTTCACAACCACTTTATCCGTTACATCAACGCCATCTTTTTCAACCTTAGCCGTTCCATCAAATACAGTGTTAATATATTCACCAACATTTGTACCCTTAGTTACTGCTGTTAATCCAGATACAGTGTAACCATTCATTGTAGTTGATTCAAAACCTTCGATTGACTGTTCAACACCGTTATAAGTACGTGTACCACTATTCGCAACCAATGTAATTTCAGTCTTTTCAACCCAAACTGCATATAGAACGTTTTCACCATTCGCATCAATATTGATTGTTTGTCCATCTGCATAAGTTGCATTTCCTGTACTAGAATCAGCCCAACCAGCAAAGTAGTATTCTTTACCTTCTACTTCTGGAGCGCTAAAGCCTAATGAACCATGAGCTTCAATTTCTACTGCCTCATTATTCATGACATTAACTGTCTGAAGATTACCACGACCATTACCAGGATTATAAGTCAATGTTGTAGAAGTTTCTGCATTACCCCAAATAGCCGTTAAGATAATCTGATTATCCTTATTCGCAATGTCCTTGTTTACTTCAAATGACTGTCCAGGCTTATAAACGTTTCCATTTAATTTCCAACCTAAGAACTTCATATCTGAAGTAGTAGTCGCATTACCAGCTACAGTGACTCTTGCACCACCAGCATAAACCTTATCATCTGTAGGAACAGTTGCATCCTTTTCAGTACCAGGATTATAAACAACTGTTAATTCACCTTTATACAACCATTTACCAACAACAGTTGTATCTTTAGTAATTGTGTTATTTGTATTGAATACTTCAGAAGTAATATTTCCATTACCATCCGCATAATACCAACCCGCAAATGAGTATTCATTGATTGTTGGAATACTTGGTAATACTGTACTAGCTTCTGTACCAGCTTCTACCTTCTTAGTATCCTTATCTACTGTACCTTCAGGATTATTCAAATTATAAGTAAACTTAACATTAGAAGCCGTCCACTTTGCGTATAGAGTCACATTTTGAGCTGGCATCTTCTTACCAGTAAAGTTATATGCTTCACCTTCACAAAGTTCGTTTTCATACCATCCATCAAACACATAGTAGTCTGGAAGTGAACTAGGTCTTGTAGGAGTATAGTTCTCACTTGAAATACTTTGTTCATATTTCTTAGAAACTGTCTTGTCTTGTTTACCATTGTTGATAAACTTCAAGTCATAAGAATTACGTGTATAGTAGAACTTAGCATCCTTGTATGATTCACCCACTCCAGGATAACAATATTCAAATTTAAATCCAGAAATCGCATAACAATCTTCCTTACCAATTGTTAAGTAGCTGCTTCCTTTAATCACATCTGTATGGTGTAAATCATAACCATTACCATTTATTTTTTGCACATAATAATATGCAGTATAAGTATAATAACCACTTGTACGCCATAATTTGGAATCTTTCATTGGCATTGTACTTGTATACGATAAATATCTACTATCAGAAATATGCCATAATCCATTTTCATCATATGTAGGCCATTCATCTTTCGAAATACTTTGACCCCATTTTTTAGTGATTGTTGATAAATCTGTACGTGAGTTCTTTTCCTTTTTAAAATGCATTGTATACGTTTTTCTCTTGTAGTATACATTTACAATTGTAGAACCATCACCTTTGATTGTCTTTTGAGAAATAGTACTTGCAGTAAAGGCTTTATCAGTTACTGATTCACCATGAATGTTTTTACCATTTGTTGTATAAGACTTAGCCACAGCTGCTGTTGTTTCACCAGTCAAGCCTTGTAATTCTTGAGATTCATGGAATGAATATCCATTATCATCGGCATTTTCCCACCAGTGAATAACTGTGTAACTTACTTTAGTAGCTTTCCAATGAGCCTTTAATGTTATCGGTTTAGTGATTTGTGTTCCATCCACTACCTTTGATTCACCATTGTACCAACCAACAAATTCATAGCCAGGCTTTGTAGGTGTTGTTTGATCATTTAGAGAGATTTTGTCAAATACGAATTGAGAATCAATTGCACTTCCACCATTTGAATCAAACGTTACCCAATACCCTTCTTTAATAATCGCATATACATTTACAGAAGTACTTCCTTCTGGTACTGCAATATTTTTTGTGATGTCATCAGTACCGTTCTGAATTGCTGCCCAACCAACTAATTTGTGAGTTGCGTCAACATCATAAGATACGTGTGAGTAATCATGATCCTTGTGATCTGCAACCTTTTCTGTACGCATGATCTGTGTTCCTTCTGGATTATAGAAGTAAACATATAATGCGTCTTCGTATTTTGCAGTAATTGTACGAGTTTCAGTCTTAGTAATTGTCTGTACACCAAAGCCATCAAACTTAGATCCATTTTCTTGCCATTCCACAAATGCTTTTCCAGCAATATCTGGAGCCGTTGGAGTAATCAATGTATCACCCGTTTTAACGATCTGTGTACTTACATTTTTTTCATTTGCAACAAAATTAAATGTTGTCAATTCGACTTTCTTTTCACCCGTAATAACATAAATTGAGAAGTGATTTGCATCAAAGCTTTGTGTATTTGTAGCAACCTCAGTTACCGTACTTGCATCATCTGTAACATGGTAAACATTGACTTCTTCACCACCAACTGCTACATTTTCAAAGCTAACATTAACAATTCCGTTTGGTTGAATTTCGATACCATCTGCATTCACAATCGTAATATCCAGAGCTATAGCTGAATCAACCTCTTTATCCTTTTCCGTAACTGTTTCTTCAACAGCGTTCAAAATAGCTTTTCTTGTAACACGCTTAACGATTAATTGTGCACCACTAGGTAAAACACCTTCGGCCGCCGTTACATGAACGGTTACGTTTCCAGCTGTAGCACTCATATCAAATGCAGGATACTCTGGTAATTCTTCCTTCGCTTCTGGGTCTGCCTCAGCATCTTCTTCTGTTTTTTCTTCAGTTTTGTTTTCTTCTTGAGCTTCATTTGCTTCTGGGTGCGATTCTGTCATTACCTTCTGGTAAACAAATTTCACACTTGTCAAATCTGAAGTCACATTTAAATTTGCTTGGGCTGCAGCTACGATTTGTGAATCATTCATAACTACATCTTTTAGGGTATAACCATCAAAATTCAACATCACACTTGCATCCGAATTCAAGTTGTAACCCATCTCATACTCATGAGTGGTAGCATCTCTTAGTATTGTTCCATCTTCAGCTACATAACTTAATGTTACAGACTTGGTTTCAGGCACTTGTACAAACTCTTCTTTCGCATCTATTGCAGGCGCTTCAGTTTGTTCGACAGCCACTTGTTGCGAACCCTCTTCAACCGTTACCGGTTCTTGTTCTTGGGTTTCTTCTATTATTGGTTCTTCTGATAGCGTATTCGCAAAGTAAGTATCTGCCATTCCGAACTGAACAGCCATCGCAAGCGACAACATGATCGCCGATGCTCTCTTCAAGTTCTTCAACATATCCAATTTTCCTCCTTTTCTATTCTTAGATAGTTACCCTTCCCATCTACAACTAAAGTATAGAATTTTAACGGTTAGAAAGTGGTTATAAAACATATAACTTTGTCTTTTTTGTTACACAATTTTCATTTGTTTACAACGTTAATTTTAAAATAAAAAGCCATCCAACTGGATGACTTAACGCTCACTAATTTTTGTTTCTACATCAATCTCATAAGGAAGCTGTACAAGCTTTACTCCCGCCTCATGAAACATACGCTTACTGGCAATATTGCCTTCAGTTCCATCATACTTATCACTTTCATATACTACGCAAGAAATACCAGCCTGGATAATGGCCTTTGCACATTCATTACAGGGAAATAACGATACATATAAAGTACAACCATGAAGGTCTTGAATACTATTTAAAATCGCATTTAATTCAGCATGCACAACATAAGGATACTTAGTCTCAAGAAATTCACCATCTCGATCCCAAGGAAACTCCTCATCTTCACAACCATAAGGAAAACCATTGTATCCAAGTCCAACCACTCTTTTTTGAGGATTGACAATACAAGCTCCTACACGCGTATTTGGATCCTTTGAACGCTTTGCACTCAAATGAGCCATGCCCATAAAATATTGATCCCAACTTAATACATCGTCACGCATTATTCTTCCCCTTCTCTAAGTTCATTTAAAACTCTTTCAAAAGTAGGTTCTAAACCAATCTCAAAACGCATCTTTTCCTTTGTCGTAGGATGCACAAACTCCAACGCACACGCATGCAACAACTGACCATTGGCCTGAATTGTTTTTCTAGGACCATACTTAGGATCTCCTGCGATTGGATGTTCAATATACTGCATATGAACACGAATCTGATGTGTTCTACCCGTCTCTAACTGACATTTGATATACGCAAATTTCTTGAAGTTTTCCAATACTGTAAAATGCGTAATCGCATCCTTCGAATTATTTGCGGTAACCGCCATCTTCTGACGATCCTTTTCATCACGACCAATTGGTGCATGAATCGTACCATGCTCGTGCGTAAAAGGATTATGTACAATAGCTACATATTCACGATGACACGTTTTATCCTGTAATTGCTGACTTAAAGATTCATGGGCCACATCATTCTTGGCAACAACCAATAATCCTGACGTATCCTTATCAATACGATGTACGATACCTGGACGCATCACCCCATTGATACCACTCAAATCTTTACAATGATACAACAACGCATTCACTAAAGTTCCAGAATAATGACCAGGAGCTGGATGCACAACCATGCCCTTTGGCTTATTGATCACAATAATATCATGATCCTCATATACAATATCCAAATCAATTGGTTCAGGAAGAACTTCCATAGAATCTAGTTTAGGAATAGAAACCTCGATTTCATCTCCTACACAAACTTTATAACTTGCCTTCATAACCTTTTGATTGACCAAGACATTTCCTTCGTCTAATAAATCCTTAATTCTCTTACGTGAAAAATCCAATTTTTCCGCAAGAACCTTATCCAAACGATCCAATTTAGTATCTTCATCTATCTTTAAGATTCTTGTTTCCATCTTGCTTGCTCCTTCTTATCATCTATAAACATACTTACTAATATTAATGCGATACCTACTGTAATACAGATATCTGCTACATTAAATACGGGAAATGGATAGCCAAAAATATAGAAACTAAAAAAGTCTCTTACAAAGCCTAGCGTCATACGATCGATAAAGTTTCCAATAGCTCCCGAAAAAACTAAAGATAAACAAATCTGATAATGTGAATCATTCGTTTTAAAAAACATATATACCATACCTACTAAGGCAATAATGGTAAGTGCGGCAAAAAAGCCCATTCCAGCTTCCGCAAACATACTAAAACCTGCCCCTGTATTTCGAACATATGTCAAATAAAAGAAATGATTGATCATTTCAACCGAATCATTTAATGCGATAGACTTCTCAACAGCCCACTTTGTCCATTGATCCAGTCCCAAAGTGACCAACACAATCAATAGTGAAGCCACTGTAGTTTTACCTTTTTTCATAAGTAAATTTATCTCCTTCTCTAAAATAAACAGTTGGAGATAAACTCCTCTAAGAACCGTACGTGCAGTTTTCCCGCATACGGCTCCCCACTGTTACTTTAAACTTTCTTGTTGTAAATGACTTTGTCACCACTCCAAATATCTACGTGGATATAGGGATGGATGATTCTTTCATGCCATATATCATAGAACCTTTCCAATTTGAAACTTCTTCTTTGGCTTCTTCGATTCATCCATTTGAACGTAACATATAGAGAATGAATCCAAAGGCTTCTTACCTCTCGTATCATTCCGCTCAGACTGTAGTAGTTAAAACTACCCGTTAACTTCTTGTTCAATTTCTTCATGAATTCATCAAATTGTTTATCTCTATTCTCTTTCACCCATTTCTTAAGATTCGACTTAAATTGCTTCTTCTTTTTGCGACTAATCTTATGTCCTACAGAATAGTAGCCTTTTCTTGTCTTACTGTTGAAATGTGTAAATCCTAGAAAATCAAAAGTTTCTCTTGTACCACAATTTCTTCCAAATGGAAGTATTCGTGTCTTTTCTTTGGATAGTTCCAATCCAAAAAGTTCCATTCTTCTAATAATGGCTTCATATACTCTTTGTGCATCTCTTTCATATTGAAACATAATCAGAAAATCGTCGGCAAACCTTACCAGGTATGCTTCTCCATATAACTGTTTCTTGATGCACTTTT
>OGUM01002601.1_pt1 | contig 10225 bp, 8 predicted proteins | sample 1553631 | NCBI WGS metagenome assembly OGUM01 (sample SAMEA2580228, study PRJEB22360) | human gut metagenome | biome: human gut; feature: human-associated habitat; material: faeces | place: Denmark | collected 2008/2010 | reverse complement strand
TACGCGAGGATTCATAAGAATACCGCAATCTATTTCATAAGAATTTTGTCTTTCATCAACAAATCTTTTCTTCCAAGCTGATTTAATATTGGTAATTGTTTTACTACCTAAAATACCAAAGTCCCAAGTATTAGCAAGTCCGCCATATATTTCACTACCTTGATAAATGAAACCATATTGCTTACACAAATTAACTATTTTTTCCATTGTAACTTTTTCCACTTTTATCATCTCCTTTAAAATAAAAGAGATTCTAACTTACGTTGAGACGACATACATCGCGGTTCCACTCAACTTATTCGTTAGAATCCCTCAAAAGTATACAGCTGATAGGTTTCCAAGCCCGTCATCGCTCTTCAAAAAATTACGATTTGATTATAACACTTTATTTAAGATTTGTCAATTATTTGCCACAAAACTACTAGTTTTTAATAGAAATGTTGATAATTTTAAAAAATTAGCACTAAACATTGATAAATGCTAATTTGTATGGTATTATTTTGTTGTAATACCGCAGTACTTTATCAAAGTATAAAAAAAACATTTGCAGAGCAACAAATGTTTAGTATTACAATGTAGAGGCAACTACATTGTTTAAAGATACCTACAAAACGAAATAGGCTTGAACGAACAAGAAAAATGAAATAAATTTATCATGTTCATTATTATGATATCAAATATTTTTAATAAATGCAATAATATAAATAAATTTCATTTTTTCGTAAGACTAAAATATGTAAACAGGGAGGTGAAATTTATTTTTATTTTTAAACATATGGTTTCCTCTATAAAATAATTATAGAAAGAAGGAAATAACATGAATGATAAAATTTTAAAAAATATCTTTGATAATCTAGAATCATCTTTAAAAAATGAGATGAGAATAAGAATTCAACATAATTTAGAAGATGGAAAATACCGTGAATACTTAGTAAAAAGAATATTATCTAAAATAGTACCATCTAAATATGAAATAACAAATGGTTTTGTTATTGATAGTCAAAATAACAAATCAGATGAAATGGATATAATTATATATGATAAAAGCTATGTTCCCCCATTTTTTGATGAAACATATACAGTTGTTCCAATTGAATCTGTAATAGCAGTTATTCAAGTAAAAACAACTTTAACTTGGGAACAATTAGGAAAATCAATAGACAATCTAAACTCTATAGATAAATTAAAAACTAAAATTGGTGGTAAAATTATATCTGCTAAAGGAGCAGGAATCATAGAAGAAGAAAGATTTGTTGCACCATATAAAATTATAGTTTCTTATAAATCAGATATTGCTAAAGACCACGATTTTTCACAAGAAATGGAAAATAAACACTTAGATATGATTTATATTGTTGATGGAGATTATGATTTATATATAAAGCATAGGATTGAACCAGATGGTGTTGTTAATCTAAATCAAAAAGAATTAGAAAAAAATAAAGTTAAAGGAAATATAGAAAAAGTTAAAGATAGCAAACTATGTAATTTTGCACTACAGTTATTAGACAAAATGAAACTAATTAACAATGCAATAATCATAAACTATAAAGAATATATAAAGGGGGCAAAATAATGGTTAAAACATTAACAGAAGATTTTGATACCTTTATTGATACAATCAGTTTGGATAAAAAACTAAAAAATGACATTATTGATAAGCATACAAGTTTAACTAATATGATTCAAGAAGACTATCCAGATGGATATAATATTAATAGAACTAGAATTAGCGGTTCTTATGGGAAAGACACCGAAATAAATGAGTTTGATCCTAATAAGAACCCAGATGTTGACATTGTTGTAATACTTGATACAGATTTAGATAATGTTGAACAAATTAATAAAGACTTTTATGATTATCTAGTCGATAAAAAAGCTTCCGTAGTACAAGAAGTAAGACAACAAAGTAATTCAATTGGATTAAAATACAAAAATATTGATGTTGATATTGTTCTAGCAAAAGATAACGAAGATGGAAGCATAAAAATAACCTCAGATAAAAAGCAAACTTGGATTGATAGCAATTGTTTAAGACAAATAGATTACATGACAGAGCAAAACAAAAAATACACGACATTTGGGTATAAGAAGTTGATGAAATTATTTAAATATTTAAATAAAGAAGTCCTTAACAATAAAATAAAATCTTATACCCTTGAAATGCTAGTACACCAATGTATTCCGACCAACAGAGTTGATTTAAAAATATGGAATGCATTTTCAGAAACTTTAGAAAATATTGCAGAATTAAAAAATATATCTACCTTTGCATCGTCAAACAAAAACAATGACATCTAAATGGTGGATTCGTCTAACGGTTAGGACACATGCCTCTCACGCATGTAATACGAGTTCGATTCTCGTATCCACTACAAAAGCTCTCAACCTATTGGTTGGGAGCTTTTTTTTATATACCTTCGCTACCCGATAGTATCCTAAGATTTTTATTATACACTTAAATTATATCATGAAAAGTAAAAAGACCGTCTTTCTGACCGGAGCCACCGGGACGATGGGCCATGCCGGATTGGTCGAGTTGTCCAAACGGCTAGATCGTTTTAATATAACACTCTTGGCTCGTCCGAGCAAAATCAATAAAGAGAAGTTGGCCACCTATGAGGCTATGGAAGGGATCCGTATCGTTTGGGGAGACTTGACGAGTTATCAAGATGTCTTAAATGGAGTAACGGGGGCGGACTACGTATTACACGTAGGTGGAATGGTTTCGCCGGCGGCGGATTATTTCCCTAAAAAGACCTTGAAAGTAAACACGACCGCCGCTCAACACATCGTGGATGCCGTAAAAGCGCAACCGAACGCAGATCAGATCAAGGTAGTCTATATCGGCTCCGTGGCGCAAACCGGCCACCGTAACGCACCGGTTCATTGGGGACGTACGGGAGATCCGATCAATATAAGTGTCTATGATCATTATGCCATCTCAAAGACAATAGCCGAACGTATTTTCGTGGAGTCGGGTATTAAACATTGGGCGTGCCTTCGCCAAACCGGTATCTTATGCCCCGAATTATTATTCAAGGGTTCGGACCCAATCACATTCCACGTACCGCTAGACGGCGTGCTGGAATGGGCTACCGCCGAGGATTCCGGTCGCTTACTAGCGAATGTATGCGAGGAAGAGGTGCCGGATGAGTTTTGGAACCGTTTCTATAACATTAGTAGCGGCCCATCTTTCCGCCTGACGAATTATGAGTTTGAGAGTAAATTGTTAAAAGCGATCGGCTGTCCCGCCCCGGAGAAAATATTCGAACCGAACTGGTTCGCTATCCGTAATTTCCACGGACAATGGTATACCGATTCAGATCTATTAGAAGGATATCTGCATTTCCGCAGTAACCAAACTTGCGACGATTATTTTAAATGGATGGCCAGCCAAGTCCCTTGGTATTTCCACCTAGCAAAGATCGTCCCTCCTATCTTCATAAAACTGGGTATGGGAGCCATCGCTAAAAAGCCGGGACTGGGAACCCGTAACTGGATCAAGAACAGACACCAAGATCGTATATCCGCCTATTTTGGCTCGTATGAGGATTGGCAAGCAATCCCGGGTTGGGATAAGATCCGGACAAAACGCCCCTCCGAAACACCCGTCTTTCTGGATCATGGTTATGATGAAAGTAAGCCGAAGTCGGAATGGGATATCGAGGATATGCGTAAAGCCGCAGAATTCAGGGGAGGAAAATGCTTGTCCCCGGCCATGACAAAAGGAGACTTATCGACTCCGCTCGATTGGGAATGCCAATTCGGTCACCGTTTTAAGGCCTCTCCCACATTAGTATTATTAGGAGGCCATTGGTGCCCGGAATGTTTACCGCTCCCTTGGAATTACGACGAGATCGCTAAAGGAAATCCGTTCTTTGCCCAAGTATGGTATCCATTCCACGATAAAAAGGAACACAATGTATACGATGAATCCATATTCGCTGACTTCAAGGAATAAAATTCAACGCATCAAGAGATTTTTGTTTTTTAGATTATTTATCTCAACGCAACATACTTTTACCGGATATTATCTGTTATAACAATATAAGCACTATATACCATAAACATAAAAACAGATTTTATCATGACAAAAGGATCGATCGGATTAAATGCAGGAGCTATCTGGAATTTGCTTTCAGATGGCCAACATTGGAGTTTTGAGGCGTTGAGAGCAAAATCCGCTCTAACAGATGCGGATCTATGGTCCGCTATCGGTTGGCTCGCTAGAGAAAATAAGATTGAAATTGATAACACCAGCAGCCACCCTATCTTCTGTCCGGGTACCAACTTTTATTTTTAAATGACATTTATGATATTTCATTGCGAAGGATTTCACTTTCTTCGCAATGAAATCTTCAAAAAAGTACTTACTTTGTAACCCTAACGAATAAAAACAATACGATTATGAATCCTACTTTCGGAGCTTCCATCCTTTCTTGGATACCACCTATGTGGACACCAGAAGGCGGTCTTTTCGCCATCCAGCAAGCATCTGCCGCCGGTTTTGATTTACTGGAAATCTTATTGCCTCCTTCCATGGAGTTCGACGCTCCAACCGTAAAGCGACAATTGAAACAACACGGATTGAAGGCGACTTGTTCTCTCAACCTTCCCCAAGAAGCGCATATTCCTTTTTATCCCAAGGAAGCGACTCGCCTGATCAAGGCGGCGCTGGATAAAGCGAGCGAACTGGAGGTTGATTACTTGGGAGGGGTCTTACATTCCGGCATCGGGGTCTTCTCCGGCAAACAGCGAACACGGGAAGAAGAGAATACGCTTTGTGAGGTATGGGCGGAGGTTGCCGAATACGCCGGCCGATCCGGAATCACGATCGGTATAGAGCCGATCAATCGCTATGAAAGCTATATGTGTACCTCCGCGGAGGAAGTCTTGCGCTTTATCAAACGCGTAGACGCTCCGAATTTATCTTTGCATCTGGATACTTTCCATATGAATATAGAAGAGACTAGTTTCTATGAACCGGTTATCGCCGCAGGCAGCCGACTTCGCCATATTCACATGACTGAAAGCAACCGGGGAATGCTGGGTGAAGGAAACGTACGCTGGGATGATTTGTTCCGGGGACTACAGGAAATCGATTTCAATGGAAACTTAGTTCTGGAGAATTTCTCCAATTCCGTTCCCGGCATGGCGGAAGCCGTATCTCTTTGGCGTCCATCTAAATACAACGCAGATGAGCTAGCTAAAGGCAGTCTCGCTTTCATGCGTAAGATGACATGCGAACATCAATAAGGCATCAATTACTGCAACCGGCTTTACAGTAGTACTGCAAGGCCCGTGCAGTAAATCTCCATTTAGAAAGTAGCGCGAAGTCCTATCATTTAAATAACCGCTGAACGACAGCGCTATCTCCATCATTCGGGGCGGGCTGTATATTCAATAAGCGTGCGATCATCAAATAGAGGTTCACGTTCGCCATTTGCGGAACCTCTACGTGTTTCTTGAACGAGGGACCTGCCGCATAGAATATAGCCTCCATCTCCGGTGTAAAATTATCGTAACCATGTGTCGCCGCATAACGGGGAGATGATTTCTCGCGGAATTGCACATACGTTCCAATATGTGGAGAAACAACCAGATCACTAACTCGAGGATTCTTTCCGTAAACCAATTTCTCAGGGATCTCGTTTTTCTTCCATACGGTTATATTCGGCACTTTCTGTAAAATCGCATAGGCAGTATCCACATAGGTTTTCTTCGGATATAATAATGTAGGAACGCCATCAAAGACATAATCGAAACTATCCCGGGGTAGATAATCATTCAAGTTCACATATCTCTCGGGATAATAGGTGGCCATTCCATGATCCGAGAGAACGATAAAATCGATCTTATCGAAAATATCCAGCTTACGGGCTTCCGTGAAGAAATGATTCAAGACTTTATCCAAGTTCTCTACCACATCCAAGGTTGCCGAGGAATCCGGGGTAGCGGAATGACCTATCGCATCCGGCTCTTCCATATACCACATAATCAAATGAGGACGTATATCTTCCGGCAACTTCAGCCAAGAGATCACGGAATCAGCACGATCTGAAAAAGAAACCGATTTATCAAACGGCTTCCATATTGAAGGCTGGCCACTCGCCAAAGGCACCTCGCTACCGACCCAATAGAAGGAAGCGGTACGAACCCCTTGGCGTTCCGCCGTATTCCAAATAGGTTCTCCACCATAAAATCGCGGATCCAGGTTTCCCATACGGTATGAGCTATCAAGCTCCGCGTCATAAAAGAAATTATTTACCAAACCATGGTGATCCGGATGCAATCCGGTAGCCATGCTATAATGATTCGGGAAAGTCACGCTGGGATAACATGGGCGAAACGTGGAGCGAACCCCTACATTCGCCAAAGAATCCAACGTCGGAGTATGAGCACGTGAGGGATAATCAGAGCGGAAACCGTCCATTGATAAAACTACGACATAACGATCCGATTGTTTTTTCGTTTGGCAACCGGTAAAAGCCAATGAACAAATACAAAAGAAACTAACGAGTAAGAACTCAATACGATTATTCCACATATCATTAAATTAAAAAAGAGGTCCACAAAGATAGTGAACCTCTTCTAATTATTAAATTTTATCTAATGAAAGATTTTTTTTAGAAGATATACTTGATACCGAATTGCATTTGCCAACGAGACACATCGTTCAAATTATCCTTGAAGGTCTCATCCAAATCTTTCGCCATCGTATACTTCAACGTATAGTTGTTCGCCGCACTCGGGCCTTGTCCTTTCGGGATCGTCAAGAACTGATATTGCTGATTACCCAAAACGGTTGTTTGTACCACACCCCAGTTACGATTCAACAAATTCAAGAAGTTGGCGATATTGAAACTAAAGCGCAAGGTATGTGAACGACCATTCTTCTGGTAAATCTTTATATCATGAGAAACACTCAAATCCAACTGATTCGCAAACGGAGCGACAGCACCGTTACGTTCGGCATACTCACCTCTATGTTTGCTCAAATAAGGATCTTGCTCGATAAAGGCATTCATCGCTTTCCATGCATCTTCTTGGCTATCGAAATCGCCCGGTAACAAATGATCTTTTACCTCGTCAAAATTCGCGGGGATATACATCAAGTCATTGGAGAACTGAGAATCGCCATTTGCGTCACCATTATAACAATAAGAATAACGGAACGGACGATAACGCTGATAGATCAAACCAAAACTTGTTGCCGCATATTTACTCCAGTTAGCCGTATAAGAAGCGGACAATAACAAACGACCATCAAAAGAACCTGCCGTATAACCTACTTCTTCCGCATTTCCGTCCAAGGCCGCACGGTACTTCCAAGCGGAAGTCGCCACAGACGATGTTCCGTCTGTTACACCTCTAGACTGCCCGAAAGAGTAAGATCCATTCAAATACAATCCCTTCAAGATTCCATCAACAAAGTTTTTCTGCAACTGGAAGGTCGTATAAAGCGAATGTCCTTTGCTGGTATTACGCAGCATCACGACATGATTTGCGGCCTTTTGATTTCCTTCCCTATCGCTATAATAGCCATTATAATATGGACGTGCGTTACCCGCTCCACCGTCATTTACAAATTGCTCGGTCCGATACAATCCGATATTGTCATGATAAATAGCGTTAATGTCTTTTGAATACAGCAACTCTACGGTAGCTACCCAGCCATCACCAAACTTATAATCGGCAGCGATATTACTTTTCCATAAGCTCGGATATTTAAAGTCCGGATCCGTAATCGCTATATCCGAACGGGTAGCGCTACCTTCAGCCGGTTTATAAGTATCCATATTTCCGGTAAAACCTAGCGAAGGTCTGCCATCGCTAATGATATTGTCATTCTTGTCCTTTACCGCCCGGACATTCAAGTCACCAAACAAAACGCCATTGTTGCCGGCTTGATTACTGATCCATACATAAGGTGGAGTACCCGTGAAGAGTCCCGTACCACCACGGATCTGCAAACTTCCATTCTCATCGTCAAACGGTTTGTAGTTAAAACCGAATCGAGGAGAGAACTGAGGTTTGGCGTTCGGATATTTAGAAACATCGATCTTGATGCCATCCCGATAGGTCTCGGCGGCGACTTTATCATTCGACTGCAAATCAGTCATAAAGAACGGAACATCAATACGTAAACCTAACGTCAAGTTCAATTTATCACTTACCGTCCACTTATCTTGGGCATACAAACCTAACTGGAATACATTTATCTCGGCGAATGGAAAATCATCCGTCATCGAATATCTTTGCGCATAGTACTGGTACCCCGTAGAAGAAGAATTCGTAATACCTGTCACATTGGAACCAAATCCAAAATCTTTCGGATTAAACTCACGGATATCAAATCCTTGTACACTTCCGTTATGAGCGGCCATGTATTGTTTTGTAGCCAATACGTTGAACTTAAAATCATCGACAGAGTTAAATACCCAAGAACCCGGATAGTTTTGAGCGAAACCATTCTTAAAGGCGCGATAGTCACTTTGCGTTCCAACCGTAATCTGATGTTTGCCAAAATTCATCAAGAAGTTATCCTGTATCTGCCAGATATCACTGTTCAACTGGTTATTATAGGAGTTTGCCTCGGTTCCGAAAGTCGTATAAGCATTGTTATCACCATCCAAGATATCTACTTGCGGGAAGTAACCACCATCCATATCGCGATAATCACGCAAACGGGAATAACCGATCTTCAAATAATTAGACATACGGTCATTAATGGTCGTATTCAAGTCGGCCATCCAAATATTGAAGTTATTATTCGTCCGGTAGAAAGAAGAAGAGAACGGAATAGCGAACGCATTCGGTCCACGTCCGTTATTCGGCGCACCGGAAGTAGAAGGGTTATTCGTATTAAACGATTTCAAATAATAATATTTTAAGCTCAACACATTATTTGAGTTGATATTCCAGTCTAAACGAGCCGTGATTCGATCCGCTTGAGTATTTGTCTTATTCACGTCGAATTTACCCGGATTATACCCAAGCTCATCACCTAAGAAATCAGATAAACCCTGCAAGACTGTCGCATCCGCCGCAGAATTAGCGGTCGTATAAGAAATCGGTTCCTCCTGACGATCCATCTCACCATTGATGAAGAAGAATAACTTATTCTTAATGATCGGACCGGATAAACTGATACCGTATTGGTGATTAGAGAACTCTGAAACACCAATCGTCTCATCCTTCACACGATATCCCATCATAGACGGACTCTTCGTGTACATATATACAGAAGCATGAAACTCATTCGAACCGGATTTCGTTACGGAGTTAATACCCGCACCCGTGAATCCTCCATTTCGAACATCAAAAGGAGCGATCATCACCTGTACCTGCTCGAGTGCCTCCAAAGAAATCGGTTCCGTACCGGAAGCTCCAAGAGCAGAAGCCAGACCAAACGAGTTATTAAAGGAGGCACCGTCCACCGTTACATTATTAAAACGGTAAGAGACACCGCCAAAATTCTTTCCGCTACTCATCGGGGTTAATTTCACGAAATCATCCAAAGAACGGTTAATCGTAGGCAGCTTATCCATCTTCTCACGAGTGATGATTTCCTGCGCACCTGTACGGCTTCCTGAAATAATGGGGTTCTTATCCGCAACCACGACTACCTCGTCGAGAGCTTGGGTATCTTCCCGCATTACTACATTCAGTTTCAGATCCTCACCCAAAACCAAGTTTATTCCTGTCCGGCTCTCCGTATTGTATCCAATATAAGAGAACTCTACCACATAAGGGCCTCCGATACGAAGGTTGTTAAAAGAATAAGAACCATTCGGCTGGGTAATCGTGTAGTATTCGGTACCCGTTGGCGTATGCGTAGCCTTGATATTCACTCCGATCATCGCTTCCGATGATGTATCCGTGACTTTACCACTCATACTCGCCGTCGTCACCTGAGCATGTATGGATATTCCCACGCACAACAAAAGTAACGTTAAAAGTAGATAAGTTTTCCTCATACAAGAAGTATTTATATTTAAAATAATTATAACATTTTTGTATATCGCCGCAAAGATAGGGATTAGATATCTCTTTTTGTCACAAACTATATATAATATTCATAGCATTAACATTCCTCACACAGATCTCCAGATTATTATTTTCAACCAATCACATCCATAATCCAACAATATGCAGGAAAAGCGTCTATAATTCTTTTAAATCACCGCCCAACAGGGAATGTTAGTTAAGAATCATCAAA
>OGUM01002599.1_pt1 | contig 10226 bp, 9 predicted proteins | sample 1553631 | NCBI WGS metagenome assembly OGUM01 (sample SAMEA2580228, study PRJEB22360) | human gut metagenome | biome: human gut; feature: human-associated habitat; material: faeces | place: Denmark | collected 2008/2010 | reverse complement strand
GCTGGGTCATTAGTCATCATCAATGTAGGGAGACCCGCCGTTCGCGTTGTCGTAGAAGTAGCCCTGCTCGTCCACGATGCCAGGGCCGACAATGTTGGAAGCAGCAGAGTAGGTGCCCTGCATGATGGTGTTGGCAACGTAGTCACGGTCGATGGACAGAGCCAGAGCCTTGCGGACCTTGGCATCCTGGAAGGCATCGCGCTGCAGGTTCATGCTGACGTAGTAGGTGCCCAGAATGGTGTCAACATAGAAGTCGCCGCCATCCTCTGCCTTGGTCAGGCTGGGGATCTCGTCGGTGGGCACGTCCTTGATCAGGACAGCCTCACCGCTGTTGTAAGCAGCGAAGCAAGCGGAAGAGTCCTCCAGCAGCAGCAGGGTAATGCTGTCGGAAACGATCTTGGAGCTATCCCAGCCGCCAACGTAGTTGGGGTTCTTGGTCAGCACGATGCGCTCGGACGGGGTCCAGTCGGTGATCATGTAGGGGCCGTTGGACACGAAGGTGTCGGCGGAGGTGCACCAGCTGTCGCCGTTTGCCTCAACAGTTGCCTGCTGCACAGGGCTCATAGCTGCGAATGCGGCCATCTTGTCGAAGTAGGAGCAGGGGTAGGACAGCACGATGGTCAGGGTCTTGCCGTCGTCGCTTGCCTTAACGTTCAGAGCATCGGGGTTGGGCTCTACAGTGGGGTTGCCGTCTGCATCGGGGAAGCCGGCAGCTGCGTCAAAACCATCGATCATGCCCAGGCAGGTCTCTGCGTAGGGAGCTGCGGTGTCGGGGTTGACCATACGCTTGAAGGTGTACTCAAAGTCCTTAGCGGTCAGGTCGGTGCCATCGCTCCACTTCAGGCCGTCACGCATGGTGAAGGTCCAGGTCAGGCCGTCCTCGCTTGCTTCCCAACTCTCAGCCTGGCCACCAATAACTTCGTTGTTCTCGTTGATGATCAGCAGGGGCTCGAAGATGGTGATGATGGTGTTGGCGCCATCAACAGCGCTGTTCAAAGAGGGATCCAGAGTCTCGGGGTTGGAGCCGTACTGGACGGTGAAGCCAGCGGTGTTGACACTGCCGGTAGAAGAACCAGCAGCGGAAGAAGCAGTGCCGGAGGTTGCGGTAGAACCGGACTTGCTGCCGCCACAGGCTGCCAGACCCAGAGCAGCGGCACCCACGCCTGCAACCTTGAGGAAATTACGACGAGAAATGCGTTTCATAATAATATCCTTCCCTTATATCAAATTTGAGTGTGCCAGGTTCCCCCAGCCGCCTCTATATTCGATCCGGTGCAAATAATTTGTACACCGGAGGAACACGAATGATTATAATGCGTTCTCATGCCGGTTACAAGTCCAAAACCTGGACTGTAACCATTTTGTGACAACATTTCAGCGCTAAGTTGAATTGCTTTCACCTTTTACTGGTGTGAAGTGTTCTCACTTCACGCGGTCAAGGTGATGGCAGGCTGCCCAGTGGCCGGTGGAGACTTCCTTGAACTCGGGCACCTCGTTGGCGCACTGCTCGTCTGCATAGGGGCAGCGGGTGCGGAAACGGCAGCCGGACGGCGGGTTCAGGGGGCTGGGCACATCGCCCTGCAGCACGATACGCTTGGACTGGCGGGCCGTAATGGGATCAGCCACCGGAATTGCGGAGATCAGGCTGCGGGTGTAGGGGTGGATGGCATGGGTCACCAGCTCCTCCGCATCGGCCAGCTCCACGATATCGCCCTTGTGGATGACGGCGATGCGGTCCGAAATGTACCGCATGACCGAGAGGTCGTGGGCGATGAACAGGTAGGTGATGCCGCGCTCCTTCTGCAGATGACGCAGCAGGTTGAGCACCTGGGCGCGGATGGACATATCCAGAGCCGAGATGGGCTCGTCGGCAATGATGAACTCAGGCTCCACGATCAGGGCGCGGGCAATGCCGATGCGCTGGCGCTGGCCGCCGGAGAACTCATGCGGGAAACGGGAAGCGAATTCAGGCAGCAGGCCCACATCCAGCAGTGCCTGCCGGACCTTCTCCTCCCGCTGGGCGGCGGTCAGGTCGGGCCGGACATTCTGCAGGCCCTCGCCCACGATGTAGCTGACCTTGGCACGCTCGTTCAGGGAGGACTGCGGGTCCTGGAAGATCATCTGGATCTCCTTGATGACCTGCTGGTCCAGCTGGCGGGAGATCTTGCCGTTGATCTTCTGGCCCTTGTACAGAACCTCGCCGCCCGAGGTGGGCAGGATGCGCATGATGGCGCGGCCGATGGTGGTTTTGCCGGAGCCGGACTCGCCCACCAGACCAAAGGTCTCACCCTTGTAAATTTCAAAGTTGGCACGGTTCACGGCCTTGAAGGCCTTGCGGCCGGAGCCGTAGGTCACCTCGAGGTCCTTGACCTTAAGCAGGACCTGCCGGGACGAAGCCTCTTCATCTTGCTGGCGCAAGACCGTTTTTTCGCTCGAACACCCCGCCGGGGTGTTCGCTGCTTCGCAAACGCGAACGTCACGATTTTCAGGCATCCTGCATCCCCTCCTCTTTCAACAGTTTGACGGCGGCAGGCGGTTCCACCTTGGGTGCCCGGGGGTCCAGCAGCCAGGTCTTGGCCTTGTGAGTGGGACTGACCGCAAAGTAAGGCGGGCGCTTGACAAAGTCGATCTTCAGCGCCTGGGGGTTGCGGGGGGCAAAGGCATCGCCGTGGATCTCGGTGAACAGATTCGGGGGTGTACCCTGAATGTTGAACAGATCCTCGCCCTTGATGCCCATCTGGGGCATACTGGACAGCAGCGCCCAGGTGTAGGGGTGGCGGGGGTCGTAGTAGATCTCATCGGAGGTGCCGATCTCCACGATGTCACCTGCGTACATGACGGCCACCCGGTCGGCGATGTTGGCCACCACGCCCAGATCGTGGGTGATGAGGACGATGGTCAGGTTGTACTTGACCTGCATCTCCTTGAGCAGCTGCAGGATCTGGGCCTGAATGGTCACATCCAGTGCGGTGGTGGGCTCGTCGCAGATCAGGATCTGCGGGTTGCAGGCTACCGCAATGGCAATGACGACGCGCTGGCGCATACCGCCCGAAAACTCGTGGGGATACTGTGCAAAGCGCACCTCGGGGTCGGCAATGCCCACGTCCCGCAGGTATTCAAGGGTCTTTTCCCGGGCGGCCTTGCCCTTGAGATGCTGGTGCAGCTCCACGGCTTCCATGATCTGGTCGCCGATGGTCTTCAGGGGGTTCAGGCTGGTCATGGGGTCCTGCATGATCATGGCGATCTCATGGCCCCGGACCTTCAGCCAGTCCTTCTCCTTTTTCAGGTCGGAAAGGCGGATGGGTTTGCCGTCATCGGCACCGTAATAATCAATGGTGCCCGAGGTGATGGAGCCGTTGGCATCCAGCAGGCCCATGAAGCTCTTGGTGAACACGCTCTTGCCGGAGCCGGATTCGCCCACGATGGCAAGGACTTCGCCGTGGTAGATGTCCAGATCGATGCCGCGGATGGCATGCAGCACCTTGCCACGCAGGTTGAATTTGATGTTGAGGTCCTTTACAGAAAGGATGAGCTGATTTTTTTCCATCTTCTGTCCCTCCTTACTGCAGGTGATTCTTCGGGTCAGCAGCGTCCGAGAAGGCGTTGCCGATGAGGTAGAACGCAATGGTGACAAAGCTCAGGATGATGGTGGGGTAGAGCAGCTGGTACCGCAGGCCCGCCTGCATCATCACCTTGCGGCCGTCGTTGATCAGGTTGCCCAGAGAGGGCGTTTCCACAGAAAGGCCCAGGCCGATATAGGTGATGAACACCTCGCTGCCGATGGCGGCGGGGATGGTCAGGGCCATGCGCAGCATGATGACCGATACCAGATAGGGCAGCAGGTTGCGCAGCACGATGCGGCGGATGGGGGTGCCGATGCAGCGGGAAGCCACGTTGTAATCACGGTCGCGGATGATCAGGATCTGGTTGCGGATAAAGCGCGCCATGGCGATCCAGCCCGTGATGGACATGCCCAGGATCAGGGTCTGGATGCTGGGGGATGCGACATAGGAGATCAGGATCAGGATGATGGTGGAAGGGATGTTATCACAGATGTTGTACAGCTCGGTGAAGAAGAAATCGAGCTGGCGGACATAGCCCCAGAGCACGCCCACTGTGATGCCCACCACGGCCTCGATGAGGGCCACGAAGAAGGCGATGGTCAGACTGGTGCGTGCACCGGCCCAGATGCGGGCCCACAGGTCCTGGCCGATGGCATTGGAACCCCAGATAAAGCCCTCTTCCCCGGGGGCGATATTGCGGAACTGGATACCGGTGGTAGAGTCTACCTGGCAGAGATTGGGATCTGCCTGACCTGGCAGATAAGGCTGCAAAAAGGCAAAGCCCACCACGAACACCAGTGCAATGAGCAGGGCCACGGCGATCTTATTCTTGAAGAAAGCACGGAAGGTGCTGCCCCAATAGCTGTAATTGGAGTAGGAGGTGGCCTCGGCACGCTCCTCGCTGAACCCGGCGGGGGTGAACAGCTCGTCCTCGGGCAGGTCGGCCCAAGCGGCGGGGCCGTCCTTCTGCAGCTTGTTCAGATCGTTTTCCAGAACAGCTGCCTTGTGATCTTTCATGTGGAACAGCATTATCGGCCACCTTCTTTCTTGCCAAAGCTGATGCGGGGATCGATGAGCACCATGAGCAGATCGCCCAGGATCAGGCCGATGATGCCCACGCAGGCGTACAGCAGCACGATGCCCTGCACCATGGTGTTGTCGTGGCGCTGGACACAGGTGACCAGCAGGCCGCCCATGCCGGGGATGGAATACAGGCTCTCGATGTAGATGGAGCCGACCACAGTGTTCAGGAAGGCAGAGGGAATATACTGCACCAGCGGCACCATGGCGTTGCGGAAGATGTGGCGCAGGGCGATGTTGCTCTCGCTCACGCCCTTGGCCAGTGCCAGCCGAACGTAATCCTTGTTGCTCTCGTCCACCATGTAGCGGCGCAGCCACATGGCGTAGAATGCCACGTTGCCCAGGCTCATGGAGCAGACCGGCAGCACCCAGTACCGCCAGTCGGAGGCATCAAACAGCAGGCCCACGCCCAGGGCGGTGGTGCCGTACATCTGAATATAAAGGTAATACACGGCAGCAGGCACAGCCTGAATGAGCACGATGATGGCGGTGCCGATCTTATCCGGCCAGCGGTTCTTGAACCGGCCCATCAGCAGGCCCATGGGAATGCCGATGACCAGGCTCAGCAGCATGGCAAACACGCCCATCTGGATGGAGATGGGCAGCTTCTTGGCCAGGATGCCGGTGACCGAGGCATTTACCTTATAAATATGGCTCACGCCCAGGTCGCCGTGGAGGGCATTCCACCAGAAGCGGCCGATCTGCACCGGCAGCGGGTCCAGCAGGCCCATGGACTGCAGGCCCGCCTGGATCTGGGCCTCGGTCATTTTTTCGTAGTTTGCAAAGTAGCCTTCCACCGGCATCAGCCGCAGCAGGCAGAACACGAGCGTTACAATGACGAACAGCGTCAGGATGGAACGCCCGATGCGTTTTGACAGATATTTCAGCATATCTGTGCGCACCCCTCTTTCGTTTGTGGTTCCTCCGCGGACAGTGGTCCTGAACAGCGGATAGGAATAGAATACATCAAAATTGCACTTTTGGAAAGTGATTTGCCCGGATTTTGAAAAATGTTTTTGTAAAAGCAGGGTAAAGTGAACGTTTTTTCTTACAAAAACAACCCTCTCCGCCGGGTTGACGGAGAGGGATAAAAGTTTTTATAAACCTCTGCGCTTCAAAATCTCATCCAGAATGGCATCGGCTACATCGGCCTTGCTCATCAGGGGCAGCTCCCGGGTGCCGTCGGGGGTGATGAAGGTGACCACGTTGGTGTCCACCCCAAAACCGGCCCCGGCGACCTTCAGGTTGTTGGCCACCACCATGTCCAGATTCTTCCGGGTCAGCTTGGCCGTGGAGTTTTCCACCATATCCCGGGTCTCCATGGAAAAACCGCAGAGGAACTGGTGGGTCTTTTTCGGGCCGATGGTGCCCAGAATGTCGGCGGTGCGCTCCACGGGGATGGAGAGGTCGCCGTCCTTTTTCTTGATCTTGTCACTTGCCACCGTCACGGGGCGGTAGTCGGCCACGGCGGCAGCCATCACCAGCACGTCCATCTCCTCAAAGCGGCTGGTCACGGCATCGTACATATCCTGCGCCGTGGTAATGGGAACATCGGTGGTGAAGCGGACCGGCGGCAGGTCGGTGTGGCCGTGGATGAGGGTGACCTCTGCTCCCCGCATGGCGGCGGCCCTGGCGATGGCATAGCCCATCTTGCCGGTGGAGTGGTTGGTCAGGTAGCGCACGGGGTCCAGCGGCTCCTGCGTGGGCCCGGCGGTCACAGCGATGCGGACACCGGCCAGATCCTTGGGCCGGGCGATGGTGTGCAGGATGTACTCGATGAGCACATCCTCCTTGGGCAGGCGGCCGCTGCCCACATCCTTGCAGGCCAGCACCCCGCTCTCAGAGGGGATGACCGTGAAGCCGTAGTGCTCCAGCGTTCTGAGGTTGTCCTGCGTGATGGGGTTTTCCAGCATCCCGGTGTTCATGGCCGGGCTGACCAGCTTGGGGCACCTGGCCGCAAGCACCACGGTGGTGAGCATATCATCGGCAATGCCGTGGGCCATTTTGGCAATGACGTTGGCCGTGGCCGGTGCCACCAGAACGACATCCGCCTTTTTGGCCAGCGAGATGTGGGTGACCTCGAACTTGAAATCGCGGTCGAAGGTATCCACCATGCATTTGTGGCCGGTCAGCGTCTCAAAGACGAGAGGGGTGATGAAATGGGTGGCGTTCTCGGTCATAATGACCTCCACGTCCGCCCCCAGCTTTTTGAGTGCGCTGGCCACATTTGCCATTTTATAGGCGGCAATGCCGCCGGTAACGCCCAAAAGGACGCATTTGCCCTGCAGATCCATCCAAAAAACCTCCTGTTTTGCGGGTTTGCCTCTTTAGTATAATCCAAAATCACCGCCAGCACAACAAAATCTTTCGGTTGGGTCTTGTATCCAGCGCAAAAATGCGGTAAAATAGCTTGACTTAGAATAAAACCTCTCCGTCAAGGTCTGCGTCTTTGCCGCCTCTCCTGCCGGGAGAGGCAAGCCAACCGGCTCCTCTGGCAGGGGAGCCGGAGCAAAGCGCCTGAGAGGTTTTGCAGGAAAGGTAAAATATGATCTTAGCCATTGATATAGGCAACACCACCGTCGCCCTGGGCGGCATCAAGGACGGACGTGTATGCTTTGTGGCCCACATGGATACGGTGCGCACCCGTACCGCCGCGGAATACCGCATTGAAATGGAAAAGGTGTTTGCCCACCGCCGCCACCCGGAAAAGCCCATCCGGTTCGAGGGCGCGGTGCTGACCAGCGTAGTGCCCCAGATCACCGGAGCACTGGCTGAGTGCGCCCGCTATTACACCGGCAAAAAGCCGGTCATCGTTTCGCCGGAGATCCGCACAGGCCTGACCATGGGGGTGCCTGACCCCCATGCCGTGGGCAAGGACCGGCTGGTGGATGCCGCTTACGCTGCGGCGAACTTCCCGCTGCCGGTCATCACCGTGGATCTGGGCACTGCCACTACATTTAATGTTGTGGATGAGAACCGGGTATTCCGGGGCGGTGTGATCTGCCCGGGGCTTTCCACCGGCCTGCGGGCTCTGGGGGAGCGCTGTGCCCAGCTGCCGCAGGTGCGGCTGAGCTCCCCCAAAGCAGCCATTGGTGTGAACACTGAGAGCTGTATGCTTTCGGGCTCTGTGCTGGGCACGGCAGTCCTGCTGGACGGCATCACCCAGCGCATTGAGGAAGAGCTGGGCCGTCCGGCCACCCTGGTGGTCACGGGCGGGCTGGCAAAGTATGTCACGCCGCTCTGCCGCCATCCGCTGACCTACGACCCGGAGCTGCTGCTGAAGGGGCTGGCACTGCTGTACCAGATGAACGCACCTCAGCCGCACTATGCCGCCGGGGGCAGGCGGCGGAACCCGAACAACAATTTCCGCCGGGGCCGCCGTCCCCGCTCCCAGCGCCGGGAACGCCGCGAGGAGAAGAACAAAAACGGCTGACGACGAAACAGGATGGAGAGAACAATGAAACTAGGGATCCTGGGCACGGGGATGATCGTGCGGGAGTTTCTGCCCTGGCTGGCAGGGCCGGACTGCCCCTTTACGGTGCAGGCGCTCTGCAGCACCCAGCGCAGTGCGCCGGTGGCCGACGAGATGTGCGAACAGTACGGCATTCCCCAGCACACCACGAACTATTTTGAATTATTGCAGTGGGTGGACGTGATCTATCTGGCCGTGCCCAACCTGCAGCATTACCGCTATGCCAAGGTGGCGCTGGAAGCGGGGAAGCATGTCATTGTGGAAAAGCCCATGGCCTGCACCGCTGCCCAGACCGAGGAGCTGGCGGCGTTGGCCCGCCGCAAAAAGGTGTTCCTGTTTGAGGCCATGACCACCCAGTACCTCGAAAACTACAACAAGATCCGGGAGCTGCTGCCCCGCATTGGCAGGGTGAAGCTGGTGCAGTGCAATTTCAGCCAGTATTCCAGCCGCTACGATGCCTTCTGTGCCGGGGAAACGCCGGTCTCCTTTGACCCGGAGTGTGCGGGCGGTGCCCTGATGGATCTGAACGTCTACAACATCAGCTATATCGTGGGCCTGTTCGGTGAGCCGAACCAGGTGCACTACCTGGCCAACATGGAGCGCGGCATCGACACCAGTGGTATCCTGACCATGGAGTACAACAGCTTCAAGGCAGTCAGCATGGCCGCCAAGGACTGCGGTGCGCCTGCCCGGTATGTCATCCAGGGCACAAAGGGCTATATCCTGCAGAAATCCACGGCCAACTGGTGCGGTGGCGTGACCTTCCACCCCAATCAGGGCAAGGAAGAGCACTTCAACCTGAACGGCGGCAGACCCCGGCAGGCGGCGGAGTTCCACGCCTTTGCCAGGGCCATCGAGGGCGGTGACCAGGAGCTGTGCAGCCGGATGCTGGATACCTCCGTGGCCGTCAGCCGTGTGCTGACCGTGGCCCGGCGGAGCGCCGACATCAAATTTCCCTGTGATAAATAAGGTGGGCTTGCCCGCTTATTTATAGATTCCCTGACAGAAAAAACCAGATTTGCGCCGTATCCGACGTATAGGGCGGAACGGCAGCAGGAGGAAAACTGAATTATGAAAAACAACGATCTTCGCACTCTCACCCGACTGGCACTGCTGGTCGCCATCGAGCTTGTAATGAAGGCCATCGGCCTGGGCAGTGTGCCCATGGGCCCGCTTTACATGAGCTTCCTGACCCTGCCCATTGCGGTGGGTGCCATCACCATGGGCCCTGTGGCCGGTGCTGTGCTGGGCGGCGTGTTCGGCGCGGTGAGCTTCTATGATGCCATTACCGGTGCTTCCGCTATGACCGGCGCTCTGTTCCAGGTCAGCCCTGTCAACACCTTTATCCTCTGCGTGGGCATGCGTGTGCTGATGGGCGTGTGTGTGGGCCTGATCTTCAACGGCCTGAGCAAGCTGGATAAGAGCCGCACCTGGAGCTATATCGTCAGCGCCATGTGCGCTCCGGCCCTGAACACTCTGTTCTTCATGGGCTATATCGTGCTGGCGTTCTACAACTGCGACTATGTCCAGAACCTGGTGTCCGTTAAGGGCGCTGCCAACCCCCTGATGTTCGTTGTGCTGCTGGTTGGTGTCCAGGGCGTGGCTGAGTTCCTCGTCTCCGGCATCCTGGGCGGCATCGTGGCCCGCGCCGTGCATAAGTTCCTGAAGTAAGACCCCGCGTTCCGCGTCAGGGAAGAGCGTATGGGTTTGTAACATTGTAAAACAAAAGACCAGAACTGAACTGCCACTTGGCAGAACAGCTCTGGTCTTTTTCTGTGCGGTGAAAAACAGAAACACAGCCTTTACAGAGGCAGCTTGCCGCCGACCTTGTTGACGACATAGTAGGCGGCCTCTTCCTCAGGCTTGACGTAGATCTTGCAGGACTGCACGCCCACCTTGTGGGTCAGGCGGTAATCGGCCTTGGCGCGGTCCACAAGATCGGTGATGTTATACTGCTTGCCGGCAAATTCAACGTAGATCTCAGGGGAAAGCGGGGGACGGCCCTTGTGGGCGGTCTTTTCCGTTTTGGGGGCTTTCTCCGTTTTGACAGCGGACTTTGCGGTCTTGCGTGCGGGCTTTGCCTCGGCTGCGGGAGCTTCTGCAGCGGCAGG
>OGUM01002596.1_pt1 | contig 10242 bp, 9 predicted proteins | sample 1553631 | NCBI WGS metagenome assembly OGUM01 (sample SAMEA2580228, study PRJEB22360) | human gut metagenome | biome: human gut; feature: human-associated habitat; material: faeces | place: Denmark | collected 2008/2010 | reverse complement strand
ACATCATTAATGTCGAATATATTAACATGTCACCAATGTATCTGTTAAGCCTATTATTTTAGTTAGAGAGCAATCTCTAACTTTTTTTAAGCAAATTTTAAGCGTTGTTTAGTATGTTTATGGTATGACATATAAAGAATTTATGGATCTGACTATGATACGTTTAAAAAGTTTTGGATAAGGTTTTAAATACAATTCATTCGAGTGCATTAGCTTGTATACAATATACAACTTCTAGAATTAAGTCACCAGAAAGTGTTATGAAAAAGATAGGTAATGAATATTCTTTACTTCATGATATTATTGGCGCTCGCATCATTTGCTCGTTTGTGGATGAAATCTATGAAGTAAAGGATTGGATTCATTCATGTTTTAAAGTGGTGGAAGTAAGAGACTATTTAAGCCATCCCAAACCCAGTGGGTATCGCAGTCTACATGTAATTTGTGAAGTGGATGGATGTTTAGTTGAAATCCAAGTACGAACGATCGCATTAGATTTTTGGGCAAATCTAGAACATCAAATTCATTATAAGAAACATATTGAAGATGAAGATTTGATTCGTAGTGAATTAAAACGATGTGCCGATGAAATTGCTTCTTTAGACTTATCATTTCAGACAATCAAAGATAGAATTGAGGGATAATATGCGATTATTGATTGCGGATGATGAAGTGAATTTGGCTAAAGCACTACAAGCCGTCTTAGAAGATGCGGGCTATAATTGCGATGTGTGTTTTGATGGGAATAGTGCCATTCGTTTGATTTCTCAAGAAATTTATGATGGATTGATTTTAGATATTATGATGCCTGAAAAAAATGGATATGAAGTATTGTCTTTGATTCGAAAACAAAAAAATGATATTCCGGTATTACTTTTAAGTGCATTAAATGAAGTGGATGATAAAGTTACAGGTTTTGATTTAGGTGCCAACGATTATTTATCCAAGCCCTTTTCTACAAAGGAATTGATTGCAAGAGTCAAAGTGATGTTAAAAGAAAATGTGATAGACAATTCTTATTTACAATATCAAGATATTCTATTGAATAAGAAAGAAGAAACACTTGCGTGTAAGAATACAAAATATCAATTGACTAAGTTGGAATGTAGTATTCTTTCTTTATTGATTCGAAGTGAATCGAATCGAGTACCTATTTGGCTTGTGATTGAAAAAGTTTGGAACAATCGAGTAAATGTGAATCAGAATACAGTTTCACTTTATGTATCCTATTTAAATCGAAAGTTATTGGCATTACAATCTTGTGTATCTATAAAAATGAGTAAAGAAAATATAGAACTGTGTGTTAATATATAAAAAAGAAGAAAGGGCGTGCACTATGAATATATTAGTTGTGGATGATGAAAAAAACATTGCGTATGCGATTGCACAAATTTTAGAAGAACAAAAATGGCAAGTAACTATGGCTTATGATGGACAAGAAGGTTTAGATTTAGCCCTAAGTGGATATTATGATGTAGCTATTTTAGATATTATGCTCCCTGTTATGAATGGTTTTGAGGTTGTACAGAAAATGCGTGCCAATAAGATTGAAACTCCAACTTTGTTGTTGTCGGCATTGGATGAAATTCCAGATAAAGTGAAAGGCCTAAATGTAGGGGCCGATGATTATATGACTAAACCATTTTCGGCTGCAGAACTTGTTGCTCGCATTAATGCATTGACAAGACGTAAAGGAGAAGTCATTGTACATGAATTGAAGTATGACGATTTATCGTTACAACTTGATACTTGTGAGTTGTATTGTGCAAGTCAACATATTCATTTAGGATATAAAGAATTTGAAATCATGAAACATTTAATGTCACATCCTGAAATGATTACTTCTAAAGATGATTTAATTGTTTCGGTATGGGGTAGTGAAAGTGATGCGATGGACAATAATGTAGAGGTTTATATCTCATTTTTAAGAAAGAAACTAAAATTTTTAAAAAGCAAAGTTTCAATCAAGGTGATTCGAAAAGTTGGATATCGACTAGAGGTTTGTGATGCTTAAAAAACTACAGACAAAATTCATTTTGATTTTAATGTCCTTTGTCAGTGTTATCTTATTATCTGTATTTGGTGTAGTTTGTTGCTCAAACTATATTCATGATAAAAAGGATGTTGAGCAAAGTTTAGAAATGGCTTTACGATTAAAGGATAAAGATTTTTCGATTTCATTTGGAAATAGTCGAAATTTTAATGGGAATTCCTTCGTGATTTATACGGATTCAAATTATGAATATATGATCACAAGCCGTTCAGTATGGAATATTTATGCAGAAGATGCGCAAAGTTTAATTGAGAGTGTAAAAAATAAAGACGATATTGGAATTTTGAAAAAACTAGGGTTTGCGTATAAAAAAGAAAAAATTACCAACTATCAAGTGGATGAAAACACAATCATTCCTTCAGGATATGCCGTAGCCTTTGTGGATGTATCTCATATGCAGTCTTCTTTTCAAAGAATGTTGATTATATCTATTCAAATTGGATCGAGTGTATTACTGGTATTCTTTATACTAAGTTGTATTTTAAGTAAATGGGCACTAAAACCAGTCGAACAGGCATGGGATAAACAGAAACAATTTGTGGCCGATGCCAGTCATGAATTAAAAACGCCATTAACGGTTATTTTAGCGGATAGTGATGTATTAATCAATCATTCGACAGAAACTATTTCTTCACAAAAACAATGGATAGAATCGATTCAAAGCGAAGCGAACCGCATGCGAAAACTTGTAGAGGATATGTTGTTTCTTGCCAAGAATGATGCGAATCGAATTGAAATTTCTATGCAGAATTGTTCGCTTAGTGATATATGTTTTCATTGTGTTTTACCGTTTGAATCCATTGCGTTTGAAAAAGGTATTGATTTAATCGATGAAGTGGAAGAAAATATAGAGGTACATGGTAATGAGTCACAGTTAAAACAATTGATATTAATTTTCTTGGACAATGCGATCAAATATACACCTGCGGGTGGAAAGATTTATTTTAAATTATGTAAGGTACAAAATAAAGCCGTCATAACAATTCGTAATACAGATAGCTATATTCCGCCAGAAGATTTAAAACATGTATTTGAACGCTTCTATCGTGTCGATAAATCAAGAAAATATCAAGGGGGAGCCGGTTTAGGCTTATCCATCGCAAGTCAAATTGCGCAAAGTCATAAAATCAAATTAAGTGTGACAAGTGATGAAAAACAAGGTACAGAATTTACTTTGAATTTCTAGGAGGATAATTATGTTTCAAAAAAGAGTCGATCAAGTGATTGCGAGAATGAAGGCGGATGGGCTTAAACAAATCTTAGTTAGTGAACCATGCAGCATCTATTATTTAACAGGTGTTGATGTAGGTCCAGGAGAAAGATTGTTTGCGCTATACTTGAATGATGAAGGAAGAAAAGTATTATTTTTAAATACATTATTTACTGTTGAACAAAAGGATTGTGAAGAAATTTGGTATAGCGATACAGATGATTCCACTTCACTTTTAGCTAGTGTTATTGATTCAAGTGAAACGCTAGGCATTGATAAAGAGTGGACAGCACGATTTTTGATTCCTTTAATGGAAAAGTGTGAAGGATTAAGAGTTGTTCTTGGATCAAAATATGTAGATGATACTCGTGCCATCAAGGATGAAAAAGAAATTGAATGTATGATTGAAAACTCACAGATCAATGATGTTGTGATGGAACGTACAAGAGATTTCATTTCAGAAGGTATGACTGAAAAACAAGTAGAAGCTTTTATTCTTGAACAATATAAATTGCTAGGATGTCAAAATGTTTCATTCTCACCAATCTGTTCGTTTGGAGCTAATGGTGCTGATCCTCATCATATGCCAGATGATTCCGTGTTAAAAGCAGGAGACAGTATTGTGATCGATATTGGTGGAAGAAAAGATCGTTATTGTTCGGATATGACACGTACTTATTTCTGTAAAGAAGCAAGTGACGAATATAAAAAGATTCATGATATTGTACGTGTAGCCAATGAAAAAGCGGAAGAAATCATTCGTCCAGGCGTTCGTCTATGCGATATTGATTTAACGGCTCGTAATTATATTTCTAGCTTTGGTTATGGCGAATACTTTACACATCGCCTAGGACATTTCATTGGTCAAACGGATCATGAATTTGGGGATGTAAGTTCAACCAATACAGAAACTGTAAAACCAGGTATGATTTTCTCAATTGAACCAGGTATCTATTTGCCAGGAAAGATGGGTGTTCGTGTCGAAGATTTGGTTTTAGTTACTGAAGATGGTTGTGTTGTATTAAATAAAGTAGATAAAAAATATGCGATGATTGGTTAATCATCGCATTTTACTATTTACCTAAACAAAATTTAGAAAATAATGTATCCAACAAGTCTTCTCTATGAACTTCACCTAAGATTTCTTTTAAATGATCATGAGCAGCCTGAATGTCAATCTCAATTAAATCAGGTTCTACCATCATATCCATGGCTTCTTTCGCCCTTAACATATCTTCTTTGGCTTGATTCAATAAACCAATTTGACGCTCATTTGAAAGTAGTGGATCTTCCTTTAATAAATCTTCATGATACAAGTTTTCCAAGGCATCAATCAAAGGTTGGATCTCTTTATTGGCAGCCGAAATCCAAATGCCATCCTTATCAGCTTCAGTTTTATCTAACTTATTATAGATAATTAAACGCATCTTATCTTTTGTCAGTTCTAACAATTGTTTATCTTCTTCATCCAACTCTTTTGAACCATCGAAAACTAAAAGAACCAACTTGGCATCTTTTAATTTTTCCTGACTCTTCTCAATACCAATCTGTTCAATCTTATCGTTGGATTCACGAATACCAGCTGTATCAATTAAATTCAATTGAACACTGCCAATATGAATTTGACCCTCCACCAAGTCTCTTGTGGTCCCCGCAATATCTGTAACGATGGCTTTATCTTCTTCAAGAAGTGCATTTAATAAGCTGGATTTACCAACATTTGGCTTACCGACAATGATTGTATCAATACCTTTTTTTAACATTTGCCCCGTCTGTACACGAGCAAGAATATGATCGATTTTATCTAACCAATCATTTGTCTTAGGTAATAAGTCATTTGTCGTTAATTGTTCGACATCTTCATATTCAGGATAATCAATATTGACTTCGATCTGCGCAATAATATCCATTAAATCATCAATCAAAGGTTGTAGTAGTTTTTTTACACTTCCTTTAATTCCATGAATAGCCATACTAGCTGCGGTATTATTACTTGCTTCAATCATATCTTGAACGGCTTCAGCCTGCGACAAATCTATTCTTCCATGATAGAAGGCACGCTGCGTAAATTCTCCCGGTTTTGCCAGATCTGCTCCAGCACTTAATACCATCGATAAGATTTTACGAGTAATAAAAGTACCACCATGACAATTGATTTCGACAATGTCTTCGCGTGTATATGTTTTTGGAGCTCTAAAGATAGAAATTAAAACTTCATCAACAGGATTTTTATCGGTATCTATAATAAAACCATAATGAATGGTATGACTTTTCGCATTCATGATATTACGGTCAAATATTTTTTGCGTGATTTCAATAGCCTTGTCACCACTTAAACGAATGATGGAAATGGCACCATCCTGCAAAGAAGTGGAGATGGCTGCAATTGTATTTTCAAACATTGTTAACATCCTTTCTTTCTTAGTGTATTTTATCATAAAAGATGTATAATGTCTTAGACAGAGGTGTAAACATGAAAGAATATACTAAAAATCAAGTACACGAAGTAGCGTGTGCATTTAATGAACATAAAATTATTGCTCTTCCTACAGATACAGTATATGGAGTTGGAGTAAAATATGGGAATTTAGACGATTTAGAACGATTAAAACGCGCAAAACATCGTCCAGAAACGAAACCAATCCCAATGATGGTTTCAAATGTAGAACAAATGAAGCAAGTTGCGTTAGTGGATGAAAGAATTGAAAAGATTGCGGCTAAGTTTTTACCGGGTGCATTGACACTCGTTGTGAATGTAAAGGACAGTGTAGATTCGGCATACACAAATGGCTTAAGTACAATTGCGATTCGTATTCCAGATGAAAAATTTATATTAGATGTGATTGATGAGTTGAATTGCCCAATCTTGGTCACAAGTGCCAATCAGTCTGGAGAAAAAACAGCACTTACAAGTGATGATGTGTATGAACAGCTTCCAAAAATTGATGGTATTGTACTTGGAACGTGTAAAGCGTTACAGGCAAGTACGATTGTTGACTGTACAAAAGAAAAGTTACAAATCTTAAGACCTGGACCTATTTCTTTAGAAGAACTAGAATCCGTATTATAGAAAAAACACCCAGAACCCATGTTGTAGGGCATAGGCCAGGGTGCATACGAACACATCTAGAAGTAGTATGCTTCTAGCAGTTCATCTAGTATGTTACTCTGAATTGGATAAGATTCAATGTTTTGGGTTTAAATTTAAACATATGTTAAAACTTGTCAAAATGAGGGGTGTTGATTATAATACTATCCTGTCTTTGACAGCTAGAAAAGAAATAAAGTGGTCCAAAGCCCTAGTATAAAGGCATTGAGCCACTTTTTTGCGTTGTTGCGGATTATAGTATTTTTTTCTTATCTTTTGTTTGATGTATGATGTTTCTCATTTTCTGTTTTTTTGTTATTTGGTAATCTGTTCTGAATCCAAACAATTTATGAAGATCATCTGTAATATCTGTTCTTGTATAGGATGGGATGTATCCATATCCTTCTAATAATGTAAGATTCATCTTTTTCATGGTGTCCACAATTTTGTCTGCTGTATATTTATATTCTAGTTTGTTTTCTAGAATTCGGAAGAATAATAAGGCCATGAAACAAATAAGAAAATGAGCTTTGATCCTATCATCGTCTCTTAAATAAACGGGTCTGGCATCGAAATCTGATTTTAGAATTCTAAAACATTCTTCAATCTGCCATCTTCTTTTGTTGATGGCTATTATATCTTGAACATCATCATCAAGATTTGTAACAACGGCATAAAATCCATCATACATTGCTTCTTTTTCAATAACTTCTTGGTCGATTTGCCAGATTTCATCTTCAGCTAATTCACCATTGTCCGTGAAGGACTGTTTTTTAAGAAATCTAGCGGGATCGTTAGGATTTTTACGATTCTTTTTTGGCTTGCCGCTATCTGTAATCATTTTTTGAGCTCTTTGTATTTGATTCTGACGTATAGATGCTTGATATTTTCTGTATTTAGGCGAATAAGTCACAATTAAAGTTTCAGAAAGCTCGTTACTGTCATATGGAATTTCTTTGTAGTAGATAGAATTAAAAACTTCTGGATCTTCTTCGTCTAGGTCATTCAAATCAATGAATTTGTTGGAACCAATCTTTCTGTATTGTGATGTAGATAAAGCTGTTTCTCGAACATCTTTTTTTAGCTTTTTAAGAGATTGTGTAATCACGTAAGCTCTTCCGCCTGTTGTGTTCAAAAGACGGTTTTTCTTAGAACCAAGTCCACTATCAGAACAATAAACGAATTGAGAACATTGAAAATCATTGATGACTTTATGTTCATGGTCTTTTAATGTCAGCTGTTCATTTTGGTTCCCAGGAAACAGATCAAATGATAAAGGGAATCCGTCGGCATCCATAAATAATCCCATACCTACTATTGGATTTGGTTTGTTTTCTTTGTTTTTACCGTACTTGGTATCTCCACGTTCCTGTTCGATTTCGAAATAATAATTTGTACAGTCATAATAAAGAACGCGTGTATTTCTTTTATGGATGTAGTTTGAATTTCTGTAAAGCTCTGCCTGAATATAGTCACTCTCTTCAGCTAGAACAGTTAATGCTCTGTAGATATCGTGTAAATGATAAGTAGGTTGTTCAAGAAGCAAATGACAATACTTAAATGAACTTAACTTACTCGTTGGGTTTAAAAAACGAGCATATATCAGATCGGAAAGAATTGCGTTCAAATCGTATTCGTAATCATGTCTGTTTTTGATGTTTCTGCAGATATTATCCAAATGTAGAGAATAATAAATGCTTTGTAGAAAAAGATAACCACAATTGAAAGTGTTCTGCTGATCCTTCTTGATTGGAATATTTGGATTAAGAGCGATAGAAACTGATTCATTTTCCTTTTTATATTTTTCAGTTTCTATACGAGCCTGTTCCTTTGCCCAAGCCATAACACCATCTCTGTCTGTATTCAGTTCTTTAGAAAGTTCAGAAAGTTTACCGAGCTTCTTGTAGATTCTCGAAGTGCTTTTTCCTTTTTCGTTGATGAAAGCATAATTGATATAAAAAGATTCATCTGATTTAGATTTAGTAGTTGTAACACGCATAAATATCACCTAATACAATTATATCACAGAATACGAGATAATACGATATACAAAAACAAATAATTTGACAAAAAAAGTAAAAGAAAAGCGCTAGTTTAAGCGCTATGTTTAAGATCAATTGTGAAAAGGGGTGTCAAACTCCCGCGTTACAGGCAAGTACGATTGTTGACTGTACAAAAGAAAAGTTACAAATCTTAAGACCTGGACCTATTTCTTTAGAAGAACTAGAATCCGTATTATAGAAAAAACACCCAGAACCCATGTTGTAGGGCATAGGCCAGGGTGCATACGAACACATCTAGAAGTAGTATGCTTCTAGCAGTTCATCTAGTATGTTACTCTGAATTGGATAAGATTCAATGTTTTGGGTTTAAATTTAAACATATGTTAAAACTTGTCAAAATGAGGGGTGTTGATTATAATACTATGTATGACAGAAGAAGAAATGATTAGACAAATTGCCGAGCCTATACTTAAACAATTGGAAAAAATCGAAAAGGAACTTGGAAATCATCGTATGCCGCAGCTTCCGCAAATTAAATTTGTGAAGGAATCTGAAATGGGAGATGGTCCTTTTATGATAGGTGACATTGAGGTTACAGATGAGCTTCTAGAAAAAGTAGAGGCGTATATCCAGGAAGAAATCGAAATGATGCATAAGCCAACGGTACTACATTAAAAAGCCACAAATTTAAAAAAATACTTGCATTTTATTTTATGTTAGTGTATTATATGTGAGCACGTTGGAAATGCGGGTGTGGCGAAATTGGCAGACGCACCAGACTTAGGATCTGGCGGTTTATCCGTGCAGGTTCAAATCCTGTCACCCGCACCAGTCAATTTAGCCGGAACCGCAAGGGAACCGGTTTTTTTTGTAAATGTTGCCGTAAAGGAAGGTGAAAATTTTGAAGGTCGGTGGAATACCTGTTGCCATAAAAGTGAATCCGTTGCTTTCTTTGTTGGCCGCTCTTTTTATCAGCCTGGTTGCCGGTTGGTTATTATCTTTGGGAGAACCGGGGAAATTCCTTGCCGAAGAAGTGCTTTTTCCCCTCGGCCTGTTTTATTTAAAGCTTCTGTTTCTGTTTTCTATTCCCCTGCTGAGTGGGGCCCTTATCTGCAGAGGGGAAGATCTCAGTAAAGAATGGAGATGTTGCAGGTTTTCCGGCCGATTGCATATGTTTTGGGGGGCGTCAGTGTTGGGAGCTGTTTTACTGGGGCTTTTGAGCGGGGGCTGTTTTTCTTTTGCAGAGCCGATGTTTACGTTGAAGACGCAGTATTTGGCGGACTTTGTCCTGCTGCGTAAATTTTTACCTGCCATTGTCATTTTAAGTTTCTTATTTGGTGTGTCCCCGGCCGGCATGAGGGAAGAAGAAAAAACATTCTCTCCGGTTACGGCATCTTTGTTTCAAGCTTTGGAACGGACCGGCAGATCATTATTAAAATTGATGCCGGCGGGGGTAATTCTCCTCCTTGCGCCGTGGATTTCTTTTACAGGTTATGCCGTTATCGGGCTTGGTCTGAAATTGCTGCTGATACTGGTTACCGTCTGCGTGGTCTATAGTTTTCTGTTTTATGGCTATAGCCTGCGGCGTTGCGGTAAAAACTGCCCCGCCCATTTCTGGTCATTTTTTAAGTCGATGGCCTTAGCAGGAGTTGCGGGATTCAGCCTGGCAAACTGCACTAATTCCGCGATTTCTAATTTACAGAGACTGGGGATCGACATGGTGGGGAAGTGGGATTTATTCACAAGCGGAATGCATTGGGGCGCTGCCGGTACGGCATTGTATTGTGGCTTGACCGGTTTGGCCGTGCTGCAGTACAGTGGAGTGGGGTTGTCATGGGAACACATTGCCGCGGTATCCTTCTTCAGTGTACTGTTCTCTGTGGGGGCT
>OGUM01002592.1_pt1 | contig 10270 bp, 8 predicted proteins | sample 1553631 | NCBI WGS metagenome assembly OGUM01 (sample SAMEA2580228, study PRJEB22360) | human gut metagenome | biome: human gut; feature: human-associated habitat; material: faeces | place: Denmark | collected 2008/2010 | reverse complement strand
AAGCGGGAGATGAACAACCGCAAGTGGACCTGGTTCGCCATCGGCTATCAGTGCGGCTTTGCCTATCTCATCAGCCTGATGATCAACCAGTTCGGCGGCCTGTTCACCGGCAGCGTCAATGTCATCGGCCTGATCTTCGCCCTGGCGGCCCTGGCCCTGATGGTCTATATGCTGGTGCGCCCCTATAAGGAGGCCACCAAGCTCAACGCCACCGTCTGATCTGTTCCAACCCATCTTACGACATTTTCCGAAAAGGAGTGAAATTCCATGCTGCATTGGATCAGCGCCAATCTCTCCACCATTCTCATCACCCTGGTCCTTATTGCCATTGTAGTCCTTATCATCCGCAGTCTGATCCGCCAGAAAAAGCAGGGAAAAGATTCTGTTCATTCAACCAGACTACTTCCATGTAAAATATTTGGCAAGTTACAAGTAGGTTACAACATGCGGGAGATTGTCTTAATGCCGTTCAATGGCCAGAAGCGTTGGAAGGATTGACTTTCAACGAGCAAACCGGACTTCTTTTACGTTCCGGCCTGTATTCCGGTGCGGATCGTCTGCCGCGGCGTCCTTTTTGAGCTTTCAGGGCGGCTTCCTCAGGTTCCCCTCCGGAGGATATGCAACCGCCGTCTTCTCTTCTTCCCAGGGAAAGGGACTGCCTGGGTATATTTATATTCCACTGCCGTCCCCTCGTCCCGAATCAGCTCTGCCGGATGAGGGAGCCGAACCGCATGCATGTTCATGTCTCTGCGGGAGGGAAAGACGGCCTGCATGGCTGGCCGTCCCGGAATGCAGGATGAAGGAAGAAACGGGGATGCCGTCAATCGGGCAGCGGGCCTTCGCATGCCAGGCGGTAAATGGCCTGGACGTCCCGGGCGTCCAGTTTTTCCAGCCCCCCGATGGGGCCGCGCACGCTGATGGCCTGTTCCGCCATCAGTGGAAAATCCCCGGACTTGATGTTCAACTCTTCCATGGTCGTCGGAAGCCCCAATTCCCGGTAAAAACGTTCCAGACGGGAAATGCCTTCCCGGATGAGGGCATCCGGCTCCCGGAAGGAACCCTCCACACCCATCACCTTCACGGCGAACTGCGCGAACATTCCTTGGTGTTTGGGGGAAACATACTTCATCCATGCCGGGGTGACGACGGCCAGGCCCGCGCCGTGGTCCACGTGATACAGGGCGCTCAGTTCGTGCTCCATGGCGTGGCAGCCCCAGTCCTGTTCACGGCCCACGCCCAGCAGGTTGTTATGGGCGAGGTTGCCGGAAAACGCAATCTCCGCCCAGGCGTCGTAATCGTGCAGGTTCCCATTCAGGATGCGGGCGTTTCTCATGATGGTGCGCAGGGTGGTTTCGCAAAGGCCGTCGGAAAGGTCCGTATGCAGGGTTCTGGTGAAATAGCGCTCAAAAATGTGGCTCATCATGTCGCTGACGCCGTTGGCCATCTGGTGGTGCGGGAGCGTGAAAAACAATTCCGGGTTGATGATGCTGAACACGGGGCGCAATTTGGGAGAACCGTACCTCAGCTTCCGCCTGGTTTCTTCATTGGTGATGACCGTGTTCGGGCTGCTCTCGCTGCCTGCGGCGGGAATGGTCAGCACGGTGGCGACGGGCAGCGGGTCCGCCTGCGGCTGTTGTTTGGAAAGATACAGGTCCCATACGTCCCCTTCATGGGGAACGCCCAGCGCAATCGCCTTGGCGGAATCAATCACGCTGCCGCCTCCCACAGCCAGCACGAGGCCCAGGCCGTGTTCCCGGCAGAGGCGGATGCCTTCATATACCAGGGGAAGCGTGGGGTTCGGCTGGACGCCGCCCAATTCCTCATACTCCACGCCGGCGGCTTTCAGGGAAGCCGTGACGGCGTCGTAAAGGCCGGAACGCCTGATGCTGCCGCCTCCGTAGTGGAGGAGGACTTTTTTGCCGAACGGCTTGAGAAGGGCGCCCGCTTCATGCTGGGTTCCTTTTCCGAAAATGAGCGTGGTCTTGTTATCGTAAACGAAATTGAGCATGGCGGGGATGCGGTGACGGTACCTTTAACACTACGGCTCTTCCGTCCCCGGCTCAAGGCTTTTGTGCGCTCCGTTCCGCTTCCGGAAGGGCGGATTTATTGTTCCGGAGGATGTTTTTCCATATACCGTTCCAATTCCTCCCTGTTTTTCCGGAGCTGATTCAATTGGCCGGAGCCTTCCTGAAGATAATTGACGTCTCCCGAAGTCCAGAACGAATAAACGTGGTCCAGCACGGATGACTGAATAGGGGGGCAGGAATCCTCATCTTCCATGAATTCTTCTTTCAGAGCTTGCAGAATCAGGTCTTTGCAGCCCAGGTCCGTACTGAACAGCATGCCAGAGAAGGCTCCGTGATGATTCTTGCCGCCCCGGAAGCGGGAAAGCAAATGGAGATAAGTCTTCAATTCCTGTTCCGCAGCAGGTTCCAGTTTCAAAAAGGAACGCCGGACTCTCATTTCTTCCCCGTTCCACCACAAATCATAGGGCGTCATGGCGGGCGGATGGTCCATCCGGCTGAAATCGTACAGAAAGCGGGAATGCCGTCCCAAATACGTGGTGGCTGTGTGGAGAAATCCCTGGTGGATATAGGCGCCCCCGCACTGGCCGTCCGAATAAATTTTCATCCAGGCCGTGGCGTGTTCCGGAGCATTGGGGAACAGATCCTTCCAGACCGGATTTGTGGAAAGAGGCAGCGTCATACACTCTTTCCGAAGGAATGCTTCAGCAGACTTGCCCTGGCGCAAAGAGGGCTTTTTCCCTTCCCAAAAGTTATTTGCCGAGTCAGGACAGGAAGAATAAAATTTTGCGTCCAACTCTCGCCAGTAAAAACCGCGCGGAGGAACTTTCTTCATTTCCCCGGCAATTCTGCGGGTGTCGGCGCATAACTCATGAATCATGAGCTGGGTCTCAGGCGTAAAATTATCCATGCTCGCCGCGTCAACAAGAAGATGGAAAATGTGGAACATCTGGCGTTTCAGGGGTAAACGGCCGCGGTAATAATGCAATTCCGTGGCAATCAGGCCGGGAGCCGCGGAGTAAAAGGAATATCCTTGGTCACAGCACCCGAACATCTCCGCAGGAATGTCCAGCACGGCGGTTTCCAGGCACTTCTTCCAGGTGGTTTTGAGTTCCTGCGCCAGAGCATGCGGCAGGATGGCAACGCCGCGGCGAACGTAATTCCTGCTGTACTCCTGCCAATGCAGACGGCGGATTTTTTGATCCTTCCATGCATTCAGCAGAGCGGCAGAGGGGTGTAGCCATGCAGGGAATGTTTCTTCCGGAAAATAATCCGGAAGATATTTTTCAAGAAGGGAGGCCCACCAGCTCTTCCACAGGGGAGCGCTGTTGATAAAATAATCTGTTTTGTTGCCTTCTGCCGCTACCGCCCAGTGGAGTTCGTTTCCTATGAGGGCGACTGCGCGTTCCGGCTCCCAGGAGGGACAATCCACAGCGGCCATTTCATAATTCCGGGCCGCTTCCGGCAAAAGCAGAGACAGGACCCGGGGAGTATACCGTTCCCATTCCCAGTAAAGGCGGAGAGGGTAATACTTTACCTCCTCCGGGCTCAATCCTGTTTGATCCGGGGTTGGGGCGGGCCGGTACATGGCGCGTATGGCCGGCCTTGCGTCCGGCAGGCTGTCATGACAATGGCCGTATCCGGTCAGGGAAACGCAGAGAACAGAGAGAAAACAAGCAGTTGGGAAAAAACTCACGAAAACGGTTCTAGGAAAAAAATGCTTCAAAATCAAGGTTCATGGAGTAATTGCCCTGCTTTTTGCTTGAGCGGGGAAACCTTCCCGTTTATTGTCCTGCACGGACAATGTCCGGTCCCCGTAGTTCAATGGATAGAACGGGTCTCTCCTAAAGACTAGATGTAGGTTCGATTCCTACCGGGGACGCCACTTATAAAACTCTGTAAGTTAACTGCTTGTGGGGTTTTTCTTTTGCAAAACTCCCTCAATCAAAATTCACTAAAAGCGTGTAAAAACATGCCAAAACGTTAGAAAAATTGCACCACTTTAGCACCACCTTTTTCTCGGGCCGATGACGAAAACGATAAGGGAAAAAGAATGCTTCCTGCCGGGAGGGGGTGCGGAGGGTTTGATAAACATACTCTCCGTTCAACTTTGTCAATTTGCACGGGATTCATATGAATATGATTTGAAAGATGTTGGTCATCAATAAAGTTTCTTTTTTATACGAAGTTTTCTATTTTTGAAACTTGATCTAATTCGGAAACTTTTTATACTTCAGATACATGCTCAATGGATGGACATTTCAGAATCAGTTACAGCATAAGAATTCGCTGATGGAAGGTAAGCTTGTCTGGGATTCATCCTTGGATGAAGTACCCATGAAGTTCTCCGTCCCGTCTGTTCCCTATGTGTTTACGGCCATTCCGGAAATAAAATCCAAGTTTACTCCTCTGGATATAGACAAATTTATAGAAATGGCAAGGCACCGAAAAGATAGCGGCTCTTTTTCCCACTTCTTGATTGTTCCTTATTTATCAAAGTCGCATCTGGATCTTCTGGACCAGGAGCCCTGCATCCTGGCAGCAGACCTGTGCGGCAATGGCCTTATCAAGCAACCTTCTTTCTACATGCGCCTTTCCGGAAATCCCAATCAGTTTCCGTCTCCCACACGAGTGCCGCGTCCGTATAGCAACACGTCTGCCCAGGCAGCCATGGTTCTTGTGGAAGAAAAACTCTGGCCAGCCCAGCAGCAAATTCTGGAACGCATAGAGCTTCGGGGTGGGAGGATGACAAAAGGCCAGCTTTCCAGATTGATTACCTCTTATGAACAGGATGGCGCCATCCGCAGGGAGGGGAGGTCTAATGTTATTGTCCATAACCCTGGGCGTCTTCTGGACAGGCTGCATCAGGAATGGAAGCAACCGGAAGGAGAAGGCCCATACAATTACCGGCTCCCCTCAGAATTGAATTGGAGGGAGCTCATTATCAAGGCCAATGAACACAGAGTCAAATGGTGCTATGCTCCGGAGTACTCCTTGCGCCGCTATGCCTCCTTCGGGGAAGGCGGTCCCATGATCCTCTGGACGGAAGACCCTGCTTTCTTCTGGGAATATGGTAAAATGGAGGCGGTAAGCTCTCCGGCCTTCTCACAGTTGGAGCTCTCTTTTATTTCCTCTCCCCTGGCCTTCTTCCAGGCGGAGAAAGCGTTTGACGGTTCCATCTGGTCAGGTCCCGTCATGACCTGGATTCAGGCTTCTCGGGGGGATGCCCGCCAGCAGGAAACTGCTCAGCAACTCTATACAGACCTCGTTAACTTCCGCTACTCCAAGCTCCTCAACTTCGCGCGCTCATGAATGCTTTACCTCTCTCTCCTCTGGACCGGTCTCTCAAACAAATCTGGCCCTCCATGCAAAAACTTGATCCCGATGTCCAGATCCTTGGGGGTTATGGCCTCCTCCTCAAACAAAAATGGCTGAGAGACCAGGAAGGTGCCGTTCCCCATTTCATCCCCATGGCATCATGGACCAGGGAAAGCATTCCCCGTACCACCAAGGATATGGATATGGGCATCAGCCCAAGTCTAATTGTCAGTATGGAGGCCCAGAGTCAAATCCAGGAACTATTGACGCTCCAGGGCTTCGTTCCGGACCCGGAACCCAACAACCGCCGATGGGCCTGGGATGGAGGAGCGGGTATTGAATTGGAATTCCACGTTCCGGTTCCTCCCCCGTCCCTAAAAGACAAGTTGGAAACGGACAGTAAGCGCGTCAAAAATCCGCTTCTCCACCGTCGGAATTACGGTATCCACGGGCGTACCAATCCAGAACTTATAGGCTTTACGCACCACCTTTCTTTTAAGTACGACGGCCTTCGCCTAACCGTTCCGAATGTCTTGACAGCAGTTATGATGAAACTTGTTGCATTCAAGGAACGACTTCTTTCTTACCAAGAAGAGCCTGTGGTACGCAAAGGCAACTACTTCCAAGCGGAAAAACACGCCCGTGACGTCTTCCGTGCCGTAGCGATGGAAACGGAGGAAGACCAGCGGATGTTCCCTGACATTTTGCGGGAAGTGGGAGAGTCTCCCCTGTACCAGAATTGCCAGGAAATTATCCGGGATTACTTCTGCACCCCAGGCCAGGATGGTTTTGACTTCGTATCAGGTTTCTGGCACGAACATGATCGGGACTCTATCCTTCAGGAATTAAGAAGGTGGTTCAAGGTTTGATCTGGTTTCCCGGTAGAAGTACCACGTCCCGCCGTCAGGCTTCCGATCAGGTCGGCAACGCTCTTCCTCTCCACCGTGAACCGGCCCTCATGGCCGGCAAGGGAATAATCCCCGCTTTGCAGCGTTCCGCACCTAGACGGGAAGTGCTCAAAGGTGAGGGGCATTTGCTCCCTGTTGTCGATGATGATGACGGGGTGTTCCAGATTCATTTTTTGTCTCTCTCGCGTGCGCGCGTACGCGTACGCACATGTGTATATTTTTTCTCGAAAAATGTACCCAAAGGGTTAACTCATTCATTTTTCAATGTCAATATGGGTACTTTCATTTGTACCCATAGCGTACCCATAAGAAAGCAATGTATTGAATGTTAGTTGTTTTTGTTGAATTGTACCCGTGTTTTTCATTTTGTACCCATTATTTATTTCTTATATTCAATGAATTATGCTATCAATTGCAATCCTGATTCCCCGTTCCTTGCGGTCAATTCGGGTGTTGGGGCGGAAAAGCTGCTCTTCCATTCCCTTCACGTTCAGGAGAACCTTTTTCACGTTCACCCCCTCCCATTCCGAACCCTTGAATATCTCCCCGATCTTTCGGTTCTTCCTGGTGGCGGCAAAGTAGACGCATTTCTTCCCGTCCGCCGCCTTCCGGACGTACAAGCCGTAGCGTTCCAGAACGGTGGAATCTTCCGAAACTTCCGCGGCGGACGCCTCTTTGATGAACTCCCTGAGGGTGCGGTCCCCCATCATGGGCGGAGAATCCCCCAGAAGCCATTCCAGGCAGCGTTCCCCGTCGTCGTCCAGCACACGGGCGTAATCGCTCCCGGAGGCCATGGCGGCGCATTCCTGCATGTCCTGGGGCGTCAAGCCTTCGGTGCTGGTGACAAAGTGCGCGGCGGTGTAGACGGTGGAGAACATTTCCGCGCGGCGGCCGTCCTCTCCCTGGCTGGACAGGTATTTCCTCAATGCTTCGATGTTGCGCCGGATGGCCGGCGCATGGTGCATGATGCGGGTGACGTATTTGCGCCCCAAGTCCCCGGCACGGATGACCGCGGCCAGTTCATCGTGCTTCCGGAAAATGGGGGCGGCTTCGGCAGGGTCTTTCTTTTCCAGTTCCAGTTCAAAAATGCGTGATTGCTCGCTGGCTTTCTCGATCATGGAGCGCACGGAGAACAGGAGAAAGGCGTTTCTCATGAGATAGGTGACGCTTTTCCCGTCCGCGCCGCCCTTGGTGATTCCTACGTCCCCATCCGTGGCGGTTCTCAATAGGGCAAGGATTCTGACCATGTTGGCGGTTTTGGCGGGGTTGTCGGAGTCCGCTTCATCAAAGATGACCGGGCAGGAGTCGCTTTCAAGCTTCTGACGAAGTCCGGCGTCCGTGGTTTCCAGTCCCTTGAAGTACCGGGCCACGCCTCCAATCAGTAATTCAATGCTTTTCCTCAAGGTGGTTTTACCGGTTCCCGCGGGGGCGTTGATCCAGCCATGGGCGCGGAAGTGCAGATACCCGGAAAGAATGGCCTGCGTGACGAGGCCCAGGCACAGGAAGGCGTCTTCCTTGCGCTTCCAGGAGTGCGCCCCGATGAAGGCCGCAACGGTTTTTCCTTCTTCATCCGTCAGAATGTCGTCTGACGGGGCCAGAAGGGGCTTTCCGGGCAGGTAGAGAGGCTTTCCCGTCCGGGCATGGTCCACGGGCAGGAAGGGGCGTTTCTGTGCGTTTTCCGGGCAAAATAGATAGACGGCATTGCCCGCATGGTACACGGCGGCCCCGTCTTCGTCCCATACGCCGCATTTCCGTATGGCGTCAGGGTCAAATTTGCGGTTGCCGGTTGCGTTAATACAGTAGTCAATGGCCCGGTCCATGACCTGACGGATTGTCAGCTTGCCGTCCGGGTCCAGTGTTTGTTCCCACCATTCCACTGGGGCAAGGAAGCGCATATTCAGCGGCGTGTGGTCCCTGGGGCTCCAATGGAACAGGAGTTCGGAACGGCGGGCGTAGTAGATGAATTGCGCTCCCTGGGTTCCCAAGGCCAGGAAGGGGGGCTTTTCGGCCTCTTCCCTGGCTTTCTGCAGGGCGGCGGCTTCTTCGTCCATGGAGTGCGCCCCTGGGGTCAGGGGCGTGGGTGCTAGGTCTCGGTTCATCATCTTTTGCGGTAAGGAAGGTTCACAACACCTCCCGGGCGTTTCTGTCTCTCGGTGGTATTGGCCCATTTGCCTATTGCGTCAATTTGTGTATTGATTCCCCTAAGCCCCTGATTTAATTCCTCTTTCAATCCATTAACGGCGAGCTTCGTTGCCAGACCTAATTCCTGAAGTTTAGCAACGTAGAGTTTGCCTATTTCCCGCATTTCTTCAGGGTCAATGAATCCATCAGCCGCGGCGGCTTCAATGTTTTTACGTATGGCGTCAAGGGCCTTGTTGGCTAAAGCTGATTGCTGAGGCGAGGAGTTTTCACCAGTCTTCATGATCAACCCCTGTACAAAGGTTTTAAATGCTTCTTTGGCTTCCTTCTGCTGTTCCCGCTGAAGGTTCTTCAACTCCTGTTCTTGCTCCTTCTCAAGCTTCTCCTGAGCCTTCTTGGCTTCTTTCGCCACCTTTTTGTCTTCTCTCTTGTTGAACAGGTCGATGTTCCCGACATTAATACGATCCTGCGTTCTCAATCCCCGTTCCTGGTCAACAATACTGTTCACGTAATTTGCCATGATGTCTCCCAGTTCCCCGGCTTTTTCGATAGCAGCGGCAAGACTCTTTTCAACTTCCTGCGCTTTAGTGTTTTGGTCTTCCAGGGCTTTCTGATATTCCCCGGCGCGGCTGTTCACGTCTGTTCCCTTCTGGTAGGATGGTTCAAAGTTCACATCAGATTGGCGGAACAACTCCCGGAGTTCGTCTATTCTGACAGTGGCGGCGTTTCCTTCATCCTGGGCGGTGTCACGGGCAGAAATAAGTCTTTCTCTCTTAGGGTAAAAGTGGTCTTTAAGCTTCTTTTGAGCATTTTCCACGATTTCCTTTCCTATAAGGCTTCTTGCTTCTCTCTCAAGTTGCTTATTCGCTCTTCTGTTTTTTGAAGTTCCTTATTGCTCGCATCAATCCGTTCCTGGGCCTTTTGCTGTTGATTGAACAGGTCTCGAACTTCCTGAAGGGAAGGCATTTGCCCTTGAATGAACTTCATGTCGAAATCCTTCCCCTGCCATTCATCACGGGCTTGAACGGCGGAATCTAATTTCTTCCCATGGTCCATGAACTCTTTCTGGGATACCTTCAAATCCAGAAGCCTTATTTTTTCGTCAAGATTCTGGTTGATCATCATCATTCCGTAGTCCCGTTGCCGCTTGGTGATCTTTCCGTCTTCAAAGTCATTGTCCAGATTCACGCGAGCAAGTTCGGCTTCCTGCGTGTCAATTCCCTTCTGGCGGGCGGCTTCCTCACGGCGTAGCTGTATCTGTCGCTCAATCTCCTCTGTCTGCAAACGGTATTGCGTCGTAATGCCCTTCACAAAGTCTTCAAACCCTTTGTTTATGGCGTTTGTACGGTCATTCCGGTTGTCCTCCATCATCAGGGAATAGCTCTTTTTGACGGCCTCGGCGGTGCCCGCAGCTATTTTTTTTATCCTTTCAGCCTTCTTTTCCGCCTCCTGGGCCAGCTCGTCGCTTTTGGTCTTGAAATGGTCAATCAGAGCAGTAATGCCGGCGGTGAGTCCGTCGATGAGCAGTATGGCCCAACCAAGCGGCCCCATGGCCGTCTTGATCGTCGTACCGAAGAGGCGGATGAACGGGATGGCACCCCGCAGGGAACTGGACATGCCAAGGATGCGCGTTGCAGCAAGGGTGACTTGTCCGGCCAGCCCCTTCACCTGTCCCGCTGTGAGCTCTCCGGCATCCCCTGCCGTCTTGATGCGCCGCCCCAAGTCCTGGATATTCTTCAGGGCGTCCGCCTGGGCCACGTTGTCCCCGGCCTTCCGGGCCTCTTCCAGCTTGGCAATGTAGGTTTCAAGCTCGGCCTGTAATTCCTCATAGGTGGCGGTGGCCCGGCGGTTCCCGGCTTCCGGGCGTTCCACCGTAGCCGC
>OGUM01002591.1_pt1 | contig 10278 bp, 5 predicted proteins | sample 1553631 | NCBI WGS metagenome assembly OGUM01 (sample SAMEA2580228, study PRJEB22360) | human gut metagenome | biome: human gut; feature: human-associated habitat; material: faeces | place: Denmark | collected 2008/2010 | reverse complement strand
GGAAAAGAATATAAGTTATTGTATCCCTGCAGATCGGAAGTTGTTTAATGGAGAATGTATGAAGAAGAGAATAACGCTTATTGTTTTTTCGGTGCTAATAATTGTTGCTTTATATGTGTTGTATTGTTTTAATTATATTCCACATAAAAAATATACAAATGCAGAGAATAATATTATGATAATTAAAATGGTAAACATGCCTATAAGTGAAGAAAGAAAAAGGCTTTTCCATAAGTTTGTCCATATGCTTTCCCTATATTTACGCATAAAAATACCTCCGCATTTATCAGTCTGACTAATAATATGCGGAGGATATTTGTTTTATTCTTCACCTTCAGAAGTTTTCTTTGATTTTTTATTTTTTTTGGAGTTTTCTTTTTCAGCCTCAAGTCTTTCGTGAACAGTAGTATTTTCAGAAATGGCCCAGAGCTTTATGCGGAGTTTATTGCGTTCGCCGCCTGTTTCAATGACAACATTGTCATCACCCTTACGAACGACCATTCCAACAATACCGCCTATTGTAACTATTTCGTCGCCGATTTGAATGTTATTTTGCATGCTTTTAGTTTCTTTTTCCTTTTTTCTTTGAGGTCTTATCATGATAAAGTACATGAAAAGAATAACTACACCGAATAAAAGGAGAGAACTTCCGATGCTTGCACCAGCATTTGCAGTGCTGCCTGATGACGAACCGCCTTCAGCAAAAGCAGAAATTGTAGATAAATTAGTTAATGCAGAAACAGCGGCAATAGATGAAGCTGTTTTGATGAATGATTTAATTGTCATTAAAAAATACCTCCAAATTTAATAAATATCTTAGAACCGGTCAGAACTTTTTTTACTTGCTTTTAATATATTCATCTATAGACTTAGCAGCAGTTTTGCCTGCACCCATAGCAAGAATAACCGTAGCAGCGCCTGTAACAGCGTCACCGCCTGCATAAACGCCTTTACGAGTTGTAAGCATGTCCTCATTAACAACAAGACAGCCTCTTTTGTTAGCTTCAAGACCATGTGTAGTTGTTCTGATAAGAGGATTTGGTGAAGTACCGATTGACATAACAACAGTATCAACAGGAAGTTCGTAATTTGAACCCTCAACAGCAATCGGACTTCTTCTTCCGCTTTCATCAGGTTCACCAAGTTCCATTTTGATACATTCCATAGCCTTAACTCTGCCGTTTTCATCAGGAATGATTTTTACCGGATTATTAAGAGTGAGGAATTCAATGCCTTCTTCCTTAGCGTGATGCACTTCCTCAAGACGTGCAGGCATTTCAGCCTCTGAACGTCTGTAGACTATGTAAACCTTTTCAGCACCCATTCTCATAGCACTTCTTGCAGCGTCCATAGCAACGTTACCACCACCAACAACAGCAACTTTCTTGCCGGCAATGATCGGTGTGTCATAGTTCTCGTCAAAGGCTTTCATAAGGTTACTTCTGGTCAAATACTCATTGGCAGAGAAAACGCCATTGGCATTCTCGCCCGGAATACCCATGAATCTTGGAAGACCTGCACCAGAACCTATGAATACTGCATCAAAGCCTTCATCTTCAAGTAACTGGTCAATTGTCATTGACTTACCAATAACAACGTTAGTCTCAATCTTAACGCCTAACTTCTTAACATTCTCAACTTCGTGGGCAACTACTGTTGACTTAGGAAGACGGAATTCAGGAATACCATATACTAATACACCACCAGCCTCATGTAAAGCCTCGAATATAGTTACGTCATATCCCATTTTTGCAAGGTCTCCGGCACATGTAAGTCCTGAAGGACCTGAACCGATAACAGCAACTTTCTTGCCTTTCTTCTCTGTTGGCTTCTCTGGCTCAACATTATTCTCTCTTGCCCAGTCAGCAACAAATCTTTCAAGCTTACCAATTGATACTGATTCACCCTTGATTCCTCTGATACACTGACCTTCACACTGTGTCTCCTGTGGACATACACGGCCACATACAGCAGGAAGTGCACTTGACTTACCAATAATCTTATATGCTTCCTCAATATTTCCTTCTTTTACCTGATGAATAAATGCTGGGATATCGATAGATACAGGACAGCCCTGAACACATCTTGCATTCTTACAGTTAAGGCATCTTGTTGCCTCTTCCATAGCTTCTTCCTTGTTATATCCAAGACATACTTCATCAAAATTCTTATTTCTTACGTCAGGAGCCTGCTCTCTGACTGGCACTTTCTTCATTACGTCCATTTTGAAACCCATCCTTTCTAATTACACTGTCCACAACCGCCGTGATGTGTATCGCCTTCCTGAAGCTTGAGCATTGCTCTTCCCTCTTCAGTTCTGTACATAGCACTTCTCTTCATAGCCTGGTCAAAGTCAACAAGATGACCGTCAAATTCAGGTCCGTCAACACATGCAAACTTAATCTCATCGCCAACCTTAAGACGACATGCACCACACATACCAGTTCCATCAACCATAATCGGATTCATGCTGACAATTGTAGGAATTCCAAGTTCCTTAGTAAGAAGACAGACGAATTTCATCATAATCATAGGTCCGATTGCTACACATAAATCATAATGTTTTCCTTCTGCAACAAGATCCTTAAGCACATCTGTACCCATACCTTTTCTTACATAGCTTCCATCATCAGTTGTTATGTAAAGATTACCAGCAACAGCCTTCATCTCTTCCTCTAAGATTATAAGTTCCTTATTCTTAGCACCAACGATAACATCAACATCTACACCATGCTCATGCATCCATTTAACCTGTGGATATACAGGTGCTGTTCCAAGACCTCCGGCAATGAATACAATATTCATCTTTTTGAGTTCTTCAATATCCTTGCTGATAAGCTCTGATGGACATCCAAGAGGTCCAACAAAATCTTCAAATGCATCTCCTGCTTTAAGATGTGACATCTTCTCAGTAGACGCTCCAACTATCTGAACAACTATTGTTATAGTTCCTGCTTCTCTGTCATAATCACAAATAGTAAGTGGAATTCTTTCGCCCAAATCATCCATCTTTACAATAACGAACTGGCCAGGTTCACAATGTTTAGCAACTCTAGGAGCTTCAACATCCATAAGGAAGATCTTCTCTGCTAACTTCTCAGCCTTAAGAATTTTATACATTACAATTCTCCTTTCAAAAAGTAATATTATGAAGTGCATTACGCACAATCAACCTTTAGTATTCTTTGGCAGAATAACTGCCTTCTGTACCTGTAACAGTATACACCTTACCGCTTGATGTATCAACGCCATATAATCCAGCAGTTGTTGTAGAACCACCCTTTATTACATCATATCTGATAATATACATTTCAATGTTGCCAACCTTTGTCTTTGAAATATAGACAAAATTAACACCTGAACCATCTGAAGCTACGCTGTCTGACTTAAGCACCTTCTTTGATATAAGGACATTTTTCAGCTGGCTTTCAGCCTGGCTGTATGTATATGTATTCTTTACTTCAACATTATAATTTCTCTTAACTACTGTACTGCTCTGCTCATGATCGTTAATTATTACAAATGCGATTACAGTATTACCGGTTGGCATATCGAATTCACCTGTATACTCTGTTGATGAAGATGTAGGCGTTGTACCATCTGTTGTATAATATGCCTTACATTTATCAGGGATATTATTAATCTTAATCTTCTCTCCATCTGAATATTTTCCTGACGCAGGAGTTACATCTGGTGCTGCAGGAGCACCATATTCAACAACATATTCAAATTCAACCACTTTACTATATACCCCAATAGAATTAACAGAAACTGCTTTTATCTTAGTTGTGCCTGTTTCTAACTTAATTGCTGTTCCATCATATAATGTACTCTTAATATCAGGTTCTTTTCCATCAGTTGTATAATAAACAACACAACCAGAATCACATGTAAATTTAAGTTCAACATCATCATCATACGAACCCGGCTCTTTAGAAGCTGATGGTTCTTTTACAATATAATTCTTAACTGCATTGCTGCATTTCCCATCCTGATACTTTCTTATAAGCTTTGTTAAATTATCTACATCCTCTTTCTTATAATAAATATCTGCAAGAGCTTTAACCGCATCTTCATAATTCTCATCATATGAAAGTATATCCTTCAGCACATTAACAGCTTCATCCTCATTTCCTGAGCTTTCATAGCATCTATACAATGTATACTTAAGGTTCAGATTCTTCTTTCCCTCATTTTCTTTAGAAGCCTTGCTAAGATATGATGATGCATCACCATAATTACCCTCTTCGTACAGTTTCATTCCTGTCTGATAATAATAATTATAATTATTCTTACTCTTCTTGTTAAGTGATACAGCAACTATAATTATTATAATTAAAACTAATGCAACTCCCGCAGCAACCCCTGCTATAATAAGCTTTGTCTTCTTATCCAGTGGTTTCTTAGTGGTGTCTTTCAAAATCTCTTTATCTTCATCTTCTGGTTCTTCATCGTCATCATCATCAAGTAAAATATCTCTATCAGTTAATTCTTCTTGTGTTGGTTGAGATGATTTATTAATTACCTGCTGTTCCTTAAGAATTTCATCTGTTATCTTAGGAACAACTCTCGTCCTTCCATCATTAATATCTGATGGCTGCTCTGCTTTATAATCATCAGCCTTTCCTACATAAGCTTTGGCAACTGTAGTTTCTTCTTCTACCATTTTCTGCAACGACTTTTCAATTTCGTCTTCTATGCTTGTATTCTTATTAAAATCGTCTGGCATATATAGACCTCCATACACTTAAATAACATTTTGATATTAACATATTAGAGAATATTAATCAATAAAATACATTTTATGATTTTTATTTTTGTTTAACTAATTGTACACATTTTGCTCACATTTATCATGTATATTCTATATTAGATAGCAAAGAGAATTCTTTCTATCTCCCCCTCATATTTTGAAAAAGGAGATGTTTGACCGCATCTCCTTTTTTTGTCCAAAAAATTATGACCATCAGTACAACACTGATGGTCATAATTTTTTTCATTACCTGAATTATCTTATGCTTGTAACTCTTACTGTGCAGCTTAATGTCTTATTATTAACAACAGCTGTTATTGTTGCTATTCCTGCTTTTCGTCCAATAACTTCTCCTGAAGAAGAAACTGTACATACCCTTGGATTACTGCTTCTCCATGTAATTTTACTATCTGTTCCTATTACATCTAATGTATATCTGTCATACTGCTCAAGAGTAATATTAGACCTGCTTATTGCAAGTGAATGAACTATACAGCTTGATTCAACACCTGCACCATCACTTATGACATAAACCTCTGCTTCACCAGGACCTACAGTTGTAATAACACCATTACCATCAACCGTAACTATTCCTGTATCTGATGAGTACCATTCATATGAATCATTATTAACAGCCGGCCTTACTATTACCGATAACTGTCTTGTTCTGCCTGTAAGCATATATATTTCTTTTGAATTAATTCTAAGTGAGGATATATTAACTCTTGGAGTTACATAAACCCAGCAGATTCCTTTGATATTATTACCATCCTGAGATGTTGCTGTAATCTTAACTTTACCGGAACTGATAGCAAACACCTCGCCATCCTCATCAACCACTGCGATTGATTCATTAGCTGATTTCCATACAACATCTTTAATTGTTGCATTATCCGGATATACGTTAACACCAAGTTTCTGTGAATCTCCAACAAACAATCTCAATGAATCCGGCACAACTTCTATTCCCGTAACCGGATTAACAACTCTTATGATACATGAATCTGTAACTCCGCTTCCATCTGCTGCTGTAGCTGTAATAACAGCATTACCAACTGATTCAGCACTAAGATTACCTTCCTGATCTACTGAACATATACTGTTATCTGATGATGACCACACTATATTCTTATTAGTTGCTGTATCTGTGCCAACCGTTGCAATAAGCTTTCCTGTTGCACCCACATTCATGAATTTATTATTTTCACTCAATGTAATAGTTGAAACATATTCCTTAACAACAATTGTACAAGCTGCTGTGAGATGACACTCATCTGTTGTAACTTCAATTACACAGTTACCACCCTTTAAGGCTGTTACTACACCATTTTCATCAACTGTTGCAACTGATGTATCACTTGAAAGATATGTGACTTTCTTATTCTCTGCATCTATCGGCTCAATTGAAGGTATAATAGCATATTTTGCTCCAACCCATAATTCCTGATAATCAGAATTAAGTGTTATTCCTGTTACAGGCTGTGTAACAGTAACAATACAATATGCTGTAAGTCCCGTGTCAACATTAGTACATATTATAGATGTTGTTCCTGCACCTGTAGCTGTAACTTTACCATCGCTTTCTACTTTACATACGTTTTCATCACGGCTTTCCCATGTAACAAGCTTATTATCTGCATTCTCTGGAAGACATGTGGCATTAAGCCAGAACACCTGTCCTTTTCTCACTGTAATATCTGTCGTATTAAGGACAATTGATGTAACAGGCTGCTTAACATATATATTACACATTGCTGTAACACCACCATCAAGTGACTTACAAAGTATTGTCGCACTACCTGTTCCGACAGCTTCAACCAGACCATTAGAATCAACTATACATACATTAGTATTAGATGATTCCCAACTTACAGTCCTGTTCGTAGCCGTTATAGGGAGAACTTCTGCTGTGATTCTTAATGTCTGTCCAATTGACATAATCTCATCTTTATAATCAAGTTTAATAGTCTCAACTGGTATGCTTATAATAAAATTACATGTTGCAATAAATGCACCATCTTCTGTTTTGCAGACAATTGTACAGTATCCTGGCTTAATATATGTTACAAGGCCATTCTCATCAACTGTTGCAACTGATTCATCTGAGGATGACCATGTAACATTTCTGTTCACACCGTCTCCTGATGGCTTTACAGTTGCTACAAGCTGATACTTTCCAATTGCCATAGTAGACTCAACTGTTGTCGCGTTAAGTGTAACTCCTGTTACTGGCTCTCTTACATAGACATCACAGGTTGCAACCTTAAGTCCGTCTTCAGTTATTACTGTAATCGTTGCATTACCACCAGATAATCCCTTAATAGTAGCTGTGTAACTGTCTCCTGTTACCGTAGCTACCGTTGTATCTGATGATGACCATAAAACATTGCTGTTAGTAGGTCCTGCCGGATTGAATAATACCTGTACTGTTCCAGTGCTTCCTCTGTCAATTGATATTGAAGAAGGATTAATACTTACATCTCCTACAGGAGTGGTAACATATATTACACAAGTCTCAGACTTAATAACTCCATTAATATTCTGTGAAACAGTAAGATGTGTCACACCCGACGCAACACCTGTTACTGTAAATACAGCACCATCATCTGACTGCCTTACCTCTATAAGATCATATGTAGGTATAACTCCTGCTTCATTAGCCTGATTAGTTACAGTATATGTAATCTGTGATTTACTTGGCTGATTAGTAACAAGAGCCTTAATGTCTATTGAACTTCCAATATTAACTGTTGTGCTTACTGTACTAAGACCAAAACCATCTATAACTGTAATCTTATATGCCAGCTGATATGGCATATTATACACTGTGTATAATTCATCCTGTACTCTTGTTGCATATATTGTAGCTGTACCCGCGCCAACTGCCTTAACAAGACCAGTTGCAGAATCCACCTGAAGTACCTTGTTATCAGAAGTTGACCATGTTACTTCTGATTCAATTGCTGATGTTGACAACTGAAGTTCATCACCAACATTCATATTGCTCACTTCATTTCCCATCTTCTTAAATGGAACTACAACATTAACAGCATCTCTTGTAAACCACGATTCATTGCCTCCAACATCAATAGTAGTAAGTCCTGCACTCACCTTTGTAACTCCTGCATGTACTCCACATACCGTTCCAACTGCAACTGATGCTACATTTGAATTATCTGTCTTATATATTACGTTAGACTTAACAGGATTAACTACATTAGAAGGAATGTCCTCATATGTAAATGCTTCATAATCCTTATCTGAAAGAACCATATATCTGTTAGATGCATCGCTAGGAAGATGTGTTATAAAATGTCCCTGTGAATTAGATATACTCTCCTTAAACTTAACCTCTGCCCTTACTGTAAATGTATATGTAAGAGGATTAATTCCGCTTCCGTCTGCAGTTCTTGCCGTAATAACAGTTGAACCACCGCCAATAACCTTAAGTACTACTTTAGAAGAATCCCTATAATACATCTCTACGATTCCATCTGAACTAACCTCACCTGTTGAATCATTAGATGTTTCAATAAAAAGCTTATTACTCTCACAGGTATTGGCTGTTATGGTAATTAAATCTCCTTCTTTCAGAAGATCTGCCTCTTCAAGAACAGTATTACCTCTTTTCCTTTCAACATTAACATTAATAGGAACATATACTGCTGCTGTTGATGTAGCAAGTACATTATCATATACAACAGCTCCTGTATCTGAAAACTTCTTAGAATGATATGCTGCTGTTATTGTAGCTGCTCCTGCCCTGTTACCATATACTGTAGGATTAGTTGTTCCTGATACAGTCTGCAGATAAGCATCTCCGCCTGAACTTGGATTAACAAACTTTACAACATCATAATCTTCATCCGATATTGTCCATTCAAGTCTTACAGGACTTGCAATACCATTGTTCGAAGGATTGCTCGCGTCATAAAATTCATCATCAGTACCTGAAAGATTGGCATGAATAACTGTAGATGTAGATCCCTGTATTACACTTGACTGTGCCGGTGTCAGAGAAAGAGAAACACTTGAGTCAGCGTTAGCAAATATAAGTACTCCACCGCATGCAACACCAGAAACAAGCACACCTATAAGAATCTTCCATTGCATTTTAAGACGCATTGTCAGCTGTCTTATTTTTTTAACATTCTTCATATATATAACCCTCGCTTTACATAAGTATATCTGTGCTTATATTAAAATCAAATAATAACTATTATATTATATCGAAATCTTTATTTATTAATATTACATCTTATACATACTTTTTTCAATATGCCTGCATACAATATTTTTCGCTATTGTTGTCAACTGCTGTTGCAATTTATCATATTTCTTATAAAACATATAAAAGTTTGGGTAAAATGATGGAATTAATCAGATTATTATGTTAAAATATTGTAGCAATAAAATATTTTTGGAGGTATCTAAAAAATGAAATTAAATTTAAGACCAGCTGAAGAGTGTACTTTTGACGCTGTATCATTAGGTGAAGTTATGCTTCGTCTTGATCCAGGTGAAGGCAGAATCCGTACAGCAAGAAGCTTTAGAGCATGGGAAGGTGGCGGAGAATATAACGTTATCCGTGGTCTTCACAAGTGCTTCGGTATGAGAACTGCTGTTATCACATCTTTCGCTGATAACGAAGTAGGTCTTCTTATGAAGGACTTCATCGAACAGGGTGGTGTTGATACATCCCTTATCTGCTGGAAGAAGACAGATGGTATCGGTCGTCTTTGCAGAAATGGTCTCAACTTCACAGAAAGAGGATTCGGTATCCGTGGTGCCAAGGGTTGCTCAGATAGAGCTAACACAGCTATTTCTCAGGCTACTCCAGAAGATTTCGACTTTGATTACATCTTCAAGAACAAGAGCGATGGTGGCTTAGGTGTTCGTTGGTTACATACAGGTGGTATCTATGCTGCTCTTTCTGAACAGGCTTGTGAAACTGTTATTGCAGCTTGTAAGGCAGCTAAGAAGTACGGTACAATCGTATCTTACGATCTTAACTACAGACCATCTATGTGGGAAGCTATTGGCGGTTTAGCTAAGGCTCAGGAAGTTAATAAGGAAGTTGCTAAGTATGTTGACGTTATGATTGGTAACGAAGAAGACTTCACAGCTTGCCTTGGTTTCGAAATCGAAGGTAACGATGAGAACCTTAAGACTCTTAACCTTGATGGTTACAAGAAGATGATTAACGAAGCTGCTGCTACATACCCTAACTTCAAGGCTGTTGCTACAACTCTTCGTCAGGTTAAGACAGCTACAGTTAATGACTGGTCAGCAATCTGCTGGGCTGATGGAGAAATCTACAAGGCTGCTCAGTATGATGGACTTGAAATCATGGATAGAGTTGGTGGCGGAGATTCATTCGCTTCAGGTCTTGTATATGGTCTTATGACATTTGAAGACGCTGAAAAGGCTGTTAACTATGGTGCTGCTCATGGTGCATTAGCTATGACAACTCCTGGTGATACAACAATGGCTTCTCTTAAGGAAGTTGAAGGTATCGTTGGTGG
>OGUM01002590.1_pt1 | contig 10281 bp, 9 predicted proteins | sample 1553631 | NCBI WGS metagenome assembly OGUM01 (sample SAMEA2580228, study PRJEB22360) | human gut metagenome | biome: human gut; feature: human-associated habitat; material: faeces | place: Denmark | collected 2008/2010 | reverse complement strand
GAAGAGGTTAAGGAAAAGGTTGAGGACGAAATCGAGATTCTCAGCATTGATGATGAGGATGATAAAGAGGAAGATGAAATTTTGAATGCTCTTGACCGTTATTTTGAAGCACCGGAACCATCGGACGAAGAAAAGAAGGAATCAGACACATGACGTGGCAGGAACTTTTAAACGAAGGCGAAAAACGATTATCGAAAAAAGGTGTACCGGAGGCAAAATTAAATGCATGGTATTTATTTTCGGATTGTTTTGAAACGTCAAAGAGCGGTTTCTTTTTAAATCAGGAGTTGGAGACTGAAAGTGAGAAAACCGAACGTTTTCTTGCACTGATTGCGAAACGGTGCGAGCGGATTCCGCTCGAATATTTGTTAGGCGAAACGGAGTTTATGGGACTTCCGTTTTTGGTCAATGAAAATGTCCTGATACCGAGGCAGGATACTGAGTGTCTGGTAGAGGAAGTGCTGAAGAACGATCCCGGATATTATTCCTGGATAATGAATGGCGACTTCCCTCTGAACACCAAGAAAATACTGACTGAGATAAAATTGAGAGGTTTTAATTCGAAATAAGGACCATGAATAATTTTGAGTTTTGTAACCCTGTAAAGGTTGTTTTCGGCAAAGGTTCCATAGCCCGTTTGTCCGCTTTGATTCCGGAAGGAAGTAAAGTGCTGATGGTGTATGGCGGCGGGAGCATAAAGAAAAACGGCATCTACGGCCAGGTGACGAAGGCGTTGGAAGGATTTGAAGTGACCGAGTTTCCGGGAATCGAAGCAAATCCGCATTACGAGACCTGCATGAAGGCCGTGGAGGTCGTCAAAGAGAAGAAGATCGATTTTTTGTTGGCTGTAGGCGGAGGTTCGGTGATCGACGCTACGAAGTTCATCGCGGTGTCTGTCGGTTTCGAAGGCGATCCGTGGGATATTCTTTCGAAAGGTGGCGAGATAAAGAATGCCCTGCCTTTGGGTACGGTGCTTACATTGGCCGCGACCGGTTCGGAGATGAACGAACGTTCGGTCATCTCCCGTATATCGACTTGTGAGAAACTGAATTTCGCCAGTCCGCTGGTATTCCCGAAATTCTCTGTACTGGACCCGGAAGTGACCTATTCGCTCCCTGCGCGTCAGGTGGCAAACGGGGTGGTCGACTCTTTTATTCATGTAGTGGAGCAGTATTTGACTTATCCGGTCAATGCAAAAGTGCAGGATGCCTTCTCGGAAGGACTGATGCGTGTCATTCATGAAGAGGGGTTGAAGGTCTTGGATAATCCGAACGATTATGATATCCGTGCCAACCTGATGTGGGCGGCAACCAATGCGTTGAATGTCTGGATCGGGCAGGGGGTTCCGCAGGACTGGTCTTCCCACCGCATGGGGTACGCGCTAACGGCGCAGTTCGGCCTGGATCATGCACAAACATTGGCGATTCTCTTGCCGGGTGTCATGACTTATATGTTTAAGGAGAAGCAGGTCAAACTGGCTCGTATGGGGGAAGTAGTTTTTGGTATTACGGATGGAACGGAAGAGGAAAGGGCGCGTAAGGCAATCGTCGCCTGCGAGGATTTCTTCTGCCGGATGGGACTGAAAACGCGCCTCGGTGAATGTGGCATTGCAGAAAAGGATTTGGATGCCCTTGCCGCTCCTGTGGACAAACAGGGGTGGAAATTGGGTGAACATCACAATATAGATAGCCGTGTAGCGCGTGAGATAATGGCGTTACGTTTGTAATAAAACATGGAACAAGGAACTTCTCTTTCAAAACATATATGTTTCGTTTTCAAAACACCTATGTTTTAAAATCAAAACACCTATGTTTTAAAATCAAAACACCTATGTTTTAAAAGAGGGGTACTACATATCGAATAAAATGCTGAAAGGTAAACATATCATATTGGGGATAACAGGGAGCATCGCTGCCTATAAAGCTGCCTATATTATCCGTGCCCTCGTGAAGAAAGGGGCGGAGGTGCAAGTTGTCATTACCCCTGCGGGAAAGGAATTCATTACGCCGCTTACATTATCCACGTTGAGCAGTCATCCGGTGATCAGCGAGTTTTTCTCGAATCGCGACGGCACGTGGAACAGCCATGTCGATCTTGGTCTCTGGGCTGATGCCATGCTGGTAGCACCGGCTACTGCTTCGACGATCGGAAAGATGGCGAATGGCATTGCTGACAATATGCTGGTCACGACATACTTGTCATGCAAGGCTCCGGTTTTTGTCGCTCCGGCGATGGATTTGGATATGTTCGCACATCCTTCCACAAGGCAGAATTTATACCGGCTCCGTTTGTTCGGCAACCGTATTATCGAACCTGCCGAAGGGGAACTTGCCAGCCATCTGGTGGGTAAGGGGCGTATGGAAGAACCTGATAAGATCGTGGCGGTCCTGGAAGATTTCTTCGCTTCCCAAACCCGGCTTGAAAAAAAAAAGATTGTAATAACAGCCGGTCCGACATATGAAAAGATAGATCCTGTGCGTTTTATAGGTAACTATTCTTCTGGAAAGATGGGGTTTGCATTGGCGGAAGCGTGTGCGGAGCAGGGAGCGGAAGTGACATTGATCGCAGGACCGGTGTCTTTGACGGTAGTTCATCCGAATATCAAACGGATCGATGTCGAGTCGGCCGAAGAGATGTATCAGGCGGCCATAACTGCTTTTCCGGAGGCGGATGCCGGTATCCTTTGTGCCGCTGTGGCGGATTATCGCCCGGATGAGCAGGCAAGCGAAAAGATCAAGAGGGAAACGAAAGGAGAAATGTCGCTCCGTCTGGTTCCGAATAAGGACATCGCAGCTTCGTTAGGGGCGATCAAGCGTGAAAACCAGATCTTGGCAGGTTTCGCATTGGAAACAAATAATGAAATGGCCCATGCGGAAGGAAAGATGAAGCGGAAAAACCTCGATTTTATCGTGTTGAATTCTTTAAAGGATGCAGGTGCCGGTTTCCGTTGCGACACGAATAAGATCACGATTATCGACAAGGAAGGCGAGACGATTGCTTATCCGTTGAAGAGCAAACAGGAGGTGGCCGTTGATATTGTAAATAAATTGGCAACATTATTAAAATGAGAATGATTAAGAAATTGTTATGCATATGCTTGTTGGGAGCTGCTCCCTTTATAGGTAAGGCGCAGGAGCTGAATGCCCGCATCACTATAAACAGTGATAAGGTACAGAGTACGAATAAACAGGTATTCAAAACCTTGCAGGATGCATTGAATGATTTCGTCAATAACAAAAAGTGGACGGATGCTACTTTTGCCATGAACGAACGTATCGACTGTTCCATGACTCTCATCATCAACGAAATGGTATCGGACAATAGTTTTAAAGGCGAGATACAAGTGCAGGCCCGCCGTCCGGTATATAATTCCAGCTATACGACTACGTTGCTGAATTATCGTGATACGGAACTCTCTTTCGACTATACCGAATTCGAACCGTTGGAATATACGGAAAATACATTGAACAGCAATCTGATTGCAACGGTTGTTTTTTATATCTATACGATCCTCGGACTGGATTTCGACAGTTTTTCTCCGAAAGGTGGCACTGCTTTCTTCGAACAGGCCATGCAGATTGTGAGCCTGGCACAGGCGCAACCTACATGGACAGGGTGGAAAGCTTTTGAAAACGACCGTAACCGCCATGCTTTGGCAACGGCTCTGACGGACAATACTTCGGAACTGTTCCGGGACATGTGGTATAATTATCATCGTAAGGGGCTCGATGAAATGGCTGCAAATCCGGATCGTGGACGTACGACTATAATCGGTCTGCTCCCGGTTCTGGAACAGGTGAAAAGTGCCCGGCCGACATCTCCGTTGCTTCAGATGTTCGCCGATTCCAAATTGGATGAAGTCGTTTTGATCTATTCGAAAGCAACTACGCAGGAAAAGCAGGAAGGTTATAAAATGTTGTCCAATCTGTATCCTGCTCTCACGACGCGTATGGAATCGCTTAAAAAGTAATCTGGAATAGCTATGCTGAAGTCTTTATTTATACGGAATTTTGTTCTGATAGACAGCTTGGACATTAAGTTTGATAAAGGTTTTTCTGTGATAACCGGCGAGACGGGTGCAGGAAAGTCTATTATATTGGGGGCCCTATCCCTGGTCTTGGGACAGCGTGCGGATGGAAAGAGTATTAAGAACGGTTCTGAAAAGTGTGTGATAGAAGCAGTCTTTGATGTCTCCCGATATAAATTGGAAGAATTTTTTCTTACGAATGACTTGGAGTATGATGCGGAGATTTGCATTCTTCGCCGGGAATTGTTTGCATCAGGTAAATCCCGTGCTTTTGTAAACGATTCGCCTGTCCCGCTTTCTGTAGTGAAGGAACTGGGAAGCCGGCTGATCGATATCCATTCGCAGCACCAGAATCTTTTGTTGGGAGATAACCGGTTTCAGCTGAAAGTAATCGATGTAATGGCCGAAAACGATATCCTGCTGATTCTTTACCGAAAGGAATACAGCCGATACCTGTCTCTGAAAAAGGAACTGAAAGAGTTGACCGAAAAGGCTCTCCAGACCAAGCAGGAGGAAGACTATGTACGTTTTCAGTTGGAGCAGTTGGCCGATGCCGGTTTGGTTGCCGGTGAACAGGAAGAACTGGAACAGGAGCTGGAAACCCTTTCCCATGCCGAAGAGATAAAAGGTTCTCTTTATAAGATAACCCGATTGCTGGACGGGGAGGAACAAGGAGCTGTCCAACTGATAAAAGAGGCCCTTTCCACCGCAGACAGTCTGGAACGTTATTATCCGAAAGCGAAAGAAATAGCCGAGCGTCTGCGTTCTGCCTATATCGATATGAACGACCTGGCTTCCGAAACGGAAGTCCTGAAGGAGGACATAGAATTTAATCCTGAGCGCTTGGATTGGGTGAACGAACGTCTTAATACGTTATACACCTTGGAACAGAAACACCGGGTTTCCAAAGTCGAAGAGCTGATGGAGTTGCTGGATAAATATAATAAGCAGCTGAAGGAGATCGATTCTTTTGATGAACAGATCGAATCGTTGAAAAAGCAGTTGGAAGTCTCTCACCAGGAACTGCTTCAACAGGCAGCCGTATTGAGCGAGCAGCGTAAGATCGCCTCGAAAGCCATCGCTTCCCAATTGGTAGAAATGGTTGTCCCGTTAGGCATGCCGAATATGCGATTTGCGATCGATTTCGTACCTAAACAGGAACCGGAAAGCGATGGAATGGATGAAATCCGGTTTATGTTTTCCGCCAATAAGAGTGCGGAACTGCAACCGGTGGCCCAGACGGCATCCGGAGGCGAAATCTCCCGCCTGATGTTATGTATCAAGGCGATGATTGCCGGATTTACGGCGTTGCCTGCCATTATCTTTGATGAAGTGGATACGGGGGTTTCCGGGGATATAGCCGATAAAATGGGGGATATCATGCAGGAACTAGGTACGAAGATGCAGGTTTTTGCCATTACCCATCTCCCCCAGATCGCAGCAAAAGGGAAAGACCATTATTTTGTTTATAAGGAGGATACGGATGAAAGGACCGTAACCCGTATCAGGAAAATGAATAAAGAAGAGCGTGTAAAAGAGATTGCGCGTATGCTGAGCGGTGCTTCGTTGACCAGTGCTTCTATTGCAAATGCGAAAGAGCTGTTGAAATCAAAGATTTAAACCTTTTCATCGCGATCCGGTCATAATAGCAACAGAATGTAAGTGCTAATTTAAAATTGAGAGACATGAAGAAATTGAGTATTCTATTAATAGCGATCCTTTTTTGCAGCTTGCAGGGACATGCACAATTTTGGATCAGTTTCGGATGGAATGAACCCCATTGCCAGAACTGCCTCTGGATGGAACAGGCAATCCGCATGACGAACCGTCAAGCTGCCGAGTATCATAAGATCATTCATCGGTACGGAGAGAAGATCGAGCGTGAAGCACGCAAGCATTATCGCTATTGGGATCAGTCTGCCCGGAAGATATATAAGTTGCGTATGGAACGGGACCGGAAATTACAGCGTATCCTTTCGCCTTCGCAGTTTCGTTTGTATGTGCGTTTCGTCCGTGAGGCACCGACACGCATTCATGACTGGAGAGGTTGGTACAATAATCCGCATTATCCGCACTACCGTCCGTCCAATGCGTGCTATCGTTATGAAGATCATTATTGGCATTGCCAATGGGAATATACGAACAATAGATGGTTTGACCGTTTCGACGACGGCAAATGGTATCCCGGTAAATATGATCGTCCTCAACCACATCATAACAATGGCCGTCCACATCATGACAATGGGCAGTGGAAGCCCGGCAAATACGATCGTCCGAGCCATCAGGGAGGCCGTCCCGGTTCCGATCATCACAAGAATAAGCACGATAAGGACAAATTTGACAAGAAACGTCCGGATCGGGATAAAGACAGGCATTACGATAGGGACAAACGGTCTGACAAGGATCGCACGAATAGCCGCCAACGTACGAGTGACAGGCGGAGCATAGAGAAAAGTATCTGATAATGGAATTTAGAGTAAACCGGCGCACCCTGCTTTTAATAGCCGGATGCGTTTGGATCATAGCTGGCATCAATATCTTAAGGATCGGCATCATCACGTGGTTGAACGATGCCCATTACTGGCTGTTTAAAGTTGGAGAGGCAATTGTTGTTTTCCTGCTTTTCTTCCAGTTTGTCTTTCGCCGTTTGTTTGTTAAACATTCCGAGCGGATTTCCCAGAAAGGGGAAAAGAACTGTCCTTTTTCATTTTTTGATGTGAAAGGCTGGATCGTGATGATCTTTATGATTACTTTCGGTGTTACGATCCGTCATTTCCAATTGCTTCCCAACTCCTTTATTTCGGTATTTTATACCGGACTTTCATCTGCTTTGATTATTACTGGTATTTTATTCTTGATCCGGGCTTATTCATCGTCACGGCATAAGCTGAAAAGCAATAGCTAATATATACGAGAGTATATAATAAAAGCGTAAATCTTTTGTATCTTTGTCCGCATAAAGCCGGGAAAAATCGAAATAGTCCGGTGATGAAAACGGAAAAGATATAGAATAATGAAAGAAAACGAAATGGTGTTCGGCATCCGTGCCGTGATCGAGGCAATCCAGGCCGATAAGGAGATTGATAAAATATTGGTGAAACGTGAACTGCAGGGAGACTTGTCTCGTGAATTGTTTGAAGTTCTGAAAGGACGTGATATACCTGTACAGCGTGTGCCTGCCGAACGTCTCGACCGTTTGACACGTAAGAATCATCAGGGAGTAATCGCTTTTATCCCGGCTATCACATACGAACGGCTGGAGAATATTATTCCGTTTGTGTATGAGCAGGGAAAGAATCCGTTTATCGTGTTGTTGGATGGGGTTACGGATGTCCGTAACTTCGGTGCGATTGCCCGTACCTGCGAATGTGCGGGTGTGGATGCGATCGTGATTCCTTCAAGGGGAAGCGTAACGGTGAATGCCGATGCGATTAAGACCTCGGCCGGTGCGCTCCATGTATTGCCTGTTTGCAAGGAAAAAAGTATTACGGAGGCCATCCGTTTCTTACAGGCGTCCGGAGTAAAAGTCTATGCTGCTAGTGAAAAAGCTTTTGAGAATTATACGGCTATTAAATATGACGGACCTGTGGCTATCGTAATGGGAGCCGAAGATACGGGAGTTTCGATGGATAATCTTCGTATCTGCGACAGCATGGTGAAGATTCCGCAGTTCGGTACGATCGGTTCGCTGAACGTATCGGTCGCCTCTTCCATCCTGATCTATGAAGTGGTTCGCCAGCGGATGAATGAACAAGCACAATAACGTTATTAAAATAAAGAAACAATGAAGAAAGTTATCGCAACAAAAAACGCACCTGCCGCTATCGGTCCGTACAGTCAGGCTGTGCAAGTAGGAAATATGCTGTTTGCTTCCGGCCAGTTGGGTCTTGACCCCGCAACAGGCAATTTCGCAGAAGGAGGAGTGAAAGAACAGACTGTACAGGCATTCAAGAATGTACATGCAATTCTGGAAGAAGCCGGCCTTAGCATCAACGATGTCGTAAAGACAACCGTATTCCTGGCCGATATGAGTGATTTCGCTGCTATGAACGAAGTATATGCTTCTCAGTTCGAAGGTACTTTCCCGGTCCGTTCTGCTGTCGCAGTCAAGACATTGCCGAAGAATGGCCTGGTGGAAATCGAAGTGATTGCCGTAAAGGAATAAAACAATTGTCTTTGATTACGAATATAACTGCTTTTGATTTCAAAGACAGTTATATTCGTAATCAAAGACAACTTTTGTTAAATGTATTTCGTGAACTTGTATCGGTCACGCAATTTTTTTGTTCCTCTTCGCTCAAAGAAGTGAAATTACTTTCCGAATAGCTTTCCGATCAAGTCTTTCTTTCCTATCTTCTGCAATGCTTGTGTGATTTGGCGGCGGAACTCCGGTTTATACCAGAAAAAGAACTGACGTTGTGCCAGTTTTTGTTCTTTCGTATGAGCCGTATATACCTTTTCCAATGTATAGGGATGATACCCTGTGTAGTACATCTCCGTTGCCAGTGTCATGGGGGTAGGTGTAAAATCCTGTACCTGTTCGAGTTGAAAATGCAGCTTCTTAGTCTGGATAGCCAAGTTTGCCATATCCGCCTCGGTACAACCGGGATGGCTGGATATGAAATAAGGGATTAATTGCTGGTTCAATCCGTGTTGTTTGTTTACACGGTCGAATATCTTTTTGAATTGCCCGAAAAGCTCGAATGAAGGTTTGCGCATCATCTTCAGGACATTGTCTTCCGTATGTTCGGGTGCGACTTTGAGGCGGCCGGAGACATGGTGAGCTATCAGTTCCTCCATATAGGTATGGGCTGCCTTGTTCAGATTGTCATCCGCATACCGGTGCAAGAGCAGGTCATAGCGAATGCCGCTACCGATAAACGAACGTTTGATTTCCGGTATGCTGTCCACTTCTTTGTATATATCTAACAACGGCGTATGATCTGCATTCAGGTTTTTGCAGATGACAGGGGAGATGCAAGAAGGTTTCTTGCACTGGGCGCAGATATCCGGATTCTTCCCTTTCATCCGGTACATATTGGCCGAAGGGCCGCCCAGGTCGCTCAGATATCCTTTGAAGTCCGGCATTTGGGTGATCTCCTTAACTTCTTTCAATATGGACTCTTTACTTCGTGAGGCGATAAACTTTCCCTGATGCGCCGAGATCGTACAGAAAGCACAGCCCCCAAAACATCCCCGGTGGATGTTCACCGAGAACTTGATCATCTCGAAAGCCGGTATCGTCTTCCCTTTGTATTTAGGATGGGGCAGGCGGGTGTAGGGCAGGTCGAACGACGCATCTATCTCTTCTTCCGTCATAGGCGGGAAAGGAGGATTGACGACTATCGTCTGTTTGCCTACCTTTTGCAGGATGCGGGAAGCCTGCTGCTTGTTGGATTCTTCCTCTATATGTTTGAAGTTCTTGGCCTGTTTCAGCTTGTCGTGTAGGCATTCTTCATGGGAAAAGAGGTTGATATCTTCTGGTAGCGGTTCTACCGTATCCGCCAAATAAGCCGTTTGCCGTATATCTTTAATCTCATGGAAGGGAGTTCCGGCTTGTAACCGACTGACCAGTTCTTTCAGGGGAAGTTCTCCCATGCCGTATATCAGTAAATCCGCCGGGCTGTCTTTCAAGATTCCGGGGAGCAGCTTATCCTGCCAGTAATCGTAATGTGTGACTCGGTGCAGGGAAGCCTCTATACCTCCTAATACGACGGGAACATCCGGGTAGATTTCTTTCAGTATCTTCGTGTAAACGATGCTGGGATAATCCGGGCGCATTCCTGCTCGGCGATCCGGAGTATAGGCATCATCGCTACGTAACCGTTTATTGGCCGTATAATGATTGATCATCGAATCCATTGCTCCGGGTGAGACTCCGAAGAAGAGGCGGGGAATGCCCAGTTTCTTAAAATCACGATAATCTCCGCGCCAGTCCGGCTGCGGAACAATAGCCACCCGAAGTCCCAAGGCTTCCAAGGTACGTCCGATAACGGCAGCACCAAACGAAGGATGATCCACATAGGCATCCCCACTGAAAAGAATTACATCTATATAATCCCATCCACGCGCTTCAACTTCTTTCTTGGTGGTGGGCAACCATGCTTCCGGTCTGAATGTTTTCATGTTGCAAAGGTAGGAATTTGAGCTATAACTTTAGCTTATAGGGGATAGAATTTAATGATTGGCATATTAGGAAAGGATGTTTTACCTTTGTAACCGAACAGAAAAATATAGGCGAAACGGCAAACATT
>OGUM01002577.1_pt1 | contig 10309 bp, 13 predicted proteins | sample 1553631 | NCBI WGS metagenome assembly OGUM01 (sample SAMEA2580228, study PRJEB22360) | human gut metagenome | biome: human gut; feature: human-associated habitat; material: faeces | place: Denmark | collected 2008/2010 | reverse complement strand
ATTTTTGCACCCTGTTCTTCAATTGTTTTGTTTTTTTCAATGATGTCCGTATAAACTGCTTGAAGCTGTTCAAACTTTCTGCAAAATTCTTCTGAATTCATTCTATTTCCTCCATGACGTCAAGCAGCTGTGATGTCAGCTGCTGTTCTGATTGAGCGTATGATTTTGATGTGGTATAAGTCACACTAACATTGCTCGGCTGCACAGTCGTGTCAACAGACAGCGTTGCTGATGCGGACTTTATTGTTTTTATGTTTGTTCTCGAAATTGTTTCTGTTGCCGATTCAATCGGATATATTACTTCGACATTGTTAGATGCCAGCCATGCTTTAAACTCGTCAACAGTTGATATATCATTATAAAAAATATATAAGCCTGTATTTACGCTGTTAATGTATATTCCATGATTTGCATTTCTGTATGCATACTTAAATCTGTTGCATATTCCGAGTTTGTAATCCTTTGAATTTAAGCTTTCCGTTGCCCATACAAAGCGTCTTAACGTGCCGGATACAACAGATGTTGTCCATTCTTCTGTGCCGTCAAGAATTACAGATTTGCAGCGTCTTATAACTTTATCCGGATATAATTCGTCTTGATAATCACCAATTTTTCTTAGCGGTTCATCAAGATATATTATCGAAGTAACACTGTCTGAGCTGTTTGAAGCTACTGTGACAGGGACCGCATATTTCCCCTTATGCTCTCCTTCAGTCACTAAATCCCCCACGCTCTGCACCTCAACAGGCACGTCAGGACTTGGCTCTCCGTCCTGAACGGTATTTCCTGTAATACTCCAATTCACAAGATTACCGCCTTTGCAGTTTGTGAGCGTAAGCGGAGGAGTGCCGAATACTTCAACGGTACCGTCTGCACTGTTTTTCAGCCAATCTGCGACAATCTGTGTGTGCGTATCGGCAGAATAGCCGAGCAGCTGAGCTTTGTATATTTCATACAGAGTCATACCCACTCACCCTCGTTGTTCAGTATCTTGATTTCATGTTCACTTGCAATAAGTGCAAGCGAGCCTGCCGCATACATACCGCTTGAAATTTCTGATGCAGTCGGCAAATCTGTTGCTGTATCGCATAATATCTCTACTCTTTGTATCGACTTGCTGTCTGCAAATCGTATATGTTCACTGTGCATTATTGTTTTCATTTCAAACCTCCTGATAAAGTTTAACCTGACAGCCGTCAGGGAATGAAGTGGGGAAGTATGTGCAGTCACTTGCAATTTTTACAGATGTCAGTGCCGTATTGCGAAAAGCATATTCACCTATATATTTGCAAGACCTCGGTATAGTTATTTTTGTCAGATTTACAGCATTTGCAAATGCTCCAATCAGTTCATTTTCAACAAACAACCCCGTAGTCAGCTCCTGATTTTCAATACGCCAAAGTGCGTCAGGATAAGGCGCGGACATCGGGCTTTCAGGCATATCGGTAAACTGGTCATTAGTCAATACGTTATCAATGATCTTCCACATTTAATCAACTCCAATCGGGAAGCCTATACTGCTAAGGTATTCTGCATCTGTGAGCTGAGCATCAGTACAGCCTATTAAATCAGTATCAGGCACAGTATTAGGAAATGCCGTAGTAGAATAAATGTTTGCTAAATTTGCAGAATTGCTTTTTATACCTACTCCGCTGTTCCCTTTTCCCATAAATACAGAAGTTTTACAATAACCGTCAGTATTAATTGCTATAGTATCACCATTTGTTTCAAAATAAAATTTGCTGTTTTCAATGTATGCCGTTTTCATTAATGAGTCAGAAGATATGCTCCCTGTCGGTAGTTTTAATCTGATATCACAATTTCGTACATAAGGTTTATAGTTTTCCAAGTTTCCGTATTTTAAACCGTTAAACAATTTAAAAGTGTCATTTATACAAACTAGATTAAAAGAACAGTTGTCCAATAATGGGCGACTATCGGCAGATAGATCGTACAAACCAAAAAATAAAGATGAATTTGTAACACCTGTGAAAACGCAATTTGTAAAGTTTCTCCTGTTTCCTGACGATGCAGCTGAACCTACAAGTTTTAAAAACGAGTTACCACAGTTATAGAAATTAATAAATTTTAAATTGTCTATATTGCCGCAATCTAAGAAATTTTTTGAAGCATAGATATTTTTCAAAACCCAGCCATTTCCTATAATTTTCCCCGTATGCTGAATAGATTTCAAAAGCCCTTGCGGAGCTTCAATATTAAAATCAATAACTTTGTTTTCTGCATTTGCATCAAACTCTATTTCCTGTGTGTTATCTGCTGCATTTGCTTCGATAAATTCACTCCATGAATTAACAACAGCCAAAAAATCGCCTCCTTAATAAACAGCCGTTACTCCCTCGGGAATAACAGCACTCTTTACGTCACTGTAATTAAACGCAGTACATTCAATTTTTGCAACAGGCTTACTCTCGATAGTATCAGGCACTTTCGGACGCTTACTGCTGCCGAGATAACCTATTATCGTAACGTCATTTTCGTTTACGATATAGCGGTAATCGGAAGCGTCTGTAGGCTGTGCGGTGACAGCTTCAATATTCTGTGCCCAGACTACCGCCTGCACCTTTTCGGCATAGCACGAGCCTTTCAGCACCAGCTTTGCCGAGTGTTCGCCGACATTCAGACCGTAAAAAACGTAAGAAAAATGATGTAAGGAATGTCCCTCCTGCACCGTAAATACAGGGGAGAAGTCCTGAACAGCATTGTCAATATAGTATTCTGCGGTGACGTTTTCGGCACTTTGGGCGGATATTTCAACGTCAGCCGAGAAAAAGCAGTCTGTTGACGTCCCATTGCACTTGAAATCTGCTTCGGCAATCGTTTTTCCGTCCGTTTCAAGAGAGCCTGTTGACGTGTCGCACTCAATTGCCGTAATCGTAAGCTGTCTGATGAACCTTGAAACGTCAGCGGAAGAAGTGCCGCCGCCTGCACCAAGATTGCCTGCACCTGACGAGCTTTGCTGTGAGCTTTCATATCCTGCGGCAGTAATAACCTGCGGACCTCTGAACTGCCATTCATCAGTGCAGATAAGCATTAAAGCTCCCGTATCCGCAACCTCGCCTTTCAGATTGACAAAATCGCCGACATCAAGTGCAGGGTCGCCTGCATATTCAAGCGTTCCCGGAGTAAACGTCAGGTTGAGAATATCGTGGATAAGAGAGCATATCCACTTTTCATAATCGGTTGAGTCATTGTCGTTTGCCATGAGTCCGTTTGACTCAAAATGTACAATATATCCATTGCCGCCGCTTACTGACTCTGTATACTCTCCTGTTGCTTTCGTGTAGCTTACTCCCGATACCGTAAACGGCTGTTCCGCAAGCTCAAGCTTAAAGCGTCTGTTCGGCAGTATCGTGTAAACAGGCTCTGCGGACTTGAATTGACGAAATTCTATTTTGCCGCTCCGATTGATGAAAGCAAATCCGCCGATAAGCTCCGCAAGCTGACTTACTGCTGTTCTTAGCGACTTCGGAGCAGAGTCCCTTACTCCATACATCAGGTCAAGCGGAACGTCCGTCATTGCCTTTATTTCGTCAAAAGTCTGCTCAAATTCAAGTCCTGTCGCAAGAGTCACAAGGCTGTAGATCGTTGCCGCCTGATACGGAACAAGTCCTGCCGCATAGTTGTACTTCACTGACGCTTCAAGCAAATCTGTATCCAGCTCGGACATTCTGTCATAGGCTGTGCAGTTTATCTGATTTTCATTTCTGACTGCTTTTGCTATGTAAAACACTCCGAGTGGTACCCACTCCGTAGTGTCGGCTGAAATTTCAAGTCCGAAATCAAAGTTTACCTCTGCACCGTATAAGCTGTTGCGTTCAATGCTGTCCGCCACAAGCGAGAATATAAGCTGTCCCTGATAAACTCCGCCTATGCCGAATACCGAGCTGTCATTGAGGCACTGCATTGATTTGCATATATCGCCTATAAGCTCGTCCGTCACCGTTATGGACGTCCCATTCGTCAGCCTGACGCTCCCTCTTATGTGTTGTACTGCACTTGTCATTATCGCCGCTTTGTATGCTTCACTTACAGGATACATCGTTAATACTTCCTTTCAGGCATAATAAAAGCACCCCGTTCGGAGTGCTTTATGGGTTTAAAATTTGAAGCTTGTTGTTGCCTGATTATTATTTATCGGTACTTATCAATATCAAGGCCAATTTCTTTTGCTTTTATAACGAGTTTTTGATAATTTGCGGTATTCGCATTTTTCATTCTACGGTAACCACTGAATGATTTGGGTGCATCACTCGGCAGTAACCTGCAAAGCTCTTTATAATTTTTAGAGTCTGTAGTAAACATCAAATCTTCATACTGCTGTTTTTCATACAGTTTCTTTTCTTTATCGCTTCTGCTGTCGATAAATGGTCGATTGCTGAATTTTATATCATTTCTTAATTCTTGAGGCGATTGCATCTCTATAATATAAGGCAACATAACATGTTTGCAGTCTTTATGAATTTGCCCTGCTCTTAGTATATGTTCAGGAAGCTTGGGAAAACGTTTATCCTTTCCGGAAATGCTGAAAACACGCCCTTGATATTTGGAGCATTCAGCACAGGTTGGGTAATGTTCCGTAAACTTTACACAGTCATATCCATTGGAACGAAGCTGTTTCACTCTTGCTTTATTTCCGCTTGATATGTTTTCAGAGCTGCTTTTAAAAATATCAGGGTGCTGCTTTTGCAGTTTTTCAAGTTCTTCTTGTGCTTCAATGTGTCTGCCTGCTTTTTCGAGATACTTTATCAACCGCAAATAATCTTTAGCTTTCCATGTAAAATTAGAATGAGGCATGATTTCATTTGATTTTTTTAAACATTCAATTGCTAAGTCCATGTTGCCGTTTTTCTTGTGTTCGGTCGCCTTCCTCTGCAATATATATTCAATGTTTTTAGTAGCACTTTGTATGCCGTTTATTCTTGAATAGTTAGGGATTTTTATTGCTTTTATTCCCTCTATTGTGTCTAAGTCATATTTTTGATTTGGTGTTGATGCTTTTTTTAACAGCTTTTTAAATATACCCATTTTATTCACTCCATGATAATGATAGTTTATAATAATATTATCATGTAATGTGATGTTTGTCAATTATGATTAATACTCCACCAAGCTGAAAGAAAAGTCATACCAGCCGTTGCAGTTCGGAACGGGCAGGAGCTTCTGGGAGCGGTCGGAGCAGTACATATTTTTTGTAACCCACCTGTCAATATCCCAGAAAACAACCGTGAGAGAAGATGCGGAAATCATGTCACGCAAGGAGCGGATATTCTCCGCAGAGCCTCTGAATGCAAGCTCTATTTTGTATGTGTCCTTGCGAATGATGTAGCGTATAAGAACGCCTGTTTCCGCACTTCTGTTTGAATTTTCGCTGTCTATATCGTAAACTGTAACGGTGTAGCCGTCAGTTGTCGGAGAAATCGGAAGCTCCGCTCCGTTAATGCTTTGAATTGTGTTCATCATACAACTCCGCCCCTTGCTTTTTCGGTTCTGATTACGCTGAGAATGTCCCTCTTGTATGCGGCTGAGTTTGGGTACATATACAGGTTAACTACAGGAAGTGAACCTGATTTTCCGCCCGATGCCTGATTTATTTGTGCGGCAAGCTTGTCAATCCATCCTGTATTGTTTTCAAGCGGCATTACTGCCTCTTTTCCTGCCTCACCGATAAGTGCCGTTGTAGGCTTTGTCACAACTCCGCCTTTGGCAAGTGCAGGTATTTCAGGGATTTCCACACGAGGAACATTCAAGCGAAACTCCATGCCGCCAAGAACGGGTATCCAGTCAGGGAGCGTAAATCCCATGCCGTTTATGCTGTCGATAACACCATTTAAAGCTGCCGCAACAGCTCCTGTAAGACTGTTTATAAGTCCTATGACCACGTTTATCGGGACTTTTACTATTGTTTCAAGACTGTCCCACATCGACTTAAAAATATCCTTGATGCTTTCCCATGCATTTTCCCAGTCGCCCTTGAAAACTGAAACCACAAAGTCGATTATGCCTTTGAATACGTTGATTATATTGCTTTTCAGGTCAAACAACGCCCCGACAACAGTTCCTATTCTGTCAATAACGGAGTTCATTATTGCTGCCAGAACAGGTCCGAATTTATCAACAAACCATTTTATTATAGGGTTTACAAATTCATTGTAAATCGTTAATGCACCGTCAACAAAGGTGCCGACGAAGTCAAGAAAATTTGCTAGCAGCGGTTTAAGATGATTAGTCCACAGCTCATCTGCAACTTCCATGAATTTATCCCAGACGGGGTTCATGTAAGAGTTCCAGATCTTGCGGACTGTTTCGCCCGAAAGACGTATTGCTTCACGGAATTTCTCAAAAATCGGCTTGCCCCACTTGCCCCAAAAATCTTTTATAACAGTCAGCGTGTCCTTCCAGCACTTTGAAATAAGTCCGAGAACAGGACGCACAGCGTCCGCCCATAGGAGGTCGAATATCTTTTTGACTTCCTCAAAAAGTACTCCAAAAGTGCTTTGCGTTTCAGTTGCAAATTGAGTTATTATCGGCAGTCCGATTTCGATAAAGTCAAGCAGTATAGGGTATACGGCTATATTCCATATATCCGAGAAAACCGTGTTGAAAGTGTCAAATAATCCCGTGACGACCTGACCTGCTACAGCAAATGCCGTTTGCAGATACGGAGTGAAGTCATTTTCAAAATATGACAGCAAAGGCGGTCCGAGAGCCTTTATATCCTCAAACATTCCCGAAAGAATTTGTCCAAGCTCTGCACGTTTGACCTTTAAATCGTCCCATATTCCAGTGAAAATCGGTGTAAAGGATATCACTGCCCATTGTTTCAGATATGAGAACACCTCTCCCATTACGTTCTTGATGCGTTTGAGCTTTCCCTCCATTTTGGAAGTATCAATATCCATTTCCTGATATTCAAGCTCAGGGAGGGAGTCGAAAACGGAAGAACCGCCCGAACCGGAGGAGGAAGTCCCTCCGCCCGACGCTGATGTATCCGAAGCATTTGCAAGTACATTAAGCTCGTCAAAGCCTGCAAGCTGTTTTTTCAGTGCCTTGGCGGAATCGACCGTATCCGCCATATTGTCGGATATATCGGCCGAGCTGTCGGCGGACGAGGAAAAGCCGTCCTTCAGCGAATTTGAATTACCTGTGAGGTTGAGTCCCATTACAGCGGCAAGAGCTTTAAGTGCGGAAGATGCCGCCTGCGTTATTTTCGTAAGACTTGCAATAATCGGCTGTAATGCTTTGTTTATGAATGCTCCTGCGGTTGACATAAGATCCTTGAACGCTCCTGAAAGCACTGAAAGACTGTACGCTGAACCCGTTTGCACTTCATTGCCGAAGTTCTTGTCTGCCTGTTCCAGAATAGCAAGCGTTCTGATTTGCTGCTGTTCATAAAATGTAAGCTGTTCCCACGAGCGTCCGTTTGAAATCTGCTTAAATGCGTCTGTGACCTCAAGCATTGCAACATTTACGTTTATGCCCAAGTCCTCAATAGCCTCCGTATTGCCAAGCAGTCCCGAACGGATACGTTCCATAACGTCCTCCATGGTGCGTCCTGTCTTGGACGCCACCACGGCCGAGGCTTTCAGCATTGCTATTGTTACCTTTGCATTTTCAGCAGTATCCTTTGTTATGTTCTTGAAAAGATTTCCATATGTAGCCGCAAATTTGTATGCAGAGCTTTCAGCCATGCCGAGTGACTTTCCTGTTACGGCTGCAAAATATTCAATATACTTTGCCGACTCTTTGAAAAGGTCGTTTACTCGAAGTACGGAGCTTTCAAGTGAAACGTATGATTTGAATGCCTGAACAAGTCCTGCAACTCCAAGCGTAACTCCTGCAAGTGCGGCGGCTGTTTTGGCAAGAGATTTTATGCCTGAGCTGATGCTTTTAAGCCCTCTGTCAAACCCCGAAGTATCGGCGTTAATTCTGACTGTTAAATCCCGTAAAGACATTAGTACCTCCTTTCCGCCTCAGCTAATTTTTGGTCAAATTCGGTATTGGATATTGCAGGAGCTTTACTTGTCTGCGACTCCTTTAAATAAAATTTCAGACCTTTCAGCTTGCCTGAGAATGCCGCACCGACAAAATTTGCGGTTTCCCATGCGAGTGCAGTCCTTGAATTTAAGTTCTCGGAGTGCATGCGGTTGTATTCCCTCACACATTCGTTAAGCTCCCACAGCTCCATGTTCCACAGATCAGGTATGCTTATTCCGACTCTGTAGGCTGTTCTGACGATTTCAGCGGAATTCCAAGCATCTTCCTTATCAGATTTTTCTGTGTTTCCCCCAGCGGATATTTTTCCACCTTTGCTTCAACTTCATCATCAGTTCCTGTGAACATCAGACGTGCGATAAGCTCCTGAACTGTATACTGCAAATCGGTGTAGTCCCATGCGTCAAGGATTTCGTTTCTGAAATCCTTATCGCTGAGCTTGCCGGCTGAAAGTGAGATAATGTCGATAAGCTCATTTATATCTGCGGCTGCTATTTTGTCAAAAATCTGAGTGAGAGGGAGTTTGAACCTCTGCTCCAGCTTCAAAGAAACTCCAAGCTTTGTTGATAATTCGTATTCATTCTCATTTACCTTGATAAACATAACAAAAAACTCCTTTAAATAATAAAAGCAAGCTTAACAGCCTGCTTTTTTTGATTGATACTTGACATTTTTTCTGTTTATGCTATAATATAAATGAAAGGGTACTGCGATAAGCGGTTCTCCCAAAGTTATTTGATGTTAAAGAAACACCGCAAACTTTTGGTCGAGTTGGGCGGTGCTTCTTTATTTATGTAAAGAAACTACTTCTTGTCGAAATGGTCTTTTGTGACCTTATATACAAGAGTGATAACGCCTGTAAGCATAATTACGAACTGAAAAAGTTCGGAAAATGTCATCGCTATCACCTCCCTTGAGGGAGAAACCGCCTACCGTTTTATCCAGTACCCGTGTCTATATTATAGCATGGGTACTATTTTTTGTCAATTAACCTGTCGGCAGAGTAAGAACAGCCGCCTTTGAACCTGCCAGACTTATTGAAATATCAGCCTTGCCGTCAGCCGCATGGTCGATTTCCAGTGACTCCACAAGACAGTCACCCTGTAAAAACGTGTTCTCGTTGAGATAAAAAGTGCCTTTGATTGTATTGCCGCTTTCAAATGCGTCATAAAGTATTTTCTGACCGCTTTTCGTGTCAAAATCACATGTACCGTCTGCACTTGCGGACCAGTCCTTTATTGACGCCGCTTTTTCCTTGTAGTCCGAACCGAAAGAAAGAACCTCCAGTATTTCCTTTGAAAGCGATACGTTCCATGAGGACATGTGAACAATGTCCGTTTCGCTTTCAGCTCCGCTTGCTTTGAAGCTAAGCTTGCCTGTAACACCTGTATAAAGTGCCATAAAAATTACCTCCTGTAAATTTTAAAATTAACGGTATACTCCTGACGCTGTTTATCGTCACGTCCGATATCGAGTATTGCCGTTTCCTGTATAACAGAAATCTCCGTATCACTGCAGCGGTTAAGCTTGTCGGTGAATGCGGAGATTTTTTCGTATGACCTCTCGCCCCTGCACCTGAGCTGTACATTTTCGACAATGTCAGTGCCGCCGAACGAATGTACAGGCGGACTGCCTCTGTATTCAGTCAGTACGGATAAATCGTCAGGGAAATCAGGGAGAAATCCGAGCTTTACAGTGCTGTCGTTAAGAACTGCACCAAGCTTATCAAGTATATTCATCATCTCAATGCCTCGTCAGGTATGCTTTTGAGCATGTCAATGTATTTCTGCTCGTTTTCACTGAACGGCTGTTCAAGGAACTTCGCCTGTCCGCCTTTCGGGTGTTTATAGCCAAGCTCCTCGTGCTGACGCAGTGCGTAGGGCAGGGAATAGCCGATTTCTGCACTTAATTTCAAGGACGGCACCGCCTCACCGCATTTTGATTTATTCGTGAAAACTGTCGAACCGTTTATTTCAGCAGAACAATTATTACGCAAATCACCTGTATCAACAGGTGCAAGTCTTGCGGAACGTCCTGCGAGGTCAAGAGCAATGGCAGTGACCTTTTTTGCGGTAAGCTCAGGATTACGTCGGATTGCCTTTTTAAGCTGTCTGTCAAGCTCACGGCTGTCTATCTCGATTGAATTTCTTCTGCTCATCACATCACCGCCTTATAACCTGTAATTTCGCCGTCAAGGTCGGTCATTGCGCTGACCGAAAGCACCGCAAGACCGTTTATTGTATCGCCTGTTGTGATTTTTTCCGTAAGATAGCAGATATGCTCCGCCGTAACGGTC
>OGUM01002574.1_pt1 | contig 10313 bp, 13 predicted proteins | sample 1553631 | NCBI WGS metagenome assembly OGUM01 (sample SAMEA2580228, study PRJEB22360) | human gut metagenome | biome: human gut; feature: human-associated habitat; material: faeces | place: Denmark | collected 2008/2010 | reverse complement strand
GCGCTGGCCACCCCCCTCGCCCCCCCCCCCAGCCACAGCCGGTCTCGCTCCGTCAGGCGCTTCAGATCAGCGCCTTTGATCTCCACCGTCTGCATTTTCTTCGGTGCCGCAGTGCGGTACAGCAGCATATACCCCGCCGTTATCCGCACAAAGCGCTCCTTTTCCGCCAGCGCCACCGTTTCGCCTGTCACCCGCGCCGCGTACAGTCTGTACTTCCTTGCCGCCATTTCAGCATATCCTCCCGCCGCGCCGCGCCGTCACCGTGCGGCCTCCCGCGCCGGCTGCCGCCGCTCTGTGCGGTGCCGCGGCACGGTTTTTGTATTTTGCCAGTTCCGCGTCCCAGTCGCTCTTATGCCGCACCGCCTGCGCCAGCTCCTCGCGCTCCAGTATCTGCGCCACCCGCAGCGCATATTTCAGCGCCGACCATATATCGCGCTGTATGTGCTTGCTTATCCGTTCTTCCTTTTGGGTCGTGCCGCTGGCCACCTTTTTCAGGTTCTGTATCTGCCCCACCAGTTCCCGGGTCTTTATGTAGGGGTCTGCCAGCATGGCATCCATGCTGTCGTCCTTGATCCGGTGGTACTTCTTGTAGTTCTCCACGCCCTCGTTCACGTTAGAGCACAGCAGTTCCACATTCCGGTTCTCAAATTGCAGCTCCGCGTACCGCACCATCTCCGCGTCCGGGTCGGTCACGCCCGCGCCGCCCGCCTTGATGGGGTACAGGCATGGCACGGCGTTCTCCTGTTCCAGCTCCGTGAAGCTTGCGTGGTTCCGCACACACAGCGGCGCAAGGCCGTCACCAAGGTCCATCATCAGGTTCTCCACCACGCTGGTGCCGTACTGCCATGCGTCTATTGCCAGGTATGTCGCGGCCCCTCCGTCGCAGCAGAAGCGGCTCCATACGTCCTTGATCCGCTGCGCCTGCATCATGCTCTTTACCGGTGGGTTCCAAACGTCCACATACACCACCTGCTTCAGGTAGCGGTCCCGCTTCAGCCAGTCTGTTTGACGTGTGCATTTCAGCACCACGCAGGCGCATTTTGCGTTCTTCTTGTCGTCGGCGTAGGATACGTCGTACCCCACGATATAGATCACGTCCTCCGGCTTCAGTTTGTTGCCTATGTCGTAGGCGCAGTGCCGGTTCTCCGCTATCATCAGTTTGCGGCACTCTGTCAGCACCTCGTCCCGCACGATAGGATTGCTGTCCGCCCCGGTGTAGCGCGATTCCATTTCGCGCATCCACCGCTCCGGCGTCAGCTTTGTCCGCAGTTTCTGCGCCCAGGAATAGGGCCGCATCTGCTGCAGTACCACGCACTCCCACGATATGTCATAGGCATAGGCGCTCTCGCCCGCCAGCATGGCTTTCATGTTCTCGCACCGCGTATCGTAAGCATGGTTCTGCTTCCGCCCTGCACTGGTAATGGCGTGATCCTTGTAGGGGATATAGTTGGGGTCCGGCTTACCGTTTACATTATGCGTCAGTCGCACAGCCGGCAGCACCACCGTCGTGTATTCCGCGAAGTCGAACGCCGGATTTTCTTCCTGTGCGTACTCCTCCGCCGTCACGTCGTGAATGTTGTCACCGCGCATGGCGGATATGTAAAAGGCGCTCCCGCAGTCGGTCTCTATCTTGAAGTCATCCTTACTCTCCGCCGTCACCCGCCACTGCTTCGCTAGTGCCGGGTAGTCGTGCTCCGTCTGCCGGTATGTCTTGCTGCCTATGGTTGCCATTTGGCGGTATGACGGTCCATAGTAGGCACTCTGCACACCGGGCCACACCAGCCCGTTCAGCTCCGCGTATTTGAACTTCGTGCTGGTTTTTGTTACGCCTCGCGTTCCAGTAAAGGAAACAGAAGCCTTGCGGGCGTATACCCGCACCATCACCCGCTGCAGCAGTTCCTCGTTTGCAAAGTCCGCCGTCGGGCTCCTGAATACGTCCAGTGCCTTATCCGGGTAGAATCGGCACACCCATACCAAAAATGCCCAAAAGGCATCCTCATAGTTTTCGTAGCTGCGCTCCTGTGTGGGCTTTTTTGTCACCCAGCCAAGACCGGCCACATACGCTTTACCCGTTCGCCTCGCCATCGGTGTTCACATCCTCTGCGTCCGCTTTCGGCTTACCCGGCTTTTTCTTCTTTTTCACCGGGCGCATCCGCACCAGCCCAAGCTTTTCGTAGGCTTCCTTCTCCGCCTCGTTGGGTTTCTCTGCAAACTCGCCCAAATTGTCCTCCAGCCGCATTTCGTCCGGCAGTTCTGCCAGCTCCGGCAGTCCGTCGTTCTGCCGCATCCGGTTTTCGTTTATCAGTATCATCTGGTCGGCAGCATCCCGCGTGTAGGGGTATTTGCACGGCCGGCCGAAAAATATACGGAACGCCTCGTCCGGTTCGCAGGGCTTCCCGTTTTTCAGCAGTCCTGCCCGCTCCAGCGCCACCACCATGTTGTCCAGCCGCAGGTCCTCCACCGGTTTTGTGTCCTTCTTCCGCAGGTTTTCCGATGCCAGGTTTTCCTGTATCATGCTGGATAGCTTCTTTGCCTTGTCTATGGCGCCCATCTCTGCGGCGTCGTTCATCTGTTTTGTCCACTTCGCTACGTTACGGAGTATCAGCTGCTGCTTGGCGCTCACGGCCTGCTCCCCGCCGAAGTCGGCGCACAGGGCATTGTAGATCCGGTCAAACTCGTTGTAGTCCTCGCTGGTGTATGGCACTTTCCCCGTGCCCTCACCCCAGTCTGCGGCCTGTCGCTTGGTGCCCTGCCTGCCATCCCGTGCGCTTTTCTCCGCGCTCACCGCCTTGGTGAAGTTGCCGTTCTCCAGCCCCTCTCCGAATATCTTGGTGATGTCCGTCAGCCCGTCGAGAAAGCCCAGCTCTCCGCCTCCCGGCGTCCGGTCCAGCTTTTTCTTTGCCAGCTTATCGCAGTAGGTCGTCCACTTGTTTTTGCTCCCGCTTGCCGGCAGCGCGTTCATGTCAAAGGGCTTGTTGAAGCGTATGCAGGCATAAAAATAAGCCAAACTCTCCCCCACCGCATCATTAAGCTGGTCGTAATACGCCTGCTGCTTTTCCGCGTCCATAGGTAAAAGTTCGGCCATCCTGCACTCCTTTCGGATATTGACACTCCCCACATCTAAAGAAGGGGGATTCTCGGTTCGCTGACCGTAGCCTGCACCATGCGAGGTCTTACATGGTCTCCCCGAGCGTATGGGTTCGGGCGTGTCCCGCCCTACTTTATGTATGGAGCTACGCCAGTAGGCGCAGACCCTCATGCAAAATGTTCTTTGCGGCGTTTATATCCCTGTCGTGCTGTGCGCCGCACTTCGGGCAAGTCCAGCCGCGCACGGATAGGTCTTTCGTGCCTGACCACTGTGCGCCGCAAGTGGAGCAAATCTGACTGGACGGAAAGAAACGGTTTACCGTGACCACCTGTTTCCCGTACCACGCTGCCTTATACTCCAACTGCCGCCGAAACTCGCCCCATCCGGCATCGGAGATGGACTTCGCCAAACGGTGGTTTCGTACCATGTTCTTCGGAGCCAAGTCCTCAATGCAGATGATGTCGTTTTCACGAATAAACTGTGTGGACAGTTTGTGCGCTGCGTCCTGCCGTTGGTTGGCAATATGCTCATGTAGCCTTGCGACCTTGATGCGGGCTTTCTCCCTGCGGTTACTCCCCTTTGATTTTCGGGAGAGTTGCCGCTGGAGACGCGCCAGTTTCTTTTCGGACTTCGCAAGGTACTTGTGGTTCGGGTATAAAACGCCATCGGAGGTGACAGCAAAAGCCTTGATGCCCACGTCGATACCGACTGCCGCGCCGGTGGGCGGCATAGGTTTAATCTCTGCATCGGTACAGCAGATAGACACGAAATACTTACCGCTGGCGTTTTGGCTGATAGTGGCGGATAGGATACGACCTCTGACCTCTTTGCTGACGCGGCACTTTACGAGGCCGAGTTTTGGTAGCTGCACCGCCGTGTCCAGCACCTTGATATTCGCCCCTACGCACTTGCTCTTGTAGCTCTGCCGGTGGTCATGTTTGCTCTTGAATCGGGGATAACCCGATTTATCACCGTGTTTCACACGGCGGAAAAAGTTTTGAAAGGCAGCGTCCAAGTCTTGAAGGGTTGCCTGCAAAGATGTGGAATCCACTTCCTTCAACCACGGCAATTCCCGCTTGAGCATCGTGAGGCTTTTGTCTTGCTGGAACCGCGTAGGAGATGTTCTTGTTTCTCTGTACTGCTCCTGCCTTTGGGCGAGAAAGTGGTTGAACACATACCGACAGCAGCCAAAATTTCTGGACATTTGCGCTCTCTGCACAGCGGTAGGATACAAACGAAACTTATAGGAATATTCCACTATCTTGCCTCGCTTTCAGGCGTTTTTCTGATTCTCTATGTACTGCTTGATGGCCGGTAAAGGTACACCGCCAACAGTGGATACAAAATATGAGTTATCCCATAGCGAAGGTGTAGCTTATATCTCCATGCCTAAAGTCAGGGGCTTTACGCCACGATTAGTAAAAATGGTACAAAAGAGAATTATCCACTCTCTCGTGTACCATTTTCGCAGGTTTTCCGTCATGTGAGGGACTTTTAAGTCCCTTTCCAATTTTTTTATTCGCGGCCTAAAAGATAGTCCACCGTCACCTCGAAGTAGTCCGCCAGCACCTCCAGCGATGAGGCTTTCGGCTCCATCTCCCCCCCCTCGTACCGTCGTATCATGTGCTGGCTCAGTCCGCACAGCTCCGCCAGCACCCGGCGCTTGATCTGCCGTCTTTCCCGCAGTGCCCGCAGTCTTTTAGGGAATAATTCGTTTGCCGCCATCTCACTGCTCCTTCGCGTCCGGCAGTTTTCCCGCTTCCAGCAGCATCTGCGCCTCCGTATTCGATATGGGAAAGCCCACGCGCTTGCGCCGCTGTATGCTCTTGATCCTGTCCGCCAGCGCCCTTTCTTTTGTCTTGAAGAACGGGCATTTCCCATTCGCGCTGTACACCAGCTCCCGCAGTCCCGCGCACTCGTTTTTCATGGGTATGTACAGGTCGCATCCGCCCTTTGGGCGGTATGGTCCCTGCGGCGGCGATGCCTTTTTCCCTATGTTCACTCTTCCCGCCACCCCTCTCTCCACAAATACGCACTGCCCGCGACCAAAAATGCCATATCCGCTGCCACCACCACCATGCACAATACGCCCACAAGCGTTTTATATACACCCGCCGCCAGCAGCAGCGCCAGCACTGCCGCCAGCAGCAGCGCAAGCAGTATGTACACCACCGCCCAGCGCCGGCATTTATTTTTATTCTTCATGCGCTCACCCTCTTTCTTTTCGCAGTACCCGCAGTGTTCCGCGCATCAGCACCGCATCCTCCGCGCCTGATATCCCCTCCATCGCTTTATACAGCGTCGGTTTCTCCTCTCGTGGCACTTCTTTCCACTCTATCAACCCCGCCTTTTCCGCCTCACAGCCCATAAGCGTAAGGTTGTCCATTTTGAAGCGCTCATTCTCTTGCCCACCGGCGAACTTCCAATAGCAGCACGTCAGTTCCTCTGTGGTGTAGCTTTCCGCCGCAGCCACAGGACAGGGCTGCACCTCGTCCATGAGCACACCGCCCAGTTTATGTATCAGCTTCCGCCTTAGCCTTTCAGTCCAGTTCAATGCTGCCCTCCTTCCAGCCCTCCGGCACGATAAATGCCCCTGTTTCCTTGCACACCGCCGCCCCATCGTCCGCTATGTTCTCCGGTTTCAGCGACATCATCTCCGCCTTGTCCTCCGACACGATCATATACACCGTCGTCATGGGCCTTACACCTCCCCGCACCGGCGCAGGCGCAGGCTGTCTGCCAGCTCCCGAGCTGACTGCTTACGCTTGCGCTTCCGGTCCCGCGCCTGCTCCCAGCAGTTGCGGCACTCCGGGTACGGGCAGTTCATGCACTGGTCTATGCGCTCCTGCGGCTCATGCTGGCTGTCCTCCACCGCGCCGCTCAAAAATCGTCCTGTCTCTCCGCAATGTTCCTGCCGCCGGCTCTCCGCCGCGGCATCCACCGTCAGCCACGGTGCCTTGGCGCTGCCCAGGCTCCGCATAAATGCGCCGACGCTCATCGTTCCCTGCATTGCGTACATGATGTTCTAAACCTCCATAACCGTGATGCCGTGGAAATACAGCATCATTTTTCGTTTCATCACAAATAGCCTGTATAAGGCGTTTCCGGTATCACGAAGGCCCTTGCTGTCCTCCACCACCGTCTCGCCGCCCTGCTCGTATACGAAGTCGGCCACGTACTCTATGCCTTTCTCCTTCGTGCCGTCCTTGTGTACCTGCTTCGGTATCAATTCGTACTTTACCTGCGTCCGCAGACCGGATATTTCACCGGCTCTCTGCATCAGCCAAAGGTCCATGTACCGCCGCGCCTCCCGCTTGCTGTCGAAGTGCATCAGTGTCCCGTCCGGCATGGTCAAGTCCACTTTCTCGGCGTGGAGTTTGTTGCCCTTCTTCGGCTTTTTGGCCTTTTCCGTCTCCTGTGCTGCTTTCTGTGTCGCCTGCTGCGCCTGTACTTTTTGCAATATCTGCGCCTGAGCCTTCTGCCCGAAGCGGCCTATATCCTCCATTGTCAGTCCCATGCGCTTCAGTCCTCATCCGCCGAGCCCATTTCCAGCCGCCGCCTCCGTGGCCGCTGGTGGAACTTGTCGACCGGCTCATCGTTGTCTGTCCGATAGCTCATTTCCGTAAAGGTCATCTTCGACCCGTCGAAGTAGAAATTCACGTCACCTGTGCGGCCCCTTCGGTTCTTTGCCACCGTGCATCCCACTTGTGTGTCGTCCCCCGGATCCGTTTTCCACAGGAATATGACCTTCACCGCGTTCTGCTCCAGTTCTCCGCTGTCGCGCAGGGAGTTCAGCTTCGGCTTGTCCGTTTCGTTCACCGTGCGGCTCAGCTGCGCCGCCGCCACAATGGGTATCTCCAGCTCCGACGCCAGCAGCTTCAGCTCACGGCTTATGCCGCCCAGTTCCAGGTTGCGGTTCTCAGCTTTTTTGTCCTTTTCGCCGATCATCAATCCCAGATAGTCCACCACGATCATTTTCAGGTCATCTATGCCCAGTGCCAGTTCCCGTATGCGGCTCACCGTCACATCCGGGCCGTCATAGAAGTACACCGGCAGCCGGCTCTCCCAGCTTGCCGCCTCAGCCACGCTGGCCCACAGGTCCTCATCCTCCGGCATCCCGTCAATGAGCTGGTCCATCGTCACGCCGTCTGCCCGCTTGGCCAGCAGTCTCTCGCCCACCTCTCCGGCAAGCATCTCCGCCGTGATGTGCAGCACCGTCTTGCCCTTCATGGCGGCGGCTTCCGTCATCTCCATGCACATGGCGCTCTTTCCGCAGCCCGGTCTCGCACCCACAAGGATCAGCTGCCCCGGCCACAGCCCTTTCAGCGTCGCGTCCAGTAGCGGGAAACCTGTGTCTATCCGCCCCTCCTTTTTGCCGCTGATGCTGCTCATGGCCTCGCTCATGGCGTCCGACATGGTTTTCAGCCGTCCACCCCGGCGTGAGCGCATCTTCTGGTGGCATATCGCCGCCACAGCCGCCTGCGGGTCCTCGTCCGTGGCCAGCGCCTCCATCACCGCCTTGGTGAAGCGGCGCTTCTCCGCCTTCTTCCGCACAATCCCGGCGTATTCCAGTACGTTGGCGCTTGTGGGGGTGATCTCCATGCACTGCAGCAGGTAGTTGCGCGTTTCGCTGCTGTACAGGCCCTCCCTCTCCAATTCGCTGGCCACGGTCAATCCATCTATGGGCTTCGCCGCCACGTGCATCCGCCGTATGGCGGTGAATACCTCCTGGTTGGTATTGATGTAGAAGTCGTCAGCCTCCACCGCGTTCAGCACGTCCTTTACGCACGCCGCGTCAATCAGCATTGAACCGATAACCGCCCGTTCCGCGTCCCCGGAGTAGTCCTGCTGCCACAGCGCTACCTCCGCCGCCGGCGCTTTCTCGATCACGCCTATTTCCATGTGTTCTTCACTCCTTCACCGCGCCCTGTTCCTTCACCATGTCGGCGAATATCTCGTTGAAGTACCGCTTCAGGTCGTAGGTGCTCTGTACCTTCTTCCCCCACCATTGGCTGTTCAGCGCGAAGTACAGCACGTTGTCCACGGTCTCCCACGCCACACCGTTCTGCTCATGCAGTTCGTTCAGCGCGGTGGCCTGCTTCTGCATCTCCGCCTCTGTGGGCTGTGCCCTGCCTGGGTTGTCGCGGGCTTTCTCCTTCGCCAGGTACTGCGCGATCTGATAGGCTTCGCTGGCGTGGTCAACAGTGGTAGCGTCGTTTTCAGGGATGAACTCCTGCGTGTAGTTCCCCTCCAAGGTTTTCTGGAAGTTGTCCGGGCTCGTGATGAGCCAGTCGAAGCTGGCCACGAACCCCCGCTTGTTTTTGCCCTTCAGGAACGGGCTGTTCTTCACGTTCTCAATGGCTTTCAGCACACCGTCCACGCCGTTTTCCCGGATGCGGGCTTTCAGCGCTCGTCCCCGCTTGGTCTCCGCCGTTACCTTCATCACCTGTGTCAATCCGGTGTCGTTCCACGCTGCCACGATGCGTCGGACATCACTTGTCCGACACACAGGCTCTTTAGAGCCTGTATATATCTCTGACTCTATCTCTGACTCTGACTCTATCTCTGACTCTCCGTAACCGATTTCGCACGGTGTTGTAACATCGTTACGCTCCGGCGCAGGCAAAGCCTTGCTTTTCCGTGCCCGATAGTCCCGCATTCGCTGGGCTGCAGCGCCCTCGCTGCCCACATTTTTCACCGCGTAGGGCAGGAAAACCTCCGTCAGGTCACTGGATGCCTCTGCCAGCCCGCAGGAGAGCAGATATTGCAGCGTGACCTCTACGTTTGCCGGATCCTCGTCCAGGTCTAAGGCCAGTTCATCGGCGAATTTTTCCTCCAACCCCGACCATTTCAAGGTGCCGCCGTGCTTCATCGCCATGAGCTGCATTTTCAGGTAGATGATGACGTAGGTATCTCCACCGGCTATCTTCCGCAGTTTCTTGATACGCTTCGAGGTAAAGAAGTCGTCGTACAGTTTCAGCCAGAAATATCGCTTTTCTTCCGCCACGTGAATCACTCCTCCCTCAAATGCCCAGGTCGTAGTCCTCGTCCGCGCCGTCCCGGTCCCAGGGCAGCGGCTCGTCATCCTCTATCTCGTGCAGTGCCGCCGCGCTTTGGGGCGCGGCGTTCAGCGTCCCGCTGGTCTTCCCGGTGGGGGTCTCTTCCGCGCACAGTTTTTCCAGCTGCGGCAGCAGATCCGCCAGCCGTAGGAATACCTCCACCGGCACCTGCAGCAGCGTTTCCAGCGCTCCCAAAGGGATCACATGGTCTGCGCGAAGCTCGCTCCACACCTTTGCCTCGCCGTCCTTGGTGGTGTACGGTTTCTGCCGCCATGTGCCCACCACGCATACCGCATCGCCCTTTTCCAGGCACGCACTCAGTTTCGTGGCGGCGTTGTCACCCACGGCGCACACGTTCATAAACTGCTTGCTGTCGTAGCCTATGCCGAACTCCACCTTCGGCAGGTTGTTCTTGGGTATCGCGCCTATCCGGGGGTCCCGGCTGACGGAGCCGGTACAGATCATGTACTGGCTGCCGTCAGCATTGCCCTCTCCGTCCAGACGCTTCCGAACGAATAGAGGCATTACTGCTCGCCCTCCCCAAAGAACCCTGTGGAGTAGTCCTTCGCCTCCGTCTTGCCCTCTGCGGGGCTCTGTGTGCGTTTGCGGGACGGGGCGGTGTCGTTACCCTTCTTCGGCTCTGCGGCGCTCTCAGAGGGCGCTGTGGGGATGGTGGCGGATGTTTCCTGCTCTGCGGTGGGGGTATCGTCCTCCACCACGTGTCCGGTAGTGGGGATGACCGGCTCGGTCTCCATGCCATCCCCAGTGGCGATCACCGTGTCATCGCCGTCCTCGCTGAAGTAACTGCGTACCTCGTTGCTCAGGGGTGCGTATCCGCTGTTGAGAAGCTGGCGGAGCATGGTCTTACGGCACATCTTGTCCTGCCCGCCGTTCACGTCGTACCACGGCGTACCGTTCAGCAGCTTGCTCTGCTCCTTGGCGTCCAACTCGCCGTTGATAAGTGCTTTGTACTTGTCCAGTTTGAAGGCCGGAGAATACCTGTCCGCGTGACGGAGCAGCTTGTCCATGCTCCAATACTCGTATCGGAATGTGCCGTCCTTCAGTTCGAAGTAGGCGTAATAGCCGATGACCTTGTGGGTCTCACGCTCCTCGTCCGTCTCGTACTTGGCCAGGTTGATGACCGGCTTACCCGTGCGGCGGGGACG